>Ga0209773_10000859_pt1 | contig 10253 bp, 6 predicted proteins | sample BogFormECP14_OM1_FD_188244 | JGI IMG/M metagenome (GOLD analysis project Ga0209773, IMG submission 188244) | Bog forest soil microbial communities from Calvert Island, British Columbia, Canada - ECP14_OM1 (SPAdes) (version 2) | ecosystem: Environmental > Aquatic > Freshwater > Wetlands > Bog ... | reverse complement strand
TTCTGGACTGCCTGCCTGCACAACGCGTTCTGGACAGCGTTCTTCCTCGTTGTGCCCATGGCGATGGGATTGGCTGGAGCCTTCATGCTCTCGCGCATCCACCGTTTCCAGGTGTTCTTCAGAGTTGTCTATTTCGTGCCATACATTCTCGCCACGATCGTGACGTCGATCGTCTGGGAGAATTTGTTGAGCCCGCAGGACGGGATCGGCTTCGGGCTCAGCAAGCTGGTAGTGCCATTCACGAACGTCCATGTTTCATTTCTCAACAACGTCGCCTTCCTTGGCAGCACGCGCACTGCACTCCTTTCGGTGGCGTTCATCAACAACTGGCAGTGGTGGGGTTTCCTCGTCCTGATGTTTCTTGCAGCGATGCAAGGTACGGATCCCAGTCTCTACGAGGCGGCCCGCCTTGATGGTGCCAACGGGTGGAGGGAGTTTTGGCACGTCACGCTGCCGTCGATCAGGCCAGTGCTGATATTCCTTGCCTTGATGACCATCATCTGGTCATTTCTTGTCTTCGACTACATCTACATCATCACTCAGGGCGGCCCCGCCAACTCGACGCAGGTGGTCACGACGCTCATGTACAACGAGGCGTTCAGCGACCATGCGGCCGGCTACGCGTCGGCGATGGGGGTTTTCCTCGGCGTGATTAGCGTCGTCGTGGTCTTCGCATATACGCGGCTACGCAAGCGGGGATGGAGCATTTGAGGACAGACGCAGCGACGGCGAGCACCGGTCGGGCCCGCGGCTACCGGCCGGTAGCCGCGGACACCGGTGTGCGCGTTGGCAGTCGGATGTCGCGAAGGCTGTACTACCTCGCGCTGATTTTGCTCGCACTCTATTCGCTGGGCCCGCTCGTGGTCTTCCTCTTCACTGCTCTGAAGAGTCAGTCGGAGCTGGCGACGAACCCCCTGGGGCCGCCTCACCATTGGGTGTGGAGCAACTTTGTACAGGCCTGGGATCAGGGCGACATCGGTACCGGACTGAAGAACGGGGCGATCCTAACCATTGGGACGGCGCTCGGGGTGTGCGTGATTGCCGGCCTTGCAGCCCACGCCATGGCGCGGCTCGACCTGCCTGGGACGAACGGCGTCATCCTCTACCTGATCGCCGTGACCGTATTGCCGATCCAGCTCTTTCTTGTCCCCCTGTTTGAGCTCTGGAGCCGCCTCCACCTCTACAACACACTCATCGGACTGATGATCATCTACTGGGCGGTGTTCTCCCCCTTTGCTACCTTGCTGCTGCGTTCGTTCATGGTTGCCTTGCCGCACGACTTCGAGGACGCAGCAAGGATCGACGGAGCGGGGGAGCTCGGCGTTCTGTGGCGAGTCACGGTGCCTCTCGTCGCCCCCGGCTTCCTCACTGTGGCACTGGTCTCGGGTCTTGCGGCGTGGAACCAATTCCTCTTAGCTGTGACATTCCTGCAGTCGCCCAACCTCATGCCGATCTCGTTGTCGCTGTTCCAGTTCCAGCAGGGCTACACGCAGAACTATGCCCTTGTCTCCGCCGCCGCAGTGTTCATGCTGGTGCCTATGGTTGTGCTGTTCTTGGCGCTCCAGCGTCGTTTCGTCGCTGGGCTTTCGGTGGGGGGCCTCGGTGGCTGACAATGGGCGCAATTCCCGGTGGGCTCGGGCCGGCAATCGAAGACGCCTCAAAGCTGCCGAAGGCCAGGCGACAAGCCGACCGATGCAACATCTGCCCGACGACTACTTCGAGCGCGTGTACGCCGGGGCACTCGGGAAGGCACTCGGTGTTTATCTCGGACGACCGGTCGAGGGTTGGACTTATGAGCAGATCGTCGAACAGCTCGGTGACATCGAGTATTACGTCAACGAGAAGTTGGGCGTGCCGCTGGTCGTGACCGACGACGATATCGCCGGCACCTTCACTTTCGTGCGTGCGCTGGCAGACCACGGAAACGACATCTCCATCACCCCACAGGAGATCGGCGAGGCCTGGCTTAACTACATCGTCGAGGGGCGCACGATCCTGTGGTGGGGCGGCCTCGGTAATTCTACCGAGCACACCGCGTATCTGCGCCTCAAAGCAGGAATACCTGCGCCGAGAAGTGGTTCGATCGAGCTCAACGGCAAGGTCGTCGCCGAGCAGATCGGTGCGCAGATCTTCATCGACGGTTGGGCGATGGTAGCGCCGGGACGCCCAGAACTCGCCGCAGAGCTCGCTCGACGGGCCGCGAGCGTGAGCCACGACGGAGAGGCAGTGTTTGCCGCGCAAGCGCTTGCGGCGATGGAGGCGCAGGCCTTCGTCGAGCGCGATGTGGATGCCCTCCTCGACACGGGGCTGGCCGTTATCCCCCGAGACAGCACCGTTGCCATGATGATCCGTACTGTCCGCAGTTGGCACGCCCGAGAGCCAGATTGGCGGGTTGCTCGCCAATTGCTTGTCGATAGCTTTGGCTATGACCGCTTCGGCGGCGACTGTCACGTCATCCCCAACCACGGGCTCATCGTCCTCGCCCTGCTTTACGGTGAGGCGGAGTGGGACAAATCGATGAGTATCGTCAACACGTGCGGCTGGGACACTGACTGCAATTCGGGCAACCTGGGCTGTCTGCTCGGGATTCGCAACGGTCTTGCCGGTTTCGAGAGCGAGCGCGACTGGCGCGCACCCGTCGGAGACCGCATGTACCTCTCAACCGCCGACGGCGGCCGGGCGATCACTGACGTCGCAACCGAAGCGCTCCACATCGTTAACATCGGCCGCGCAGTCGCGGGCGAGGTCCCGCTGCGGCCGAAAGCCGGTGCACGTTTCCATTTTGAGCTGCCCGGTTCGCTGCAGGGATTCCAGGTCAGCGTTGGTAACGCCGGGATTACGAGTGTCGAAGGCCAGAGCCGCGGCGGACTTCGAAGTCTTTCCATACGCCCCGCTGTCGGTGAGGAGTTCGTCGTCGTTTCGACGGCCACTTTCATTCCTCCCGACGCTCGGGAGATGCCCTGGTATCAGCTCGTCGCCTCGCCGACCTTGTACGGCGGCCAATGCATCGTGGCGGTCGTCGGATCGGACGAGCGCAACACCGTAGGGGTCAGATGTCGCATCGTCTTGCGGCACTACGACGGAAGCGACGATCTGATCCAGATCAGTGGTCCCGGAGAAGCGCTTGCGCCAGGAGTCTGGACAGAGCTTACTTGGCAAGTGCCCGATACGGGCGGCCAGCCAATCGCGGCGGTCGGAATCGCCATCGAGCCCGACGACGCTCAAGTGGATGCTCCCCCCATCGTCTACCTAGACGCCCTCGGCTGGGGCGGCGAGCCTGATTTGTCGTTCGACCGACCGACAGACGGCGGGACCATGTGGGTCCGCGCTTGGGTCGATGCGCTCGATCAGGGCTTGTCCGTGCATTCGCCCGAGCCGTACCGCTTGATCCAGAACGCCGGGCGCGGAATGATCACTCAGGGAACCGCCGAGTGGCGCGACTATACGGTCGCCGCGACCATTCGACCCCATTCTGCCGAGGCTTTTGGGCTTGCAGCCCGTGTGCAGGGTTTGCGTCGACACTATTTGCTGCGGCTCGGCCGTGACGGGGTACTACGCCTGATCAAAGTTCTCGACGGCGAGCGCGCGCTTGCCGAGGAGCCAATGCCGTTCGAGTTCGACCGGGAGTATCGACTTGAGCTCGACGTACACGACAGCCGGTTAGCAGCGCGGGTTGACGGGCAGCCCATCATGGATGTCGTGGACGAGGATCTGCCGTTGTTGGTCGGCGGGATCGGGCTGGTCTGCGAGGACGGACGAGTGGGGTGCCACTCGCTCCGGGTCCATCCTCTCGCTTAGCAGCGAGTGAGGCGTCAATCCGATCTCAAATCAAAACCTGAATGCTCCCGCCCTCCGACTTTGCTGGAAATACCTCCAAGCCTGAAACTGCCGGACCCGTAAGCACTGCTCCGCTGCTGAGATCGAATGTTGAACCATGGCATTGGCACATGATTGTTGCTCCGCTCAGAAGACCTCCCGATAGCGGACATGGGCTTCCTCCGCACGGACAAAGATCCTCGAACGCATAGAAACGGTGGCCCACTCGAGCGATGGAGATCCGACGTTTCTGATCCGCGAGATAGCACGGGACTACGAAATTGGACGGAATCGAGTCTTCTGACGTGAGGATTCGGAACCTGCCTGAGGAGACTTCGGACATGCACTTCTCCTATCTTTCGTAGTGGTCAGTAGGGATAGTCCGGAATGATGTCAGAGCGCCCCGCGTCCAACCGAAGTTCACCAGGTGCGCCAGCCGGGACGAACGGACGATGGGGCATGATTGGGTCTACGCGTTCGTACCCAGAGCCAAGCGGCGGGCGGTGATCCGTTTCGCCCTTGTTGGGCCAGAGTGACATCGCTCGTTCCGCCAATGCCGTGATCATCAAGGACGGGTTGACGCCTGGGTTGGCCGGCATGACGCTACCGTCGATTACGTGCAATCCCGGCTGGCCGAACGCGCGTAGGTATGGGTCCACCGCACCGACATCCGGATTCTCGCCGATGGGGACGCCACCGACGAAGTGCGCCGAAGCATTTCTGTTGAGGATTTCGAAGAGAACGGCTCCTTCATGTGCGTCCAGGTTTCTTGCGACCCGATCGACGAAATCTTCCACGATCGGGATATGGACGGCTGGAGGTTGCCCCGACGGCCGACTACGAAGCCTCCCGTCGTGCCAATACAGTTCGATCGACGTATCGGTGGTCTGCGAGCACAACATGATCAGGCTTCGCTCCGACCAATGTCTGGCATCGTCGAAGCCTGCCACCTCCAGTGGATGATGGATCAGTTGATTGAGCCAGGCGGCCACAGGGTGATCCTGATCGCCATGTAAGTGGTACGTCTCGAGGAGCGCAATGACGTTGCTGCCCACCCCCCAGTAGGTGGGCTCGATGCTTGTCACTCCGTCTGGCCATGTGCCCGACGTAATCGCGACGGAGCCCGGGGCGATGTGCACCTTCTCGGGATCTCGTTCCCATTCACCATGGGTCCGAGTAAGGGCAAGCAGCTGCTCAGAGTTTGTTCGAGCTCGTTGTCCGAGCTGGCTCGAAAGTCCCGCTAAACGTCCTTCTGCCTGTAAGTGAAGCAACAGTTTCGACGTGCCGTACGCATGCGCGGCCACGATGACCTGTTCCGCCGTGACGGTGTGATTCTTTAGATGAGCCGCGCTCCGCATCCAGCCTGGGTGTCGCGCGTGGACAGCGAAACCACCGCCATCGAGCGGGTCGATTGCGTACGCCTCAGTCAACTCGTGCACTCGGGCTCCGAGCTTTTCGGCCAGATAGAGGTAATTGGTTGTCAGCTTGTTCTTCGCATTGTGCCCGCATCCGCTATTGCAGTTTCCGCACGAGATGCAGCCCTTCCGCCGAGGCCCGACCCCTCCGAAATATGGATCGTCGACCTCGACGCCCGGGCTGCCGAAGTACACGCCCACGGGAGCCTTGTTGAACGTCTCACCTCGCCCGATCTCGACGGCGGCCTTCTGGATGGCCCTGTCCACGTCCGTGGGCATGTACGGATAGCGGACTACGCCGAGCATGCGAACCGCTTGGTCGAATGCCGGTGCCAGCTCGTCGGCCCAGTCAGTGATGCCGGCCCACCCGGGTGAGTCGAAGACATGCTTGGGTGGGACGTAGAGCGTGTTGGCGTAGACATGAGAACCGCCTCCCACACCAGCACCACAGAGGATAAGTACGTCATCTAGGTATTCGATCCGTTGTATGCCGTACATCTCAAGGTCGGGTTGCCACACATAGCGTGGCAAGTCCCACTGCGTTTTCGGTATGTCCTCGTCCTCCCAGCGCCTTCCCGACTCCAACACTCCGACTCTGTAGCCTTTTTCCGCCGCACGGAGGGCCGTAACGCTTCCCCCAAAACCGGACCCGATGACGAGCACGTCATAGTCCAAGGCCATGAATCCCTCCGTCCGGTCCGTGTGATTTCGTCAAGCTGCACCGGCTGGGTTGCCAGTCCGTCTCGCCCTTTCGAATCGTCGCGCCTGGTCCGGTCGCTCGCACCCGTGACACCCGCGGGGTCGATCCTTAGCGCGCAAACAAGGAGCCCTGGCGTGGTCGGCAGGGTCGCCAACCTCGAAACCTCTGAGAGGTGTGCCTTAGAACCCGGATCCTGTCCCGGAAGGGCGGTTCCTTCGTGTACCCGACCCCGCGGAGTTCGAATCTGTGCCGACGGATGTGCCTGGCTACCCCTGAGGGATGGCGAAGTCTGCACAAGGTCGACGCGTCGTCGGGTGACTTCGCGGGACCAGGGAATGCCAAAGGGGCGAAGGCGGCCTTTCGGGGCCATTCTCTCTGGATGCTGCCGCAAACGTTGTCGTATAGATGGGCAAGGATGGCGCTTGCAGCGAGACGACCAATGTCGGCCTGCTTGCCAAGCCCGACCCGGGAGAGCTGACGAGGATGTCGGTTGCTCCGTTCCGCGATCGCACCTTCGATCAGGGCCACGCGAATCGATTGTGGCCTCTGCTGAGTCGTCGGCTCCGGGTTGAGAAACGAGGAGGATTCTGGATTATTGCCGCGAGCATGGCGGTGCTCACAGCGTTCTCCACTGCTCCGAGTCCGCTCTATGGAATCTACGAGCGCCAGGACAACCTGTCCTCGATCACGGTCACTGTGGTGTACGCGGTCTATGCAGTCGGGATCGTCACGAGCTTGCTGCTTGTCGGTCATGTCTCGGACTGGTATGGACGTCGCCCTGTTCTTATTCCGGCCCTCGCAGTCGGGTTCAGCGCAGCCATCGTCTTCTGCTTCTCCACCTCGTTGCCGGCACTTGTTATCGGGCGCGTCTTGTCGGGGTTGGCCGTGGGGGCCGCGGTCGCAACGGCGACGGCCTATCTCACTGATCTCGATCTCGATCAGGCCGGAAAGCCAACACGACGATCTGAAGTCGTGGCTACGGCAGCCAATATCGGGGGCCTCGCAATAGGTCCTCTAGTCGCGGGACTGCTCGCACAGTACGTGGGCGCTGATCTCCGGCTTCCTTACCTCATCTTTGCGGTGCTCTTGGCCGCTGCCACGCTCGGCGTTTCGGCCGCACCCGAAGGGCGCATCGTGTCGCGACCGCGTCCGCGGTATCACCCACAGCGGCTAGGCGCGCCGCCAGGCGCGCGATCACAGTTCAGTGCAGCGCTCGTTGGGGCGCTGATATCTTTCACCGTGTTCGGAGTCTTTGCAGGGCTCTCCGCGGCGTTCCTGGCCGGCCCGCTCCACCGCACTTCGCCCGCTTTGGCAGGCCTTTCCGTGTTTATCGCCTTTGGTGTCGGATCGTTGACGCAAGTACTGGCAATAGCGTGGCCGGTGCATCGTCTCTTAGCGACTGGCATCCCTTTCTTGATCGCAGGTCTAGGCGCTGTGGTGGCCGCTCCGTGGGTGAACCCACCCAGCCTCCTGGTGTTTCTGCTCGGAGCGGGACTCGTTGGCGTTGGCAGCGGAACCCTCTTCCGGGGCACCTTGACACTCGTGGTGTCGACGGCCCCAAGTGATGACAGAGCAGGTGCTGTCGCGACGCTGTTCGCCGTTGGCTACATGGGCATATCGCTTCCCGTCGTGGGCGCGGGAATCGCACTGCAGTTTGTCAGTTTCAAAGTGACGATTCTCACCTTCGGGGCTGCCATCGTGGTTGGAATTCTCCTGGCGTCGCCGCTGCTCCTCACCCGACGGGTGGGAGCTGTGGATCGTGACGCTGGGGTAACGGGGGAAGGATGACAGCGCTTCTCGACGAATTGATTGCGGCCCATGGGGGGCTGCCGCGATGGAACGAGTTGGACCGAGTCTCGGCGCGCCTCGTTCAGGGAGGGGCGTTGTGGGCGATCAAGGGTCAGCGGGGCGTACTCGACGAAGTTTACGCGCGGGTGAGTCTGCACGAGGCGAGGGAGTCCCACCATCCGTTTGGCGCGGATGATCGTCGGAGTTCGTTCACTCCTGTCCAGGTTGCCGTTGAATCCACGAGAGGTGAGATCATTGAGCGAGCGGAAAACCCGCGGTCCTCCTTCGACGGCCATACGCTCCAGACTCCGTGGACGAGGCTACAGCTCGCTTACTTTGTGGGATACGCGATGTGGAACTACCTCACTCAGCCCTTTACCTTTGCGCTCGATGGATTTGAGACGTCGCAGCTTGATACATGGCAAGTTCAGAGCGAAGAATGGCGCCGATTGCGAGTCGTCTGGCCCGAATATCTTGCCACTCACACTGCCGAACAGACGATCTATGTCGGTAACGATGGCCTGATAAGACGCCACGATTACGAGGTGGACATCCTGGGGGGCGCAGGGGGCGCACATTTCCTCTCGGACTACACCGAGGTCGCCGGAATCAAGGTCCCGACGAAACACCGGATTTTCCCGCGGGAGTCGCCGGGTGGCACGCCCTTGACGCCACTGCTCATCTCGATCGATGTCAGCGAGATCACATTCACTTGAACGAGTTGGTGTGCCGTATCAGCCTGGCGTCAAGCCTTCGTTCCGGCCGCTGGGCTCTGGCCGGACCCTAAATCTGCGCTATCCAGCTGGGGGGGACCCAGTCCAGTGGCGGCTTCCCACCCCAGCAAAGCATCCAGCCCGGATTCGTGCGCAGGATCACAAGGCCTCCTACCAGGGGGAAAATCCCTTGGCTGGCGTCTTCTAGGCCAATTGGCCAGCTGCCAAGGACTGGCCAGTTGGCAGATGCGATCGGGGTTGATTCGGGCTCACCATGCTCCTAAAGGAGGAACCGATGGAAGGACTGGAGTGTCTCGATGTTTCCCGTCCGTCCAACCTCATCGCGGACTACACCGGTAGGCAGATAGGAAAGCCGACTGGCAGGGAACCTATCGCGATAACTCAGTCAGGCAGTATCGGCGACCGTCCCGACCACCGTCCTCCATCAATGGTAGTTGGCAGACGCGCTGAGCTGAACGTTCTGGCCGAATTGGTCGATCGGGTCCGAGCCGGCGGAAGTGCCACCATCCTTATTCAAGGAGAGCCCGGAGTTGGCAAAACAGCATTGCTCGAACAATTGGAAACCCTTGCTGAAGGGTTCGCTTTCATTAGGACCGAAGGCATCCAATCAGAGCTCCAACTTGACTATGCGGCGCTCCATCGCATTGTGCTTCCGTTCACAGATAGAATCGATCAGTTGCCAGCACGTCAGCGGGGCGCACTTGAGGCAGCACTGGGCCTGAGCGAGCATGGAGGATCAGACCGTTTTCTGGTCGGGCTCGCTGTGCTGACTCTCCTGGGCGACCCGGAGCGAATCGCACCACTGCTAATTGTGGTCGATGACGCGCACTGGCTCGATCGGGACTCCATGGCCGTGTTGGCGTTCGTCGCTCGGCGGCTTCACGCGGATCGGATAGCTCTGGTCTTTGCCATGCGCGACAGCGTCGCCGCAACCCTTCCCACGCAAGGATTGCCGGAGTTGCACGTGAATGGCCTCGACGAAACCAACGCCCGTAAGTTACTGGCGTCGTTCGTCTCGACACCTATAGACGACCGGGTGGTCACAAAGGCCGTTCTAGAGACGCGGGGCAACCCACTCGCACTCGCGGGCTTAGCGCGCGAACTCACGGCATTACAACTGGCGGGGCTGTCGGCCTTGCCCGATCCACTGCCCGCAGGTGAGGCGATCGAGGCAAGATTCGCGCGGCAGATTCAGCTCCTGCCGGAGGCCACCCAGACGTGCCTCTTGGTCGCTGCTGCTGAGCCAACGAAAGACGTCGGCATAATCGCCAGGGCGGCCGAAGAGCTCGGGTCTTCGCTGGCTGCGCTTGAAGCGGCAGAGGAAAATCAGCTCATTAGCGCCGGGAACGAGATCGAGTTCCGACACCCATTGATCAGATCGGCCGTCTACTTCAGTGCCAGCGGGGTGGATCGACGGAACGCCCATCGGGCTCTGGCTGCAGCTCTCGTGGGCGAGGCCGATCGAGATCGCTGTGCTATGCACCGGGCGCTTGCCACCGTTGGTCCTGACGCGGACGTGGCTTCCACATTGGAGGAGTCGGCATCCAATGCCCGCGCACGCGGTGGATATACCGCCGAAACAGAGCTCTTGATCCGTGCCGCCGACCTGACCCCTGGGGCACCGGAGCGTTCCCGCCGACTTCTGGCCGCCGCTCATGCCGCCCATTTGGGCAGCAACCAAGGGCAAGCACAGACTCTCTTGGAGGCAGCACGCCAGGGTGAGCTCGACGAGCTCGACCGCGCGCGTGCTCAAGTACTCGCCGGGAACATCTCAGTGCACCTTGGAGAGAGCACCGCGTC
>Ga0209773_10000858_pt1 | contig 10255 bp, 6 predicted proteins | sample BogFormECP14_OM1_FD_188244 | JGI IMG/M metagenome (GOLD analysis project Ga0209773, IMG submission 188244) | Bog forest soil microbial communities from Calvert Island, British Columbia, Canada - ECP14_OM1 (SPAdes) (version 2) | ecosystem: Environmental > Aquatic > Freshwater > Wetlands > Bog ... | reverse complement strand
ACGCCGGTTGGATCGGCGATATGTGAGCCCGTGCACGAGCGAGGCATATCCGTGGAAGCCGAAGATGATCGGCTTGTCCTTCGTGAAGAGCGAGTCGTAGTCGGTTTCGCTCAAGCCGTGCGGATGCTCCGCGCATGGCTGGAGCCGCATCAGATCGACGACGTTGACGACGCGAATTTTCACGTCGGGCAGGTTTTCCCTCAAGATGGATACCGCGGCCAGCACTTCGAGCGTAGGTGTGTCCCCGCAGCACGCCATGACGACATCGGGTTCGGAGCCTTGATCGTTGCTCGCCCATTGCCATATGCCGATGCCCTCAGTGCAATGAACGACTGCCTGGTCCATCGTTAACCATTGCGGCAGGGCGTGTTTCCCGGCGACGACGACGTTCACATAGTGCCGGCTTCGGAGGCAGTGATCGAACACCGACAGCAGGCAATTGGCGTCCGGAGGCAGATAAACCCTCACGACATCCGCCTTCTTGTTGATGACATGATCGAGGAAGCCGGGGTCCTGATGGGTGAAGCCGTTGTGGTCCTGTTGCCAGACGTGCGAGGCGAGCAGGTAGTTCAGCGAGGCGATCTTTCGCCGCCACGGCAGTTCGAGCGTCACCTTCAGCCATTTGGCGTGCTGGCTGAACATTGAATCGACGATGCGGATGAAGGCCTCGTAGCTATTGAATAGCCCATGTCGGCCGGTCAGGAGATAGCCCTCCAGCCATCCCTCGCACTGATGCTCGCTGAGCTGCGAGTCGACGACCCGGCCGTTGGACGCGAGAAACTCGTCGCCATCGACCGTGCGGGCATCCCACTGCCGATTGGTGACCTCGAATACGTCGCCGAGCAGATTGGATAGCGTCTCGTCGGGGCCGAAGATACGGAAATTGCGCTTGTCCTCGTTGAGGAGCGTCACGTCGCGCAGGAACTTACCGAGCACCATCGTATCCTGCGCCGTCACCCCGCCGGGCGAGGGGACTTGAACCGCGTGATCGCGAAAATCCGGCATTCTGAGGTCGCGCAGAAGGATGCCGCCGTTCGCGTGCGGGTTCGCGCCCATGCGCCGCGCGCCCTTTGGCGCCAGTTCGGCGAGTTCAACCTTCAAGGCGCCATTCGCATCGAAAAGTTCCTCGGCGTGATAGCTCTTCATCCAGCTTTCCAACAGTTTTACGTGCTCGGGATGCTTCGCATCTACAAGAATGGGTACTTGGTGCGCCCGGAAGGTGCCTTCGTTCGGCAGCCCATCGACGAACTTGGGCCCCGTCCATCCCTTCGGCGATCTGAGCACGATCATGGGCCAGCGCGGCCGCATGGCGTCGTTGTTCTCTCGCGCATTCTTCTGAATAGCGCGAATTTGGGCGACGGCTTGCTCCAGAGTCGCAGCCATGAGCCGGTGCATGACCTCCGGCTCGTCGCCCTCGACGAACAGCGGCGTCCAGCCGCACCCCTCGAAGAACTTCTCCAGTTCCTCGTGCTCGATACGGGCGAGGATCGTAGGATTGCTGATCTTGAAGCCGTTGAGATGCAGGATTGGCAGCACCGCGCCGTCGGAGATCGGGTCGAGAAACTTGTTGGACTGCCAGGCCGTCGCCAACGGCCCGGTCTCGGCCTCGCCGTCGCCGACGATGCAGGCGACAATAAGGGCGGGATTGTCGAACGCCGCGCCGAAGGCGTGGCTGAGGGAATAGCCGAGTTCGCCGCCTTCGTGAATGGAGCCCGGCGTCGAGGGGGCCACATGGCTCGAAATACCGCCGGGAAACGAAAACTGCTTGAACAGCCGCTTCATTCCGGCCTCGTCTTGGCTGATGTCGGGATAGATCTCGCTGTAGCTGCCTTCGAGGTAGGTGTTGGCGACGAGCGCCGGGCCGCCATGGCCCGGGCCGGCGATGTAAATCATATCGAGGTCGTGGATCTTGATCGCGCGATTGAGGTGAACGTAGATGAAATTCTGCCCCGGCGTGGTTCCCCAGTGCCCCACCACCAGCGGCTTGACGTGGGCCAGCGTCAGTGGTTCGCGCAGCATAGGGTTTTCATAGAGATAGATCTGGCCGACGGACAGGTAGTTGGCGGCGCGCCAATAGGCGTCCAGTTGGCGCCATTCGTGCGAATCCAGAGGGACCTGAGCCTTGACGAGAGGAGGCGAGTCCTCAACACGCCGCAATTCTCGCGTCGAAACGGGTACGTTCATTGTCTGTGCCTCTCGCTACGCGGCGGTCGGACCCGCCTGCGAACCTTTGGAAATGAAGCGGGCGGGCGCCGCGTAGAAACGAGGCGCGCCCGCATTCGTTCGTTCCGATCCACGCGGTCCGAGCTTCCTCGCCATCGCCGTCAACCGAGTTCCTGGAGAACTTTCCTGCCGGAATGCGCGTATCGCCGCGTTGGACGTATCCCTAGCGCCCCAATCTTCGAGTCGGGCAGCCTCGGAATTTACTCAAGCCGGCCCCCCCTCTATCTTCGAGTAGTTTCCGACACTCGCTCAGCCGAAGCATGGATCGATAGATCGATCGCGCGTCCGCCAAGACGCGACGAAACCGGCGCTGTCTCGCCGACCCGAGCGGCGTCGCGGGTCCCCGCGATGGGCAATAAATGGAGGACGTTCTCAATGCGCACTCTCTTGAAACTCGATTCGGTCCGTTTCAGCCGGCGAGGCGAGGCGTGGTTTTCGTTTCTCTCGAACTCGATGCAAGCGCGCGAGTCCGTGGCGTGAGCGCGCTCCCCACGGGCGGGGCCGAAGGCTTCATGAGTTCGAGGAGAACCAGCATGGACTTTCAAACAAACTTTTATCCTTCGCGCGGCGCGGCGTCTTGAGTCCCGGGCGAGCCCTACTCGCGCTGAACGCCGGTTCGTCGAGCCTGAAATTCGCGCTCTACAATGTCGGCGTCGCGCTGAACCTGACGGCTCATGGCGAGGTCGAGAACCTGGACTCGAAACCGCACTTCATTGCCTGCGACTCGAAGGGCGGCGTGCTTGCCGAAACCCGCGCCGCGACGGCGGACTTCGCCGCGACGCTGGACGGCTTGTTGAAATTCATCGACGATCATCTCGGCGACTCGCGCCTTTGCGCCGTCGGTCATCGGATAGTTCTTGGCGGGGCGGACCATATCGCGCCCGAACCCGTCACGCCGGCGCTGCTCGAAGCGCTGAAGGCGCTGATCCCGCTCGATCCGCTTCACCTGCCGCACAATCTCGCGCCCATCCGCGCGCTCGGCGCGGCTCGTCCCGAACTAACGCAGGTCGCCTGCTTCGATACCGCGTTCCACCACACCATGCCGATCGAGGCCTCGCGCTTTGCGCTGCCGCGCGAGCTGTCGGCTGCGGGCGTGCGCCGCTACGGCTTCCATGGCCTGAGCTACGAATTCATCGTCGAAGAGTTGAAGCTTCATGCGCCCGCGCTCGCGCGAGGACGGGTCGTCGCCGCGCATCTGGGGGCCGGCGCCAGCCTCTGCGCGTTGCGGGGCGGCGTCAGCATCGACACGACCATGTCGTTCAGCGTGCTCGACGGCCTGGTCATGTCGAGGCGCTGCGGCGCCATCGACCCCGGCGTCCTTCTCTATCTGGCGCGCGAGGGCAAGAGCTTCGAGGAGATCGAAGAGCTGCTCTACCGTCATTCCGGGCTGCTGGGCGTCTCCGGGATCAGCGGCGACATGCGCGTGCTGATCGCCAGCGACGATCCGCATGCACGCGAGGCGCTCGATCTCTTCTCCTATCGCATCGCCTTCGAGGTCGCGGGGCTGACGGGCGCGCTCGGCGGCCTCGACGGCCTCGTTTTCACGGCGGGGATCGGAGAACGGGCGCCGACGGTCCGCGCGCAGATTTGCGACCGGCTCGCCTGGCTCGGCGTCCGGTTGGACGCGACCGCCAATGCTGAAAACGCGGCTCGCATCAGCGCTCCGGGAAGCAAGATCGACGTGCGCGTCATCGCCACCGACGAGGAGGTTACTATCGCTCGCCACACCAAGGCAGTCGCCTGCGATTCCGAAACCGCAGCGGTGATGTCGATATCGTAGTTGATAAAGGCGGTGCGCGCGCCATACTCGTGCTCCACGCGAGCTGCTGCTGAATCGCAATTGAGCACGCAGACGGCCCGAACGGCAAAGAAGACCTCCTCGCTACCGTGGGGCGACATACTGACCTTTCGGGCGCCGCAATCCGAACGCGTCTCGAGCGGGTGCGGCGATGCAGAGTTCGCGTAGATTCCGATACTTCCGCAATAACGGCTCGGCAAATAGTTCTCGATGGCAGGCGAGAAAACGGCGACGGCCGACGGCGTCGCCATGTCTGGAGAGGCCTTTAGTGAATCAGATCCAAGAGCAAGCGTCCGTCGGCGCCGGCCTGACGAGCGACGAGGCGCACCGCCGCATGGAGAAGTTCGGGGCAAACGCGATGCCCGATACGGCGCTCCATCCGTTCCGTATGGCGCTAGAGAAGTTCTGGGCTCCCGTTCCTTGGATGCTGGAAGCCGCGATTGTGCTCGAAGTGGCGTTGGGCAAATATGTGGAGGCCGCGATTATCGCCGGTCTTCTAGTGTTTAATGCCGCGCTCGGGCTGTTGCAGGAGAGCCGCGCCCAGGCGACCCTCGCCGCGCTGGAGTCGCGGCTCGCGCTGAACGCGTTTGTCCGGCGCGACGGCGCCTGGAAGACCATTCCCGCTGTCGACGTCGTGACATCGTGAAGCTTTCCCTCGGGGCTGTGGTCGCCGCGGATGTGCGCCTTACCGGGGGAGAAGTTCTGCTCGACCAATCCATGCTCACCGGCGAATCGGTGCCGATTGAAGCCGCGGCCGGAGCGCTGACCTACGCAGGGGCGTTGGTGCGCCGGGGCGAGGCGGCCGCTGAGGTCACAGCGACCGGAGCGCGCACCAAGTTCGGCCGAACCGCGGAACTCGTCCGCACCGCTCATGTAGTCGGTTCCCAGCAAAAGGCCGTTCTGCGCGTGGTCCGCAATCTTGCCGGGTTCAACGGAATCGTCATCGTTCTGCTCGTGGCGTATGCTTGGTTTCTGAAGATGTCGGTGGATGAGATCATTCCCCTCGTTCTGACGGCGATCCTCGCATCGATCCCGGTGGCGCTGCCGGCGACCTTCACCCTCGCGTCCGCGCTCGGCGCTCGGGCCTTGGCGAAGCAGGGCGTTCTACCGACCCGCCTCTCGGCAGTGGATGAAGCGGCGACGATGGACGTCTTGTGTTCCGACAAGACCGGTACGCTGACTCAGAACGCGTTGACGGTCACGACCGTCCACGCCATGCCCGAATTTGATGAGGCTCACGTTTTGGCCCTCGCCGCGCTGGCCAGCTCGGATGGCGGAGGGGATCCGGTAGATGGAGCCATTCGAGCCGCTGCTGTCGGGAAGGCCGTTTCGGACGCACCCAAGATGATCTCATTCTTGCCGTTCGATCCGGCGACGAAGATGTCCGAAGCAATGGTCGCGGACTCCAACGGCGGAACCCAACGTGTCGTGAAAGGCGCCTTCGCGGCGGTCATCGGCCTCACGCAGCCGTCTTCGACCGCTACAGCGGCATCAGACGAACTCGAGAGGAAGGGCTTCAGAGTTCTCGCAGTTGCGGCCGGCCCGCCTGATGCGATGAAGCTGGCGGGCCTGATCGCACTGAGCGACCCACCTCGCCCGGATTCGGCGGCGCTCATCAGCGAATTGCATGGACTGGGGGTGCGCACCGTGATGGTCACAGGCGACGCGCTGGCGACGGCGGCGATCGTCGCGCATGCAGTGGGACTGGATGGGGGCGTATGTCCGCTGGGGCCAATTGCTGAAAGTGTCCACCCGGAACAATTCGCTGTCTTCGCCGGCGCGCTTCCGGAGGACAAGTACAAACTTGTCAAGGCGTTTCAGAAGGGCGGCCATACCGTCGGCATGTGCGGCGACGGCGCCAACGATGCGCCCGCATTGCGTCAGGCGCAGATCGGGATCGCGGTCTCAACCGCGACCGATGTCGCGAAATCAGCCGCCGGCGTCGTGCTTATCGACCCCGGCCTCGCCGGGATCGTCGCCGCGGTTAAGGTGGGCCGTGTGACATTTCAGCACATTCTGACCTACACCCTGAACTCCATCATCAAGAAGATCGTAACGGTGCTCTTCCTGATCGTAGGTCTTCTCATGACGGGACAGGCCATTCTCACCCCGTTGCTGATGGTCATCCTCATGATCGCGGGTGATTTCCTGGCGATGTCGCTGACGACGGACAATGTGAGACCATCTCCCACACCGAACGTCTGGCGCATCGGCAGCTTGACGATAGCCGGCGTCGTGATGGGCATCTGCCTGCTGATTTTTTGCAGCGGGGTCCTTGCTGTCGGCAAATTTGAACTCGGGCTCGGGATCGGGGCGCTGAGAACCCTTTCCTTTATAGGCTTGGTGTTCGGAAGTCAGGCGACGATCTATGCCATTCGTCAGCGCCGGCACATGTGGGGCTCTCGACCAAGTCCGTGGCTTGCGGCGTCGTCGGCTGCTGATATCCTGATCGCCTCGATATTGGCCGTCGGCGGAATCGCCATGATGCCTCTGCCAGTTCTGACGATTGCCTGCACGCTCGCCGCGGCGGCTGCCTTCGCATTGGTCTTGGACATGGTGAAGCTTCCCGTATTTGTTCGCCTCGGGATCGCCTAGCTAGATCGTGCCCGTTTCTCACGACGATGAGGGTCGATACGCGCCTCGGAATGTCGCTGACGCGCGTGCGCCGAGCGACTCCGGAGGGCCCATCGACAGGATCGTCCCCCATGCCCGCGCGGCCCTCAAACACCGCGCAGGCCGCGACTGACGGGTAGAGTAGTTTCCAGCCTGTTTTCAAAGGTTCGGTTTACAGTCGGCCCATTCCTCAAGCGACCCTGTGGCGTCAGACGCGCCTCGCTTTTGCCCTCGCCGCCTCGGTTCGAAGGAGACTTCCATGGAAAAATATCAAACAGCGGTGGCCGTTTATCCCACCCACGAAGAGGCGGAAAAGGCGGTGAAGAGCCTGACCGCGGCTGGATTCGATATGAAACATCTCAGCGTCGTCGGCAAAGGCTACCACTCGGAAGAAAAGGTCGTCGGCTTTTACAACACGGGCGATCGCATCAAATTTTGGGGCTCCCGCGGCGCCTTTTGGGGCGGGTTTTGGGGGCTTTTCTTTGGCGGGTTATTCATGACCATTCCGATCGTGGGTCACGTCGTGGTTCTCGGATATCTCGCCACCGTCCTCGCCGCCGGCCTCGAAAACGCTGTCCTCGTCGGCGGCCTGAGCGCCCTCGGCGCCGCGCTCTACAGTCTCGGCATACCGAAGGACAGCGTGCTCCAGTACGAGTCGGATTTGAAGGCCGACGGCTTCATCGTCATGGCGCGCGGCTCAGCCGAAGAAGCGGAACGCGCAAAGACGGTCCTCGCGAAGTCGAATCCTTCGCGCCTTGATGTTCACCACACCAGCGAACCCGAGGTCGCCTCGACGACGCCGGTCCACGAGGCCGCCTGAATACGCTCCACGCCCGGTCTCGCCTTCGCGGCAGGCCGGGCGCGGGTCAATTCCTTGGAGCGGCCTTCGTTGACAAACCTAGCTAGCCGGCGGCGAGTTCGGCACGGCCTCATGGGCGGTGATTGGTCAAGCTCGCGGGGTCCCTGTCGTTGGCCGAGACAGACTGACTGTCTTGTCCCGCTCCCGGCAACGTATGCGTCGAGAACAGCAACGCGATCGCGATCAGGAACGCCAAAACGACCGTGGCCAGCCCGAAACGCGCGTTTGGAGACATCATGATGACGGTTGTCGGCGGCGGGGTCGGCGTAGCCTGCGAGGACGGAGTGAACCTGTCCGTTCGCGGCAGCAGCGCAACCAACTCCTCAGCGATGGAATCCGCGGGACGATTTGACACGGGTAAGCCCGGCAGGGCCGCGATGAGCCGGGAAAGCCGCGCCGTCGCCAGTTCCCGCGACAATCGCGCCAGACCGATGGCCTCCAGCCAGGGATCGACACCGGATTGCGCGAGCGCTGAGATCACCGTGAGTGGATATCCATGCCGACCCTCGCCGATCGAGGCGAACAAGAATGGATCGAATTCGCGCCCGATGCCAGGCGCCAGCGCGGCGTGTGTCATGCCTTCAACCCATTCTGTTTGGCGCCGAAGCTGGAAGGAGCTTGCGCGACTTCCGGAATCCTCGGCGCGGGAAGAGGAGACGAATAGGCTCCCGGGAGCGTTGCGATTAGACTCGGAAACTACTCGCTTCATCGTGATCTGGGCGACCAAGTCGCTCGTGCTATCTGCTCTGCTCAGAATTGACCGCGACCTCGACCGACATGCCCAGAAAGCCGTCGGCGGCCCCGACGAAACTTCCGACCACCGGCATGATCTGACCGATGTCGCGAGCGACCCCGACCGGAACGAGGTTGAAGCCGCCGACGCTTCTGTTTGTGGGATCGAAGCTGATCCAACCCGCGCCCGACACGAAGACCTCGGCCCAGGCGTGGGTCGAACCCGCGTCGGCGGCTCCAAACAGAGTCTGATCGGGATTGAAGAGATAGCCGGATACGATTCGGACGCCGAAGCCGAGCGAACGGGCCGCCTCGGCGAAGAGAACCGCGAAATCACGGCAAGATCCCCAGCCCCGTTCCAGCGTCTGAACGGGCGACTGCGTTCCCTCGTCGTCTCGGGTTTGGTACCCGATCGTCTGCGATACGCCAGCGTTGAGGTCCTTGAGCAGAGAGAGCGTGTCCGTGCGCGCGCTGCTGACGAAACCGCGCGCCCAGGCCCGCAGACGTCCCTGGGAATCCACATATTGGTAATTCGACAGCGCGCCCAGGTCCGTCCATTCGTCGTCGGAATATCGAAACGGATAGTCGATCGCGGACGCCGCGATATCGAAGATCGGCCACGCCGATGCATGCAGTTCGAGTTGGGTTACTGCCTCAATGGTCAGCGAGTCCGTCAGGACGGGAAAGACGACGGTCGCCACGGAATTGCCGAACACATCCTGCGCCCACGTCAGCGTGCCCGCCGGCGTCACCGCGATCTCGCTCGAAATCAGCGTCAGATCGCGGCTTTCGCGCGGACGAAGCCTGAGACGATGCGGGCCCAGGCTCACGGGGCGCCGATAGCGGTAGGTCGTGCGGTGTCGGATTCGAACTGTGACCATGCATTCCTCCCGGGCCGCGGAAACTTTCGCGCAGTGCGCTCGCGCTCGACATCAACCCAGCCGAACATGAATCTGATGATCGCCTCCATCGTCGAGCAGCGGCACGCGGAGCGGACGTTCCTTGATCTCCGCGCCATCGACGGAGGCAAGCACGACGCTCCGGTTGACGCCGCTTGGATTCTCCACGTGAATTGAGTAGCGCGCGGAGCGAAATCTCGCCGTCGCCTCGAATTGTCGCCAGCGCTTCGGGATGCACGGATCGATGCACAGGCTCGCCCCGTGAAGTCTCAATCCGAGCAGGCTCTCGACACCCGCGCGCTGCAACCAGCCGGCCGAGCCGGTGTACCAGGTCCAACCGCCCCGCCCGACATGGGGCGCCGAGGAGTAGATGTCGGCGCAAACGACGTAGGGCTCGACCTTGTAGCGATGGACCTCGGCTCGCGTTCGCGCGTGATTGATGGGGTTGAGCATGGCGAAGAGTTCGCCCGCCTTGTCCCCCTCGCCAAGCGCGGCGAAGGCCATCACCGACCAGGTCGCCGCATGGGTATATTGGCCGCCGTTCTCGCGAACGCCGGGCGGGTAGCCCTTGATATAGCCCGGATCGAGCGGGGTCTTGTCGAAGGGCGGAGCGAACAGCAGCGCCAGGCCGTCGTCGCGGCGGATCAACTCGCGATCGAGCGCCGCCATCGCCTTTGCGGCCCGACCCGGCGTCGCCGCTCCGGACAGCACCGCCCAGGACTGGGCGATCGAGTCGATCCGACACTCGTCGTCGGCAGCCGCGCCCATCGCCGCGCCATCGTCGAAATAGGCCCTCGTGTACCAACCGCCGTCCCAGGCCTCGCGCTCCATGGCCACCTTCAACGCGTCGGCGTGCATGGTCCACTTTTCCGCTCGCGCGCTCTCGTCGCGCGCGAGGGCCAGCGGCGCGAAGGCCGTCAACGCCGCCTGAAGGAACCATCCGAGCCACACGCTCTCGCCGACGCCCTTCTCGCCGACGCGGTTCATGCCGTCGTTCCAGTCGCCGGTCCCGATGAGAGGAAGGCCATGCCGGCCCAGCGCCAGGCTCTGGTCGAGGGCGAGCGCGCAATGCTCGAACAGCGTCGCTCGTTTTTCAGAGACCGTCGGCAGGAAGAAGCTGTCCGCCTCGTC
>Ga0209773_10000857_pt1 | contig 10260 bp, 8 predicted proteins | sample BogFormECP14_OM1_FD_188244 | JGI IMG/M metagenome (GOLD analysis project Ga0209773, IMG submission 188244) | Bog forest soil microbial communities from Calvert Island, British Columbia, Canada - ECP14_OM1 (SPAdes) (version 2) | ecosystem: Environmental > Aquatic > Freshwater > Wetlands > Bog ... | reverse complement strand
AGAGCTTCGCGAAGTGGACAAGAAGGACACGCGCATCCTCATCCAGACACATCCCGATGTGCTCGTCATCCCGCCCGATCCACCGCAGCTGCTCATCAAGCTCGGACAGGTACGGACCGTCATCCGCGAAATCTACCGCATGCCCGCTCAGGCAAAGCGGGCGGTCTACATCTTCACCAGCGCCGCGTTTATGAAAGAAGCGGCGAACTCGCTGTTAAAGATTCTGGAAGAGCCGCCGGCGCACGCAAGCATTTTTCTCCTCGCGGAAAATACCGGTGATCTGCTGCCGACGATCCGCTCGCGGGCAGGAGTCGCGCGGCTCGGCGCGATACCTCTCGAACAACTGGAACAACTCATCGCGCAGCGGCGCGCGGATCTACGTCCGGCTCAACGCTCGCTCGTGGCACGGCTGGCACAGGGCGCGGTGGGCGCGGCGCTTGGCTTCGATCTCGAAAAATATCTTGCGCACCGGCAGGACGCGCTCGTTCTGCTGCGCCATGCAACGCGTGATGCCGATCACTCTGAGCTCTTTCGAATGACAGAAACCTATCGCGCTGGTGCGGAAGGTCAGGAGAAGACGCAGGCGATGCTGCGCGCGATGATCAGCCTTTTGGAGGATCTGCTTCTCATTCAGAGTGGCCAGGCTGCGCTCATCCGGAATATTGACCTGCAGGCAGAGCTAAATGCGATGGCTGCTTCAATCTCTTTTGACTGGATCGAAACTACAGCCCGCAGTATCTCGCAGGTACAGTCCGGCATGCGGCGCAACCTTCTGCGGTCACTGGCCTTGGATGCTTTTGCGGCAGAGATTGCCGTTCGCTAAGATGGCTAACCCCGTTACTAACATCGGCATAAGTCAAGTAAACGATTGCTTTTGCTGTCTGCAGTCAACATACGATGAAAAAGCGGCGGGCACAGCGCAAAAGTGTTTCTTTAATGGCAGCTTCTGGGCTACGATACAGCTAACACATCAACACTGATGGATAGTGGCGATCGAAAGAAGATGAGCCTCCCCAAACTGGGCTCTAATGCCGAGTCATCTCAAGAGCACGGAGAAGCATCCCATCTTGTCAGAATTGCCTTGGAAAAATATGGCAAACGCATCTCCAATTTCTGTGCCCGATCCTCGTCAAACGGGATCCGGCGATTCTGCCAAGGACTCCGGGAAGCAGGCTTCCGAGGAGTTGCCCGCGACTTCGCCCGCCACCGTTCCCGCAGCGGGTCCGCGTAAGTTAGTTCGTCCGACGCTGCCTGCGCGCGCCCTGGGCAGAAAAAATCTCTTCCGGCGAAACGACGTCACTCCTCTCGCTCACCATGAGGCTATGACCAGCGGACACAATGGACACGAGTGCACGCACGCCGAGGCCTTCTACTTTCAAAAGCAGGCCCAGACGCAGACGCCGATGGTGTTCATCCTGGAGGATGGGGAGCGCATCGAAGGCTATATCGAGTGGTACGATCACAACGTCATCAAGGTGAAAAATCACAGCCGGACGCTGATCTACAAATCAAGCATCAAGTATCTCTTCAAAGCGAATGAGAACCCGCAGCGCGTCTGAGTTTTACATCACTCTGTCTTTGCCGCTTTCAGAAGACGGTCGCGTATCGCCACGCCGATCCCTGCAGCCGCAGGTAACGGGCACGCGATCACCGTAGCTCCGGCCTTGTCGAGGAAACGCAGTCCTGCAAAGAGGCGCTGCGCCAGCTCTTCAGCATCGCTCCACTTCCCCCAGCGATAAATGATTCCGCCGCTTTCTTCCGCTGCGCTCTCGAATTCATCCGGCATCATCAGGCCCAGCTTGGCGCCATTCTGGCGTGATTGTCTCAGCGCATCACGAAAAGCAGCGATCTGACCTTCTCCTTCGCCGTCAATCAGGATGAGCTTTGCTCTGGGTGCATAGTGCCGCAATCCAACTCCCGGAGACGGAAGAGATGCAGGCTCAGCCGCTTTCTCTTCTGCAGCTTCGCTAAACATGACAGCGTCCACTCCAGCCGCGCGAATCTGTTCGAGTGAGATAACTCCGGGCCGGTAAACGACGCAGGGATTTTCGCAGACGTCGATTACGGTCGATTCCAGACCGTGAGTCGTCTCGCCGGAATCGAGAATTGCATCGATGCGGCCGTCGAGGTCTTCGGCAACGTGCGCGGCGGTGGTAGGGCTGGTGCGCCCAAAGCGATTGGCGCTGGGCGCGGCAATTGGCACACCCGCTTCGCGAATCACCGCGTGCGCCACGGGATGCTGCGGCATGCGCACGCCCACGCGCGGACGCCCGGCCGTCACGGCATCGGGGATGGCATCTCCCTTGGGCATCAGCAACGTCAGCGGACCCGGCCAGAAAGCCGCGATCAGTTTGGCCGCACTCTCCGGAATGTCCGCGACCACTTGTGTCAGCATCTGCGTGTCCGAAATATGGACAATCAGCGGGTCCCACGATGGCCGCTGCTTCGCCGCAAAAATCTTCGCAATCGCCTCAGCGTCGAATGCATTCGCTCCCAGACCGTAGACCGTCTCCGTCGGCAGCGCGACCGTACCCCCGCTGCGCAGAATCTCCGCCGCCCGCTTCAGCGATGCACGCGAAACTTCGGACGCGAGATCATACGGATCGACGATGAGTCGCAGAGTTTGCATAATTTTATTGTAGGGTGCCCTATACTTTTCTCCATGAGTGCCGATGAGATTGAAGTGAAATTTCGCGTCGCCGATGGCCCCGCGCTGGAGCGCAAGCTCATCGCGTATGGCTTTCATCGCGTCACGCCACGCACCTTCGAAAAGAATGTCCTCTTCGATACGCCTGACCGGGAGTTACGTTCGCAGCAGTCGATTCTGCGCATCCGCCAGTATGGAGAGCGCTGGGTGATTACGCACAAAGCGGTGCCCGCAAACAACGATCCGGCGGCACGCCACAAGCACCGCATCGAGACAGAAACTGAGGTCACGGATGGCGATGCGATGTCGATCATCTTCAGTCAGCTTGGGTATACTCCCGCGTTCACCTACGAGAAGTGGCGCACCGAATACGCCGACGCCAGCGGCCATTGCGTGATTGATGAGACACCGATCGGCCTCTTCGCCGAGCTCGAAGGCCCGGCTGAGTGGATTGACGCGACCAGCCAGCGCCTCGGGCTCGATCCCGCCGAACTGCTCACGGTCAGTTATGGCCGCCTGTTTGACGATTGGCGCACCGCAACCGGCAGCTCGGCCACCGATCTGACTTTCGCGGCAATTCCGCAGCGCGGCTGATCCAGAAACCCTTCAGATACCCTCGGCGAAATTCCGTTCAAGTCTTTCCAGATTTCTGCCGATAAGCCTCTCAAACAGCGGTGTCCCCGCACTCCACCCGAGAGGCCTTCATGAATATTGCAAAATCTCGTCATTCTGCCTTTGCCGCCGGTTTCCAGCATACAGCTCTAGTCCTACTGGCCGCCCTTGTGTGCCTGCTCTTAGCCGCCCCCGCGCATGCCGATGACCGCCGCGTGGAAAAGCGGGTTCCGCCAATCTACCCGGAAATTGCCAAGCGCATGCGCATCTCCGGCGTTGTGCATGTAGAAGCGACCGTGGCGCCGGATGGCAGCGTGACCGCGGCCAAAGCGACGACAGGCAACAAGATGCTCAGCCCCGCCGCGGAAGACGCCGTGAAGCGCTGGAAGTTCGTGCCTGGCGATGGCCAGTCCACGGTTGGCATCGACGTCAACTTCGAAGCGAACTAAATCTAACCGGGACATCCCCAAGGACAAAACAGCCATGTCATTCACGCAGTCGCGCCTGACCAATAAACTACGCCTCAGCACCGGAGTGCTGGTGCTGAGCATTCTGCTCGGGTCCTTTGCCGCTTATCTCAAGATGCGCCAGGCAAGCCAGCTTTCTGAAAGCGTCGCTACGGATCAGATTCCGGCGCTTTCGGCAGTGCGCGATCTGCGTGTCGCCCTGCTCGATTCCTCAAATGCGCTCAAGGCATACATGCTCTTCGGCGTCGACCCGGCCATGGCCAGCCGTTACCGCGAGATGCTGGAGAAGAGCAAGGCTGATGCGAATCTGGCCATCTCGCAGATACAGGCCAAGCGTCAGGTAATTGACGGCATGGCGGGTGCCGCGCAGGTCGACACCATGCTCAATGAGTTTCACGCATTCTCGCAGGGTCAGGAACGCGTCGAAGCCATGGCTATCGGTCAGGGGAGCGACGCCACCAGCAAGGCCTATGACCTGCTTCAGGGCGAAGTGGCCGACCACGAGAATTCCTGCCGCAAAGCAGCGCAGGCAGTCGTCGCCGCAGTGACCGAGGGCGCAAATTCCAGCCTGCACGAAACCGTGCACTCCATGCATCTTCAGGCGATCTATCTCTGGCTGGCGATTGTTTTCGGCGGTGTCGTCGGTTCGGTTCTCGCTGAGCTTTCCATACGCCGCGTCGTCCGCTCCGTGTTGTTGGTGGCAACGCGCGCGCAACACATCGCTGAAGGCGACCTGACGGGCGAAGCGCTGCACATCGACTCGAACGATGAAGTCGGCAGCCTGGCCACCTCCATCAATCGCATGCAGGACAACCTGCGCGAAATGATTCGCACCATGATGGAAATTGCCAACACTGTGAACGGCGACTCGGCAAAACTCGCAAACTCATCCGCGGAAAGCTTCCGCCGCACCAAGGAGCAGAGTCTGCAAACGCAGCAGGCGGCAACAGCAATGCAGGAGATGTCGATCAGTATCGCCGAAGTTTCCAAACACGCGCAGAACGCGGCCGAGAATGCCAAGGAGGCCTCGCGGACCGCGCGCCACGGCGGCTCGACCGTCGAACAGATGCTCATCAGCATGCAGTCCATCGCCGACTCCGTCCGCAACACTGCCGCTACTGTTCAGCGGCTCGGCAAGGAATCCGAGCAGATCATCCGCATTGTCAACGTGATTGAAGAGATCGCGCAAAAGACCAACCTCTTGGCGCTGAACGCTGCCATTGAAGCGGCGCGGGCCGGTGAGCAGGGACGCGGTTTTGCGGTTGTCGCCGGCGAGGTTCGCCGCCTGGCAGAGAGCACACGCAACGCAACCAGCGAAATTGGACAGATGATCGAAGGCATCCGGGCGCACACGCTTTCTGCCGTCGAAGCCATGGAAAGCGGCACCGCTACTGTCAACGAGGGCGTTGAAACCACGACCCGCGCCGGTGAAGCTCTGCAGCGCATCATCCACATGGCCGATCAGGTTGACAGCATGATCGCGCAGATCGCTGCCGCCGCCATGCAGCAGTCTGAAGCGGCGCGCCAGTCCAGCGCCAACGTTGACATCATCAACCGCCTTGGAGAAGAAAACGCCGCGGCGATCCCGGAAAGCAACGCGATCGTCACCTCGGTGCAAACCGGAGCAAGACGCTTGCAGGAACACATCGCCAACTTCCGGCTGGAAGAAAGCCGCACCGCAGCTCGAAAGAATTATTCAGCGCAGGGACTTTCTATTCAGCCCGCGCCTGCATACGGCGACTGAAGCTTCCACACGCTCAAAAGAAAAGCAGGGCCAACCAGCCCTGCTTTTCTTATTTTTAAATAGAGCGCAGCGGTAATCCTGACCGAAATTAATGTGCCGGCTGATAGTTGGCGTTGGTCGTCGTGACCTGGAGCTTCTTGGCCGTCGCGTCAAGCACCGACTGCTGAACGTAGTTGGTTCCATCCGGCAGGCTGGCAAACTGGACCGCGAGTGTGACCACGTCCTTCGGATCATCCATGTAGGTGTTCACGTTCAGCGAGCTGACCTTTTTCGTAGCGGTGCTGAAAGAGATGGTCATCTGGTCACCGGGCTGCGCATAGTCTTTGAATACAATCGATGCCTCACCAGAAGCTGGAGCTGGATTCAATGAGGCTTTGCCAGCCTGGAAGGCTTGTTGCATTTTCGGCCCGTTAGGAGGCACGTACATGGCGAGCAGGGTCTTCACCTGTCCCATGTAATCCTGCATCTCTCCCTTCTTTTTTTCGATGATCCTTTGCTTCATTCTGCCGCCGCTGGGCGGTGGAGGCGGTGGGGTCAACGGAGTCTTCTGCACCGTCCCGTCAGGGCCATATTGGCATAAGGATTGTGAAGGAGGCTTAGCGTCACCATTCAGCGTCAGCTGGGTGGTCTCCGTCCATTGATACTGGTGCAGTTTCTGCTGGTTCTCGGCAACCGATTGCTTCAGCGCCGCCAGTTTCTGCTGCAGTTCTCCACCAGCTTGGCCGCCCGACTGGGCGATAGAAATGATACCCAACAGCGCTGCGGCTGCGATGAAGAGCACCCATCGATTGCGCGTGTGAGGTGTGCTGAAGCCAGGCTGCGTCGTGTGGATACTAGCGTTTTCTTGATTCATCCGTAACTCTCCTATGACTCATGGCCCGTGTGAGATATTCGTTGGCCAGCGTTCGCGGTGACGCCGTCTGAGATGCCGAGTGCAATTTGTCGCGGCCTGCAAAAGAGCCTGCTCAACCAAAATGCGCGCAGAAATGTTGGAGAACTACATGTGCAGCAGCGGAAACTCAAATTACTGACACCGCTGATCTTCTCACAGAAACGCAACCTTGCGGAGAACTTCAGGATCGCGCCGAATTGACGACCCGCACGGCGTTTCCAAGGACTCGCGGAATGTATCCATTCGTTCTCTACAATATGCTGAAGACTAAACCGATGACGCCTACCGATTTCCGCACTGCCCTCATGGACTTTATTCGCCGCGAAGCCAGGCCCGTTGAGAAATATGGCCACCAGCCGCGACTCTACGCACTGACGCGTCAGATCGCCTGGGATCTCAACTACGATGATGACGTGGTCTTTGCCGCGGCGTGGCTGCACGACCTTGGCGTCTTCGTCGGACACCGTCCCGAAGATCCAGTAGAGCTTGCACGGTGGGATCACGTCCGTTACGCCTGCGAGCGAGCGCCGGAGATTCTGCACGACGCCGGATTCCCTGCTGAAAAAATCCCTGCGGTACTGGCCGCCATCCGCGAACATCAGCCGCAGGACAACCCGACGAGCATCGAAGCGACGATTTTGCGCGACGCTGACATTCTCGAACAACTAGGCGCAATCGGCGCGCTGCGCACCGTCGCCAAAGTTGGCCGCGATACCCGATACGCGACGTTCACTGACGCGGTAAAAACGTTGCAGAAGAATCTGGAAACGCTGCCGGGGAAGATTCGTCTAGAAAATGCAAAGCACCTGGCAGAACCCAGAATCGCCACGCTCAGAGATTTCCTGAACGCAATCGAATCGGAATCCGCAGGCGCTTTGTTTTAGCTGAAACTAAGCCTCGCTCGCTCCATGGCACTTCTTGTACTTCTTGCCGGAGCCGCATGGGCAAGGATCGTTGCGTCCAACCTTGTCGCCGGTCCTGCGCTGCGCCGGAGCTTCCGCAGTTCCAGCACCAGCCATGCGTGCGGCTTCGAGTTCACGCTTCTTCTTGCGCTGGAATTCGCGCTCGATTTCATCAATCGTTGTCGAAGGCTGGCGCGTAGGAATTGGAACCGCCGGTGCCTCATGGGCGGGAGCCGCAGGATGATGACCATTCCCATCCGCTGACGGCACAGGAGGAGCAAGAGGAATCGCAGGCCGCGGACGCGATGGAATCTGCAACGGCTGCCCATCGGGACCGACGATCTGCATCAGGAAGAGGAAGCGCACCGTGTCTTCCTGGAAACGTCCCATCATGTCCTCGAACATCTCGAAGGATTCCTTCTTATAGGCCACCAGCGGGTCTTGCTGGGCGTAGCCGCGCAGACCGATGCCTTCCTTCAAGTGGTCCATGTTGAGCAGATGGTCTTTCCACAAGCCATCGAGCACGCTGAGCATGATCATGCGCTCGTGGAAGCGCATCGCCTTCTCGGTGACGACCTGTTCCTTGGCCTCGTAGCGCTCTTTCAGCCGATCGAAGAGCGTTTCACCCAGTTCGTGGCGCGTCATCTCCGCGACGTTGATGCCCTCTGCATCGACATCCAATCCAAACTGCGAGACGAGCTTTTCCTTGAGCGCTTTCCAGTCCCACTGGTCGGGATGCATTTTCTCCGGCGCAACTTCATCGAGAATTGCACTGAGAAGATTCGCGACGTAATCCTCGACAATCAGTTCCTTCTGATCGAGTCCTTCAAGCAACTGGCGGCGCAGTCCGTAAACGGCCTCGCGCTGCTTGTTCATCACGTCGTCGTATTCGAGCAGATGTTTGCGCGCTTCAAAGTTCTGCGATTCGACAGCCTTCTGCGCGGCTTCAATGCGCTTCGAGATCATGCGCGACTCAATCGGCACGCCCTCTTCCATGCCGAGGCGCTGCAGCAGCGTCCCCACCCATTCTTTGGCGAAGATGCGCATCAGGTCGTCTTCAAGCGACAGGTAGAAACGCGATGCACCGGGATCGCCCTGGCGTCCGGCGCGTCCGCGAAGCTGGTTGTCGATACGCCGCGACTCATGCCGCTCAGTGCCCAGAATGTGCAGGCCGCCTGCGGCGATGACCGCTTCATGTTCTTCCGCTGCCTTCGCAGCGTAAGCGGCGTAAGTGCGGTCCCAGACTTCCAACGTCGTCTCGAATTCCTGCCCCTGGTAGTAGAAACGGAACATGCCCGGCGCTGCCATCGGATTCAGCGCGCCCTCGGCTACGCTGATCGCACGCGCCGCGCTCTTCTTCACGAGATCCTGCTTGGCGACAAACTCGGCATTACCGCCGAGCAGAATGTCCGTTCCACGGCCTGCCATATTGGTGGCAATCGTCACCATGCCAAGGCGGCCCGCCTGCGCTACGATCTCGGCTTCACGCTCGTGGAACTTCGCGTTCAGCACGACATGCTTTACGCCCTTGCGCTGCAGGATCTGCGAGAGCAATTCCGACTTCTCGATGGACGTTGTACCGACCAGCGCAGGCTGCCCTTTCTCGTGCAGGTTTGCGATCTCGTCTGCTACGGCAAAGTATTTTTCCTTGGCGGTGCGGAAGACCACGTCCGGATTCTCAAGGCGCAGCATCGGCATGTTCGTCGGAATGACGACGATCTCAAGCTTGTAAATCTTGTCGAACTCGGCTGCTTCGGTTTCGGCTGTTCCGGTCATGCCGGCGAGCTTGTTGTAGAGGCGGAAATAATTCTGGAAGGTGATCGTCGCCAGCGTCTGGTCTTCGCGGCGGATGTTCACGCCTTCCTTGGCTTCGACGGCCTGGTGTAGACCATCCGACCAACGACGCCCCGGCATCAGACGGCCCGTGAACTCATCGACGATGATGACCTCGCCGTCCTTCACCACATATTGCACATCGCGCTTGTAAAGCGAATGCGCCTTGATGGCAACTTCGACATGGTGCTTCAGGTCCCAGTTTTCCGGGTCGGCAATGTTGCCAATGCCGAGCAGCTTCTCGATCTTCTCCCAGCCATCATCGGTCACGCTGATGGTTTTGTGCTTTTCATCAACAACATAATCGCCGGTGAGGATCTTCGCCTGATCCGGACCCTGCTCGATCTCCTCACCCTGCTCCAGCCCCGGAATGATGCGATTCACACGCGCATACTTGTCGGTCGTCTGGTCAGTCGGGCCGGAGATGATGAGCGGCGTACGCGCTTCGTCGATCAGGATCGAGTCCACTTCGTCGACGATGGCGAAGTAGTGGCCGCGCTGCACACACTCGGCCAGCTCAAACTTCATATTGTCGCGCAGGTAGTCGAAACCAAACTCGTTGTTCGTCCCGTAAGTGATGTCGGCGCCGTAAGCCGCACGGCGCTGACTGTCATCGAGATCGTGGACGATGACGCCAACCGTCAGCCCGAGGAACTCGTAGATCTTGCCCATCCACTCGGCGTCGCGCTTGGCGAGATAATCATTGACCGTAACTACATGGACGCCGCGCCCGGCAAGCGCATTCAGATAGCACGGCAGCGTAGCAACGAGCGTCTTGCCTTCGCCCGTTTTCATTTCCGAGATTTTGCCCTGATGCAGAACCATGCCGCCGATAAGCTGTACGTCGAAGTGGCGCATGTTCACAGCACGACGGCCGGCCTCGCGGACTACAGCGAAAGCTTCCGGCAGAATCTCATCCAAAACCTGCTTTTCAGCAGCCTTGCGCTCCTCTGCGTCGGTGATACCTTCCACAGCCGCGGCGACCCGCGCCTTGAACTCCTGCGTCTTCGCGCGAAGTCCGTCGTCCGAGAGCCGCTGCACATCCGGCTCGAAAGCGTTAATCGTCTGGACGACAGGCGTCAGGCGCTTCACCGCGCGTTCATTGCTAGTCCCAAAAACCTTTGTAAGAGCACTACCGATCAAAGCAGAATTTCCTCAAGATA
>Ga0209773_10000856_pt1 | contig 10277 bp, 8 predicted proteins | sample BogFormECP14_OM1_FD_188244 | JGI IMG/M metagenome (GOLD analysis project Ga0209773, IMG submission 188244) | Bog forest soil microbial communities from Calvert Island, British Columbia, Canada - ECP14_OM1 (SPAdes) (version 2) | ecosystem: Environmental > Aquatic > Freshwater > Wetlands > Bog ... | reverse complement strand
AACAGCGTCATCTCGGTGCGGTTGTAGCCGATGATTAGCGGCACGCCGGCGGAAACGTCCGGCGCGTCGGGATCGAATGGATGACGGGGAAGCGTGATACCGTCGACGACGGGCGAGAAGCCCTGGATGAATCCGGGGACGCGCGCGCCAAGTTTGATTTGGACGGCGGCCTGCGCCGCGACGATGCGCTCGACCGGCACCGACTGCGCTTCGCGGATTTGTCCGCGGCTGAGGCCGAGTTCAGCGAGCAGCATTTGGGCGACCTCGTTCGCGTGGCTCAGCTTGTTCATCTTGAGTCCCGGGCCACTCTGAACTACCGCGCGATGAAACAGACCCTTCGCCGCCGGCATCGCCATCAAGGTGGATACTTTCTGTCCGCCGCCGGACTCGCCGAAAATCGTTACCCGGCGCGGATCGCCGCCGAACTTCGCGATGTTGCCGCGCACCCAATCCAGCGCAGCGACCAGGTCCAACATTCCAGCGTTGCGCGATTCGCTGAAGTCGCTGCCGCCGATGCCGGCGAAGAATGTGTAGCCCAGCGCGCCGAGGCGATGATTCACGCTGACCACGACCACGTCGCCGCGCCGCGCCAGGTTGCTGCCATCGTAGATCGGCGGCGAGCCCGAGCTCGCCTGGAAGCCACCGCCATGCAGCCAGACCATCACGGGCCGCGCGCTGCTATCGTCCGCGGCGGGAGTCCACACGTTGAGCACGAGGCAGTCCTCGCTCTCGACGATACTGTCGGCGTCGCCGTACGCGGCGAATGCGCTCTTCGGATCGACCAGCCCGCGCATCGACGAGGGATTCTGCGGCGCGCTGGGTCCGTAGCTGAGAGCGTCGCGCACGCCGGGCCAGGGAGTCGGCGCAACCGGCGGCATGAAGCGATTGCGTCCCGCAGTCGAGGCGCCGTATGGGATGCCTTTGAAGCTGCTGACGCCATCCACGGCGACACCGCGCACCTTGCCGTGAGCGGTTTCAACGATCGGATACGTTTGAGCGGACGCGTCTTTGGGCGCGGATGATGCCATGGCTCGATCCTCCTGGCTACTGACTACCTGTGTGCCACGTCACCGCCGCTCAGGGCAAACCAATTCAGCGGGCGGGTGGGCTCGTTTGTAAACCGATCCGCGATGCTGTAAACGAAAACTGTAGCGCGCTCACTCACCGACCTTGTCTTCGAAGGAGGGATCTTTCGATGGCCGATTACGATCTACATATCAAAGGTGGCACTGTTGTGGACGGCACGCGGGTGCCGCGATACCGCGCCGACGTCTGGGTCAAGGACGGCAAGATCGCGCAGGTGGGCGGCCGCTCACCCGGATTCGCGAAGAAGACCGTCGACGCAGGCGGCATGATTGTCGCGCCCGGCTTCGTCGATTTGCACACGCATTACGACGCGCAGATTCGATGGGACCCGTACTGCACGATTTCGGGATGGCACGGGGTCACTTCGGTGGTGCTCGGCAACTGCGGCTTCGGCTTCGTGCCGGTCAAGCCGGAATTCCGCGAGCGCTCGATGCTGACGATGACGCGCACGGAAGCGATCCCCTACGAGTCTATGAAGGTCGGGATGAAGTGGGACTGGGAGACGATTCCGCAATACCTCGACTCGCTCGACCGCACGGCCAAGGGCGTCAACGTGATTCAGTATCTGCCGACCTCGTCGATGCTGACCTACGTGATGGGACTCGACGCGGCCAAGACGCGGCCCGCGACGGAAGACGAGCGCACCGAGATGCGCCGACTGCTGGCCGAGGGAATGGACGCCGGGCTCGCGGGATTCTCGGTGCAGCGGCTCGGGCCGGATTCGACGCAGGCCGACTTCGATGGATCGCCGATGGTCACGGACACGATGTGCGACGAGGACATCCTGAATCTTGCGCGCGTGCTCCGCGAGCGTGACGAGGGCTTCGTGCAGATCACGCAGGCGACGGGGCATATCAAGGAAGACCTCGCGTTTCTCGAACGGCTTGCGGCAGAGGCGAATCGGCCAATCCTGCACAACGCTATCGCGCCCGCGCGCCACAATCCGAAAGTTCATCAGCGCAGCCTCGCGTGGCTGAAGCGGTGCCGCGAGAAAGGACTGCCCATCTTCGGACAGACGGCGACGTTGCGCACCGGTTTCGCGTTCACGCTCGAAAATTGGAATCTCTACGACGCGAGTCCCGCGTGGCGCACCGTCACGACCGGCAGCAACGAAGAAAAAATCGCGAAGATGAAAGATCCGGCGCTGCGCGCGGCGATCAAGCGCGAGCACGACGAGGCGAACAAGAAGCTCGAGGCGATCCAGGCGGGCGTCGGCGGCCCGATTCGTCTGCTTATAGTCTCGTGGGCGGGAGACAAGCCGGAGCTCGAGAAGTACGTCGGCAAATCGGTCGGCCAAATCGCGACGGAAGAAAACAAGCATGAGATCGACGTGATGCTCGACTTGTCGATCGCCGGCGAACTCAAGGTCGAATTCCTGGGACCTAATCGCGGCTTCAACGCCGAGTTTTACGCCGAGATGATCAACGACTCGCCGTACACGATTCCCGGCGTGTCGGACGGCGGCGCGCATACCAAGTTCTTCACCGGCGGCGCTTACACCACCGATTTTCTCGGCTGGCTCGTCCGCGACGAGCAGCGCGTCACGCTCGAGGAGGCGCACTATCGGCTCTCCGCACTGCCGGCGCATGCGGCGGGTTTCCGCGATCGCGGCGTTTTGCGCGAGGGCATGGCGGCGGACGTCATCGTTTATGATCTGAATCGACTCGGGGTCGAGCCGGATTGGGTCGGCGATATCGCGCACGACTTTCCCGGCGGCGAATGGCGACGCGTGCAGCATGCGCGCGGTTATCGCGCGATCATCGTCAACGGCGAGATGACCTGGGACGACGGTCAATGCACCGGCGCGACGCCCGGCCGGTTGCTGCGCGGCGGCCGCGGATAAACGCGCGCCGATGGCGGTCCAGATTTACAGCATGACGTCGGTGGCCGACGCGGTCGCGACGGCAGAGGCGGGAGCCGATCTGATAGGCCTCGTCGTGGCCGAGCCTGGCGTCGTCGCCGAAGCGATCGGCGCTGACGCGGCGCGTGAAATTCTCGCCGCGATTCGCCCGCGCTCACGCGGCGTGGCGTTGTCGCTGTCTGACGATCGCGACGAGATGTGCGCGATGGTCGACGCCGTGCGGCCGGATGTTCTGCATGTCGTCGCGCGAGAGATCGAGCCCGAGGACTGCGCGTGGATTCGCCAACGCATCGCGCCCGTCATGCTCCTGCGCGCGATCGCGGTGCGCGCCGGCGAAACGCTCACTGAGGCTGACGCGCACCAGACTTGCCTCGACTACCTGATGCTCGATTCAGGCGCGAAAGGTCCGCCATACGCCGGCGCCACCGGCGAGACGCACGACTGGTCGATCAGCCGCACGGTGGTCGAGCGCTCGCGCGTGCCGGTGATCCTCGCGGGCGGCCTGTCCGCCGAGAACGTGGCCGCGGCTATCGCGACGGTCAGGCCGTGGGGCGTCGATTCGTTTACGCACACCGACGTTCCCGGCAATCGCGGCAAAAAAGATCCGGCGCGGGTGCGCGCGTTCGCAGCCGCCGCCAGGCGCGCGTTCGCGGAAAATTCGAAAGCCTGAAACCGGGAGGACGCGATGAATCGCAAGCAGCTCGCACTTTCAGCCGCGCTGATAGTTTTGCTAGCGTGCGACGCGTACTCGATTTACCTCTACGGCTACATCGGCTTCTTCAGGGTGATCCTCGCGAACTTCGGCGGTTTCACCGCGTTCGTTGATCTCTTGATTGCGTTGGTTCTCATCCTGGCCTGGATGGGCGAGGACGCGCGCGAGCGCAACACCTCCGCCGTTCCGTATGTCATTCTCACGATCGCGCTCGGCAGCGTCGGTCCCCTGCTCTACCTGATTCGCCGCTTCGCAAATCGCACCGAGCGCAGCGCTTCAATGGCGCCGCGCGTAGTCGGCAACTAGCGCGTGAGCAGGGCGGCGGCTTCTTTCTCGACGCGGGTGCCCTTGAAAAAATTCGGATTCGCCTCACCCCAGAAGCGCACCGGGTTGACGAACATGAAATCGCGAAAATCGTCCACGGTGATCAGCTCGTCCTCAACCAGCTCGTACGCTTCCGGCACGACGTTCTTCATATCCGGCACGTCGAAATGCCCGATGTCGGAGCCGAACAGCACGTTGATCTTCGCGCCGTACGGATTCGCCTTGCGGTTGAACGCGTAAGCGTTGAGCGGGTCGTCGGCCTCGCAGCCGAAATAAAAATTATCGACGAACAAATCGCGGATGTCTTCGGCCCGCTTGATCTTGCAGGCGGCATAATCGTCGAGCTCGCGAACTCCACCCGTGGCACCGCTCTGATCGCGCTCCAGGATCGTCGCGACGTTGGGGGCGTCCGCCTTCGGCTCCAGCTTGCCTTCGACCCACTTGCCGCCGTACTGCCGGATGAGCTGCGTGAGCATTTCGCGATTGAGATTCGCGGGATTGGTCTCCTCGAGCGCTTCGCGATTACGCTTTTTCCAATGGCCGATCAGGTCGCAATACAGCGCGCACGCCCATCCGACTCCGCCTTCGAGGAAGCCCATTTTGAGTTGCGGAAATCGACGCGTCACGCCGCCGAGAAAAATCGCCTTGCAGACCGCTTCGCTCGCGGCGGCAAAATGTCCGATGTGATTGTAAACAAAATTGGTCGGCGAATTGCGCAGTCCAATGCCGCGCGAGCCCGAATGAAAGGTCGGCGAGATTCCCAGCTCGACGCACTTGGCCCACACCGGATCGTAGTTGTACTCGCTGTCGAGCCCGAGCATGTCGAACCACGTGGCGAATCGCGCCGCATCCGGCGCCTTGTCGGCCACGGCGGGAATCTGCCGCCGCACCATGCTCGCCATCATCACGACTTTCAGCCCGAGTTCTTTCACCACGTATTCGAGCTCCGCGCACGCTTCCTCCGGCGTGTGCATCGGGATCACGGCCGCGGGCGTCATGCGATCGGAAAACTCTCCGAAGAATTCCGCAATGAACCGGTTGAACGCGCGGCAGGTCGCGCGCCGCGTCTCATCATCAGGATGAAACGGAATGCCCAAGCCGGCAGTTGGATACAGCACCGTGAAATCCATTCCGAATTCGTCGAGGCGTTCGTACAGCAGCCGCGGCAGAATCTCGGTCGCGCGATCGCGCGTGTTCTTGGTGGGTAACGCCCAGAATGCTTCCTGCGCACGACGTCTGCGCTTGCGATCGTCCTCCGACCCCGTCAGGCGCTTCGACACGCGGCCGTTGAACGCGCGAAATCCGTCCACTGCGCGGCTGCCCCCGAATTTTTCCAACCGCTCGAGAATGATCGGCCCGAACTCCAGCCAATGTCCGTCGGCATCGATCACCGGATGCTTGAGTCCCGCGCGAATCTTCTGCGCTTCTGACTTGCTGCCGCTCATCGCTTCGCCTCCAACTTATTTTGGAGCTTAGTATCGGAGCCGCGCGCCGCCAAGCGTGACGCGAGGGCGCAGTTGGTAAACTGCACCGGCGAGATTAATACCCTCTAGGATTGCACCCGCCGACTGGCTAGAATCCGTCCCTTTCCAACTCGCGCAAACGTCGTTCCGCCCGCATCAACTACGGAGAGGGTGAATTGATCCCGATTCGCTACAATTTGCGCAGCCTGATGGTTCGCCGCGCGACCAGTGCGATGACGGCGTCGGTGGTCGCGCTGGTCGTGATGTTGCTCTTCATCCTGTCGGGCTTCGTCGCGGGTCTGCGCGCGACGGTGATGAATAGCGGGCTCCCCGACAATTACATCGTGCTCAGCCGCGGCACCACCGACGAAGGCGGCAGCTTCATCACGCACGAGCAATACGAGATCATCAAGAGCCGTCCGCAAATCGCCACGACGGCCGATGGCCAGGCGCTGATCTCGCCCGAAGTGATCACCGGTTTCAATCCGAACCCCGCGGCAGCGATCACCTCCGGCGTGATGTTCACGCTCCTTCGCGGTCTCAATCCAATCGGCTACCAGGTCCATGGCGGGATGCGGCTGGAGAGCGGGCGCTGGCCGAACGGCGGCGCCGCCGAGATGGTCGTCGGCCGCAAGCTGGCGGCGCGTTATCCGAATCTCGCAGTCGGCAACGATTTCAAATTCGGCCCGCGCACTTTCAGAATCGTCGGAGTCTTTTCCGACCAGGACAGCGCGCGCGAGTCCGAGATGCTGACCGATCTCAGCGTCCTGACGCAGGAAGTGCACGTGGCCAACGGTTTCGACGCGCTGCACGTCGTGCTCAAGCCGGGCACGCATGACGACTTCGCCAAATCGTTGACGACCGATTCGCGCATCAGAGTCGACACGATGTCAGAGCACGAATTTTACGCGAAGCAAACTCAATTCATCGATCAGTTGCGCACGCTCGGACTGATCGTCGCGCTGATTCTGGCGGTCGGATCCGTGTTCGGCGCGATGAACACGATGTACTCGGCGGTCGCGCGGCGCACGAGCGAAATAGGCGTGCTGCGAGTACTGGGCTTCAGCCGGTTCAACGTGCTGGCGAGTTTCGTCATCGAAAGCATCGTGCTCGCACTCGCCGGCGGCGTCCTCGGCGAGCTGCTGGGAGTGTTGGTCGCGTACTCGACGGGCCTCAGCAGCCAGCTGATGAACGTCGGTGAGATCATCTTCAGATTTCGGCTGACGCTGGGCGCGTTCGTGTCGGGAATGATCGCCGCGCTGATTATCGGCGCGCTGGGCGGATTGCTGCCCGCGTGGCGCGCGTCGCGTATCGGCCTGGTCGAGTCACTGCGCTCGGTCTGAACAGGAGTCGTCATGTTCAACTGGATCAAATTGATCGAACGCAACATGCGGCGGAATCTGCGCCGCACGATATTGACGATCCTCACGATCGCGCTCGCCACTTTCATCTACACGGTGCTGGTGTCGGTGCCGGCCTCTATGGATCGCGTGGTCAAGGACGCGTCAGGCACGCTCCGCCTGATCATCAACAACAAGACCGCGCCGTGGGAGGATCTGCCGGCGCGCTACTGCGACGACATCAAGAAAATGCCCAACGTCGCCGCGTGCGTCGCGATCACCGGATGGCCCGCGACCTGGCGTGACGTGAGCGAGCCGGTGTTCGGCGTCGGCGCGGGGCCTGAAATCGGCGACGTGTTTCCCGACTACGCCCTGACCGAGGAGCAGCGACAGAGCACTCGGCGGGAAAAGCGCTCCGCCATCGTCGGCGAAATTCTCATGCACAAATACGGCTGGAAGATCGGCGATACCGTCACGCTACGCAGCACCGACTCCGATCACATGGAGATGACTTTCATCATCACGGGCACGATGGTGTCCAAGCGCTATCCAAATACGTTTCTGATGCGGCGCGACTACCTGATGGCGGCGCGCAAGGCGGACGGCCTGCCCGACGAAGACATCGCGTGGAACATAATAGTGCGCGCCACCAGCAACGACGCGATGGGGCCGCTGGCCAAAGAGATCGACGAGCACTTCGCGAACTCCGACGCCGAGACGCGCACGATGACTGAGAGCGACGCGCTTTCGTCCGGCCTGTCGGCGATTGGCAACATTCGCGCCATCGTCTTCGCGCTGTGCCTGGTCGTGCTGTTGACGGTGCTGCTCATCGCGGCCAACTCGACGGTCATGATGGTGCGCGAACAAATCAGCGACGTCGCGGTGATGCGTGCGCTGGGTTTCAGCCGCGGCGCGGTAGCATTCCTGCTGTTCGGTGAATGCGGCGCGATAGGACTGGTCGGCGGAATCATCGGGGCGGGCGCAGCGCTGTGGATGTTCTCCGGCGGCATCACGCTGGGCGCAGCGCTCGGCGGCAACGGCGCACTCTGGGTAACTCCTGCGCAATTCGTCAACGCGTTGGTCGCGGCCCTGGCGGTGAGCATAGTCAGCGGCATCGTGCCAATCTTCGAAGCCGTTCGGCTGCCGCCGGCGCTCGCCTTCCGCAAGGTCGTCTGAACGATACTAAATCGAGTCGGACACTCCGGGAATGAACAGCGGCTGCATCGCATAGCGCGCAACGTCGGCTTCCATGTCGGCGCGCGCAGGCGCAGTCGGCTTCTCGCTCGCCGCGTCGAGGATGTCGCGCAGGATCGTCGCGTCGCTCGAGCTGTTGAGGAACAGCCCCGGCTGGCTCAGCACGTAATGCACGCCGCGGCGGATGGCATCGCGATCTCGCAGCGGCTCGTACCAGCTGAATTTCGGCCCGTCGCCATTTTGCCATCGACGCCGCGCCACCGACTTGATCGTCTGCGTTGCGACGCCGCGCTCGCGGCAAACCTTCAGCAGCGCGTCGACGTCGGCGGCGTACTGCGCGATGTTCAGCATCGTGAAATTGTACGGGAAGAGCACCGAGTCGAACGCGAACCGCTCGAGGCTGCGGCGATGCATCGCGGCGATCTGTGAGCCGTGGCCGGTAACGCCGATGAATCGCACCAATCCCTGAGTCCGCGCTTCGACCAGCGCTTCGAGCGCGCCGCCCGCTCCCAGAGCGGTAGTCCATTCATCCTCGGCTGCGAGGTTGTGCATCTGGATCAGATCGACTTGATCGACGCGCAGCCGCTCCAGCGAGCGATGGAGACTGTCGCGCGCGCCTTGGTACGAGCGGTCACCGGTTTTGGTCGCGAGAAAAAACCGCTTGCGATGCTCGCGCATCCACGGACCGATGCGCAGTTCCGACTCGCCGTAAGACGCGGCGGTGTCGAGATGATTGATGCCGTATTCGAGGAGGACCTCGAGCACGCGATCGGCTTTGTCCTGCTTCATCCCGCCGAGCGCAGCGGCGCCGAAAAGAATCCGAGTACTCTGATGTCCCGTTTTCCCGAATGGACTTGTCTCAATCACGACATCACCTCGCCAGATTTTCGGTGTGGCCCATCTTACCGCGAACCGCAAGAAATGACGACGCAAAAGGCTTACGCTTGTAAGCCTGATAAATCCCGACTAGTTTGGCGTCACCTTCCAAAGGAGGTGCGTTTGATGAATAGAACGAGTAACAAGCTTGCGCTCGAAGCGCGCGAAACGCACCTGCCGCCCTGCTCTCGCTAAGTCGTCACGTCGTTCCAGCATCGGCAGAACGTTTCGCCAGGCGCCGTTGCGCGTCGCGGAAAAGCATTCGCAACAACTGCGAGAGCTTTCTGCGGCAGAATCAAACTCTTCGCACCAACAGGAGCAGTCGACAATGAACTTTTTTGAATTCTACGCAACGCTCGAGCGATATCACACGATCATGAATCCCACCTCGCCAGAGAAGCTGGATTTAGCGACCAGCTACTGTGCGATTCGCGACGGAATGCGCGTACTCGACGTCGGATGCGGCAAAGGCTGGCTGATGCGCCGGCTCGCCAAGCGGTTCGACATTCAGGCCACGGGTCTCGAGATCAATCCGACCTTCGCGGCCGAGGCGGGCCATCTCGTTGGCGCGGAAGGACTTACGAATCGAGTCCAAATCGTGGAAGGGCCGGCGCTCGATTTTCGCCCGGAGCCGGCGAGCTTCGATGTAGTGATGTGCATCGGCGCGTCGTTCGCGCTCGGCGGCTTCGAGCCTGCGCTCGATTGGATGAGCCGGGCGGCGAAGCACGGCGGCTCGATCGCGCTCGGCGAGGTGTTCGCCAGGGAGTTGCCGTATCCACCGGATGTGCCGCGAGGCGGCCAGGCCGACTTCGACTATCCTGAACGCACGCTGTGGGCGACGGTCGAGGCGATGCGCGCGCACGGCATGCCGTTGCGGGGAATCATCGAAGCCTCGATCGACGACTGGGATCGCTACCACTCGCTTCATTGGCAGGCTGGTTTGAATTGGGCGCTCGAGCATCCCGGGCATCGCGATGCGGCCACGGTGAACGATCCCGCCATGATGCGTGACAACCTCGTGCTCGACCGCCGCTATTCGGGTTGGGCAATTTTCGTCGCGCGCAACGGACTGGATTGAACGACGATTCGAGCCGGGCCGGCGTGTCGGAGATCGTTCACGAAGGGATCATGGGCATGTAACCTCGCAAAACGCTTGCGCTTGCTCTCGGTAAATGACGAAATCAAATTTGAGGAATGAAATAAGATGGGGCCAACAGGCAAAGGAATTTTTCTGACCAAGGGCGTCGGTCGTCATCGCGAGAAGCTCACGTCGTTCGAGCTTGCACTGCGCGACGCGCGAATCGCCGAGTTCAATCTCGTGAGAGTCAGCTCAATTTTTCCGCCCGGCTGCAAAGTCGTCTCAATCCAGGACGGACTGAAGACGCTGACGCCGGGCCAGATCGTTTACGCGGTGATGTATG
>Ga0209773_10000855_pt1 | contig 10279 bp, 12 predicted proteins | sample BogFormECP14_OM1_FD_188244 | JGI IMG/M metagenome (GOLD analysis project Ga0209773, IMG submission 188244) | Bog forest soil microbial communities from Calvert Island, British Columbia, Canada - ECP14_OM1 (SPAdes) (version 2) | ecosystem: Environmental > Aquatic > Freshwater > Wetlands > Bog ... | reverse complement strand
CGTCATCAGCGGACCGCCATTGCTGCAGCGCGCGGCAACCGAGGCCATCCAGCGGTCACGATACCGCCCATTCATGCTGAACGGCGAACCAGTCGCAGTGGAGACGACAATCAATGTTGTCTTCACGATGGGAGGGTGACAACTGAGCGGCGGAAACCCCATCATACTGGGCTGCCAAACGTAGGCGCAGCCCGGTATGATGTTGACCATGCCCGTTCTGCTCTACACAGCGCCTTGGTGCCGCGACTGCCGCGAGGCCAAGCGCTTCCTCGATAAATACAAAATTCCCTACACCGAGATCGACATCGAATCGACTCCCGGCGCCGCTGAAGATGTACTTAGGAATGTAGGCAAGCGCGCGATTCCCCAGTTCGTGATCGATGGCAGATGGGTGCAGCCATACCGCCCCGGACGGGGCTTCCTCTACGCCGAAATGAGCGAACTCTTCGGCGTAACGATTTAGCAGATCAAGACATATCCGGCTCAGTGCTTGGCTCCGGAGCCAAACCCGCTCCTGGATCGGCAAGGATGGCGAGGGCATCAGCCTGGTCGGAAGCCCTTACTTGAAGCTGCAGCGGACCCAGGCCAGGCTCAAGAATGCGGGCGTTCTCACCGGACAGGAACGTTTCGATTCCGGCAGATTCAAGACGCAGCTTTGCCATTTCAGCTTCGAGCGGCTCAGTGAAATTAGCTACGGTCACGACTTCTTCCATGGATCTCCCCTTCTGAGTTCCCTTCAATTTTTCTGGTAAATATTAGTTTGATGCGCAAACGGTAAAATAAGAAGTTCACCATGAACAGCTTATTCCTTAAGGAGAGTGCTTCGTTGATTGCCCGCTACACGCGCCCGCAAATGGGCCAGATCTGGAGTGATGAAAACAAGTACCGCATGTGGCTGGCGGTGGAAACAGCGGCCAGCGAAACGCTTGCCGAAGATGGGATTGTTCCCGCTGAAGCAGCCAAAGCCATCCGTGAGCGCGGCGACTTCAGCGTAGCGCGCATTCAGGAGATCGAAGCTGAGGTGAAGCACGACGTGATCGCTTTCACCACGGCAGTCGCAGAGAAGATTGGACCAGAATCGCGCTGGCTACACTACGGATTGACTTCGAATGATGTAGTCGACACGGCGCAAGCCCTGCAGATCAAGGCCGCATCTGCGCTGATTCGGGAAGATCTGCTTGGGCTCATTGAAGTATTGAAAAAGCGGGCGATTGAGTTCAAGCACACGCCAACGATCGGGCGTACGCATGGCATTCATGCTGAGCCAACGACCTTTGGGCTTAAGCTTCTGAACTGGTACGCAGAAATGCGACGCAACCTGCAACGCTTTGACGCAGCGGCCGAACAGATCCGCATCGGCAAACTGTCCGGCGCTGTGGGGACGTTCGGCCATCTCAGTCCCAAGCATGAAGAGCGCATCTGCGAGAAGTTGGGCTTGGAGCCTGCTCCGGTGGCGACGCAAGTGATTCAGCGCGACCGACATGCGCACTACATTTCTACCCTGGCGATCATCACCTCGACGTTGGATAAGATTGCAGTTGAAATTCGTCACCTGCAACGGACCGAGGTGCGCGAAGCAGAAGAGTATTTCTCTGAAAAGCAGAAGGGTTCTTCGGCCATGCCGCACAAGCGCAATCCGATTACGACGGAACAGATCAGCGGCCTTGCGCGGGTTATTCGGGCAAATGCGCAGGCAGCATATGAAAACGTGGCGTTATGGCATGAGCGGGACATTTCCCATTCGTCCGTCGAGCGAGTGATCTTTCCCGATTCGACAATCTTGACCGACTATCTGCTGGCGAAAACAATCAGCCTCATCGAAAAGCTGCTGGTCTACCCGACGCGCATGATGAAGAACCTTGAAAGCACAGGCGGCCTGATCTTCAGCGGACAGTTGCTGCTCGATCTTGCTGAGGCGGGCATGCTGCGCGAGGATGCGTACCGGTTGGTGCAAGGCCATGCGATGCGCGCGTGGAAGGAAGATCTCGTCTTTCGCGAACTCATCAAGGCCGATCCCGAAATTACCGCAAAACTCAGCCCTGCGAAACTGGAGCATGCTTTCGATCTGAATCGGCAACTGCGGAATGTGGATGCCATTTTTGATCGTGTCCTGAATCAGTAACGCGTACGCGTGTGAGCAGTTCTGCTACCATGCTCTCGGCTTTGAAATGCCGGAGGCCGCTCATGGTTTCACGCTGCGCTGGTGTGTTGTCCGCGGTTCTTGCTTTATCTTCTGCCTGGGCGCAGAACAATGTTCCTGTTCCGCAAAGTTGCACGCCGCAGGTGAATGAGAAGCTTGGCACTCTGCTCAGCTCAGACGAAAAACAATCGGTGGACAATGTGATGGTGTGCGGCATCACTGTGAGCCCATCGCGCACGCAGAGCGGAGGACCGCATGGCAGCCATCAGATACTGCCACTGCGCGTAACTTTCCCAGACGGCAACACCCGCCTTGTTGAAGTGGTGACGAATGACGATCTCGATGGCGTCGTTACCGCACCCGTGAACGCACAGGTCTATGCATATGGGCAGGCGTTTTTCCCTTCGAAGGGCCGTTTCGTGGCGGGAGTCCACGATGTTCATTGCTCGACACACCGGAGCGCCGATAACGGCTGGGTTGTTGTGAACGGCCAGCAGCATCCGGCGAGTTGTCAACACTAGGACCCAATGGCCTTCACGCCAGCCACCATCGCCGCGCTGATCATCGCCGCCAGCTTTGCTGCCGGACTGAATGTCTACGCCACGCTGCTCACGCTTGGACTGTTGGCCCGCGCCCATTGGGTTGAGTTGCCGGTGGGGCTGGATCTATTGACCAACTGGTGGGTGATCGGCATCAGCGGATTCATGTTTGCGATTGAGTTTGTCGCCGACAAAATTCCAGCGTTCGATATGGTCTGGAATGCACTGCATACGTTTGTCCGCGTCCCGGTTGCAGCTTTGCTGGCCTATCGCGCGAGCGAGCAGCTCTCCCCGGAGATGCAGATTCTGGCTGCTATCGCTGGGGCTGGGATTGCTTTGGTGGCGCATGGGTCGAAAACCGCGGTACGCGCAGCGGTCACACCTAGTCCGGAACCGGTTTCGAATATCGTCCTCAGTACAGGCGAGGATTTCATGGCGGTAGGCGTGACCTGGCTCGCGACGAAGCATCCCATGGTTGCGGCGGGTATCGCATGCGGTTTTCTATTGCTGGCGGTGATTATGGTCCGCTGGTTGGCAAAGTTTATCCGCAGAATGTGGAACAAACCGAGGACGGCGAATGCGCAGTGAGTCGGGCTGCGAGGGTGGTAACTTTACGGGAGCACGATGACGCGCGAGCCATTCAATCTAACGGTGGCCATGACGGGAGCCAGTGGAGCCGTCTTCGGTCAACATCTTTTGCAGGCATTACAAGTGGATCCGAGTGTGTCGCACGTGAATTTTGTCGCGTCGGAGAGCGCGCTGCGTGTTCTTGCCGAAGAGTTGCGCTTCAGTGGGCGCAACACCCTGGTCGAAAAGCTGCTTGGGCATCCATCGACAAAGATTCAACAACACGCCGAATCCGATATTGGCGCATCCATCGCAAGCGGCAGCTATCCCTCCAGTGGCATGATCGTGATGCCGTGCAGCATGGGAACGCTGGCGGCCATCGCCAATGGTCTGGCGCAAACTCTTATCGAAAGAGCTGCCGATGTCTGCCTCAAAGAGCGCCGTCCACTGATTTTGTGCGTGCGCGAAACACCGTTCAACAAGATCCACCTGCGCAATATGACCCTCGCGGCAGAGGCGGGAGCTACCATCTTTCCGATGATTCCTACGTTCTATAACCATCCAGTGGATTCGACAGAGATGGCCAGGCAGTTCGCCGCCCGGGTGCTGGCCCACATTGGCCTGACGCAGCAAGGCGCTTATGTGTGGAAAGGCGATATCTAACACGTTTCATTTTGCTGCTGGCTGTGCTGCATCCCTCCAATCGTTCTCCGGTTGTTCGGTAGGCAGGAGCCTGCCTGCATGTTGCAATAGCAAATGGCGGCTGACTGGCTTGGGCAGGAAGACGTTAACTCCGGCCCCATAGACGCGCTCGGCCTCAAGCCTGGCGCCTCGCTCGGCGATCATAATGATCGGCGTTCGCAGAAAAGCCGTGAACCCGCGCAGTCGTTCCACCACAAGAAGGCCACTACCAGCAGGCAGACTTAAATCGACAATGATTAAATCCGGATTGTGTTTACGCGCCTCTGATACTGCGCTTACAGCGTCAAAAGCAAAGAATACAACGTGTCGAATGATTGACAGTGTTTCGTGGATTGCCTGGCATATTCGTGGATCGCCGTCCACAATCAAAATGCGTCTCATCAAGTCCTCACTGCGTCACTCCCGCTCGGTACATCGGGTGTGCGACACACTAAGGACAAGCAATTGTCCTGGCGTTTTTTCGTGATCTTTCTTTGAAGAGTCTAAGGTTGGATTCGAAATGCTTTATCGATGACCGTAACGGTGAAGGGGGCAACCCGGTATTTACTGTGCGAGTTCAGTTCTTCGCGACGCACCCAACGAGCGGCTGCCGCATCAGATGCGCAGCACAGCACGCCTCCAGTCACGCGGCAGAGAAAATCCACAAGAACATAGTGGAACCGCACTGCGCCTGCTTCATCGCGCACGATCCGATCGAAGACTTCGACAATTTGCAGAGGTTCTACTTCGAGGCCAGTTTCTTCAAGCACCTCGCGCCGGATTCCCTGCTCCAGGGTCTCGCCTAGCTCCAGCGCGCCTCCGGGCAGCGACCATTCGCCTTTCAGCGGCTCCTGGCCACGCTGAATGAGCAATACCTGATTTTCATGGATGATGACGGCTCCAACACCTACGATCGGAGCTTCTGGATATTCGCGCCGCATGAAGACAAGACTAAATCTTCAGCGGGCGGCCAAACTCTTCGGCAAAAACAGTACGCGCCATGCTGAAGCGTCCGCCATAGAATTTGTCACTACCCTTTAGATGCCCAATGGCAAGGAGAGCGACAACGTGATAGCTGAGAGGCAGCTTTAGTACCTCGCGCACTCTTTCCTGCTCGAAGCCTTCCATTGGAGCTGTATCGTATCCGAGAACCTCGGCCATGAGCATCATGGTCGTAAAAGCGATCATGACATGGCGATTCAGCCACATCGGGAAATTCGGATGGTTCGAGAGGTAGTTGGGAATATTGACCTTGGCCTGTTCGGCGTAGTTCTCCGGCATGCCGCCTTCGCGTGCAAGATGGAGCACTTCTTCAAGATCGCCGTTGCGCCAGCCATCCGCATCGCCGCAGGCAACGATGACGGCAGACGCTTCCTCAACCTTGGCCTGATTAAAGCTTGCGGCTCGCAAACGCCGCTTGTGCTCCTCAGAACGGACGACGACGAATCGCCACGGCTGCATGTTGTAACCGCTTGGGGCCTGCAGTCCTGCTTCCAGAATCTTTTTCAGGTCTTCGCCAGGCAGGGGGGAACCATCGAAGCTGGGCGTAGCGCGCCGCTGCGCAATCGCCTGGGACAAAGTTTTTTCCATCACGTTTGCCATCTGTAATGAACTTCTTTCTTCTAAGTTTGTCTGGCAGTCACTGAATCTGATTCATCGGAAGCTCGATTGCAAAAGGCCTCTGGCTCTCCGCATTGGCATAGACCCAAAGACCGTGAAATGCCTCCCGCAATTCAGGATGGCGAGCTAATAACGCCTTCATGACCTCAACGTTGCGCTCGCGCGTAGCTACGGGATCGGAAACATCGCTCGTTTTGTAGTTCACGACAAGATCGAGTCCGCCGAGCGATCCATCTGTGTGAACATTCGTGATATCGAACGTTTGCCCGTTCCCCACAATTTTCATCGGTTCCGCATCCGGCAAGCCGTCCGGGCGGGCACCGCTCATTTCTTTCTGCAGCTTGTCGAGGTTGGGGCTGGAGATGAAATCCGCCGGACTGAGGAGGTATGCCGCGGTTTGATAGTAAAAATATGCATTCCACAATTGCTTCTTGTTCACATACGCACGCGCTTGCGCCCAATACCAGACGCCGTCGTGTCCCGCATATGTAAGCGGGCGAATGAAAATCCCCGCGAGCTTCCATTGCGTGCTGGCTACAGGGTCGTTCGCAAGAATCATGGAAATCTGCTGTGGCTGCCTGCCGCCTGTTGCGTGCACCACGGCGAATGCATACTCTCCGGGAGGAAGCTGCGGGATCGAGATGTTGATGAGCAACTGGGACCCCGGGACGCTGCAGAAAAATTGGGTGTCCTGCGGAGACTTAAGATCAGTGGCATGCAGGCTGTAGATCGATTGAGTTGTCAGGACCGATCCCTGAATGGTGGGCGAAACTGACTGAATCGTGTTGGCAATAGAGTCAAATTGCGCAGCAACGCTGGCAATAGTGTTTGCCTTGACCGCAGAGACATTTCCTGACTGGATCTGAGCAGCTAATCCCTGCACTGCCTGCACGTATACCGCCCGCTGTGCATCCGTCATCTGCGATTGGGTGGTACAGGTGACGGCGATGGCTGTTTGGCCAGTCAGCAGAGCAGCAAGCAAGGGTAATGAGCGCCAGCGATTCATACACTTTGATGAACAATTTTTAGTGAGCAAATCCAAACCACTGCTAGTCTAGTACATAGAAGTTTGCGAGCAGAAAGACAAGCGCACAAACAATAAGGTTTTTGATGCGGTTAAGGGCACAAGCCGGGTTCATTCTCTTTGCTGTTGTTACTGCAACCATAACAGAGGCGCAGAACGCGACCGCTCCCCAACAGCCCCGGCAACGGCAGCAACTTCATGAAAATGCAACTGCTGCGAAGCCACCCGCAGGCATTGCCCAGCAGTCGATAACGCCATCTCCGGAAGCGCCTCAAGTCGCATCGTCGTTGCTTGATCAGCCCGCCAAGCCCGCGCAGGTACAGCTGAATGCGGGAAGACTCTCGGTGAACGCGGACAATTCAACCCTCTCGGGGATTCTCCACGATATTTCCGCAAAAACAGGAATGACTGTCGATGGGCTCTCACGAGATCAGCGCATTTTTGGCAGCTATGGGCCAGCCGCGCCCCGCGAGGTATTGTCGGCGTTGCTGGATGGTCTCGGCTATAACGTGATGATGGTGGGCGTTCTCGACAATGGCGCTCCGCGAGCATTGACAATCACAACTCGGACAAGCGCGGGAGCTGTAACGGGCAACCGCTCGATGTCAACGCCGAGGCAGAACAGCAATAACGGCGATGATGACGACGACTCGGCTCCGGAACAGCAGGAGCCGCCTCAGCCTCCAAGACCAGAGCCGAATCCCCCTGAGGCGAACCAGCCGCCAGAGCAACAACAGCCTCCTGCCAACCCAGGCCAGCCGGGCCAAATAAAGACACCGCAGCAGATGTTGCAGGAACTACAGCAGATGCGCCAGCAGCAAATGCAACAACAGCAGCAGGCAACCCCACAATAAAAAAGCCGCTCCGTAGAGCGACTTTGGTGAGAACGGCCTATTGCAATTCCGATGTTTCGGCTAAACCAGAACTATCAGGGACGTGCAATTTCAGGCTTGGGCTGCGGAGCCTGCACGGAATACGAGCGCGCGTGCATCTTCAGGGCTACAAATGCAGCCCGACAAATCACATAGGCCGCCAACACCCCAAAAGCGAGCGCCGCCACTGCCGCGCAAACCAACATCACCAGATTGAGTGCGTCCTGCATCCTTAATTTCTTTCCTGGCAACCGCTTCTCGATTTCCGGCCCCGCGTGTTGCCTTACAACTTTAGGTCGTAGCTTGTATCTACTACGATGCTCATTCTCGCAGAAATCAGGCACACATTGACCCGGTTTTCTGTTGCCAACTAAGATACCTATAGGATTCTTGTTCCAATTCTGAATGGCCGCCGACGCATTTGCAAGGGCTGTGGCTCTCCGCATCTGCAGATTTTGTCCAAATTTTCACTCTTCATGTCGATCACACACATTACCGTGCGCGGTGCGCGCCAGCACAATCTGCGCGACATCTCCGTTCAGATTCCTCGCAATACGCTTACTGTTGTAACCGGGCTTTCCGGCTCCGGCAAGTCGTCTCTGGCCTTTGACACGATCTATGCCGAGGGCCAGCGCCGCTATGTAGAGACCTTATCGGCATACGCCCGACAATTCTTAGATCAAATCGAACGGCCAGATGTGGATTCGATCGAGGGCCTGAGCCCAGCCATTTCCATCGAGCAAAAGACGACGAGCCGCAGCCCACGGTCCACGGTTGGCACTATCACCGAGATTTACGACTACCTGCGATTGCTCTACGCCTCGGTCGGTGTGCCCCACTGTCCGAATTGCGGACGGCCAATTTCGCGCCAGACGCATGAACAAATTGTGGAGCGCATCCTTTCGCTGGCGCCCGGCGAACGCGTGACGATCTACGCGCCGGTTGTTCGCGGACGCAAGGGCGAATTCAAAGACCTGCTCGACGAGCTGGACCAGCAGGGCTTCCGCGCTCGCATCGATGGCGAGCTGCGCGATCTGGCCGAATCAGTCAATCTGGAAAAACGCAAAAACCACACCATTGAGGCCGTCATCGATCGCGTAGTCGTCAAGCCCGGCGTGGAGAAACGCCTGCAGGAGGCCGTTGTGCGCGCGCTGCAGATGGCAAACGGGCTGGTGCTGGTCACTATCTCTGGCGGCAGCGAACAGCTGTACTCGTCGTCGATGGCCTGTCCGGACTGCGGCCTCGACGTGCCGAAGCTTGAGCCGCGCAGCTTTTCATTCAACAGCACGTATGGCGCCTGTCCCGAATGCCATGGGCTGGGAAGTATCTACGATTTCGATCCAGCCAAGATCATCACGGACTGGTCAAAGCCGCTTCTCGATGGAGCGCTTGGACCCGGCTCAGGCTCACAATACCTGCTGAAGCTGATTCAAATCGCCGCACAACGCTACAAAATCGACCTGAAGAAACCCTTTGAGCAGCTTTCGCAGAAACAACAGGAAATCCTGCTCTACGGCCCTGGCAAAGGTGAGGCACCTCGCACCGGATTTCACGGCATCCTTTCCTACCTGCGTGACGCGGTTGAGGAATCGAAATCCGATGCCTATCGAGAGTGGATGCTGAACTACATGTCAGCTTCGACCTGTCCGGTGTGCAAAGGCAGGCGTCTGCGTCCTGAGTCGCTGGCGGTCAACGTTGGGGGGCTGTCCATTGCCGATTTCACCGCGCTGCCGCTGCGCCGCGCAGTCGACGCAGCTCGCAACCTGCAGTTTTCCCAACGTGAAGCGCTGATTGCTGAACGGCTGCGCCGTGAAGTAGTGGAACGGCTTGAGTTTCTGAATGCAGTCGGGCTGGGCTACCTTGCGCTTGACCGCAGCGCGGCAACTCTTTCCGGAGGCGAGGGCCAGCGAATCCGCCTGGCAACGCAGATCGGGTCTCGTCTACGTGGTGTGCTGTATGTGCTGGATGAGCCTTCGATTGGACTGCATCAGCGCGACAACCAGCGGCTGATCAATGCGCTGGAGGCGTTGCGAAATCTGGGAAACACGATCCTCGTAGTCGAGCACGACGAGGATACGATCCGGCATGCCGACTATGTGCTCGATCTCGGTCCCGGAGCCGGCAAGCTGGGTGGACATGTGGTTGCGGAAGGCACGCCGCAGGATATTATGCAAACGCCTGCATCGCTGACCGGGCGCTATCTTGCAGGCGAAGTCAAGATACTGCACCGGTTCGAACCACGGCCGGTGAATGGTAAATGGGTGGTCATTGAAGGGGCACGGAGTCACAACCTGCGCAATGTTACGGCAAAGTTTCCGCTAGGCGTGATGACCGTGGTTACAGGTGTTTCTGGCTCAGGCAAGAGCACGCTGGTCAACGACATTCTGTATCGAGCGCTGGCAAAGCAACTCTACGGTTCGCGCGAAGAGCCTGGCGAGCACGGCCGCATCACAGGCTTCGAAAATATCGACAAGGTGATCCGCATCGACCAGTCGCCAATTGGACGCACACCCCGTTCCAACCCCGCAACATATACCGGCGTATTTTCCGGAATACGCGATCTCTTTGCCATGCTGCCGGAGTCGCGAGAGCGCGGGTATAAGGCCGGCCGTTTCTCATTCAATGTAGCGGGAGGCCGCTGCGAGGCCTGCCAGGGCGAAGGCCAGCGTCGCATAGAAATGAGTTTTCTTCCTGACGTCTATGTGCAGTGCGAAGTATGTAACGGTCGCCGTTACAATCAGGAAACGCTGGCGGTGAAGTTCAACGGATACTCGATTGCCGACGTGCTCGAACTCGCAATTGAAGACGCGTTACCGGTGCTGACTGATATTCCGCA
>Ga0209773_10000853_pt1 | contig 10307 bp, 7 predicted proteins | sample BogFormECP14_OM1_FD_188244 | JGI IMG/M metagenome (GOLD analysis project Ga0209773, IMG submission 188244) | Bog forest soil microbial communities from Calvert Island, British Columbia, Canada - ECP14_OM1 (SPAdes) (version 2) | ecosystem: Environmental > Aquatic > Freshwater > Wetlands > Bog ... | reverse complement strand
GTCTGCTGCTGGCTGACGGCCTCAAGACGGAAGTGGATCGCTATTGGGCGAGCTCCGATACGCCGGACCTACAGTTCAAGCCGGAGGTCGAGCGCTTTGGACGGTTTCTGAAAAGCAGAATTGTAACCGGCGCTATTACAAATCCTTTTCTGGACGAAGTGCTTGATTACGAATTGGCCGTCAATGCGCTTCAGTTTATTTCCCGGCAGAAGATACTTGCGCAGATCCAAAGCGCGACGTCGCGTCCGGAATCCGGCCCGCTGCAATTGAATCCACTGATTCGCGTTGTACGTTTCCGGCATGAGCCGTTCGCACTGCTGAAGTATCTGGAAGAGGAGCAGTTGCCCCCGGGGGAAGTGCCGGGCGGAGAGTTCTTCATCGTTCTTGATGCTGCCGGGGGGCAGATTGAACTGAAGCAATTGGACAGTACGCTGGGTAGCGTTCTTTTGCGCATTCAGGAAGAGGGAGTATGCCGTCAGTCCTCTCCGGAGGTTGTGGAACTGGCGCGGGTCGGTCTGGTGGTTCCGGTATTTTCGGATTAAGAACGCGCGGACTCGAGCTTCACTCCAAAATCACCACAGCGAAAGGTAAGCCGAATCAGGAAGCCAGCGCTGCGGCGCATGGTATGCTTTTGCGCTCATTAGTTTGGCGATGTTTTTCGGCATCGGGAGGGATGATGCGTCTTTGTATTTTCTTTTTTGCGCTGACGATTGCGGCGCCGTCGGCACTGTCTCAACCAGTGAAGGTCGCAGACCTGGCCAAACCACCGGCGGATGCGCAGCAATTCTCGATCATCTCGACAGTGGGCACGCATGGCCACTCCTCCTTCTGGGTTGCCGCTGATGGAACGCGTTACGGGCGGGAAAGCCTGCTGCTTCGCGGGCAGGTTTCCGAGTCGGACAGCAAGACTCGTCTTGGATCCGATGGGATGATCGAGCACCTGGTGATTCGCGGCTTTACTCCCTCAGGAGATGCGGGCGAGAGCTTCGACATTAAGGACGGCGTCGCAAGCTGGAAGAGCCCTGTCGATGTCGGGTCTGCTAAGTATCAACAGCCGGCGATGTACGTCTCTTTCGGCGGACCGATGGATCTCACCATCATCATGGCTGAAGCGCTGATTTCGGCGCCCGGCAAATCGCTGCACCTGCTACCAGGTGGAGAGGCGCATGCTGCGCCTTTGACTACGCTCACGGTGGGAAGCGGCGCGATGAAACAGACAGTTCAGGCATATGCGATCACCGGTCTCTTTAATTCCCCTGTACCCATCTGGATGGATGCGAAGGGAAAATTCTTCGCTCTCGATCAGGGGCTCGCGTGGATACGCGCGGGATATGAAGGCGAACTGGTGTCACTGGACAAGGCGCAGGACGATGCGTTGGCCGGGAGCTTTGTTGCGACCGCGAAGAGTCTGCCGAAGGTGCCTGCAGGGCCGGTTGCCTTTACGCATGTCAGGGCTTTTGTCGATGGAACTCGATTTGTTGACGATCAGACGGTTGTTGTCGATCACGGAGTCATTACGCAAGTCGGACCATCTGCCACAACCGCCGCGCCGGCGAATGCTCAGGTCATCGACGGTGCGGGCAAGACGCTGGTTCCGGGCCTCTGGGACTCACACCAGCACGTGGGCGACGATTCGGCCGGTCCCTTCCTACTGTCGCTGGGCATTACCTCCGCACGCGATCCGGGCAACAATAACGCGCTGACCCTGGCCCGTACCGCACGCAGGGCGAAGGGCGAGTTGCTGATGCCTCACGTCTATCCGTCGGTGCTGATCGACGGGAAAGGGCCGAATACCGCGCAGCTGGGAAGTGTCGCGACATCGCAGGAGGAAGCCATCGCCATTGTGCGCAAAGCGAAGGCTGAGGGCTTTACCGGGATCAAGTTTTACGGCACGTTCAATCCTGCATGGGTGAAGGCGACGGCCGCGGAAGCGCATCGGCTTGGGCTGCACGTACACGGGCATCTTCCCGCGGGAATGCGAACGATGGATGCGATTAACGACGGCTATGACGAGATCACGCATATCTATTTCGTCATTATGCAGGCGATGCCGGATTCGGTTGTGAACAAGTCAAACGGCATGGCTCGCCTGGAGGGCCCGGGGCGATATGCGAAAGACGTGGACCTGAATGCCGATCCGATGAAATCGCTCATTGCGACCATGGCGCAGCGCAAGATCGAATCCGATCCGACGCTGGTCGTTGTCGAAGCGTTGCTGGTGCCGGACAACGGCGATCTCTCGGCTGCTTATGCGCCGTATGTGGGGACGCTCCCGCCAGCGGTCGAGCGCGGTTTTCGCGCAGGCGGCCTGGCTGTGCCGCCGGATTTGACGCGGGCGGACTATCGCGCCAGTTTCGCCAAGCTGTCCGCACTCGTCGAGGACATGCACAAAGCGGGAGTTCCGATTGTCGCAGGTACAGATGGTTCGGGTCTTGAGCTTGTGCGCGAACTCGAACTCTACGTGAACGCTGGCTTCACCCCCGAAGAAGCGCTGGAGAGCGCCACGATTGTTCCTGCGCATCTGGTTGGGGCAGATGGCAAGACAGGTTCGATTGCAGTCGGCAAGAATGCCGACCTTGATTTGGTCGAGGGCGATCCTTCGAAGCATATCGGGGATCTTCGGCAGACGCGCATGGTGATGATGGATGGAAAGATGATGGATGCGGATGCGCTGCGGTCTGCGGCCGGATTTTCCGGGAGACCGAAAACGGGGGATTAGTCCTCGCGAGTCCAGGTACTGTCCGGGTTGTACTCTGACATGTCGGCGCCGAGCTTAGCGGTGTCCGGACCGAGGTCTTTCTCGTAGACCACGCCATCCTGGTTGACGATGAAACTCATGACCCCTGAGTTGCGGTACTCGGCGGGATAAGCGACGAAGGCGAAGCCGCGCGTGAGGTCGCCGTTGACGACGTAATCGCGAGCGCCGCCCTTTGCCGCCGCGCCCTGTTTGGTCAGGATGCGGAAGTAATATCCGTGGAAAGGCGATGCCTGGCCCTGCCGGAATTCGTAGCCTGCAGTGCTTGCGTCGGCGATTTGCGGTCCAATGGGACTCGGCGGCTCGTTGTCCCCTGTCTTCCAGTACAGACCATCCTGTCTGCCCGCCATGCTGACGAACTTCAGCGCGTAGTGTTTTGTCTTGCCACCGTCGCGCGGCTGGGAGGCGTACTCGCGCTGCGCGTCGACCATCCCGTACAAAATCTCGATGGCGTCGTTCTCATTGGTCCCGATGCGACGGTAGAGGACTTCTTTCATCCCGGCTTCGGTATCGAAATACCAGGCACCGCTGTTGTTCTTCACGATGGGAATCGGCGCGGGCCAGTTATCGGCGCCAACATACAACGTCACAGTCTGGTCAGGCTCGACGACGACGCGGTGCATCTCATCGTAACGGCGAATGAAATTGGCGAGCATGTTCTTGTCCGCAACGTCGTCGCCTGTGTGCAGAATTTTCTGCCCATTCGTGCCGAAGATTGCGTTCATCGCCTGGGCGTCATTGGCTTTTGCCGCGTTGTAGAACGCCAGCACGGCGTCGCCCGGCGAAGCGAAGGTCTTCTCGTTGCTCTGCTGCGCGAGCGCGGGCAGAAGCGTCAGTCCGCCTGCGATCAGCGAGAGGCAGGCCAACAGAATGGGTTTGTGCGAAGGTGTTTCCGAAGCCATCAAATTACCTCCTGTCGTTGACTCGCTATCACCGTTAGCGCCGGTGGCCTGCTGGGCGCTGTTGCGGGTGTGATGCCTGGCGCGAAGGTTGTGGAGTCGGCCGTGAAGCCGGGCGTGCAGCAGCGCCACCGCCACCAGCACTCCGGTTCCCTTGCAGGCTCTGTTGTCCGCGGGCGCTGTTCGTTCGGGTATTGCCTCCCTGGCCGTAGTTGCTAAGCGCGCCAGTGTTGGTTCCGCGACTGGGCTGCTGTCCGTACCCACGGGCCGGGTCGCGCTGCTGCTGGTTCAAGTTGCCGCCACCGCGGTTCGCGGCTTCTCTTGTGCCGGCGGGTTGCTGGTTCAATCTTCCTTGACCGGCGGTCGGCTGGTTCGGTCTGGCCTGGTTGGCTCCGCCCAACTGCTGGCGATTGTTCTGCCCCGGGTTCGCCTGATTGTTGCGAAACTGCGGCTGATTGTCTTTCTGATTGAACTGCGGAGTGGTGAAGTTATTGTTGCGCGCAGTGTTGTTGTTGTTGAAATTGTTGGCGCGATTGTCGCGGTTCAAGTTGTTACGGTTGATGTCGTTCGTGTTGATGTTGTTTCGATTTATGTTGTTGCGATTGATGTCATTCGTGTTGATGTTATTGCGATTTATGTTGTTTATGTTGTTGTTGTGGTAGTAGTTGTTGCGGTTGACGAAGGTGTTCGAATTCGAGACATAGACATTGCGGTTGTAAGTTACCGACGAGTTGTGCCACCCGCATCCCCACGAGTTATAGCCCCATCCGCAGCAGCCGCCGCCGTTAATCGCCGCGCCTACAGCGACTCCCAGCCCGAATGAGATCAGGCCCGTGGCCACCATGGCTCCGGTCGAGTATCCGGGATATGGGGCAACGGGCGCTCCATAGACGACCGTGGGGTTGTACGTGGGCACATAGACCACGTCTGGCTGCGCCGGTTGAATGACGATTGTCTGCGGCGGCGGCTGCACTACCACCGTAGTTTGCGCCTCGCCTGACGATGCTGGTGCGGGCGCTGCGCCGGGCGCCTGATTCTGCACCGTCACGTTCTGCTGCTGATTGCTCTTCAGATTCCCGGACTGGTATGACCGCTGACGCATCACCTGAACCGCGTTCATGACATCCTGCGGGACATTGAAATAGGCATCTCCGAGAGCTGAGGTCCAGGAGAGGTTGGTTGCCATCTGGCTGAGGACGTCCGGAAATTGTGTCAGGCCCTTGACGCTGGCGTCCCATGGCTGCTGGTCAACGGTCTGCATCAGCTGCTGGCCCTTCAGATTTGGATTCTGCTTGGTCCAGTTGTAGGCAGCGGTGATCTGGTCGGGATAGGTTGAACCGGCGAGGACCTGCGCCAGAAGATTGTCGGGGAAAAGCGCTATGGGAGCGACGAGTTGATAAAGCTGGTCTGGCGTGGGAGTAGCGTATGTGGTCGCAGGCGCCTGCCCCTGGCTTGCCGGCGCCTGCTCCGTTTTCTTATTGCAGCCGTCGAGGACCACGCTGAACGTAAGACTGATGCTGAGGCAGATGGACAGTGCTTGCTTGGGACCCTGCATAACCAGACCCTCCCAAAGACGCCACAACAAGGGACTTGCAGCTCTCGCTGGCAGCCTCCGCCAATATACACACTTCCGCGCTCCTTTGGGTTATCAATTCGCAACAAGAAAAAAGGCCACCCTTTGTGAGGATGGCCTTTTTCTGGTTTGCTTTCGTGGTTTAGAAGGTTGTACTTACGGTCAGGCGGAAAGTCTTGTTGGGCTCGCGGAGTTCGTAGAGCGAACCGTAGAGCTGGGTCGCCTGTGCGTAGCTGTAATCGCCTGCCCCGCCAGCGGGGAACATGCTGCGCGTGATCAGGTTCTGGGCGTTGATGTTGTCGTACAACCGCAGCGGATTGTAGGCGTAGTAGATGCGGAAGGGCGCGTTGATGATCGGCATCATGACCGAGACCTGCGCGCCGAGCGACATGCGCGGAACGTAGTTGGTTCCGGGAATGGGCCGGATGTAGCGATCGAACTGGATGGCCTGGCCACCAGTGCACGCGCCGTTGATGTAGTTCGGGCAGCCATAGAGCGGGGCATTCAGCGAATCGAAGCCTTGCGGGCTCTGCTTGAGCTGGCCGCTGCTGGTGGCCATGTTCATGCCGAAGTCGTCGAAGAACTCGAGGGCTGCGGTGCGGCCGACGAGCGGGATGCGGTATTCGAGGTTGCCGGTGATCTGCGTATCGCCGCCGATGGGGCCGATGCCGTAGACAGGAATCGGAACCTGTACGCACTGGTTGGTCTGCGGATTGGTGGGATCGCGCGGTACGCAGCTTCCGTCGGGGTTGGTGAGATTGAAGAGGACGCGCGTGGGCACGAATCCGTAAGGCGTTGCCGTGCGGATATCGAAGCCGCGAAGATCGGCTTCGCCGCCGGCGTAGAAGCGATTGAATGGCGGGGCCACATCGCCGCTGATGCCGTGAATGTAGTTCGCCTGCACGCGGTAGCCGAGGATGTTGCGGCCTTCGTTATTGAAATGGAACCACTTGATCGGACGGAACTGCTTGTACTCGACGACCGGCTGGAAGTAGCGGACGTTGCCCCACAGTCCGGCGAGCTGCATCGCGGCAGAGAACGAAGAGCCGGTGCGCGGCATATAGCTGGAGTCGAGCCTGTTCCAGGAATAGCTGAGCGAGACCATGCTGTTGATGATGCCCTCAAGCGAGTTTCCGCCCTGGATGCCGCTGCGGAATGCCAGTGTCTGGAAGAGGTTCTGCGATGCGGCGCTGAAGGTTGTGACCGACGAGCGGTTGAGCGAGTAGGTGACGCCGATGTTTTTGAAGGTGTGGCGGATGGGGAACCGTGCGGACGTGGTCAAACCGGTGACGGACTGGTTGTAGTTCTGCGTGAGCGAGGTGACGGCTGCGGTGGTATTAGCGTCCGCACCCGAAAGGTTGTAGGCCTTCGCGGAGTTGTAGTCGTACTTGCTCGAATAGATCTGGAAGCCGAGGCCGATGGGCTTGTTGCGCAGGTATGGTTCGTTGAAGCCGAAGAGCAGGTTGCGTGACAGGTTTCCGGCGCTGGCCTGCACGCTGAGCGTTTCGCCCAAGCCGAGGAAGTTGTTGGTCTGATAGTTCAGGCCGAGGAAGGTGCCCGAGAGACCGCTGACGCCACCGTTCAGGCCGATGGAGTTCTTGCCCTTTTCCGTCACTTTCAGAAGCAGGTCGACGGTACCGGCTTCAGGGTTCTGATGTGTCTCGGAGTCCTGATCGACTTTCAAAGGGTTGAAGTAATCGAGCTGGTTGAGACGCAGGAGGCTGAGTTCCCAGAGGTGGCTGTTGTAGACCTGGCCTTCTTCGAGAAGCAGTTCGCGGCGGATGACGAAGTCGCGTGTGACCGTGTTGCCCTGGAATTCGATCCGGGAGACGTAGAACGGCTTACCCTCTTCGAGATCAACGGCGAAGGAAACGGTCTTCTTGTCGTCATCAATGGTTGGCACGGGCGAGGCCGAGAAGTTGATGTAGCCAAGCTGTCCGTAGGCTTTCTGCAGGTTCTGCAGGCCTTTTCCGAAGGCGGTGAAGTTGAACCAGTCACCGTCTTTCATGGGGAACTGCGCGCGCAGGGCCTTTACGTTCAGGTTAGGAATCTTGCTGTTCTGGAAGGTGATGCTGCCCAGGCGGTAGCGCGCGCCCTCATCGACGGGAATGCGGATGTCGATGCGCTTGCCCTTGCGCGGGCGGAAGGTGAAGAAGGACAGGCCGCTCTCATTGCGGAGGTGTGTCAGCGGCTCGCCAGTGGAGGCGCGGAAGTAACCGCGGTCCTGATAGGCGCGGCGCACGCGCTCGGCGTCTTCTTCAAGCTTGCTGGCGTCATAGGTCTTGGCGAAGAGGTTCTCAAAGATGATGGAATGGGGAATGCCGATGGGCCGCAGGTTCTTCATCGCGGCGCGAAGGTCGCGCGAGCTGACGTGCTGGTTGCCGGTGAAGCTGATGTTGCCGACCTTGACCTTGGGGCCTTCCTTGATGATGAAGTTGACCTGCACCGAGGCGGGCGGGATGGTCTTGACGTCGGCCTTGATGGTGGCGAACTGGTGGCCGTGCTCGGCGAGCAGCTCGCGGATGACGCTCTCCACCCTGGCGATGCGCGTCGGGTCGTACTGGCTCTCGACAGAGAAGCCGACCTTTTCCTTCTTGAGGCGGTCGAGTACATCGGACTGCGTGACCGAGTTCAGCCCCTTGTAGTTGATTTCGCGGATCGTGGATTTTTCACGAACGTAGATGTCGAGGATGATGCCGCCCTTGGGATTGTCTTCGCGCTCGATGCGGACGTCTTCGAAGTACCCAGTGTTCCAGAGGGAGTTGAAGTCGCGCTCAATAGTGGTCGGGTCGAAGGGCTCGCCTTCGTGGCTGAAGAGGCGGGCGACGATCGTTTCCTTGGGAATGCGGCGGTTGCCGATGACGCGGATCTGGGTGATCGTCTGCTGCTGTGCCCATGCCGAAAAGACGGTGAAGCAAAGAAGAACGAAGGCCAATGGCTTCAGCGTGCGGCGGAATGTACGGCTCGCATTCTGGCTTGTTTTGATTGGAGAGCTCACGCTCTCTCGCATGACGGGAAAAATAGGCACACCCTCACTGCAAAAAATCAGATGAAACTTGAGGAAAAGGCGATTATAAGTGACCGGAGGCGCAGTTCCCAACTCCGGAGTATCTTTGCGTCTCTTGCCGGTCATCGGGGGATGCTGATCCCCGTGCAGCGACTTGAGGAGGCCCTGCTAGCTTTCCAGTTCAGCATGAATATCGAAACCTTCACCATTCCAGACGATTCTGAGAAGGTTTGGTTTGCAACAGACCTGACAATCCTCGACATAGGACTGCTTTCCGCCGGCTGACTCGTCAACCACAGTTTCATTCCACTCTCCACAGCCAGCGCATTGGAAACCCGCAGCGAACGGCATCGATTGGTCCGCCTTTAGTCTATCGGAATGAACGAGTTTTCGCTGCGGAACCGAATGGAAGACAGCATGGAAAATCTTATTATTCCTTCTAATATGTATATGTATATAATATACATGTGGATTGGACGCATATTACTGGCTTTGAGTGGGATAGGGGTAATGCACGCAAAAACGAGAAACATGGCGTCACGCAGACGGAAATTGAACAGGTATTTCATAACGCCCCTCTCATAGTCGCGTCAGACATAAAACACAGCCAGCAGGAGGATCGGCATCACGCGCTGGGCAGAACCGATTCTGGCAGAAACCTGCACATCACGTTCACTTTGCGTGCGAACCAAACTCTGATTCGTCCCATTTCTGCGCGTGACATGAGCGTGAAGGAGAGATCGATTTATGAAGAAGCACTCAAAAGCTATTCCTAAGTTCCGGACTGAGGCCGAGGAGCGAGCGTTCTGGGAGGCTGCGGGAAATGACAGCACCGAATATGTTGACTGGAGCAAAGCGCAGGTTGTGGCTTTTCCGAATCTTCGCCGCTCGACCCAAACCATCTCGTTACGATTGCCGGAGAGCCTGCTGAACACAATCCGTGCTGAAGCAAAGAGGCTCGATGTGCCGTATCAATCGCTGATGAAGGTGTGGCTGGCAGAGAAGGCGGCCAGTACCCATAAGTAGGTCAGACTTTTCGCACTTCGACGAGAGTGGAGTAGAAGGTGGGGCCGCCGCCGAAGTCAGTCAGCTGCTGCGAGGTGAGGAGATTGACGTTGTTGCCGCCGGGTGAAAGCTTGTTCCAGTTGAGGCGGCTGGCGACGACTCCCGGAGAGACGTTGCCGTTGACATGCGCTGTCATTCGGAGGACTCCGCGGTCATTGAAAATCTCGATAGTGTCGCCTTCGCAGATGCCGCGCGCGGCTGCATCGCTCGTGTGTATTTCGAGACGATTGGTGTGGGCCGCTTCCATGAGCTGATGTCCATGCAGGTTGGCGAAGGTCGAGTTCATGTAGTGGTCGGCCTTGCGCGGCAGGAACTCGAGCGGATACGCGGATTGCTTTGTGTGGCGCGACTCTATCGGAGGCACGAAGGCCGGCAGCGGGTCTACGCCCAGGGCGGCGATGGCTTCCGAGAAGAATTCGATCTTGCCGCTGGGTGTCTTGAACGGGCCGGTCGTAAAAGGCAAGAACGGTTCGCCGGTTTTCTCGGAGGCGAATTGCAGGCGCTGGTGGCCCCCGGCGGCGTTCAGCGTTTCTTCGGTCATGCCGGCGAGCCACTGATCCTGTTTTTCGGGCTCGGTTGTGCGGAGGGCCTGCGCGATCAGGTCTCCGGGCGTGTCGCGGAAGCACGGTTCGGTGAAGCCCATACGCTGGGCCAGTTCAGAGAAGAGCGAGACGTTGGAGCGGGACTCGCCGAGCGGGTCGATGGCCGGGTTCGAGATCTGGACGTAGTAGTGGCCGTAGGCTCCCTGTATGTCCTTGTGCTCGAGGAACGTTGTGGCGGGGAGCACGATGTCCGCGTAGTCGGCGGTGTCGGTGAAGAACTGCTCGTGGACTACGGTGAACAAATCCGTGCGCGCCATGCCTTGCAGGACCTTTGACTGATCGGGTGCGATGGCGGCCGGGTTTGAGTTGTAGACGAAGAGCGCTTTCACGGGCGGATCGCTGAGTCGGGTGAGGGCGTGGCCCAGTTCCGACATGTTGACGATACGGGCGTGGCGCTTGAGCGGGC
>Ga0209773_10000852_pt1 | contig 10308 bp, 11 predicted proteins | sample BogFormECP14_OM1_FD_188244 | JGI IMG/M metagenome (GOLD analysis project Ga0209773, IMG submission 188244) | Bog forest soil microbial communities from Calvert Island, British Columbia, Canada - ECP14_OM1 (SPAdes) (version 2) | ecosystem: Environmental > Aquatic > Freshwater > Wetlands > Bog ... | reverse complement strand
GTGATACCCGGCTGCCGCCGCTGCCACCCATGTCACCGCAGACCCGGCATGAAAACGTTCCCGGGCTGGCCTGCTAGCTGGCCCGGGAACGCCCGGAGCTCCGGATCTACGCCCCCGAGATATCACCCTCAGAGAGCATGATCACATGCCACACCCCGCCGATGCCGTTGCCCTTCGTGCTGAACTTCGGCGCGCCGACGTAGGTATACAGGGGATAGCCGTTGTAGGTGATAACTTTCTGCCCGCCTGCCCCGGTGACCAGCCCGAACGCGGCGGGGAAGGTGTCGGCGGGGCCAGCCTTGGGCGTGCCGGTGACCGGAGCCCACACCGAGGCGCAGGATCCGGTGCACGTCGGCGCTCCGCCCTTGCTGTCCTTGGCGTAGGTGTACACGACGCTTTCGTCGGCCTTGGCCATCACCCAGCCGAGGGTGGAGTGCTGCACGATGAGGACGGTCGTGCCGATCGGCGGGAACGTGACCCCCGCGTTACTGCTCGGCTGGGCCTCGGCCGTCTGCTTGGGTGCCGAGCTCGAGTGCGTCGCCTTGGCGTTCGCCGTCGACTTGGGCGACGAGGACGAGGCCGAGGCCGACCCGGTGCTGGACGACGACGAGGAGGCCGTGCTCTGGGTTGCCGTGCCAGCGGCCGCGCCCGTGGTCGAGGTTGAACTCGACGATCCCCCGCACGCGGTTAGCAGCAGTATCATCGAGCCGAGCCCGGCAGCGACCGTCCATCCGCTCTTGCGCATAACGTCTCTCTCCTTACGGGGAACCGGTATCCGGGTCCCTTGGGTCTTGCCGGGAACTCAGCCAGAGAACGTGATGTCGCTCGCCTTGAGCTTGATCACGTGCCACTTGCCCTCCATGCCGTTGCCCTTCGTGCTCAAGACCCCTGCGCCCTTCAGCGTGTACAGGGGATAGCCGTTGTAGGTGATCTGCTTGCCGCCATTGGGCATGGTGACCGTGCCGAGCGTGCCAGGCAAGGTGTCGGCCACGCTAACCATGGGCACGCCGGTCACTGCGGGCCAGAACGCCGCGCAGCCACCGGTGCAGGTCGGCGAGCCGCCCTTGGTGTCGCCCCCGTAGGTGTACACAACCAGGCCGCTGGCTTCGGCGAGCACCCAGCCGGCCCTGGAGCGCTCCACGATCAGGACCGTGGTTCCGGGCGAAGGAAAGGTCGCCTGGCCCGAGGGCTGACCGCCGGCGGTCGGGGTCGAACCCGGGTTACCTGCCGCTGACGACGATGACGACGATGACGACGATCCCCCGCACGCGGTTAGCAGCAGTACCAGCGAGCTGATCCCCGCAGCAGCTACCGCCCACCCGCTTTTGCGCATAACGTCTCTCCAATCAAATGTTCCATGGGGGTTTGACCCGTTCCCGATACGCCGGAAAGGTACCAGACCACCGAGCCAGCCGGTGGCTACTTAGCCGCTACTTAGTCATCCGGCCGCAGAGCCAGGCCAGCGACAGCGGGTACCGGTACTCGATGCCCCCGTGCCCGGCGTCAAAGAGCTCAAAATGTACCAGTTCGCCGGCTACGCCCACGTCCCGGAGCGCGGTGCGGAATGCCTCGGCACCGAGGTCGAGATGATACTCATCCCGCGTTCCGGCGTCGATCCAGATGGCCCGCAGCCCGCGCAGGGCTTCCGCGTGGGCCGGCACCATCCGGACCGGGTCCCAGTCCAGCCATCGTTGCCAGACCGCAGGGCGGAGCACCCCGGTCACCGGGTCGAACGGCAGGTCCACCGTGCCGTCCTGCTGCGCGGAGAAGCACGCTGCCACCCCGAGCACCTCCAGCAGGGCCATGTCCTCTTCCTTGGTGAAGGCCACCCGTGAGGAGAAGTCCGCCCACCAGCGCCAGATGTCGCCGTCGTAGCGGCGCAGGTGCCGGACGGCGGCCGCGAACGCGGGCAGGTAGCTGTACTCGTACAGCGTGTCGCCCGCGTGTGTGGCCAGCGCCCCGAACAGGTCGGGCCGGAGCATGGGCGTGATCATCGCGCCGAATCCGCCGCTCGACTTGCCCATGATGGCCCGGTGCGCGGGGTCGGGGAGGGTCCGGTAGCGCGCGTCCACCCAGGGCACGACCTCTTCGCACAGGTAGGAATGGTAGCGGCCGGTGCCCGGTGAGTCCACGAACTGGCTGCCGCCGTATTTGCTCCACGCGTCGACGTAGACCACGATCGCGGGCGGGGCGTCGCCGGCGGCGAACACCGCGTCGGCCGCTTCGGGGAAGGGCAGCCGGTAGGGTGACCGGTTCCGCCACATGGCCACGTTCCCGGTGTAGCCCTGGATCACGTACACGGCCGGGTACCTGCGCTCGGGATCGTCGTCGTAGCCCGGCGGCAGGTAGACCAGCAGCGGCCGCTCGTACGGGTCGCCGAGCGGGTTGCCGCGCAGCAACTCGCTGCTGATGACACGCTCGTCGATGCGGCCGGCGAGATCGGCGGACCAGGGCAGCACGGCGCTCCTTCCCAAGGGCGGTCCGGGGGATGGGTCCCCCCGGAAAACGCGATGGACCCCTAGCCTACGAGGTGACCGAGGATGGCGGCGGTGACTGGTCCCGGGGTCTGGTAGGGGGCCAGGTGAGAGGTACCGCGGATGACCGTCAGCCGGGAGTCAGCGATCCCGAGGGCGGTGCCCGCCCCCTGCCAGGGCGGCGCGGCCAGGTCTTCCGCGCCCGCCAGGACCAGCGTCGGCGCCTTGATCGCGCCGAGGGCAGGAGCCAGGTCCAGGTCGGCGATGGCCTCCGCGCAGCCCGCGTAGCCTTCGGGGTCGGTACCGATCAGCATGGCCAGGACGGCCGAGACGGCCGCGGGCTGGCGCGCGATGAAGTCCGCGGTGAACCAGCGCGGCGGGGTCATCTCGCTGATCGCGGCCATCCCGGCCGAGCGCACCAGGGCGGCCCGCTCGAGCCAGGCCTGCCGGGACGGCAGGGGGGTGATCGCCGCGCAGCAGACGACCAGGGAGGAGATCCGTTCCGGCGCGTTGGCGGCCAGCCAGAGCCCGATCATGCCGCCGATGGAGATCCCGCAGTAGGCGGCGGTGGTGACGCCGTAGTCGCGCATGAGGCCCAGCACGTCGGTGCCGAGTTCGGCGATCGAGTAGGGCCCGGGCGGGGCGGCCGAGCGAGCCCCGGGTTCACCGTGCCCGCGCAACTCGAACCTGAGCAGGCGGAAATGCTCCCGCAGCACGGGAACCTGCGCCGCCCAGATGGCCCGGGTGGTCCCGATCGGGTTCGCGAGCACCAGGACCGGCGCGCCGTCCGGCCCGTCCAGCGAGGCCGCCAGCGTCGCTTCAGACATCGAGCTCAGACATCGAGCTCGGACATCGAGCTCAGACATCGAAGAAGACCGTTTCGCGCTCGCCTTGCAGCCAGATGTCGAACCTGAGCTCGCCTTCGGGCTCGGGCACGGCGATGAGCGTGGCCCGCCGGGCTGGCTCGCTGATCGAGCACAGCACCGGGTCAGCGGCGTTGGCGGTCAGCTCGTCGGGGAAGTACAGCCTGGTCACCACCCGGTCGAGCAGGCCGCGCGCGAACACGGACACGTCCAGGTGCGGCGCCTCGATGCCGCCGTCGGGAGTGGGCAGCGGGCCGGGCTTGAGGGTGACGATGCGGTACGACCCGTCCGGAGCGGTCGGGCACCGGCCGAAGCCGCGGAACGCGTAGTAGCCGCCGGGCGTGGCGCCGCGCGGGTCGTCCGGGTGGGCGAACCGCCCGTCCGGCCCGGCCTGCCAGGTCTCGACCAGCCCGTCGGGGATGACGTTCCCGGCGCCGTCGTACATCCGGCCCACGATCGTGATCGCGCCGGGAGTGCCCTCCGGCACCACGTACGGGCCGTCGGGCCACGGCAGCCGCATCGCGAAGTAGGGGCCTACGGTCTGCGAAGGAGTTATCCCCAGCACGCGTCGCTCCGCTCTGTGTGTGGTCGGGGCCGGATCAGGGTGCTCCCCGCTCATTCGAAAACGGTCGCGGTCCGGCCGCGCAGCACGATGTCCCAGGTGTACCCGAGCGCCCACTCAGGCTGGGTCAGGTTCATGTCGAAGTCCGCGATCATCCGCTGCCTGGCCTTCTCATCCGGCACCGAGTTGAAGATGGGGTCCAGGGGCAGCAGCGGGTCGCCCGGGAAGTACATCTGGGTGACGATCCGCTGGGTGAACGCGCGGCCGAACAGCGAGAAATGGATGTGCGCGGGACGCCAGGCGTTGTGGTGGTTTCCCCACGGGTAGGCGCCCGGCTGGATGGTGACGAACCGGTACCGCCCGGCCGAGTCGGTGATGGCGCGCCCGATCCCGTCGAAGTTCGGGTCCAGCGGCGCCGGGTGGTGCTCGCGCCAGTGCCGGTAGCGCCCGGCCGCGTTGGTCTGCCAGATCTCGATCAGCGTGTCGGGCACCGGCCGCCCGTCCGAGTCGAGCACCCGCCCGGCCAGGATGATCCGCTGCCCCTGCGGCTCGCCGGCGTGCTGCGTGGTCAGGTCGGCATCGGTGGCGGTGATCAGGTCGTCGCCGAGCAACGGCCCGGTTACCTCGGTGAGCCGGTGCGGCAGCAGCACGAGCGGGTGCTTGGGGTGGCGCAGCGCGGTCGAGCGGTACCCGGCGAAGTCCAGCGGCGGGTGCACTCCCAACGGGCGCTCGTACGAGGGCAGGGCGAGCTCGCTGGAGCCGGTAAAGGCCGTCGTCGAAACCTCAGTGGTCATCGGTGCTCCCTATTTCTCCCCCAAGGCCCGCCCTGTGGAGGTTGCGCAACGCGTCGAGCTCGGCCGGGCTGGGTCCGGCGATGATCTCCGGATCCGCGGCGACGGCCAGGTCCCAGCCGGTCCGCTCCTTGGCTGCCGCCGCGGAGACGTCCGGGAACAGGCCGGTCAGGGTGAACTCGAACGTCACCGGGTCGGGCTCGAGGACGCCCAGATCGGTGATGATCTTCTTCGGTCCGGCGCCGGTGAGCCCGAGCCGCTCGCGGTCCCCCCGGCCCGACCCGTAGCCCACCGAGGTAACGAAGTCCACCCGCTCCACGAACGACCGGCTGCTCTGCCGGACCACGACGATCACCTCGCGGCACGAGGCCGCGATCTCCGGTGCGCCCCCCGCGCCGGGCAGGCGCACCCGGGGGTGCTGGTAATCTCCGCCGATGACGGTGGTGTTGATGTTGCCGAACTTGTCGATCTGGGCGGCGCCCAGGAACCCGATGTCGATGCGCCCCGGCTGCAGCCAGTAGTTGAAGATCTCGGGCACACTGACCACGGCGTCCGCGGTCTCGGCCAGGATGCCGTCGCCGATCGACAGCGGCAGCTGGGACGGCTTGGCGCCGATCGTGCCGGACTCGTAGATCAGCACCAGCCCCGGCGCGTGGGTGGCGCGGGCCAGGTTCGCGGCGGCGCTGGGCAGCCCGATCCCGACGAAGCAGGTCATCCCCTCCCGCAGCACGCGGGAGGCGGCCACGGTCATCATCTCGTCTGCGGTGTAGGCCAGCTCGCCCACCACCGCCGGGTCGACGCTCGCCTGGCCGGTCATGACTGCACCGCAGGCACGGCGTACACGCGCTCGTCCAGCCAACGGGTGAACGCGCCGCGATCGCGGCCGATCGCATCCCACGCCACGTAGTAGTCGTTGTCCCGGACCGAGTAGCCGAGCGCGTAGGACGGTTGCGCCCCGCCCGGCGCGTGTGCCACATAGCTCACCGTCCAGCTGGGCAGGACCACCGCCCCGGGCCGGGGGTCGAGCTGGTCCACGATCTCCTCGACGGTGACCACTGACCGCTGCGATGCCAGTACCGCTTCCTTCTGCACGCCCGCAATCCCCCAGAACTGCACGTTTCCCGAGCGGTCGGCGCGCTGGGCGTGGATGACGGCCACGTCGGGCCGGATGGCGGCCACCGCGGTCAGCGTCTCGCCAGTGAACGGGCAGGTGATCGGCTTGATCGTGGGGGCTACGTCGTGGTCGCCGTTGAGTGACTCCAGACCGGTGCCGTTATATCCGCGCAGCACCGCGAACGGCAGCCCGGACGCGCCGGCCACGTAGCGGTTGGCCATCCCCGCGTGGCTGTGCTCTTCGATCTCCAGGGCGGCCGGCCAGGCGTGCTCGACCGCGTCCCGGAACCGGTGCAGCGACCCCACTCCGGGATTGCCGCCCCAGGAGAAGATCAGCTTCCGCGCGCAGCCGGCCCCGATGAGCTGGTCGTAGATCAGGTCTGGCGTCATCCTGATCAGGGTCAGGTCCCGGCGCCGCTGCCTGATCACCTCGTGTCCGGCGGCGAACGGGATAAGGTGCGTGAACCCCTCCATGGCCACGGCGTCCCCGTCGTGAATCGCCCGCTCCACGGCCTGGGCGAGTGAGACGATCTCCGCCATTTGACTCCAGTTCTGTTCGCTTAGCAGAACGATACCGTCTCAACGGCCGCCAGGAGTACAGGCGTTCGCATGTCGGACGGCTAGCTGTGATCCGAGACCAACTTCCCAGCTAGCGAGCCTATGCCGGGGAACAAAACAGGTCTACACCCTCCGCGTTGCGCTCCCGGATGCGTCGCCTCATCCACCGCACCCGCCCCGCACTACGGTGCCGGGTTACTCGCCGGCGCCGACCTCGGACAGCACGCGCTGCGCCACCGCGAAGGCCCGGTTGGCCGCCGGGACGCCCGCGTACACGGCGACCTGGAGCAGGACCTCCTGGATCTGTTCCGGGCTCAGGCCGTTGCGCAACGCGGCCCGGACGTGCATGGCCAGCTCGTTCTCGTGCTGCAGGGCGGCCAGCATGGCCAGCGTGATCATGCTGCGCTCGGCGCGCGACAGGCCGGGACGGGACCAGATCTCGCCCCAGGCGTAGCGCGTGATGAGGTCCTGGAACGGCTCGGTGAACGAGCTGGTCGTGGCCACCGCCCGGTCGACGTGCTCGTCCCCGAGCACCGCCCGGCGGACCGTCATCCCCTGCCGGGCGCGCTCGGCGTCATCCATGGTCAACCCCCCTGGATAGCTGGGCATCGAGCGCCTCGTGGGCCGCCACGGCGGCGGTGACGAAGGCCCCGGCGGCGCCGAGGTAGCCGGCCGGCTCGAGAGCCGACTCAATCTGCTCCGGCGTGATGCCCGCCGAGGCCAGCCGGACCTCGAGCTTGGGCACGGCCAGCAGCACGTCGCGCAGCGGCAGGCCCGCGCTCACCGCCCGCTGGCCCGCCTCGGCCACCAGGTCGTGCGCCTGGACGCCGCCGAGCACGCCGGCCAGCAGGGCCGTGACGTGCTCGGCGAGCGGCAGGTCCTTGGTCGCGGCCAGGTTGGCCGCCATCCGCGAGGTGTCCACGACCAGGCCGGACAGCAGCTCGGCCGCCCAGCTGGCCGCCGAGCCGGTCAGCCGCAGCAGCGCGGTCAGCGGCTCCCATTCGGCGTGCCAGGCTCCGGCGGCCCGCTGCAGCTCCTGCTCGGCGCAGGCGACCAGGGTGGCCAGCAGGCCCGGCGCCTGCCTGGTGCAGCCGAGGATGGCGATCGCCGCGACCGGATTGTGCTTGTGCGGCATCGCCGACGAACCGCCGCGGCGCGGAGATGCGGCATCCTGGGGGCCCGGTTCGCCGGAGCCCTCGCTGAGCTCCCCGATCTCGGACTGGGCGAGCAGCGTGACGTCGCGGGCGATCTTGCCGAGCGCCGCCGTGACCCGGGCCAGGGCACTGGCCAGGTCGATAATCCGCAGCCGGTCGGTGTGCCAGGGCAGCACGGGCCGGGCCAGGCCCAGTTCCTCGGCCAGCAGCGCCACAACCCGCGGGCCGTCGTCGCCGAGCGAGGCCAGGGTGCCGGCCGCACCGCCGAACTGCACCGCCAGCCGCTGCGACCTGACCGCGGCCAGGCCGGCGCGCGCCTCGTCTATGCTGGTCAGCCAGCCCGCCGCGACCAGGCCGAAGGTGACGGGCACGGCCTGCTGGAGCAGCGTCCGGCCGATCATGATCGTGGACCGGTGCGCGTCGGCCAGCCCGGACGCGGCGGCGGCGGCCCGGGCCAGGTCGGCCAGCACGACGTCGATGGCTCGCTTGGCCAGCAGCATCGCGGCCGTATCCACAATGTCCTGGCTGGTCGCGCCGCGGTGCACGGCGCCCGCCGCGGTCTGCGGGACCCGTCGGGCCAGGGCCCGGGCCAGGGCCGGAACCGGGTTGCCGGTCAGCGCCGCGAGCTCGCCGAGCTCGTCGGCGTCGAAGTGGCCGACCTGGGCCACCTCGGTAACCGCCGCGCCGGAACCCAGGGGCACCAGCCCGGCACGCTCCAGGGCCCGGGCCAGCCCGGCCTCGGCGTCCAGCATGGCCTGCAGCCACGCGGTATCGCCCGTGTCGGCACCGCTCCGGGCGAAGACGCTGCCGAACAGCCCCCGCGCGCTCGGCTCCTCATGGTCGGCCATTTCCGGAATCTGTCCTCTCTTTCTTTCCCGGGGGAGACTCCAATCCCCCCAGATCCCCTGGCTGTCCCCGGCACACCACGATAGACCCAGCCTTCGGCCTCATCAGCGTCATCGCGGGTACCGCCCCCACCCCACTTCAGCCGTACGGCCCGATGATCTATGGTCTGAAATATGACCGAGCATGTACCAGCGGAATCCCGGCTGCCCCAGCGCCGCAACCTTGTCACCGAGATCCCCGGACCCGCCTCACGCGAGCTACTGGCCAGGCGTGAGCGCGCGGTGGCCCGCGGGGTCAGCACCGTGCTGCCGGTGTTCGTCACGGACGCCGGCGGCGGCGTCATCGTGGACGCCGACGGCAACTCCCTGATCGACTTCGGCGCCGGGATCGCGGTGGTCTCGGTCGGCAACGCCGCCCCGCGGGTGGCCGCGCGGGTCGCCGAACAGGCAGGCCGGTTCACGCACACCTGCTTCATGGTGACCCCGTACGAAGGATACGTGGAGGTGTGCGAGGAGCTGGCCCGGCGCACGCCCGGGTCGTACGACAAGCGATCCGCCCTGTTCAACTCCGGCGCCGAGGCGGTCGAGAACGCGGTGAAGATCGCCCGGCACGCCACCCGGCGCCAGGCCATCATCGCGTTCGACCACGCCTACCACGGGCGCACCAACCTGACGATGGCGCTCACCGCCAAGAACATGCCGTACAAGGACAAGTTCGGGCCGTTCGCGGGCGAGATCTACCGGATGCCGATGGCCTACCCGCTGCGCTGGCCGGGCGGCCCGGAAGCGTGTAAGGCGAACGCCCTGGGCACGATCAAGTCGCTGATCCACACCCAGGTCGGCGAGGACAACGTGGCCGCGGTGATCATCGAGCCGATCCAGGGCGAGGGCGGGTTCGTGGTCCCGCCGGACGGTTTCCTGCCCGGGCTGGCCGAGTTCTGCGCCGAGCACGGGATCGTGTTCATCGCGGATGAGATCCAGACCGGCTTCTGCCGAACCGGCGACTGGTTCGCCTGTGACCACGAGGGCGTAGTCCCGGACCTGGTCACCACGGCCAAGGGCATCGCCGGCGGACTGCCGCTGGGCGGAGTGACCGGCCGCGCCGAGATCATGGATTCGGTGCACGCGGGCGGCCTAGGCGGAACCTACGGCGGTAACCCGGTGGCCTGCGCAGCGGCGCTCGGCGCGATCGAGACCATGGCGGCCGAAGACCTGGCCGGGCGGGCCCGCCGGATCGGCGAGGTCATGCTGCCCCGGCTGCACAAGCTGGCCGAGACCTACCCGGTGATCGCGGAAGTGCGCGGCCGCGGCGCGATGCTAGCCATCGAGATGACCAGGCCGGGCACGCTGGAGCCGGACCCGGCCACCACTTCGGCCGTGGCCAAGGCCTGCCATCAGGCCGGACTGGTGACACTGACCTGCGGCACCTTCAGCAACGTGATCCGCTTCCTGCCACCGCTGGTCATCGGGGAGGACCTGCTCGACGAGGGGCTGTCCGTTCTCGAGGACGGCTTCGCCTCCGTCTGCGGGTGATGACGCGGGAGGATCAGTTCAGCCGCCTGGTCATGGCGGCCGAGCCCAAGCCGTTCTGGCTGGACCGTCCCGGCGCGCCACCGGCCAGGGCGCCCTTGCGCGGCGAGGCCGCCGCCGACCTGGTGGTGATCGGCGGCGGGTTCACCGGCTTGTGGACCGCCCTGCTGGCGAAAGAATCTGATCCCGAACGGTCCGTGGCGCTTGTCGAGGGCCACCGGGTCGGCTGGGCGGCCAGCGGGCGCAACGGGGGGTTCTGCGACGCGAGCCTGACCCACGGCGCCGTCAACGGGCGGGAGCGGTTCCCCGCCGAGTTCGCCACCTTGCAGCGCCTCGGCGCCGAGAACCTGGACGCGATCGAGGCCGCGGTGGGCCGGCACGGCATCGACTGCGACTTCGAGCGGACCGGTTCCATCGG
>Ga0209773_10000851_pt1 | contig 10310 bp, 17 predicted proteins | sample BogFormECP14_OM1_FD_188244 | JGI IMG/M metagenome (GOLD analysis project Ga0209773, IMG submission 188244) | Bog forest soil microbial communities from Calvert Island, British Columbia, Canada - ECP14_OM1 (SPAdes) (version 2) | ecosystem: Environmental > Aquatic > Freshwater > Wetlands > Bog ... | reverse complement strand
TTCAAGTCTTTTCGCGGCATCATCCTATCATCCTACTGAGCATGTTGAATCTTTTCTGAAATCCTGTCCCAGTGGTGGTGAATCTAAGTTCATCGCTAGCACAAGGGTCTGACGATGAATCCGTGTTTTATAATTCCCAGGAATATTCCCGCTATCGTCCCCCCTAAAACTCCCAAAACAATGCCATAAATCTGTGGATACTACAACCATCCACCTCCTCCTCATTCGCCCGATCACCATTATACAAGAATCCTCTATCCATGTCGTCAACACTTTCCATTCGAACCTGGATGAGTTCATGGATAACGGGCCTGGCTGGAGGTTGTCGGCTTGTTTGGCGGTCGAGTTTGCCGACAGCGCAAGAAGGGTGATTACATGACGTGGAGGGACCCATCCGTCAATGTCGGTAGCCTTGGTTTGGTGTTGTTTGGCCAATGGGTTGTTGAGATATGGGGTGAACAGTTTCCCCACTTAAAGGAAGCTTGCCCTATGCTGATGTCTTCATGGGCGCAGGGCAAGCAGACTCGCCCCCTCTCTATTCCCGAAAGTGTGTCCCTCAGCGTTATGACCCCTTATGCCAGATGCGAAACGGAAACGTGTAAAGGATGTCTTGGAGGACCTACGAAGGAACGTTCGTGTCTGTCTCAAGCAAAAATACAGTACATCTATCAGCCGAACATACGAATGAAATAAAGGCGACAACAGAGGGCGAAAAATTCACCCCTGTTGACGCTGGGGGGAAGCTTCCAGACAAATTCTTCTCCGATTTTTTGGAGAGGCAAGGGCTCAAACTGAAAGGTGCAGGTCCCTTGGAAAATCCTCGGACGGACCAGGATGGGATAAAGCGCAGTTAGATGAAGGTCTTCAGAGTGGAGTTGTCCGATTTGTGCTGAGATCCGAGGGAGCGGAATAATGATAATAAAGTTATTTTCGCTTCTAAGTAGTGATCTAAGAATGATTTTAATGATACTAAATTGATAATGACACTTCGCAGTCATCTATCTGTACAGCTAAATCTTCATAATCACGAGCCTAACTATAGCTCTGGACTTTGACTTCTGTTTCCCCTCCCCAACTCCATTTCCGGTTCCGGAGTGCCATATACCACTCGATCTTCCTTCCTCCGAGGCTTGCATTCCGGGATCCTGGCGCGTACAACTTTTCTGGCACGTTCTGCTTTATTCTCCGCCCCACATTTAACCCCAGACACTGGCAGCGGCTTGTATAATCCCTCAAACTCCCCAAATCTTTCCCACGTCACCGCCTCCCATTGGACACCTGTTTCCAAGAGGGATTTCACCTCGGCGTAACCTATCCGAAAGCACTGACTTTTGAAATACTCCTGCACCTCCTGATCTGTGCTATGGATTCCGTTCCAAACCTGTCGGTACAGATCACATCGAGATTTCATCGCCTCTGTCGTCTCCCACTGTATCTTTTGTTGAAACTGGTTTAACCCCTCCCATTTATTGCACGCAGTGTCAAGAACGGTCTTTGAACACAAAGGTCTCAGGGCGAGGAAGTGACGGTCGTAGGGTTTCTTTTGATGAACACTGCTGCTTCGCAGATTCGAGAGAGAAAGGTAATGAAAGGCCAGTTCTGGGAAGGAGGGATTGTCGCAGAGTGTTTCTACTGGTTTGGGTATGATTTTGGGGTTCTCGATGTCCAACCTAGTCTTAGTCCAGTTTTCTGGAACGTAACATACCTGAAACGTTCAAATGCAAACTCAATCCTCGCAAAAATATGAGAATCAATCGCTTGTGGCTTCTGCTGTTCCACCCTGAACTCAAAGTCTAACAGGCCCAACTCGTCCAACTCCATGTCCAACTCATCCATCCCTGCGCCCAGGTCGAAGTTCAATTCTGCATCCAGTGGCCCCGCGTCCAACCGCGCCACATGGTCTTCTTCTTTCTTTTTCAATCTCCATCTCCTGCGCTTCTCCCTCCCCTTCTGTTTTCGCACCTCCTCGTTAGGAGCAACCTCACGAAATCCACGATTTGTCCAAATTTCCTCGAAGGCTGGCGTTCCGACTCTCGGATGGTCTGGGTCCGCTTGCGTTGCCATTTTCTTGATGTGTTTGTTGATATTGGACTGAGTTGTCCGCGTCCCTGCTTTAAACAACTTGTGGCAAAAAGGACAGCTGGAACCTGAGACCATAATCGTTGTCGTGGGCAGGCAGAAGTGTATCGGCGGCCAGCCACAAAGGGAAAGAGTTGAGTAATTTTAAGGCATTCTCTGATTGGCGAATTTGTTTTGTGGTACCACACGCCGACGCATAGGCCGCTAATATTGAAAAATTCATTTCACCGTTCATTTCATCGGTATAGAACTTCTCCATACAAAATGTATGAGGAAGTTCTCCATCGACGAAAAACATGGTTGAGGGAAGGAAAAACAGAGCTGAACCCATGACATCCCTTGTTTTGTCATGCGATCCCCCACTCCCACATCCTCATAGTTCTCTCCCTCCCTCTCCTCAAATCTCAACAGAATCATTAAAATCAGCTCAGATGCCCCCCGTCCAGTATGTTTCTAAATGTCTAATGCTAATGGTTAGATCCACCATCACTACAAGTCTGCGGCTGCGCTCTGCAGTAGCAGTGGCTTTTACTGACGCTACTATGGGGTGATGCCTCATCATCTGCGTGACGAAGCCTTTGCGAAATGGATGTGTGCTGTATAACTCTTTGTTAGGCTGAGGCTGACTTGTAGAATGGCATCAAAAGAGATCTGGAGGTTTCGTCTTCCATTCAATTCGAACGCATTGGCCTCTTTACGTCCGACCGCAACATCAAAGACGCTGAAGCAAAAGAAGATTCTGCCCCTGAGCTTGTCCCCATGCTTTTGAATATTGAAAAAGTCCGTCTGAAACGAGTTCCCTCTGCGCCTTTGGCAAACGTTTCACACACGTCAACAATTCAAGCAAGTTGGGCGACTGTCATCAGTCAACAGTTCCCCATCCTGTACTCCGGATCATAGATGACAGTTGCCCAACTTGCTCGAATTGTTGACATGCTGGGAGGCCATTCAATGAGTGTAAAACTATATAAAACTCGGACACTTGGTCTCTGACCTTCTCGATGTTGACAGCGAGATTGAAAAGGGGCTCACTCGGGAGAAGGGATGCATTTCAATTGAGTCATGGCGAGAGGTGGTTTGAGCGATTCGAGGCGTGCGTGACTCACTGTGCACCCTATTGAAATGATCTTGGAGACAGGCTGACGAGGAAGATCGTTCGAAACGCAAGTTGCTGTCAAAATGTCTTCCAAATTCGTTCTTCAATGGATACAGGAAACTTGAGTTGGAGTGAGGCTGTCGATCTACTGCAAGTTGCTGTATCGGGTAACCGCGTTCTCCCCATTCAAGGTGGAAGCTTGGTCTCTCGTGGCAGCTTGGTCTCTCAATTTGGCAGCTTGGTCTCTGTTTACTGCCCGTCGCCCGGGGCAACAGCGACCACAATGTCTGTCTGGTGTATCGTAGTGTGGACCAAACTGCATTTAAGAATTTCAATTTTGCCGGATATTTCATTTGAAACCGCCCTACTAAAATTCCCCCACAAATCCCTATCAAAAACCCCCTACAAATTGCACGCAATTGGTCCTTACAATTCATAAGGAAATTTCTAAGGGGGCGATCACTACACCTCAGGATCCCTCACCCTCCATTAGCATCCCCATCAACCCCATTATGCGCGTCCCACCGGGTTCCAAGCTTGAAATTCCCCTCTACAAGCGTTCTACTAAAGGAAAATTCGATACTCCACCGAAGAGAAAGCGTCCAAGTCTCAATGACGCATCCCACGAACGCAAAAAAATCCGTCGCCGTCGCGTTTATACCCCTTTTAAATGTTCACCTCCTCCTCGTCCACGATCCTCGCCGAAGCGAAAACGACCTAGAACAAACCAGAAACCTCACAAGAAGGTCATAGTCCCTGATCCAGACTCAAATGACTCAATTGCGAATCCTTTCGTCTCGTCGGGTGGCTCGCCAGGTGGATTTTTTGATTCGGGAGGGGGATTTGATACTCCACTCGGTTCTCCTCTTCAGCTCCATTCTCCTCTTCGACCTGGCTCTCCTCTTCGACGCCGTTTCTCTCAACGCGGCTCCCCTCTTCTTTCCCCTCTTCGACCTTTTTCTCCTCTTCGACCTGTTTCCCCTCTTCGACCCGGTTCTCCTTTTCGACCCGGTTCTCCTCTTCGACGCACTTTGGCCTCTCCAGGCTACCTTTCCCCCTCTCCAGGCGGATCCGACGAGGATGATTTGGATCTCCCTGCTGTCCTTGATCAGATTCAAGTAAATTACAAGGAGCTTGTTCCTGAGTATTGGGAGACGTTGTTTCTGGATCCAATGACACATGGACGAATATCGACCAGATGCTATATCGTGCAGCATTGGAATCACCATAAAAGATCATTACGGGTATTTATCGAAGGTTATGCTTCCTGATGATTAGTTTGGCCAGTACAGGCACGTCTTCCGCATGATAGATGCAAATGGAAAAATGGCTACTTCTTGCGACTGCGCGAAAGGGAGGGGGAGAAATCTCGACACTACTTGTATTCATATTGAATTAGTGGAGGCCCATGGGGACGACTTCGGCGACCCTCTACGTGATGGGGAAGAACCTACAAGCTTCCTAATTAGTGTTGAAAGGGGCACAACGATGTTCTCTGTTGCGGCAATGTCAGGCTCACTTCGTCATCACAGCCATAAGCGGACGATTGTTAGGAAGAAAAGTAATAGCTGGAAGTGCATGTCGTGTCAAAAAGATACGTATGTCACTCTCATAAAGTTTTGCTCATGGTAGAAATTGTCAACATATTCGAGCTGCTCGACAATTTGAAACTGAAGAAGAGCTCAACACGACGGCTGGTACCATAGAAGCAGAATTCATGGCTGCATCTCGAAAGGTCACTTCAGAAGCCGTCTCGCATCTTCCGATCCCACCTCCAGAATGGTGTCGACTCCCCAAGGATAAAGACCTACCTCGAATCTTCTTCCATGCAGGGAAGGACTTGCCAACAACTTTCCTGTTGGACGACAGTTCCCGATGTTCATGTGGAGAAATTGAGTCATTCGAAGAGGTTACGACAACGTCATTGATCATCTACACATCAGTTTTCGCTGTTGAGAAACAAATTGAGACTCGTTATTGCCCAACATGTCGTAACACCAGAGGTCGAATCGGTCCGGATCTCGGAGAACATGGTATACTCAACTGGAACAATAAAATTGCGTTTTCACATGAGTTAATGAATGCGTTCACATCATGCTTTACGACATCGGAAACTCCGGCCTATTCATTTCATCAACAGATTATCAACGCATATCTCAACGATAATTCGAGACCGTTCTGCTCGATCCAAACGTTTCTCAGTGCCTGGTTTGCGTTTGCCCGTCTACAAATCATCGATTCCAACATGGAATGCTTCCAATGCGGTCCAAACCCCCCAATTATCATTGCGGACGGTATTTCAGTCGCCTTTGCAAAGCGCCGAGTGGAAGGTTTAAAACCCCCAACAGCCAGCGATCCATTTGTCTCGCATATTAAACTCGCAAAAGGTACCACCAAAACGACGTGTTTTACTGGACCTGTAAAGCTACGTACGGCGATACAAAAGGCGATCGATGCAGACTCGCTTAGTGATGACGAACGTTCGAAAATCCTCGCCATCGTTGACGACCCGGAGGTAATCTCCCATAATTGACGGTAACCTAGTGAGTGAACTTTCATTAGGGCCTTTCCTAATGAAATGTCAGAGGACCTAATGAAAGGTCATTCACTATTGCCAATTAATTATTTATTTGAACTGCGCTGATTGCTTTGCAGACTCGAGAAAAAGCGGACCCAGTCGCCACCTTTTTGTTGATGGCGTTATCCACCTATTGTAAACTCGAAGTCACTGAAGCACCGGCGGAGGTGCGACTCCGCCTTCATCAATTACTTCGTCAAATCTTCTCGTCCGACAGTGTCCTTCAACTTATTACGCCAGACGCAATCCCGTACTTGACTTCTTACTCCGACGGCAACGACCCCGATCCTAGATTGAGTGCCTTGGTTCCAGCTTTCGGAATGCTGCACATGAACCTTGACGACACTCCGGCGAGTGCATCCGTAGTAGTCTTGCTGCGACCCCTATGCGGCGTACTGGCCGGAAGAGCACAAGTCGTATATGACGATCTCATCCACTCCCGCGAGGTGATTGTTCAGCCTTCAACAGACCGGCGTGCTGGAGCTTCGGATTTGGATTGGAGGCAAACTGGTTGTTATTATGGCAAACCTCCCTGTCGACCTCGTCCCTTTTACGAAGGAAAAGATGTGGCGGAAACTGGAAATTTCGAGAGCGAAGGTTCATGCCGTAAACTGTATTCTACGTATGGCAAGAAAACGTTGACTGGGGGTCTCATGGCATTATGGTGCCCGCATCTCATCTGTCTGGGATTTCACAAGATTCCTGTGGCAGAAGGACGAAACGATGTGTTCTCAGCGATCTACCAGTATTGGGAGAAGCCGCCAAAGGCTGTAATCTACGACTTTGGTTGTCAACTCGGTTCGTACAGCATGTCGCGTGAACCTGAGTTTTTCAGGGACACTTTATTTGCAATAGACGAAATGCATGCTAATGGGCATAGCAACTGTTCTCAAGCTTGTTATGTTAGCAATTACATGCTAGTACGTCCTCATCTCATGCGAGTCAATTCAAGTGCGGCGGAATGCAACAATGCTGGATTGAATCGAATACGGAAAAGTATATCATATATGGACCAGCCTCATGCTATTTTGTTCACATACATGTATGTTAATGCTATGAATAGAAAGAAGGAGCGGTATGCAAAGGCGGAACTTGAGAGGCTGCTATTAGATACAACGACGAAGTAGTTGAATTCATTGCACACAATGACAGTACCTGACGGTCCGATTGATTTACTTTACAAGATCAGTTATGAACCTCAACTTTACTTACGAGCAATTATGAACTCTAGTTAGGAACCATTATGGTACACCAGTGAACTTCCCCGACAAACCTTTCTCCCGTTCAATACAGTTAATCTATCTAACGATGCCTCCTCACCCATGGCGAACTCTTCTTCCTCGTCAACCACTGTCTCTCAAATTCTTCGATAGCTTCAAAAACATTACGTTGATCCTCGACGAGAGTCTCCAGAGATATCTTGATTTTCTGATATTCCCAAAGAATCCCGCGCTCGTCCTCGTCCTCGCAGTGCCAGCTTTCAAACACCTCATCGAGCCACTCGGGGAGAAGCGCTACGGCCTGTCGCCAAACCTTTTCTGGCAGAGAGAACATCCGCTCGTATCTTTCCTCTCCCAAGACCCACTCCGCAGGGATGGATTCTTGAAGGATAGGTACAAGACGACGGTCGTCCCGTTGAGGAATAGTGCAGCAAAATGTGGATGCCGCATAGGCAAATCTACGGTCAGATACACTTGAATTCAGGTATTACAATAGAAGACAATCGTTTCTAGTAAACATGACGGCATTGAAACGATGACTCCGATTCATACGGGTCATAAATGCACGGGCGTGGTCGTCGATATCCTCAATGCTCAGCTTCAGATCCTGACGTGCCGACGCAATAAGGCGCCTGTACTCTTCGTCTTGAGACCGCAGGTGCTCCCATTGCCGTATCTCTTGAATCGTGAGATTCACTTTGGGCTTCCACGCACTCTTTTCGTATTCTGCATCTGCTGACTCTACCCAGACTGTTTCGTACCCACGCTCTCGAACGTCTTGGGAGATTGATTCTTTAGCACTTGTGAGAACTTTTGCTAAATTACGGCGATGTTTCTTTCTGTTGTTTGCACTACACATTAATCGATCTGCTGAGGACCCTACAGTTGAGTGCTGAGCTCCTTTGCAATGGTGGCATCTGCTTTCGTGCGATGCTTTCTTGGCCGACCACGGGCCATTCAAGGCGTGATAAACCTTGTAAAGGTGATCAATGACGTAAAACTAGCCGTCAATGGTCTGTACCGAGTTGTTACGAGGCAGTGATCGAGGTTGACTAGACAGTAATGGAGTTGTGACCGATGATGATTGAGGCGGAGGGAGAAAAGGGTGATCGACTCGGAGAAGTTTAATGCAGATCTTGATCAGCCCAAAACTCACCATCGTTAAATACACCCATGTTGAAGTATGGACGCCAGAAACAAAAATCCTATTAAAGAAGCTTCAAATCCCATGTACAGTAAAGCCCAAAGTAAGTTCCAGCAGAAATTTCGACCGGGCGACCTGTATTCGTTGAGATCTTGATATACATTTTTTCCCCAATTCGGGTATCGTCCATGAGATCAAGAACCAAACTTACGCCAAAATTAGCACCTTAACCTTTGGGTGGAAAGAGTAATCACGTTAATTAGAGGTATTACAAGTTTGAATAAACAATCGACAATGATCAAAAGCAAACACATGATAGATGGGGACATCCATTATACCAATTTTCATTTCGGCGGCCTGTTAAATGGGTTTTCAGTCGGTGACATCAAGACCCAAACTTACGCCAAAAATAGCGCATTGGGCAGAGAAGCAAATCAATAGTCGCTTTTACCAGGGATTCAATGCATCAAATTCCGTCATTGAGGATGTTCAGATGGAAAGTATCCCTGGAGAAGCAACATTTATTTAGGATATTTGGCTCCGATGCAACCATGAGATCGACGTTTCCGTCAAACCAGAGTTATGATCCATCAGCCTTCATCAGCCCTGGGCTAAGTATGGTATCCAACCATATTAAGGAATGGTAATGGCTCGTCAAGGACAATAAATTATATTGCTAGCTTTATGCCCAAATAAAAATACTTCTAACTCAAAAATCTACTCATCATCCTGCTCCCATGGCACCGTTAAATCGCTTCCACACGCCTTCGTAAGCGGCCTTATTTCCCTCCAAAGCTCATCAGTATCAATCGTCTCCCCAAGGACTTCATTCTCATTTCCAGTGTCTGACTGTGCCAAATCCGTAAAACTTTGAAACAGCCTTGGCGCTTCGGATACAACTGAATGTCAGTACACGGAGTTTTCTTGTACGTTGCACCTGCAATCTCGCCCAAAGCAGTTGTTTGGAGATTTTGCCATCGTTTCTTGCCAGCTTTTCTTTGTTGAAATGGAGTGAGAGGGGATATTTCATCGTCTTGACCTTCCTGCCCGTCGATCACGACTTCCTCCATTTGCTCCCCATCATCCTCCCCAACCTCCTCGCCCTGCTCCTCCACTAACTCACTCTCCTTCTCAACATCCTCATCAACCGCTTTCGAACTCTCATGAAAATCAATCTCCTTCCGCTCCTCATCAACACCCTTAGAACTCCCATTGGGATAATCCATAACTTCACCACCGTCTCTAATGGACCTTGACGGAGATTGGCCAAGAGCATTATGAGTAATAATCAGATCCTGATTTTCATAACAAGGTAACTGACTGTCCATAATAGTTTTTCCAGACTGATCCTCAAGAGGCTCAGGGACATCGGCAAGTTGATTGTCAAGTTCAAGAGGACCTTGGTCGGAGGGTTTAAGGGTTGCAGGGGGGGTTATTCGGAGAAGGGAGAGAGAGGTGGAAGACTCTTCAAGGGGCTCCTGTTGTCGAGGTGTTTGTGCAGGCGGAGTGGGAGTTTCGTGGGCTGCTTTGACTCGAGGGACACTTTTATCAGTATTGACAGTTGAGGGAATATTACAGAGATCTCAACTCAACGTTTTCGTTTCGCAACTTCTCATTCTCCGCAAGCAAACTCTCATTTTCCGCTTTCAGAGCGTCGTACGTTTTACACCACTCTTTGCTTGTTTCTTCATTCTGCAAGATTTGTCTTTTGTCAGTATTGACGACAGATGGAGTTACATTCGCAGGTTTCGATTCTGAGATTGCAATTGCTCGAATTCGTCCTCCTTGTCGGAGTATTCCTCATCATAATATTCCTCATCTTCTGCCATTTTTCTCCGCTGCTCTTCCATGTCAATTTTCTGACCGTCAATCTTCTTTTGCATACCCACATAATGTCCCCTCATACCCTCATAATGTGCCCTCATGTCTGCCATTGTGTTCAATAACTGGGATCCAGCTTGCACAAACATCTGGTAAGGATCAAGGTCCACAGTGGGAGAATCGCTCGTAGAGTGAGATTGAAGTGTAATTTCTGTCGTAGGGATAATAGCGGGCTGTGGAGTCGGGAGAGTGAGCGCTGTCGCAGGGGTAATGACGGGCTGTGGAGTCGGGGGAGTGAGTAACTGTGCTTGTTCTTTTTGATCTTGCACCATCTTCCTCTTATCCTTGAGGTTCTGAATGCGGTGCTAAACA
>Ga0209773_10000849_pt1 | contig 10337 bp, 6 predicted proteins | sample BogFormECP14_OM1_FD_188244 | JGI IMG/M metagenome (GOLD analysis project Ga0209773, IMG submission 188244) | Bog forest soil microbial communities from Calvert Island, British Columbia, Canada - ECP14_OM1 (SPAdes) (version 2) | ecosystem: Environmental > Aquatic > Freshwater > Wetlands > Bog ... | reverse complement strand
CGCTCGTTTTGCTGTAACAGATCAGGTCCGGATTATCCGTTTCATGAAAACGGAGGCTGCGATTACCTTGCAGCGCCGGATGCTCTTTGCGGATCTGGTTGATCCGCGCAATAAAATCCCTCAAGCTTCCCGCAGAAAGCAGATCGCGGTGTTTGAGTTCATATTTCTCGGAATTTAAATACTCCTCGCTGCCAGGCTGAAGCGGCGTGTTTTCACATAGCTCGAATGCCGGCCCGTAGATTCCATAGCTCGCCCCTAGCGTTGCCGCCAGTATGAGCCGGACCATAAACGCGGGGCGTTTGCCTACCTGAAGAAATCCCGGAAGAATGTCCGGTGTGTTTGGCCACAGGCTCGGGCGGAAATACTCCCGCAGTTCGGTCTCGACCAGCTCGCTGAAGTACTCGGTGATCTCCTGTTTCGTATTGCGCCACGTAAAATAAGTATAGGATTGGGAAAATCCCAGCTTCGAAAGCCGCTGCATTACTGCAGGCTTGGCAAATGCCTCGGCAAGGAAGAGCACTTCGCGATGACGTTCCTTGATCTCACCGATCGCCCACTCCCAGAACGGAAAAGGCTTGGTATGGGGATTGTCAACGCGAAAAATCCGCACTCCTTGATCGATCCAGTAATCGAAAACGCTCTTCAATTCCTCCCACAAGGCGCGCCACTCTGCGCTCTCAAAATCCAGCGGATAAATATCCTGATACTTCTTCGGTGGGTTCTCCGCATATTGTATGGTGCCGTCCGGACGCTTGCGGAACCATTCCGGATGCTCGCGCACGTAGGGATGATCCGGCGCACACTGGAACGCAATATCGATCGCGACCTCAAGTCCTTGCTTTTCGGCCGCAGAGACGAAGTGCTTGAAATCTGCGAGCGTGCCAAGATTCGGGTGAATGGATTTGTGGCCGCCCTCGGCGGATCCAATGGCCCATGGACTGCCAGGATCCGTCGGCTGCGGATTTGCTGTGTTGTTCTTCCCCTTGCGAAATTCGCGCCCGATCGGATGGACTGGCGGAAGATAAACTACATCGAAGCCCATGGATGCGACGTAGGGAAGCCATAGCTCGGAATCACGGAATGTTCCGTGACGCCCAGCCTCGCGAGCGCAGGATCGCGGGAATACTTCGTACCAAGCGGAGAAACGCGCCTTTTCGCGGTCAACCATCGCCGCCAACTGTTTTCGATACCGGCTGGCGAAGTGTTTCACCGGATAGCGTCGAATAAGTTCGAGCAGTCCTTCCTCGAGAGCAATGGCTGCGCCTTCCGGCTTATCCTTGGCTTCCCGCAACCTGATTGCCCACTGACGGAGGAGCTGCGCGTCCTCGCCCGTTGCTTGGGCAGCCGCTTCTGCAATCAAGTCAGTTCCCAAGACCAACTCCACATGGACGTCCTGTCCGGCAGCGACTCGTTTCACGAGATCAACGCGCCAGGTTTCGAAGCGATCGATCCAGCCTTCCACAGTGTAGTAATACCGGCCAAGCTCCTCGACGGTAAACTCGCCACGCCAGCGATCGTTGCCAAGCGGCTTCATCGGAGAAGTATTGAGTTTCTTCTCATTCTGCCAGTACAGGATCTGACAGGCGGTTTGGTCATGACCGTCAGCGAACACATCCGCTTCGACAACCACCCTTTCGGCGATCACGCGCTTGATCGGAAATCGGCCGCAGTCGATTTCCGGCGAAACCTGCTCAATTACGACCCTTTTTCGTCCGTCCACTTGTTGTTCCGCCATTCGTCCTAAGCTCCTGGTCTTAGCGCCGGATTGGGATCCGCCCCAGCGTCCAGCTTGTATGGCATACATCGCAACCGATCGACTCTGTCGCTAAGCTAATTGATGCAACTACTGATTTCAATCTGTCAGGCCCGGGCGCGAGTTGTTCGCGTTGAGCGGCCCACTCCGCTCAGGACGGCAACCGGGAGATTCTTGAAGACATCCGGCAAGGACAAGGTTGGGCCTCGTCGCAGGCGGGTTGTCTCGACAGTCCCGCCGGTTAGCACGTTCAGCCAGGATTGCGGCGCATTCCCTGGAAGCGCGATGTGTGAACCGAGCCAAAACTTGTGGAGCCGAGTTAAATCGGGCGCCGCCTTCGAGCGTGCCATCCATCTGGGTACGACGGTCATGATCCAGGTATTGCCCCTACGGCGCGCATAGGCAATCACGTTAGTCTCCCTCCCACCGCTCGTTTTCATCGGCAGGAATTGACCGTCGAGGAAGACTCGAGGGTACTTGCGCCGAAGATTCAGGATCCTCCAAATAAGATAGAGCTTGATGCGCCCGTCGTGCCAATTTTGAATGAGCTCGCGGACGACACGCAACGGATCCTGCTTGCTAAGCTTTTCGATTTCGTCAAGCAACGCAGCGCGATGTCTGAAATCTACGGGTCCACGGTTATCGGGATCCACAAGACGAAAGTCCCAGAGGTCGCATCCTTGGTAGATATCAGGCACGCCCGGACTGGTCATCTTCACCAGGACTTGCGCCAAACCATTTAGCATCCCGTAGGCAGCGACCTTGCGCTGAAATTTCAGAAAATCATTTAGAAACAGATTGCCGCGAGCAGGCTCGACGAGCGCCCTGAGAAAACCGACTACCGCTCGCTCATGAGCGGTGTTGGGTCGGGTCCAACGCGTGTGCACCATCGCTTCGCGAATTGCCTTGATGATGTAGGCTTCCAGGCGCGCACGGAAATGCGGCATCTCCTCTTGTTGCAAGGGCCAAGCGCCAAGCAATGTTTGGTACAAGAAGTTTTCTTCGTTGCGGTCAGGAACTTCCTGAGACTCGACGATTCGTTTCCCTTTCTTGTTCCACCGCGCCCAGCGATTGAGGTGGTTCTGCCATTCGCGAGGAATTTCCGAGAGAACATTGATTCGGGCACGCACGTCTTCGCCGCGCTTGGTATCGTGCGTGGAAGTGCAATTCAAGCTATATCGCCAGTGCTGTTCGCGTTCCGTCGCAATTTGGTTGAAGTCGGAGGCGACGACGGAAGAAGGGCTTGGGTTTCCGCCTACTTCGTTGAGCGAAAGAAGCGGACAGTAAACATACAGAACGGTGTCTTCCAGACCCTTGGCGACAATCGGACCCGTGAACTGCTGCCAGCGCATGACGAATGCCAGGCGCGCTTCCCGTTGCTCTGCAAACAGGTGCCCTGAATCCTTGAGAAGCAGCACATCGCGCACAAAATCCAAGCAAGGCGCATCGAGGCGCGGGTTTCGACTGCGCACGGCCTCAACGGCGCTGTCAATTTCACGTTTTGCTTCGGCGGGCACTTCCATGCTGCGAATATAGGTTCGATAAACGGCGAGACCTGCGGTCGTTTCGACGAGAGCTTGTGCAAGCTCTATTCGCGAAAGGTCCCGCGCATAGCGGTCCCCTTGAGCCAATACGCTAAGCTGGCGGCCCAGGTATCTCATCTCGGCCGAGAGCAAAGTGGCCATGACCAGTTTTTTCTTCTGATACAACACGTCTTCGTAACTAAGCTCGCGTCCCAGAAATCGAAAATAAATCTCTTCGATCTCCCGCGCTCCTCGTGGATGAATAAACAGCCGGTTGACCGCATTCAGATATTCATAGCCCGTCGTTCCTTCGACGGGCCACTCCCTGGAAAGCTTTTCATCTCCGGAAAGTATTTTTTCCACAATCACGTAGAAGCTGTTTCCCTGTTCCTGCGAGCTGCCGGCACGTTCTTGCAGGCGCCGCAAATAGCCTAGCGGGTCGCGAAGACCGTCAATGTGATCAATGCGCAATCCGGCGACGACCTTTCTCTCAATCAAATGCAGGATCACAGCATGGATAGCTTCAAACACCATGAGATCCTCGACGCGCACGCCCACCAGATCCGTGATATTGAAAAAGCGCCGATAGTTAATTCCTTCGTTGACGTTTTGCCAATACGCCAGTACATAATTCTGTTCTGACAGCAGGCGATCCAGGCTGCGAAAACTGCCAGCATGATTTCGCCTGCCGTTGAAAATTCTCAGATTGTCCCTCACAAATCGCTGAACTTCGCGGTTTGTGTCGTAGAGCTGGCGCAGCCGCTCTTTGATCCCGGCAACCTGAAGGCGCCGCTCGCCGGCTGCGTCCATAGTCAAAGAATCCCGCTCCGGCAGCGCAGCCAAGGCAGCGACGATTCCCAGATACTCCTGAAAGGAGGTCGAATCCGCACCGAGCTTCTTTTCGAGCACGTGTTCTCTATGCTTCAAAATCCGCCGGTAGGTCTTCGGAGCCAGGGGAAAAGACATGTCGTAGTATTCGACGAAGAAGGTTCCGCGCCGAAAGACGAGTTGGAGCTCGCGCTTGTTCAGAGCCTGGCCGTAGAAACTGCCGAGCACGGGCAGTAGGATTTTGTTATCGAGCGTGAGAGACGGCGGATGCCAATCGATATCGAAATAGGCTGCATAAGCAGATGCGGGACCATTCTCAAGCACGTCCATCCACCATGGATTTTCCGGACTTGCAGCCATGTGATTCGGAACAATGTCCAGTAGCAGGCCCATGCCTTTTTTATGCAACGCCGATTGGAAGGCCTCAAACTGCTCTTCGTTGCCGAGCTCGCTGTCAATCCGCAAGGGATCCGTGACGTCGTATCCGTGCTTGCTGCCGGACCGGCTCCGCAACAGGGGAGACGCATAGATGTCCGTGATTCCAAGCCGCGAGAAATAGTCCAGGGCGGCCGACGCCTGCCGAAAGGTAAAGTCTCCGTTGAATTGAAGCCGATAGCAGGCGAGGGGAATCCGAGAAGGCGTCATAGTGCTTTTACGCGAGCTTCAATCCTAATTTCACGCTCGCGGCAGTGAGCACGCTGTGACATCCCTGCGCGACACGCACGCCGAATATGGCATTCAATGCATACCACTCCGCTCGAATGTATTGGTTCCAGTCACGATACGGTCGGGCTAAATTCTGAAGGCGAGCAACCTCTAGCTGCAAATTTTGCTCTTGCAGTTGGTAGAGGCGCCCGTGATCGCAGACACGGCGCATATCGTTCGATGAGCAATCCTGATCGACCGCACTGATGGCGGGCCGAGCGAACCACATGCGAACCCCATTCGGGCTGGGAAATCATTATAGGTCAGGTCGGTACGAATTGTCCTATCGTCGATCAGCAAATATCGAACTCCGCCGGAGGGAACCTCTCGTGCGTGGAATGACGCGTTCCTCTGTGTATACTTAAAGCGATACCAGCCATCGAGTGTTATCAGGAATGCAGAAACTGTGACTTCCCCGCACCAGGAAAATCTTGGCGCCCAACTTCTAGGTGAGGACGCGTGCAGTTTTCTCGTATGGGCGCCGCACGCGAACCGGGTTGACGTCTGCCTTGGCGATCCGCCAGAGCGCGCGATTCCGATTCAGGCTGTCGGCCGTGGGTATTTTCACACCGTTGCTGAAGGCGTCTCCCCCGGCGCTCTCTATCGCTATCGCCTCAACAATGAAAAGGAACGACCCGATCCGGCATCCCGATATCAACCACGAGGCGTCCACGGGCCATCACAAGTCACAGACAGTCGGTTTCGCTGGAACGATTCCGGATGGCCTGGGCTGCCACTTGAAGAGTACGTTCTATACGAGCTCCACGTGGGAACATTCACGCCGCAAGGAACCTTTCACGCCATCATTCCGCGGCTGGCGACGCTCAAGGATCTGGGCGTTACGGCAATCGAACTGATGCCGGTAGCTCAATTTCCTGGGGACCGCAACTGGGGTTACGACGGAGTTTACCCCTACGCGGTCCAAGCATCCTACGGAGGTCCCCTGGGGCTAAAAGCGTTGGTCAACGCCTGCCATGAACTCGAGATTGCGGTAGTGCTCGATGTAGTCTACAACCATCTTGGTCCAGAGGGTAATTACTTGGCTGATTTCGGTCCTTATTTCACGGACATCTACAAGACCCCGTGGGGACAGGCCATCAATTTCGATGACGCACAGTGCGATGAGGTCCGCCGATATTTCATCGAGAATGCGCTGGAATGGGTGACGAACTTCCACATCGATTCACTTCGCGTCGACGCCATCCACGCGATTGTGGATACCTCCGCGCGAACGTTCCTCGAAGAACTTCGCGCAGCCGTGCATACCAGGGCCACGGTGCTCGGCCGGGACGTTCATCTGATTCCGGAAAGCAATCGAAACGATGCTCGGGTGGTCAGCGCGCCGGAGGTAGGCGGATGGGGATTCGATGCGGTGTGGAATGACGATTTTCACCATTCTCTTCACGTTCTTTTAACAGGGGAGCAGGATGGTTATTACCAGGACTTTTGCGGAATTGAAGATCTAGCGGGCAGCTATCGAGACGGCTTTTTGTATGCGGGGCAATACTCCAAGTTTCGCGAAAAGCGTTATGGAAGGTCGTCGACGCAGATCCCGGCGAAACGCTTCGTCGTCTTCGCGCAGAACCACGATCAGGTCGGGAATCGCCGTATTGGTGACCGGCTGTCGCAATCGCTGTCCGCTGCGCAATTGAAGCTGGCCGCAGGGCTTGTTCTGCTGTCGCCATACATTCCTCTACTATTTATGGGTGAGGAGTACAGCGAGCAAGCGCCCTTTAATTACTTTGTCAGTCACGGCGATCCCTCGCTGGTCGAAGCAGTACGTCGGGGGCGGAGGGGCGAATTTGCAAAATTTGGCTGGACGGACGATATTCCCGACCCTCAAAGTGAAGCAACTTTCCTGGATTCGAAGCTGCACTGGGATTTACAAACTGTCGGGAACCACCGCATCCTTTGGCATTTCTATCAGGAACTGCTCCGCATCCGAGGTACGCTGCCACCACTGGCAGAGCTGGACAAGAATGCCATGGAAGTCACCTCATTCGCCGAGGAGAAAGTACTGCTCGTCAGGAGGTGGAAGGCCTCCAGCCAGGTTCTGATTGTGTGTCACTTTTGTCAGGTCCCAACTGAACTCCTGCTGCCGATTCCCCCTGGCCGCTGGCACAGGACGCTCGATTCGGCCGAGGAGCGATGGGGTGACAAAGGGTGCGAGGCAACTGCGGTTATCGAGTCACGCGGCGAAGTACAGCTTCCTTTGGATCCGTGGGTCTTCCTCGTTTTCGCCAAATCAGCGGAAATAAACGAATAGCTCTCCATCGCACTCGACGCGTGGCAAGTTCGGTGTGTGTGTGGCTGGAAGGGCTTATGATATGTGGCCAGCCCGAGCTTTTGTACCACGGCGAGTGAGAGAGTTTACATCACTCGACATAGAAATCTTTTTGAACATGCTTCGAATTTTGGACGCGACTACCACACTGAATTCCGGATCATCAGGCCCCGTGACGGGCGATTGGCATGGATCGAGGAGCGCGGGCGTGCTTCACGCGATCCGATTACAGGAGCCATGCGTATGCGCGGCGTGCACTGGGACGTGACGGATCGCAAGCAAGCTGAGCATGCACTCAGACAGCGTTCTGCCCAGTACGAAACTCCTCTGAATCGCGCGCCGCTGGGACTATATACGGTGGACGCGGAATTTCGCATTCGTGATGTCCACCCGACTGCCTTTACGGTTTTTGGAGACATCCCCGATCTTATCGGTCGCAGTTTCGACGAAGTAATCCATTTGCTGTGGGCAGCACAATACGCGGATGAAGTCGTGCGGATTTTCCGCCACACGCTCGCAACGGGAGAGTCCTACCATTCGCCAGAAAGCACTGAACTGCGACGCGACCGCGGCGTTCAGGAATATTACGAGTGGCGAGTTGATCGCATCCCACTGCCCGAAGGCGGATACGGTGTCGTCTGTTCTTTCCGCGACATCTCAGCTCACGTTAGCGCTCGCGTAGCTATTCTTGATTCCGAAGAGCGCCTCCGGAAGCTTGCGGAGACTCTTGAGTCTGAGGTGCGGGCTCGCACCAAGGAACTCGAAGAGCGCAACGCAGAGGTGTTGCAACAATCCGAAACAGTCCAGACCCTTTCAAGCAGTCTCATGCATGTTCAGGACGACGAACGCCGCCACATTGCCACAGAACTGCACGACAGCGCCGGCCAGACGCTAACCGTCCTGGGTATGAACTTGACAACGGTTGCGCAGCTTGCCGACAAGGCCAATCCGCGCCTGCGAGAACAAATTTCAGAAGCGCAGAAATCCATTGACCAGCTTACCCAGGAGATACGCACCACTTCCTACCTGCTGCATCCTCCCTTGCTCGACGAGATTGGCGTGTCGGCGGTACTCAAGTGGTGCGTCGAAGGTCTGGCCGAACGGAGTGGGCTGAAAATAAGCTTGGATCAACCTGAAGATGTGGGACGATTTTCTCGCGACGCGGAACTGGTCGTCTTTCGCGTGGTGCAGGAATGGCTGACGAACATTCATCGGCACTCGAGGAGCAAGACCGCAGCCATTCGGCTCGCGCTTTGTGATGGCGTCGTGGCGGTCGAGGTCCAGGATTCTGGCAAGGAAATGTCGCCTGAAAAACTTGCTGAAATTGAATCCAGCGCATCAGGTGTCGGAGTACGCGGCATGCGCGAGCGTGTGCGACAACTAGGAGGCCAGATCCGCATTCACTCTCGCGACTCTGGCACGACGGTGTCGATAACTCTGCCTACTTCCGTGGTTCCCAAGCCCACAGCTTCGCAGCGAACCATGGAAGCGACGCGATGATCCGGCGGTATCCGGGAAGATTAATTCCATCCATCCGATAAACCAGGCCATTCATATTCGCAGACGCCCGGCCTGCTTGGCGCGGCTCGTGTAAAATACCAGTGCATCCTAAGACTGCCTTTTGGCAATGATCCTACAAGGCTATTTTCGAATCCTGAACTTCTTTGATATCGCCGAAGCGATTGAGCTCGAGAAGTTGCGTGCCCTGCTTGGACCGGAAGCAGGTCCGCTCACGGCTGCATTCCGTCACCGTACGCCCGAATATTCTCAAGTTCAGCAAGCGCCCATCGTCGAATCGGTAGGTTCCATCACCCTTCTGACCAATGAGAAATTGGAAGCGCGAATTAAATACTATTGGTTTGGCGTCGCAGCGGTCGAACTTACAGCGGTGTTTGAATGCGACTTGGACGCCTTGTGCGTGCGCTCCTCTCGTTGGATGAACGCGCCTGAAGTCGAGGAAGCGGCGGAAAAGCTGCTGCGTGAACACTTGGATCGTTTCGGCCCGGCGCTCGTCAGGCCTTCGCCAAAATGGCTCGATGAAGACTATTTGATCATTGACGTGGAATCAGCAAAGCATTGGGACGGCCATTCGGCTACTGCCGCCGAACTGCTTGATTCCTATGCCGATCAGATCGCCAAACTGGTCCGGGGAGAAGTTGTCTCAGTCTCGAATGCCGAGCGTGATGAGATCGTGCGTTCAGCGCTTTCTTATTACCCCAATGACCTGGTAGTCGTCGGCTGGGCCGCAGCGCTTGTTTACGGTAGACCCGAGGCCACGCCGGCCGTCACAGAAATTCTGGAGTACGCGAATACTCAATTGCTTGAATTCCGGTATTACGACGATCTGTTGACCAACTTGCTGTCGCAAGTCTACAGTTCTCTCGAAGGTCACGAGAGTTTTTGGTCCCGATGGCGATTATCCCGGCGCGCAGGTCGCTTAAATCGAATCCGCCTGGACATCATGGACCTGGCGGAGAGGACTGAATACGCGGTGAAATTCATCAGTGATACGTATTACGCGAGAGTCTACAACGTTGGCGCAGCAAAAATTGGCGTAACCGATTACAAGACGCTGGTCGGTGAGAAGTTGAAAACCGCGGGAGAGCTTTACGAGTTTATGGTGGATCAGTTCAACGAACGGCGCATGTTTGCGCTGGAAGTGGTGGTCGCCATCCTGGTGCTGCTCGACGTAATCGCGCTGCTGCGAGGCAGGTGAAATGTTCTCGTGCATCTGTTAGGACGCGTGCCCGTAGGCTGCACAGGAAGCGCCCACTTCGAAAAATGATAATTGAGGATCCAGAAGCCGGATTTCTTATCCCTCCACATTTTCTTATCCTACGCCGCAGAAGCCCCCGGCATAGTCCTGTCGCACACGCGCTCATATTAGCGACTTGTCGCCGAACTACGCAGTACCACTTTAATCCTACAGGCTTACCCACTTCGCTGTATGGCGCATGTTTCGACGAACTTGTCTTATAGCAGGGTGCAAGTTCGTTGAGTTAAACCAAATCGAATGCATCAATGTGAAAGGAGGCTCTGAATGCTCTTACTCATCATAATTTTGATTTTGTTGTTGGGTGGAGGCGGGGGCTACTACGGGTATTCGCGATGGGGTGCGGGCGGCGGGCTCGGTGTCGTCGGGACCGTCCTCGTTATCGTGCTAGTGCTATACCTGCTCGGCGGGCTGCGCTGATCTCGCGAATTCCTGAGGTGCGAAACGTGACAAGCCGCACACCGGCAGAGC
>Ga0209773_10000847_pt1 | contig 10344 bp, 2 predicted proteins | sample BogFormECP14_OM1_FD_188244 | JGI IMG/M metagenome (GOLD analysis project Ga0209773, IMG submission 188244) | Bog forest soil microbial communities from Calvert Island, British Columbia, Canada - ECP14_OM1 (SPAdes) (version 2) | ecosystem: Environmental > Aquatic > Freshwater > Wetlands > Bog ... | reverse complement strand
TACGTTTGTAGGTCTTATGGCCCAGTCCTCTTATGATTCAGGGGGGGGGGAGTTTTTAAGATACTGTTTGTGAGTCGCTATATAAGCACTTACACCTAAATTTCCATATTTCTATATTCACATCCATTATATAATTGATCATATCTACAATTATCCATTTTAATTTAGGTAATTGTTCTTCATTAAGTATAGTTTTTAGCTCATTTATTGTTTCAGTAGGAATTAACCCTAGACTTGCTAAGTAGTTGTCCCAATTTATCTTATTGTTTAATGTATGTGTACCAATGAATTTGGTTGAGATGCTAACATCTTCTACATGTTTATTTATTGCTTTATTTATTTGTAGTTCCAAGTTTTCTCGGATTTCTGTTATTTTTGGGGATTCACATTCAAAAAACAAGTGTCGCACTGTCTCTTTTTCTTGGAAACAACAGGGGCATAGTCCTTCATTCGTGTGTTTATCATATTTGTCTGTATAGAAAGTTGAATTATAAGCACTGTTCTTTTCTATTTGAACCAACCTATCTATTTTCTCACATGTAGGTAATGTGCCATGCAGCATTCGCATCATCATTTTTCTACCACTTTCTCTTGCTGGGTCCTTATCTCTAAGTATGTCCGTACTCATTTTACTAATATTATCTTTATACTTTTTAATGTTGTCATATTTCTCTTTTTGCCATACTCCTTCACTATACTCTTTTCGTACTATATCTTTTAGTGTCTTACGGACTCTGGTATTGATTATTTGGTCTTTATCTCCCTTTACTGTAGTCTTTTTCCTATTACTTTTGATAATATATTTATTATGATACTTTGTTATATTTGGAGTTTTAGTTATCGGGGTATCATGTATTTTATCTGCTAATTTATCTGCTTGTTTATTACCTTCTATGTACCTGTATGCACTTTCTTCCCCAAACATTTCTATTAACTTTGTCAACTTTTTTGCTTTAGAGTTCACCTTTTCAGCACTATCCATCACACTCACATCTTTTATGTGTGAGTAGCAATGCTTAAATTGTATCTTAGCAGTGCGTTCTTTTAGAATTTCTTCAATTTGGATTAATGTATCTAGGTGTAATGTATCTTGTCTATCTTTATATGTATTTGGGAGTTTGTTGAAGATATCTATTACAGCTTTTCGATCAATAATAAAGTTTATTGCTTGATTTTTAGGAACTCCTTTGAGAACGTGTAGTATTCCTTGATATGTTGCATTTTGAAGGGTTTGTTCTCCTTCTACTCGACTATAATAATTATTTTGACTGTTGTGGTTACAAAAAATTCCATAGCCTGCCATATTATTCTTTTCTGTTTCGTCAACATATATCTCATATGCTTCTTCTACTTCATTAAAAAAACAATCATCCATGTTCCACTCTGGGTACCTATTAATTCTTTTTAATATGTTGTCTAACACTTCGTTACTATTTGGTTTGCATATTTCTTTCTTCAAATTATTATATGATGTTTTAGTCATTTTAATATCAAATTCTTCTTCCAATTCATCTTTGTCTTTTAGTACAATATCATCAAGTAACTCATCAATGTTTTCAATGCTCGCTTCTAATAGCTTATGCATCATCATTTTATTCATTATGAACTTATTAATTTGTTTTTCACTTGTGTGCTCATAGTGTTCTGGGTTTTCATACATTTCTAACCTATACTTCTTCAAGATGTAAGTAGCTAGTTCTTTCATTTCTCCTTCATGAAATATTGCAGCCGTACTTTGTGCACTATATTTATCAATGAAATTAGCTGCATAGTTGATGAAGTTGGGTATGACGCATATTTTTTGTAGGTCTTTAAGTTTAAACAGGTTAAATCCGTACCATTTGTACGGTAGGAACCACTGATTGCTTCCTAAATATTGATTTTCCCTTAGTTTATATGCAATCAGATTTTTTGCTACCTTATCCCATTTTGTTATTATTTTTTCCGGGAACCATATAATGTTCATTCTATATGTTATTGTCGGAAATACCACTAAGTTTAATATTTCCACTGTTTGCGTTGCATTAAAGCATTTTTTATATAGGTATGTTATATATTTATTGTAAACAAAATTAGAGGCACTTATTTGTGCATTCCAATTTAAACTCAAGTTCATCCATACTCCTAAATACTTATATGATTCTTCTTTAGAATAGTACGGAAGGTACTTCCTGATAACATTATTATATTGGTCTTTTTCATCAATATATAATTTATCAATTCCTGATGTGTTATTAGTGTATACCGATTTATCTCTTGTATCATATGCAATTTGCAGTCCTACATATTCAAAGAAATTAATCACCTCATTTAACATGAATTGTAACTCTTTATTAGTGTTTGCATGAAGTACCATATCATCTGCATATGCTCCTCCTGGTATTGGAGAAAGTCCATCATTCAGATCATATCCTCTATTTGATTCTTCTATTTGTAACATGAGTGGTTCTAAGAACATAATAAATAGTATTGGAGATAATGGATCTCCTTGTCGAACTCCTCTACTAATTTTAATGTTGTCAGATAGTCCATACGGGAGTATTACATTGCACGTAGTATTCTCACATATATCATGAATGATATCTCTAAAGTTTTTATTGAAGCCATATTTTTCCAGTATTAAATCTAGTGCCCAATATTCTACTGAGTCATACGCTTTTTGTATATCTATGTAACACATATGAATTTCTTTATTATACATCATAGAATGTTCTATGATGTTTTTTAGGGTCCATATTTTTGCAAAGGTAGGTCTATCTCTTCTAAAACCACCTTGTATATTCGAAAATGCATCATTTTTTTCCATAAAGTCTGACAATCTTTTAGTTATCAAGCTGCTGTATATTTTGTAAGTAGTACAAATGAGTGCAATAGGTCTGTAGTTGAGGGGATTATTAGGGTTATCTTTTTTATGTATTGTATAAATGTGTGATTTTTTCCATCTTTCAGGTATTTGTTTCTTCATGAGGCATATATTTATAATTTTTGTCATTACATTTGAGAAGTGTTCTGTTTTGTATAGTATTTTAATAATTTCATTTGGTATGTTGTCTGGCCCTGGAGCCGTTCCATTACTGAGATTATTTATTATTTGTTCTAGTTCTTTTTTAGTAGTTTCTTGAGTGAGTGCTTGATCCTTATTTTTAATCTTACTTTTTATCTCTTTAAATTTTTTGGTGCAGAATACAGCATGCTCATAGCTGTTTTGTTTTCTTTTAGAAGTGAATATTGTTTCCCATGCTTCTTTCACTTTTCTGGCAACAATTTCTGGAACACTTGTGGTTGTTATAACTTTTACTGCCCCTTCCGGTGTTATCTTTATTTCTTCATAATCTACTGTCCATAGCTGTTGTGATGAGAAAACACTATCTGGTTGTGCTTTAGCGAAAAACCTCCCTGGATCGGTCACTCTGAGTCCTTTAATTTCATCAACTCTTTTTTTGATAAATTCACTTGTTTCTCTTTTATTTATGCTTTCATTCTCGACTCTTAATTCTTTCAATGTATCTTGTAACTCTTTTTTTAAGTCTGTATAACTCTGTTCCTTTTCTAGATTTATGGTTGTAGCAATTTTATATTTGTTTCCTCTAAGGTTCGTATATAATTTTTCTATTTTCTTTGTTATTTTGTTTATTTTCATTGCATTGGCTATTGATAATATTGCTCTAACTACTATGTTTCGATTAGTCAGATTCTCTTTTTTGAGGTCACTCATCTGTTTAGGTTTTAGTTTCGGTATGTTGGATACTTCTTTAATTTGAAGCACTTCTTCTGCTACTATCCATATATCCTTTTCATATTCTTCTAATATACTATTAATATTAATTTGTTTATTCGTATGACTTTTCGTTAGCAATTCATTCCACTTTTGCGTTGAGAACACCTTGTTGCCTATTTCTATAATTTTATCCTTATCTTTTTCTTTTATCTCTTTCACTACCATCTTTTTTTGCTTAATTTCTGTTATCTTATTGATGTACTCTCTAGTTATTTGTGTTTTTAAGGTAATGCCAATTGGTTTGTGATCACACGATATTTTTTTATTTATTGCATATATTTCAGGCGAGTGCCATACATGCTCCATACTGGTAGGAACTAATGTATAATCTAGTCTTGATTTTACCTCTTTATCATTTTGTACTTGAAAGTATGTATATGGTCTATCTCTTTTATTCTTTAACTTATATGCGTCAAGTAATGTGTGAACTCTGATTATGTTTTTAAAAGATTTAGGTAGTTTTATTTTATTACCACTATTACTGTCTTGTTTTTCCATCTGGATATTCAAGTCCCCCACAATGAAATGTTTATTAATGCCTGTTTTCTTATTCATAATATTTTCAGTTGTTGACCAAAACTCTAGTGCTTCAGCTGTATTCGAAGGTCCATATATAAAGTGTATATAAGTGTTATATCTTTCATCAATTTTTGTACTCATTATTGATATTCCTCTGCTGTTTGGGATCATTGACACTTCTACAAATTCATTTCTTATATTTTTTTTAATAAATAGTAACATACCCCCTTTATATTTTAAGTTATACAACATTGTATTACTTTGCCACTGGTTGATAAGTCTTTCTTTTTTAAAGGTACTCAGTGTTTCATCTTCTTCAATTATTTTTATTTCTTTCTTTTTTGTTTCTTCATACCTTTTCTTTTGGGATTCACTGCAGTAGATTAAGTCATACGTCTTATTCTTGAACCACCCTTGTATAAACTTAAATGATTCAGTGTAAGTGTGTGTTTCTTGTAAGCATAAGATATCTGGGTCTTTTACATCCAGTAGTTTCTTGATTTGCTCTACCTTTTCTTCTAATTTGCCAGCAATGTTAATACTTATGATTTTAATATCTTCACTAGCTAGCCTTCCTACTGTTCTTTTAATAATTTTTGTTTTAGGTTTGTTTTTAGTTTTTGGGGTTTGAGGGCTTGCATTTATATTCTTACTATTTTCCACTTGATTAAAAAAATCGAATTCTATTACAAAGATTCTATGTTCCAAAACTAATTTTAATATTGTGCAGAACGGCTTTAGAATATTAACTATTATGTTTTGCTTATTGTATTTTCTCAAAACTATTTTATTTACCCATTGATTTGACAGAAAACATAGTATGGTCAAGCAGGTGTAGTGTATGTGTACGTACATACCTATGAACCACTTACCTAGATTAATAAGATTATTACCTATCCTTTTGTTTTCTATTTTTTTAACATGTTTTTTCTGCTGTTTTGTCACCATAATATTGTATTTAATATAATATTCAAATGCATACCTTAGATGCTGGCCTGTGCCTCTATTTTCCCCTGTACTGCTTGTTTCTTGCTGCCCTGTCTGCAGTGCATTGTTAATATATTTTTCTTTTTTAGTGTAAATGTTGATTTTAGACTTACTTTTCCAGTAATCTACTAAGAGATCTACAATCATGTAGGGTCAGTTAGGGTACTTGAGTGCCTGCCTATGTTTTTGTTGCTGTGCAGGGAAGAGATTTTCTGCTGCTGCTGCAACAATCCACCTCACTGTATCCATCTCCACAAACTGGATCACCACCTCTCCGGTTGCCCCCATTGCTGACTTGCGAAACAGCACCCTTTCAAAACAAAAAATTTGCTCATCCTTGGGGGGAACTAGTGCTGGGTTGAAGTCCTCCTTCCTAGCTGCTGCCTCCCTGATTCCACTGATGCACATTCCAGACGCCATGCTTAGGTTGACTCCAATGTAGGCCATAAGGTTGGTCCCATGTATGGTTTTCGGGAGATTGGAGAAGTGGAGAGAGTATCCCGAAGTAAAGTTGGTGATGGACTCTTCCAAGTCACACCTCACCCCTCTTATTTTGATACTCATGGTCACTCTTGTAATGTGTTCAACTTCCTTCCTTGATGAGACTCTAAAGTTTGCTGCTACTACCTCAGGCTCCCCTTCATCGTACTCACTTTCCTGAGTGATGACCGTAATATTAGTGACATCATGGAGATTGGCCGTTGCTAAAGCTATCTGCAACTCCTTTTCTGTCAAGTCTCTTGGCACATCCAATATGTTGACCCTGAAAATTTCCAGTGTTGGCTTCCCATCCACAAAATCTCTCCCCTTATGTAACACTACCCCATAATCCTTCCTGAGAAATCTCGCGTACAATCCTTCTTCGTCTAAGAACTCATCACTATCCACTCTCATTGCTAGTGGCTCAAAGCATATTGACATCGTTTTCCTTTGAAAGTTAATGTTGTGGGAAAGGACTGGTCCTACCAGCTCGGCTATGGTAGAGAGCAATTCTTTGTCTTTATCCATTCCTGCAGTAAATTGAAGGGTATAGTACCCCAGGTCTGGTTGTCCTCCTAAATCATCACTCATCATGACGAATTTGGACCTGTCAATGGACATGAAGTTGAACTTGGCCTTGCCTTTGCTGGCTGGTTGGGTTGTTTGGGGAGGTTCTTTATCTTTAGTTATTGTTGGTGTTGTTGTAGTGGTGGTGGTGGTTGTTGGTGTTTGTTGCGGGGTTATTTTAGACCTGGGTTTGGCTGGTGCCTTACCCTTTCTGCTCACTTTCACTACTCCAGAAAGAGAAGTTGAAGGAAACAAAGAAGAAGACGAAGACGAAGATAAAGTCTCTTCCTCTCTCTCCTCTTGTTCAGTCATTGGTGGGCGAAGGTTTTGGAAAATGGTAGATGGGGTGGTAGGCTCTGCCACTTCTCCTACTTCTTCTTCTTCTATCTCCTCTTCTTCTTCTTGCTCACTAACTGATTTATTCTTCTTCTTAGTTGGGGTTGCTGGGCCACTCTCTGAGCTGGTACCTCCTTCCATCAAAATTGCTTCATCTGCTCCATCTTTGTTTCCTTTTGGGGGGGAGATATCTCCCAATTTCCGTTTAGGAGGTAGTTCCTCTCCTTTTCCTTTATAAATAAAACATAAGTATTTGTCTGTTTGTATGTCCAGTATTAAATTATTATTCATCACTGGTGTAGTGCTTATATTACAATAATATGTATAATACTCACCTCCTGCTGGCTGGTTCAGTTGTCCAATAATTCTCAGCTGTTCCATTAGCTTATCCTGGTTTGAGATATGATTCTTTTCTGTTAAGTTTAAGGTAGAGTTAGATATACTACCACTATCCTTTATATAAAAGTTATAACCAATACCTTTGTTCATATTTCTTTTTGTCTTTGGGTCCACTGTCGATTGTTGTGCCTTGGGCTTACCTATACATTTTATCTGAGAAACTACTCTCACCCTTTCTTTTTTTTCATTTTTATTTTTATAAAACATAGAGCTACCATACCCTTTTCTTTCTTGCCTTCTTTCTCCCTGCTTGGGGAAGCCAGAGAGAGTGAATCCATGTCCACCTCTGAGGGAGAAGGTACTGGGGTCAATCTGTCCCTCAAGTGCTCTACTCTGGTGCTGGTCAACATAGGTTGAGGGGTCCCAGTTGTTGCTGCATTTTCTACCATTTAATAAGTCTATAATTTTCCACAGTTTTTTTTTAAGTTCTTTTTTTCTTTTTGAGGGTACATTACCTTGTTGTTCCATTTGTTGATTTTTGATTTGCTGACTTATTTGTGTTTTTGGGGGGAGTAGAACTCTGAGTATTGTATTATTAATTAATAAGTTATTAGGTGTTTTATTGTAAGTGATAATAACTCTATTCAGAGAGTTAAACCCCCTACTATATTTTTTTAGAGAAAAGGAAGAGTGATTAAGAGGAAAATGTGACTGCAAACAGAAATGTAATAAATTCACGCTTATACCTGTATGTTGCTGTTGCACTATGTATCTAGTTGGGACTTGTGTGAATATTTCTAAATAAACTATATTAATACTAATGTATTTATACCCATTAGTATTACTGTTATTATATGTTATGTGGGGGGGGGAGGTGTGCACTATGCCCTTGACACCTTTTTTCCCAAACATTTTATTTGAATTGAAAGTATGATTACATTTTAATATTAAATTATTGTGATTAGAGTCTTGTTTATTCTTTAGAATAATAGGTGAATTGTTAAGTGTATTAATTTGATAAAAGGGTGTGTGCATTTGATTATTATAATATGTGTTTTGAGAAAATAAGAACTGATTGACACTTTTTTTATAATTGGTGTCAATTTGTTTTTGCAGTGTGTAGGAATAACTGAGGGGTGTATGGGGTATATCTATCCCCCCTATGGCTAGCCCAACACTTTTAGAGCCATACCCATTCAATATCCTGCGTTTTTGTAATGCTTTGAAGAAGTGCAGGCTTAAAGATTGTAATTTGTACCACAAATTATGAGAAAGTACAAAAGGTTTAGCCCTTGTACTATTGGTTGCTATGGAAGATGGGAAATAACAATTATCTATTTGTGTTTGGTGAAAGGGCAAATATATTCTGTCATTATGATTGGTTTGGGTTTGTATAAACAAATTGACACCATTTTTAGAAATGGTGTCACTTTGTTTTTGTTGTACCTGGGGGTGTGTAGAGGGTATATAGGGTGTGTGTACATGCCCTTGGGGTAATGCAGCACTTTTATTGCTATATTCATTCAATGTGTTGTGTTTTTGCAACATGTTGAAGGAAAATGGCATTAAGCATATATTTATATCATATTTATTAGTGCAATACCTATGGTTTGTTACCCATTTATTGCACTTATATTTATAGGTAATGATATGAGCAGAGTGGATGATTGAGTATGGTTGATGTGTATATACATTTATTTGTGTGTTATTTATGGGTTGGTGGTGTAGGAACAATTTGACACCATTTTTAGGAATGGTGTCAATTTGTTTTTGATGTCTCTGGGGATGTGTAGTGGATGTGAGAGGTATGTTTACACCCCCTGAGGGCAGTATACCCTTGTTTTCATTATATTCATTCAACGCGCGACGTCTACGCGACGCGTTGAACGAATAGGTTACTAAATATTTATATTTATTATATTTATTAGTATTATATTGATAGTTTAATAGTATTGCATTCCATTTATATTTATAGTTAATTATATAAGTATAGTGGGTGGGCAGATGTATTATGTGAATGTGTATATTTATATGTGAGTTGTTTGTGATTTGTTGATATATAAACAAATTGACACCATTTTTGTAAATGGTGTCAATTTGTTTTTGGGGTGTATGGGGGTGTATATAAAGTGTATAGAGCATATAAACGTTAGAGGGGAGTGGTATGTTGTTAATAAAGCTGTTTTCATTCAACTCTTCGCGCGTACGCGTCGCGTTGAACGAAAACAGCTTAAATATTTGATATTTATTATAAATCTTATTAATATATATATGTGTTGATGTCAAAGCATCACACACACCTGCTTCCTTGCACTGGGAACGAAAATATACAAAGGGTGGCGTGTGTTTGCGTTGCGCAACTGCGCAATTTTTGCGTTTTTGGGCCAAATTTGGCCTGAAAAAAACCCTTTTTACCAAAGGTATGTAAATTATTTCTCTTGTGTATTTAATATCTCTGCATGTGTTTATTATTATGGACCCCCCTTTGGGGCCCCTATTGCTCACATATACCCCTACATTTCGATCTATTTTTAGCCCCTGTGTATGTTGGTTGGGGGAGGTACAAAAGCATCTTAGGACCCCTAACCTGTCATTTTTATTGATTAATATTATATTATTTATTTCATCTTTACTTTTATTTTGTTTTATACTATTGATTGCTAACCCTTGTAGGTAACTGTATTTAAGTACTTTTGGCTTAATTTGGTTAGTATCTACTATTGGGTTAAGGTTTGTTATGCAATAACTTAATGACAGTTTAGTAGTAAATTGTCTTATTGTTTTTATTTTAATACACATGTTATGTATATTATTTTTATTACTTTCTCCACTATATATAAGTTGTTTTACATTACACTTAACCATTTTTGAGTTGATTTTGTGATTAGCTTTGTTCTTTGATAGGTGTGTTGTTTCTCTTGGAGATTTATTGAAAAAGAAGTGGTTACACTTTTTTATTAAGGGAATTATTTCTTCATTGCTTAAGCAATTACTATTGATTGCATACTGTTTATGGGTGTAAACACCCTCCCTTCTATTACTAGTTGGGCCTGGTTCATTGGTACCAGCTAACCTTATTACATAAAAAAAATAAAAAAAATATAGAGTGCTGGTTAGTACAATAACCATCCATTTGAGAATGCTTCCACTCTTCCCTACTCTTTTTTGATTATATCCTACACATTTCATCTCTTTTTCTTTTTTTTCCTCCTCCTCTTGTGGCTGGCGCGTTTTTTTTTCTCTTGGCCTTGCCTTTGCTGGCTGGTTGGGTTGTTTGGGGAGGTTTTTTATCTTTAGTTATTGTTGGTGTTGTTGTAGTGGTGGTGGTGGTTGTTGGT
>Ga0209773_10000846_pt1 | contig 10345 bp, 8 predicted proteins | sample BogFormECP14_OM1_FD_188244 | JGI IMG/M metagenome (GOLD analysis project Ga0209773, IMG submission 188244) | Bog forest soil microbial communities from Calvert Island, British Columbia, Canada - ECP14_OM1 (SPAdes) (version 2) | ecosystem: Environmental > Aquatic > Freshwater > Wetlands > Bog ... | reverse complement strand
TCAGCACCACGATCCCGTAGGTGTACACCAACCGCCGCCCGCGATAGGCGAACGCATGCGGCAGATAATTATTCTGCGCAATGGCGCGGCACAGGCGCGGAAAATCGGCAAAGGCCGTATTCGCGGAAAGCGAAAGCACCAGCAGGATCGCCGCAATCGTCACGTAATAGAACGCGCCCCGGCCGAATACCGCCAGCAGCAGCATCGCGAGCACGCTTTGGTATCCCGGCTGCCCAGGATCGGTGGCAGCAATTCCGTAGGCCTTAACTAAGAATGAAATTCCCGCGAGCAAAACCGCCAGTAAAAAAATAATAATGGTCAGCGTGCGCTGCGCATTCTTCACGCCGGGCTCGCGAAAAGCTTTTACGCCGTTGCTCACGGCTTCCACACCCGTAAGCGCCGTGCATCCGCTCGCAAACACTTTCAGCAGTAGCCAGGAGCTCACCACTGTTGCCGCAGGTCCCGGCGCCGGCAATGGCGATACCGGCGCTGGGTGCCCGCCGCTCAACAGCACGCGGACTACTCCGCCGGCAATCAGAATCAGCAGCGTTCCCACAAAAAGGTATGTCGGAATCGTGAAGGCGATCCCCGTGTCATGCACGCCGCGCAGGTTCAGCACCATGATGACCAAAAGTATCCCCACGCACAACAGCACTGTATGCGGCTGCAACGACGGCACCGCCGAAATCAGTGCGCCCACTCCCGCCGAAATCCCGACTGCCGCGGTAAGAATGTAATCGGTCAGCAACGCCGCTGCCGCCAGCAGACTCGCCGACGAACCCAGATTGAACCGCGCCACCGTGTACGACCCGCCGCCCGACGGATACGCCGCGATGGTCTGCAGGTAGGAAAAATAAACAATGATCAGCAGCGTGATGATCGCCACGCTGATCGGGACGATGTAGCGCACCCCCAAAAGACCGAGCGGAATCAGCAAGCTCAACGCCGCTTCCGGCCCATAAGCCGCGGAACTCAATCCGTCCAGGCCGAAAATAGAAACGCCGGCAGGCGGACCAATCTGCTCGGCCCGCTCGTCTGTGGTTCGGAGCGGTTTGCCAACAATCAAATCAATAATGTTCATTCGCGGCAATTCCCGGATGATTTACGAAGCATCCATTTGCAACGAGCCGCCCGCCAAAGTCAACCAGCACTCGCTACGGGAAATACTTTCAGGCCCGCGTCCTGACTTCATACTGTCGCACGTGCAGTGCGCCATCGTCGGCACTGCAACAAGCGTCTGTCACCCGAAACCCGCCGTACTTGACGACCGGGTGTAGAATCTGCGTCGAGGCGGGGATAAGCGGTGAGCGCGCCCGACAGTAGTTCGCGCTTTTTGTTCCAGTGCTCTGCGACTTACCCGGTATTTTCTCCATCTCATATCTGGAGACAGGAGTTGATTTTCAAATCCGTTGATGGAATCCATTTCACATCACAAAGGTCATCCATATGAGCAACGAGACAGAGAAGGACGCATCAAAGGACGAATTGACACGCAGGGGCTTCCTTGGAGTGGGCTCGGCAGCCCTCGCAGCGGCAGGGATGCTCGCCAGCGAAAAGTTGGCCGCGCAGGAACAGGCTCCCTATCAGCAGAAAAGCAATCGCAGTTCGAGCGACCCCGGCCCCACCAATCCCGCGATCGACGCAGCCAATCCGGATTCGAACAGTCCACCAATAACCGACGCCGGTGGCGTACAAACTTTCAAATGTCCCTGCTCATTAGCGCACAAGCGAATGCAGGAAGGCGGCTGGTCGCGCGAAGTCACGCAGCGCGAACTGGCAGTTTCCAAAACTCGCGCGGGCGTGGACATGCGCCTCACCGCTGGCGGCGTCCGCGACTTGCACTGGCACACCGCGGCGGAATGGGCCTTCATGCTCTACGGCACTGCCCGCATCACCTGCATTGACGCCGACGGCAAGAGTTTCGTCACCGACGTGCAGGAAAACGAGCTCTGGTTTTTCCCGCCGGGCATTCCGCATTCGATCCAGGGACTCGCTCCAGGCGGCTGCGAATTCCTGCCGCTCTTTGACGACGGCAATTTCTCGGAATACGAGACCGTGCTCTTGACCGACTGGATGGCGCACACCCCCGACCGACGTCGTCGCGAAAAATTTCGGCGTCAGCGAAAAAGCCCTCGCGAGCATGGCCAAGAAAGTAAAGTTCATTTTCCAGACTGCAGTCCCCGGTCCGCTCGCGGAAGACAAACGTATCGCCGCGGACACGCTCGGTCCATCACCCATTGATTTCGCGTTCCGCACCATGGATATGCCGCCCACCAAGAGCAACAAGAGCGGTGAAGTCCGCATCATTGATGCGACAAAATTCAAAGTAACCACCACGTCCGCCGCCATCGTCGCCGTCAAGCCTGGCGGCGTGGGCGAACTGCACTGGCATCCCAACGCCGACGAATGGCAATATTATTTCGGCGGCAAGGGACGCATGACTGATTTCACCACCGGGGGCCGCGCCCGCACCATGGATTTCGAAACCGGCGACGTCGGCTACGTTCAAAAAACTCTGCCGCACTACGCGGAAAATACCGGGACCACTGACCTGAAGTTCCTGGAGATGTTCAAGAGCAGCTACTATCAGGACCTCGCGCTTTCCGAGTGGCTCTCGCACACTCCTCCAGAGCTCGTCGCTGCTCACCTGAATCGCGATAAAGCCGCGCTCGATGCGATACCGCGTGAAGAAACCATAACCATGCCCGGGTAGCATGAGCAAAGGGATCGGCCCCGGCATGCGTCCGGATATTGTCGCAGCCACACTGGAAGCGCGCGAGTGAGCTTGCTAGACTCTCACGCGCTTCTGGTTCATTCGGCGCTTCGCGGGGGCATGCTCATGCACGGAAGGTTTGCTGCGACTGTACTGTTGCTCGTCGTTCTTCTCGTCGCTGTGCGAGTGCTCCGCGGCCAACGCAAATCACCTAGCGCCGCGCCGCCCCCGTGGTACCAGCACGCCGTCTTCTACGAAATTTATCCGCGCAGCTTCATGGATAGCAACGGCGACGGTATCGGCGATCTGAATGGCATCGCTTCTAAACTCGATTATTTGCAAGCCCTCGGAGTAGACGCCATCTGGATCGCGCCCTGCTTCCCTTCACCGCAGGTGGATTTCGGCTACGACGTCTCCGATTACGAAAACATAGATAAGATGTACGGCACCCTCGCCGACTTCGACCGCCTGCAAAAACTCGGCGCGGATCATGACATCAAAATCATCCTCGACTTCGTCGTGAACCACACCTCCGACCAGCATCCCTGGTTCGTTGATTCCCGCTCCTCGCGCACTTCGCCGAAGCGCGATTGGTACATCTGGCGCGACGGCAAGGGCGATGGCAAGGACGATGACCCGCCGAACAACTGGATCGCAGTCTTCGGCGGTTCAGCGTGGCAGTGGGACAGCGAAACGAAACAGTATTACTACCATTATTTCTACCCGCAGCAGCCGGATCTGAATTGGCGCAACCCTGCGGTCGTTGACGCCATGTCCGGCACCACCGAGCGGTGGTATCAACGAGGCGTCGCCGGCTTTCGTCTCGACGCCGTGGACTCGCTCTTCGAAGACCCCGCCCTGAAGGACAATCCTGTCCTGCCCGGCACCAACGCTTTTGGCGATCCCAAAATCGTGGACAAGTACACCCAGCGATTGCCCGAAGTGCACAGCGCGCTAGAAGGCCTGCGCACCGTGGCCAACAAATACAACGCAGTGCTTATCGGTGAAACCTGGACGGAGAATGTCGCGCAGTTGAAACCCTATTACGGCGCGGGCAACGACGAGTTGCAGATGCCCATGGATCTGCTACTGACAAAACTGAAATTTTCCGCGCCGGTGTTTCGCGAGCATATCGCTGCGGTCGAAGCCACGGGCGAGTGGCCCGTGTACGTCATCGGCAATCACGACATCGTGCGTTCCTGGAATCGCTACGGCGATGGCCAGCACAACGATCAAATCGCCAAAGACATGGCGGCGCTGCACCTGACCCTGCACGGCACCCCCATCATGTATTACGGCGAAGAAATCGGCATGCAGAACAACGATCCCACGCGCCGCGAAGACGTGAAAGACCCTATCGGGCGCCGCGGTTGGCCGAAAGAAAAAGGCCGCGATGGCGAGCGCACGCCGATGCAGTGGAGCGACGATCCCAATGCGGGATTCACCACTGCTGTTCCGTGGAATCCTATTCCGCCAACCTACAAAACTTACAACGTCGCCGACGAACTAAAAGATCCCAACTCGATCCTCAACTGGTACAAAGGCCTGCTCGTATTGCGCCGCGCAAACCCGGCGCTGCTAGACGGCGAGTACATCGCGTTGAACGAAAACGATCCGAATGTGCTGTCGTACCTGCGAAAAACTAAACACGACGCGATGCTTATCGCCATCAACATGTCCGCCGCGCCGCAAACCGTAGACTTCAAACTCTCAAAACAGCGGCTCAGCGCGAAGTCAGCGAAGACCCTGCTCACCACGCAATCATCGTTGGAAAATAACTCTAACGTCGCGCAACTGTCGCTTGAGCCGTTCGCGGTCTATATCGCCGCGCTGCAAAAATAGCGGGCTCTTGCCGCGCGCCGCCGCTGGCCCTCAGTCGTCAACCTCCCGTCGCGGCTGGTGTACAATTCTGCCAGCCTTGAAAAGCACAACGAAAACGCCGGTCGCACGTGTTGCATCCATAATTTCTTGAGAGTCCTTCTTCCATCGGTTTTGCTTCTGTTCGTTGCGACAGCCTGGGCCGCAGCTCCGCAGGAAAGTCAACCCACGCCGCAGCCGCCGTCCGAGCCCTCACAGGCACTGGTCGCGACGCCCACGTTTTACCGCGACGTTCTGCCAATCCTGCAGCAGCATTGCCAAAGCTGCCACCGCGCCGGCGAAATCGGCCCCATGCAACTCGTGTCCTACGCGCAAACCCGCCCCTTCGCCCGCGCCATCGCCGATTCAGCCGCCCAACGCGAAATGCCGCCCTGGTTCGCCGATCTCGCCGTCGGCCACTTCTCCAACGATCCGTCGCTCACGCAGCAGGAAATAGACGCGCTCGTTTCCTGGGCGAACGCGCAAGCGCCCGCGGGCGATCCACACGCGGCGCCGCCTCCGCGCCAATGGCCCGAAGGTTGGATGATTCCGCAGCCTGACGCAGTTGTGCGGATGCCCAAACCCGTCCCGCTGCCCCAGCACGGCGATATTGATTACACCTACGAAATTGTCCCCACCGGCTTCACTAAAGATAAATGGGTGCAGATGTCCGAAATCCAGCCGTCCAGCCGCGCGAACGTGCATCACGCCGTCGTGTACGTCCGCCCGCCAAATTCAAATTGGCTGCGTCACGCGCCCATCGGCGTTCCCTTTACCGGCGCGGATATGACCGACCAGCAAGACCGCCAGGACACGCGTTTCACGCAAGCCGATATTTTGCTGGTGTACGCGCCCGGAAGCTCGCCGGACAATTGGCCCGAGGGCATGGCCAAATTCGTCCCCGCCGGCTCCGATCTCGTATTTCAAGTGCATTACATGACGCATGGTCACGCCACCACGGATCAATCCAGCATCGGCCTCATCTTCGCGAAAAATCCTCCGCAGCAGCGTGTCCTCACGCTGCAACTGACCAACGATCGCTTCGTCATCCCCCCGGGCGCGGACGACTATCGCGTGGAAGTCCACGGCTCGCTTCCCAACGACGCCGTACTGCTCAGTTTTTTCCCGCACATGCACCTGCGCGGAAAACGCTTCGAATACAATATTTTGCGCGCCGATAAAACCGCCGAGCCGCTGCTCCGCGTCAATTACAATTTCTACTGGCAGCTGAGTTATCGCGTTGCCCAGCCGCTGCCGCTGCCCGCCGGCACCGTGCTGCAAGCCGTCGCCTGGTACGACAATTCCAAAAATAATCCGCATAATCCCGATCCCGACGCCGCCGTCCGCTGGGGCGATCAAACCTACGACGAAATGATGGTCGGCTTCTTCGACGTAGCCGTGCGCGCCGATCTCGACAAGCCCCACTTCTTCATCCGCTCCAGCAATCCGCCGGAACAACAGCGCTGACGCTATCACCGCATCATCAGCGTCAGCGCTCCTACCAGCGGAAATTTCTTCGCCGTTGACATCCTCGCCGCATGCGGCGGAATATGGCAGCCGCAGCTGCCCAACAGAACCACAACATTTCCAGTAACCTAAGCATTCCGCTGCGCATCTGATTACACAGGAGGGCTCAATTCATGAAGGCTATCCCGAGCCTCACGAACATTTTCCAACGCACCAAAGCGCTCGCAGATCCTCGTTTGGGAAAGCAAATACTGGCGTGCGTGTTGGCGTTTGCATTGATATTGCCGATGCTGCCCGAAACTCTTTCCGCCGCTCAGGATCAGGATGCGCAAGCTCCCGCGCAGACTTCGCAGGCACCGCCCTACACGCAGCAGGCCCCCGAGCAGTTGCAGCAACTCGTCGCGCCTATCGCGCTGTACCCGGATTCGCTGGTGGCGCAGATCCTCGCAGCATCCACTTTCCCCGCGGAGATTGTCGAAGCAGACCGCTGGGTGCAAGCGAATCCCGATTTGAAGGGCGACGCGCTCGCCCAGGAAGTGGACAAGCAATCCTGGGATCCCAGCGTGAAAGCACTCACCGCGTTTCCCACGGTGCTGGGAAATATGGACAAGAATATTTCCTGGACGTCATCTCTTGGTGACGCTTATTACAACCAGGAACAGGGTGTAATGGACGCGATTCAAGTGATGCGCCAGAAAGCTCAGCAAGCCGGCAATCTGAAGAGCACCCAGCAACAGACCGTTGAGACGCAAGGCTCGGACATCGTCATTCAGCCTGCTGCACCCGACGTTGTGTACGTACCGGCGTATGACCCCTGGCTGGTTTACGGATACCCCGTCGTCGCCTGGCCCGGTTGGTACCCGTATCCCGGAATCTGGTGGGGCGGCCCGTCTCTTTATTGGGGTGGAATCGGCTTCGGCATCGGCTTTTACGGCGGCTACGGCTGGGGCTGGGGCCACTGGGGCGTAGGTTGGGGCGGCAGGACCGTAATTTATAACAACAACCGCTACTACTCGCGCAGCAATACATTTTACAACCGCAACAATTACTACCGCGGCGGCGGTGAACGCGGTGTCGCTAACAACGTCCAGCGCGGACCCGCGAATGTTTACAACAATCCCGGCGGGCACGACACGCCTTTCCATGGAAATACTCAGGCCGCGCGCGGATTCGATCAACAAGCCCACGGCCAGACCGGCACCCGCTCCAGCGGCTTCAGCGGCTATGACCATGGCGGCGAGGCCCGCAGTTATTCCTCACGCGGAAGCTCCAGCTTCGGCGGCGGTGGCGGTGGATTCCACGGCGGTGGTGGGGGCCACGGCGGCGGTGGCGGCGGTCATCACTAATCGAATTCCTAAAATGTTCCTATTCTTAAATCGCTCCTAACAGCTCGCGAAATTTTGAAACGGAGAAAAGACCTATGCGGCAAAAGAACCTGAATTTTGCAGCTCGGCAGTGGGGCAATCTACCGAAATTCGCAGTGGCTGCTATTTTCTTGTTGGGCTGCCTGCCCGGAATTACCCGGGCGCAGCAGCAGGGCCAGAAGACTTTCGCTACCGCCGAGGAGGCCAGCAGCGCACTGGTCGCCGCGACAGAGGCGAATGACGAGAAGGCCATGCTCGCCATCTTCGGCCCCGACGGCAAGCAGGTCGTTTCCTCCGGCGACGACGTCGAGGACCGGGACATGCGCGCAAACTTTGTGAAAAAATATCTGGATATGCATCGCTTGGTGAACGAACCGGACGGCACCACGTCGCTAATCATTGGCGCGGAAAATTGGCCCACGCCTATCCCGCTCGTGCACAAAGGCAATGTCTGGTATTTCGACACCGCGGCTGGAACCAAGGAAATTCTCTATCGCCGCGTCGGCCGCAACGAAATAACAACCATCCGCGTCTGCCAGGAACTTGTGGCCGCCCAGAAGGATTACGCTTCCCAAAACCACAATGAATATGCCCAGCGGTTCTTTAGCGACGCAGGCCAGCACAACGGCCTCTATTGGAAAGCCGCAGCCGGCGCGCCGCAAAGCCCGATCGGACCGCTGATCGCATCCGCCGTCGCGGAAGGCTACGAAAACATTCCCGAAGGCGGGGCCACTCCTTTCCACGGTTATTACTTCCACATCCTGATGGCCCAGGGACACCATGCCCCCGGCGGCTCGAAAAACTACATCGCGCGCGGGAAAATGACCGGCGGCTTCGCCTTCGTTGCTTATCCCGCGGAGTACAGATCCTCCGGCGTCATGACGTTCATCGTCGGCAGCAACGGAGTGGTCTACGAGAAAGACCTCGGCAAGGACACTGAATCGATCGTCAAAGCCATGAAGAAATTCGAGCCCGATTCCAGCTGGCACAAATCGGAAACCGACCAGGAACAATCCGCCAGCCAACAGAAATAACCAATCCACACCGCGCCGCGCGCCTTTGCAGTTTGCGGATAAGGGCACCCAAGCCCCGGTGTTGACTTCGTGAATCGCCCCCGCAGAGCGGGGGCGATTCATTCTGAGATTCGTTGACCGCCCTAAATCACCGCGCTCTGGCCGCTCGCGTTTCTCCCAACCACTCGTCAATTCGCCCCAGCGCCTTCTGCAATTGTTCCGCATCGCCGCCGAAACCAAACCGCACGAACCCTTCCATACCCACCTGCTCGCCGGGAACCAGCAGCACGCTCTTGTTCACGCGCAGTTCTTCGGCCATGTGCGCGGAATTTCTTCCGCCGCGCAAACCCGCCCACGCGATCGCGCCTGCCCTGGGCGCTACGTGTGAAAAAGTCTCCGTATGCGCGTCGAGCCACTCCCGCAGCGGCGGATAATTCCGCCGCACATATTCCCGCGTGCGATTCAAAATCCAAGCGCGCCGCGCCGGCTCCAGCGCCACCGATGCCAGCCGGTCCGTCAACATCGAAGGTCCGATGCTGGTGTAGTCGTGATAACTCCACAGCTTCTCGATCATTTTCGGCTCGCCGATCACCCATCCCGTGCGCAGCCCCGGTAAGCTGAATGCCTTCGAAAGGCCCGCCGTGCACAGCATCCGTTCGTACCCGCCCCACATCGTCGCCGTCGTTTCCCCGTCGAATTCCGCGCCGCGATACACTTCGTCCGATATAATCCACACGCCCGCTTTCGCCGCGGCCGTCACCACCGCCGCGCGCATGTCCTCGCGCAACACCGCTCCCGTGGGGTTGCTGGGATTGCAAATCGCGATTAATTTCGTTTTCGGCGTCACCACGCGCGGCAGATCGTCCACGTTGATTCCCCAATCCAGCTCCTCGCGCAGCCACAGCGGCTTCACCGTCGCGCCCATCGCCCGCGCCACGCCCGCGATCTGCATGTAATTCGGCATCATAAAAACTACTTCGTCGCCCGGTTCAATCAACGACCACGTCGAAACGAAATTCGCCTCCGACCCGCCGCAAGTCACCAGCACATTTTCCGCGCTCGCCCCCGGATACAACTCCGCGATCCGCGAACGCAATTCCTCGCTCCCGTTCGTCTGCGGATACAGTTGCTGCACCTCCAATATTTTCCGCAGCTGCTCGGGGTCCCGCACCAGCTCCGCCGTCGTCAGCGGGTGCACCCCGCTCTCGGAAATATTCAGCTCGACTTTGTTCTCCCACACTGATTGCCAGCGTTCCAGCTCGAACGGTTCAATCTGCATGTCATTCACCTCGGCCCTGCTGCAAAATCGCGCGGCAACGCGCGCGCCAGAAATGTAGCGAACTCACCCGCATTACCCAAGCGAATTCCACAACGCCCCCGTTGCTAACGCCATCCCGAAAAACTACAATCGCCTGTCACTTTCAGCCAGAGGCGGCCCCAAAACCATAACGATGACTTGGCGAATTATTCTCGCAACGATGTTTTTGGCGTTGGCAATACTCTACGGATTCAACCGGGCTGTACTCGCGCAATCATCCGCGCCCGCCTCGTCCAGCGCCCCTTGGGGCTTCGCCGTCTCCGGCGATTCGCGCAATTGCGGCGACGTGGTCATGCCTGGCATCGCCGCCGGAGTAAAACAAAGCGGCGCCGCGTTCTACTGGCATCTCGGCGATTTTCGCGCCATCTATAATTTCGATGAAGACATGCAGCATCAACCGCAGTACATCGCCAAGCCGCTCACCGTCAGCCAATACCTGTCCGTCGCCTGGGACGATTTCATTCAAAATCAGATTGTTCCCTTCGGTGCAACGCCGGTTTTTCTCGGTATCGGAAACCACGACACGGTTCCACCCAAAACTCGCGAACAATATCTTATCCAATTTGCCGACTGGCTCGACCAGCCGGTGCTCCAAAAACAGCGCCTCAGCGAG
>Ga0209773_10000845_pt1 | contig 10350 bp, 8 predicted proteins | sample BogFormECP14_OM1_FD_188244 | JGI IMG/M metagenome (GOLD analysis project Ga0209773, IMG submission 188244) | Bog forest soil microbial communities from Calvert Island, British Columbia, Canada - ECP14_OM1 (SPAdes) (version 2) | ecosystem: Environmental > Aquatic > Freshwater > Wetlands > Bog ... | reverse complement strand
CGCCTGCCGAGGATGAGCGGTTCGTGCTGCGTCACGCTTTGCAATGTGCCGACCTTCGCGAGTTCCGCCAGCATCGCGTCCGCGCGTTCACGCTGCTCGGCGGGTATCAGGGACAGCCATCTGATTCTGATCCACTCGTCGATATCCGCCCACGTGACGGTGAACTTCGCTGCGCGTTCCTCGACCCGCAGACCGGCCTTGGCGAACGCCTGCTGATAGCGATCTTTGGGACGCGCGTCGGCGTCGCGGCGCGGCGCACGACGAAAGATTACCTCGCTATACTCGCGCCATCGCTCCGGACCGACGATCGCACTCAGCATCTGCCGCACACCGTCGTCGCGCTGCCCGGTCGCGATCAGCATGCCGCCCGGCTGCACGCATCGCGCGAACTCCGCCACCACGCCCTCTACGTCGGCGGCGAACTGCAGCACGTGGCTGGCGAAAACGAAATCGAACGACGCCGGCTTGAACGGCAATTGCGATACGTCCGCGCGCAGCACGCGGCATTTCGCGCCGACTCGACTGCGCGCCACTTGCAGCATCTCAAGCGTCAGGTCGACTCCCGTCACCGTCCGAGTTCCCGGCGCGCCGGTAAACGGCACCAAAAAGGCGCCGTTGCCGCATCCGACGTCGAGCACGTCGCGCGCCCGCGCGATTTCCGGCGCGATTGCCTCGAGCACCGCGTTCCGCCGTTTGCCGTAGTACTCGCCGTCGCCGTAAGTGTCGGAGAGACGCTTGAAATAAGCTGCTATCTGCGAGGGTGCGCGATTGCTCGAGGTGTCGCCGGCGCTCATGCCGCTGAGAATGACAGAAATGCCGACGCGTCGAAAAGTGAAACGCCGCGCGCTACTTGCGCGGCTTGCGGCCTTTGGCCTTGCGCGTCGGCGGCCCGTCGCCGTCTACCGGACCGGCCTGCCCGTGCTCCCAGACTTCGATCGCCGCGCGGCTGAAGCGCCACGCACTGCCGACGCGGAAACCTGGAATCCGCCCCTCGCGCAGCAGGCGGTAAATCGTCGTTGGATGCACCCGAAGATGCGCCGACAACTCCGAGATGGTCAGAATTTCTTCCGCGGATGCCATCGTCGCACCATTCTCCCCAAGGGAGATTTAGTGTTCCCCTCTTTAGCGAGCCGTATCGCTTGAAGTCCCAAAAAAACCCACTAATGAGCCTGTAACCGTGCCAGACTTAAGTCAATACTGACTATTCCCGCCACTCAGACATTGAGAATCTTGGCGAAGCTGCTTCATGTTGCGTTATGGTTAGCGAGAGACGGGCAGAAGAAATCAAAGCCACGCCCGTCGATCCCGGGAGGCGACTTGCGATGGACTACGAAGCGATCGAAATCAAAAATGAAGGCGCAGTCGCATGGCTGACGCTCAACCGCCCGCACAACCTAAACGCGCTCAGCGCGCGAATGGTTGCGGAGCTTGAAGACTACCTGCATCGGCTGCCGACGGAAACGGCGACGCGCGTCGTCGTGATGAAAGGGGCGGGACGCGCCTTTTGCGCCGGCCTCGATCTCAAGGAACAAAATCGCGGCGGCACCGGACTCGGCGCCTCGACCACTGACACCGTCGAGAGTCAGCGCCGCATGAGCGACCTGGTGGTCGCGATGCGCCGCGCGCCGCAACCGTTCATCGCGGCAATCCGCGGACCTGCGGCAGGCGGCGGCTTCGCACTGGCGCTCGCGTGCGACGTGCGCATCGCGGGCGAATCGGCGCGCTTCAACGCCGCCTTCATTCGAATTGGACTGAGCGCGTGCGACATGGGCGTCAGCTATTTTCTGCCGCGCGCCGTCGGCAGCTCGGTCGCGTCCGAGCTGATGCTGACGGGACGGTTCATCAACGCCCAACGTGCATTCGCCACCGGCCTCGTTTCCGAGCTGATGCCCGACGCGGAAGTCGACGCCGCTGCTGCCAGGCTCGCGCTCGAGATGACCGAGACTTCGCCGCTGGGCCTGCGCCTCACCAAGGAATGCCTGTCGCAGAGTATCGACGCCGGCAGCCTGGAGCAGGCCGTCGCCGTCGAGGATCGCAACCAGGTGCTATGCGTGCGTGCCGGCTACATCGAAGAAGGCGCCCGCGCATTCCTCGAAAAGCGCAAACCGCGCTTCGCCCCGCGCGCGTAGATTCGTACGCCAAAAAAAAGGGGCGGTTCGGTGAACCGCCCCGCAACTTCTCGCTCTCGCTCGCGCTAGCGGCTGGCCACCGTGGTCGCCTCGCCGAGGCGCGCGATCAGGTACTCGGGCTGCCCGTTGTGCCATACGCGGAACTGCACGCGCTGGCCCGGAGAATACTGCATGACCGTGGTATTCAATGCCCTCGCGTCGGGAATCGTCTTGCCGTCGAACTCGCTGATCACGTCGCCCGGCTTGAGCCCCGCCTTGTCCGCCGGCGATCCGATAACCACCGACTTCACCTTTGCGCCCCAGACCGCGGGCGCCGACGCCGTGTTCGCGCCGAAGTAAGCGGGACCGTTGGCCGCCAGGACGTCGGGATGCAGGAAGTGGACGCGGTTGACGCCGTTGACGCTACGCACGATGCGCGCGATCTCGCTCACCTCGTTGAGGCTGTAAACCTCGCCCGCCAGGTACGCGTCGCCGCCCTTCGACACGGACACGCCTATATCGGGAAAGGCGCGCGACTTGAGCCTATCCTTGATATGAGCCTCGAGCTGATCGGTTTTGATGTGCCTGGCCGACGCCGTTTCAATCCCGGTATCGGGAATTATCACCATCGAGGTTATCAGGTCAGCCGTGTTTTTCAGCGACGGCGAGGACGCTGTCAGCGCCGGCGTCGGAATGTTCTGCGCCATCAGCAGGACTGGCGGTCCGTTGACGATTGACCCGTGCGTAGTGAGGAACGCAAACAACACCATCAGCGCCGTGCCCATCGCAGCGAACGCGTAATCGCGCCTGACTGCGTGGCGATTCGCCAGCGCCATAAGTTCCGCGTCGCCGATCTCCGGCTCGTCCTCGACCTCGCCCGCAGGCTCTGCAGTCTCGGGCGCATCGTCGGCAAAGTCGTGCTCGTACGCCTGCTCAGCCATCAGGAGTTGCTCGAGTTGCTCGAGGGTGCGCGGAACGCCATCGATCACCGCGACGAAATCTTCGCTCGCCGACATTTCGGCGCTCGCTTCGTCGCGCTGAACGGAGGCATTCGCGATGACCTCGGCCGCCGTAAGTTCGCTGGTCGCGCCCGGGGTCAGTTTGCCCTCAGGCTGGGCCGCCGTCGAAACGCCAGCGTCGTGAACACTGGAACCCTCTGGGGGTTCACCCCTGCTTTCTTCGCCAACGCCACTGCGCTTGCGCTTGAAGCGGCTGAGCGCCTCTTCCAGCGTCAAGACAGTGTCTATTGGCTCGCCGCCATTCTTACCCATCGCAGCACCGCCGTCCTAGTCGAATTAAGCGCCTCTGAACGTCACCGAGGCGCCTCACTACTTGTAGCAGGGATTTGCGCCCTAGGCCAACCATGAATGATGCTATTACCAACAGCGCCAATACGACGCTGCTGGCATCATCTAACTATCGTTAGATAGCTTCGCTCACTGCATCCTCGCGCTGGGTCGGCACCGGCCGCGAATCCAGCGGCAGATAGTGCCGCGTCCCTTCGCCGATGTACACCTGGCGCGGGCGGGCGATTTTCTGCTCGGGGTCGCGCACCATCTCGGCCCACTGCGCCATCCAGCCCGAAGTCCGCGGAATCGCGAACAGCACCGGGAACATCGTCATCGGGAAACCCATCGCCTGGTAAATGATGCCCGAATAGAAATCCACGTTGGGATACAATTTGTGCGAGATAAAATAGTCGTCCTGCAGCGCGATTCGCTCCAGCTCGATCGCGATATCGATCAGCGGATTGTGCCGCGTCACCGCGAACACCTGCGCCGCCATCTCCTTGAGAATTTTCGCTCGCGGATCGTAGTTCTTGTACACGCGATGGCCAAAGCCCATCAGCCGCCGCTCGCCCTCCTTCACCTTCCTGATCATGGCCGGCACATTCGCCACCGAGCCGATTTCCATCAGCATCCTGATTGCCGCTTCGTTCGCCCCTCCGTGCAGCGGTCCGTAGAGCGCCGCGATAGCGGCCGCGGCGCACGCGTAGGGATCAGGCTGCGAGCTGCCCACCGCGCGCATCGCGTTGGCCGAGCAGTTCTGCTCGTGATCGGCATGCAGGATGAACAGCACGTCGAGCGCGCGCTCGAGCACCGGGTCGGGCTTGTACCTGACCTCGGTCATCTTGAACAGCATCGCGAGCAGGTTGCCGGTGTAACTGAGCTCGTTGTCGGGATAGACGTAGGGCAGTCCCCGCGTGTGCCGAAACGCGAACGCCGCCAGCGTCGGCATCTTGCCGATCAGCCGGCGCGTCTGCAGCCGGCGCGATTCGAGGCTGTGGATGTCGTTGGCGTCAGGATAAAACGTCGACAGCGCGCCGACCGTGCCGAGCAGCATCCCCATAGGATGCGCGTCGTAGCGATACCCCTCCATGAACTTCTTGATATTCTCGTGCACCATCGTGTGAATCTTGATGTTGTTCTCCCAGCGCTCGTAGTGCGCGCGGTCGGGCAGCTCGCCCTTCACAATCAGGTACGCAGTCTCGAGATAGTTGCTCTTCTCGGCGAGCTCTTCGATCGGATATCCGCGATAGCGCAGTATCCCCTTGTCGCCGTCGATATAGGTGATGCGGCTGCGGCATGACGCGGTGTTGGTAAACGCCGGATCGTATGACATCAAGCCGAAGTCGTCCTTGCCGACCTTGATTTGGCGCAAATCCGCCGCGCGAATCACTTCGCCTTCTTCGATCGCCAGCTCGTATTTCTTCCCGGTGCGATTGTCGGTGATGCTGAGCGTGTTATTCGCCATCGAAGTCACCTCGATTAGTTGATTGCGTCCGCGTTCAACATAAATACAGTATGCGTAAATTTATGTCCAAGGCCGATTCACTCTTTTTCCACCGCGGCACCATCTCGCAACCGATGCCGTGCCATGCCACTCTGTCCGCTTGTACTTTCACGATAAGAGCGCATCGAAAAAATGATCGACAAACTGATCTCCGGCCTTTCCGCCTTCATCGTCGCGACGATTTCCTCGCTCGGCTACGGCGGCGTGATCCTGATGATGGCGATCGAGAGCGCATGCATCCCGCTGCCGTCGGAAATCATCATGCCGTTCTCGGGCTACCTGGTCGCCACCGGCCGCTTCGATCTGTACGTGGTCGCGTTGGCCGGCGCCGTCGGATGCCTGCTCGGCTCGTACGTCGCGTACTATGTCGGACAGTACGGCGGCCGTCCCTTCATCGAGCGTTACGGACGCTACGTGCTGATCGCCGAGCACGAACTCGAAACCGCCGACCGTTTTTTCGAGCGCTGGGGTTCGCACGCCGTCTTCTGGAGCCGGATGCTGCCCGTCGTCCGCACCTTCATCGCATTTCCCGCCGGGGTCTCGCGAATGAAACTCCTGCCGTTCACCATCTACACGCTGCTCGGGTCATACATCTGGTGCCTGGCGCTGGCGTATATCGGGATGAAACTCGGCCAGCACTGGAAGGACCTGGCGCCGTACTTTCATCGCTTCGACGCAGTGATCGCGATACTGTTGGTACTGGGCGCCGCCGCAATCATCTACAATCGGGTGAGGGGAATGACGTCGGCAACCTCCACCAACTGACCCGCGTCGTCAGCGAAAAGGAAAAGAATGCCCGAGAAAGAAATTCCCGATCGATCCGAGCTCGAGGAAATTTTCGCCAGCATCGACCCGACCCCGGTGCGAATGGCGCACGACTACCTGAACGAAGCAGGCATCGAGTCGTACGTCTTCGACGCCGGCTCGTCGCGGATGCTCGGCACGACGGCCGCCGTCCCGACGCGCCTGATGGTCCATCGCGACGCCGTCAAAGACGCCCGCGACCGCCTGAACGATCTCGGCTTCACCGAAAAGTAACGTTCCAACTTCCGGATCTCGACAAACTGGTCGAGGTGTTCGGGAGCGCCTCTGTACGCCGCACCGACGCTCTACTATCTTGAACGCGAAACGCGCAGGCGATCCTGCGCCGCGCGAATTTCCACTGCTGCGAGGTTATCGCGATGCCGTACGCCGAAGGCCGAATCTTCAATGACGCCGACAGCCATATCATGGAGACTCGCGACTGGCTGATTTCGCACGCCGACCCTGACATTCGCCCCAAGCTGCATCCGCTCGCGATCGGATCCGGCGGCAGAATGGTCGAGAAGGCGATCGCGCATGCGGCCGATCGCCACAACGATCCGGCCGCTGCCGCCGATGCGGAGCAGAACCTGATGCTGCGCAAGGGATGGGAAGCGCTCGGCGCGTTCGATCCCGACGAGCGCCGGCGCGCGCTCGATTTGCTCGGCTTCAACTCGCAGTTGGTCTTCACGACCTTCGCCATCACGCATTTCTGGGGCGAGTTCGACCAGGTTCGATCGACGCCCGAGGTTCTCTACGGCGGCACGCGCGCGCACAACCGCGCCATCGCCGACTTCTGCCGCGGCGACAAGCGCCTGCTCGCGGTGGGCTTCATCCCGCTCGACATTCCCGAGCTGGCCGAAAAGGAAATCGACGAGGCGATTCGACTCGGATGCGCGGCGATTCATCTGCCTTCGCTGCCGCCGGGCAAGAAGTCGCCGAGCCATCCCGACTTCAACGGCGTGTGGGCGCGACTGCAGGACGCCGACGTTCCGTTCATGCTGCACGTCGGCGGCGGCGGCCGACCGATCCCGAAAGCATTTCACAACAACGATCGCCCGGTGACCGACTTCCTCGGTGGCGGCGAGAATATCCGCTCGAAAGATTTCATGACCATCCACGTGATGCCGGAAATCTTTCTTTCGACGATGGTCCTCGACGGCATCTTCGAGCAGTTCCCGCGGTTGCGCGGTGGATGCATCGAGCAAGGCGCGATGTGGATCGTGCCGTGGCTGCGCCGCCTCGACATTTCGCAGGAGACGTTCGTGAAGTCGGAAAAATATCTGAGCCTGCCGATGAAGGCGTCCGACTACGTGCGGCGCAACCTGCGCTTCACGCCGTATCCGCACGAGCCGGTTGGCTGGATCGTCGAGCAGGCCGGGCCGGAGCTGTGCATGTTTTCGTCGGACTACCCGCACATCGAGGGCGGACGCAATCCGCTCAAGCGTTTCGAGCTGTCGACGCCGAACCTGTCGGAGGCCGCGAAGGAACGCTTTTACACGACCAACTACGCGGACATGATGGGCTCGCACGTCGGCTGATCTCACCGGTGGCTCTTCAATGGTGGCAGCGCGGCGTCTTCTATCAGATCTACCCGCGCTCGTTCGCCGACTCTAACGGCGACGGCATCGGCGACCTCGACGCCGTCACCGCGCATCTCGACTATCTCCAGTCGCTCGGCATCGACGCCATCTGGCTGAATCCAATCAACCCGTCGCCGCTCGAGGATTGGGGCTACGACATCAGCGACTATTGCGGCATCCATCCCGACCTCGGCGATCTTGCCGCGTTCGATCGCCTGGTAGCGGAGGCTCATCGCCGCGGCATCCGCGTGATCGTCGATCTGGTGCCGAACCACACATCGGATCGGCATCCATGGTTCCTCGAGTCGCGCTCGTCGCGCACGAATCCGAAACGCGACTGGTACATCTGGATTCCCGGCACGCCCGATCGTCCGCCGACCAACTGGGAGAGCTACTTCGGCGGCAGTACGTGGAAGTACGACCCGGCGACCGCGGCGTGGTACCTGCACATGTTTCTCGAGCAGCAGCCCGACCTGAATTTTCGAAATCCCGAAGTGGTCGAGGCGATTCACGGTGTCATCCGCTTCTGGCTCGAGCGCGGCGCCGACGGTTTTCGCATCGACGTGGTGCAGGGGCTCATCAAGGACGACCAGCTGCGCGACAATCCTTTGCGCGTCAAGCACGACCCGGACATCCCGTGGTACGCCGAGGGCTCGCAGGACCCGCTCTACAGTTCGGACCGGCCCGAGATTCACGAAATCATTCGCGGAATGCGCCGCGTGAGCGACAGTTACGACGATCGCATGCTGGTCGGCGAGACGTGGCCGCGCGAGCAGGAACGGCTGGCGGATTATTTGCGGCCCGACGAGCTTCAGCTCGGCTTCAACTTCCGCTTTCTGCTCGCCCGCTACGACGCGAGCCGCTTCCGCGCCGCGATCGAGCTGACGGAAAAATCCTTCGGCCCCGGCGCGTGGCCAACGTGGACGCTGTCGAATCACGACTTCCCGCGACACATCTCTCGCTACTCGCGCGGTGGCGACGCCGACGCACGCGCCCGCGTCGCGGCCGTGATGCTGCTGACGTTGCGCGGCACGCCGTTCATCTACTACGGCGAGGAAATCGGCATGCGCGACGCGGCAATCCCCGCCGGCAGCAAACGCGATCCGGTCGGCCGCGACGGATGCCGCTCGCCGATGCAATGGTCCGACGGGGTCAGCGGCGGGTTCTCGACCAACGCCAACACGTGGCTGCCGTGCGGCGACTTCAAAGCCGTCAATGTCGCGCGCCAGTTGAACGATCCGCGCTCGATGCTCTCGCTCTATCGCCGGCTGATCGAGCTCCGCAAATCAACGCCGGCCCTGACCGAAGGCAGCTATCGCGCCTTTGAGGGCGCGCCCGAAGATTGCCTCGTGTTCCATCGCGACACGGCCGCGCAGCACCTCATCGTCGCGCTGAATTTCACCGCCGAGCCGCGCGAGATCAATCTGCCCTCGGGCAGAGTCCTGCTGAGTACAATCGACGATCGCCGGGCGACGTCCGCGAAGTCTCCACTGACGCTAGCGCCAAACGAAGCCGTCATCGTGGAAACGACCTGAAAAGTAATTTCCCGATTGCGCGCTGCGGCTCCAGTTCGTAACATCGCGCCATGCACAAGCCGCGCTTTCTTGATCAATTTGCGATGGACCTCGGCGATCGCGAGGCCTTCACTGTCGCCTTCGCCCGCGGACGCCGCGCGTTTCAACCTCAACACGTCGAGGCGAAATGGGCGCGCGACCGCGCCGCCAACATCAACCATGTAAAGCTCGAAGTCGCGCTCGACTTCGACGCGAAGAAAATCTCGGGCACTGCGACCCATCGGCTCTCCGCGATCACCGGTCCGCTCGAGCGCCTCGAATTCGACGCCGCCGAGCTCGACATCAAGGCGGTGCGCGCCGGTAAAGAGCCCGCCGCCTTCGAAACCTCGGACGGCAAGCTGAAGATTACGCTGCCGCGCGCGCTCGCCGCCGGCGAGGAAATCGAGGTCGCGATCGACTATGCGGGCCAGCCGCGGCGCGGACTCTATTTTGTCGGACCCGACGACGGTTACCCGAAAAAACCGCGGCAGGCGTGGACCCAGGGCGAAGACGAGGACTCGCGCTACTGGTTTCCCTGTTACGACTACCCGAACAATCGGACCACCAGCGAAGTAATCGCAACGGTGCCCGAGAAATTCACCGCGGTTTCCAACGGCGCGCTGATCGCCACGACCTCCAACGCGGCCGCGAAGACCCGCACCTTTCATTGGCGCCACGACGTGCCGCACTCCGTGTACCTGATGACGCTGGCGGCCGGCGAGTTCACGATGATCGAAGAGCGCGCCGGCAACACGCCCGTCACCTACTACGTGACGCCCGGGCGCGAGGACGACGCGCGCCGCGCGTTCGGCAATACGCCGAAGATGATCCAGTTTTTCGAGCGCGCGATCGGCGTGCCTTATCCGTACGCCAAGTATGCGCAGGTGGCGGTCGCCGATTTTATTTTCGGTGGGATGGAGAACACGTCGGCCACGACGCAGACCGACGGTACGCTGCACGACGCGCGCGCGCATCTCGACTTCAAGAGCGATCCGCTGGTGGCGCACGAGCTGGCGCATCAATGGTGGGGCGACCTGCTGACCTGCCGCGATTGGGCGCACGCCTGGCTCAACGAGGGCTTCGCGACTTACTTCGAGGCGCTGTGGTGCGAGGAAAATCTGGGCGCCGACGAGTTCGCGTGGAACGTCCGCCAGGATCGCGAGGCGTATCTCGACGAGGACGCCAATCATTATCGCCGGCCCATCGTCTGCAACCGCTATCGCACGCCGATCGAACTGTTCGATCGCCATCTCTACGAGAAAGGCAGCCTGGTGCTGCACATGCTGCGCCGCGTGACCGGCGACGCGCTGTTCTTCAAATCGCTCAACCTCTACTGCACGCGGCATCGCGGCCAAAACGTCATCACGCAGGACCTGCAGCGCGCGTTCGAGGATACGACCGGCCGCAACCTCGATTTTTTCTTCGACCAGTGGGTCTACAAGGAAGGGCATCCCGAAATCGAAGTCTCGAGTTCGTTCGACGACAAAAAGAAACTGCTCAGCGTCACCGTCA
>Ga0209773_10000843_pt1 | contig 10356 bp, 9 predicted proteins | sample BogFormECP14_OM1_FD_188244 | JGI IMG/M metagenome (GOLD analysis project Ga0209773, IMG submission 188244) | Bog forest soil microbial communities from Calvert Island, British Columbia, Canada - ECP14_OM1 (SPAdes) (version 2) | ecosystem: Environmental > Aquatic > Freshwater > Wetlands > Bog ... | reverse complement strand
CACTTCAAAAGACCAGCCTTTTCGAATTCGCTTGCCGGGATTCGTTCGCGACGAGGAGATTGGTCTGGGCGATGTCGTGAAGCGCGTGACTTACGCCGCCGGGATCCGGTCGTGCGCCGGCTGCGAGAAGCGCGCCGCAGCCCTCAATCGACGGGTTGTTTTCACCCGCTGAATTATTTCCGCCCGAGATGATTAAAGGAGGGAACGATGGAACCTAACGAGACGGCGAATGAGACTGTCGCAGCGGCGCCTGTCGTATCGAAAGAGGCTTCAGCCGTTATGACGGCTGAGAGGCTTGCGGCGGTAGTGCGGCCCGCCCAAAGCCCCGCTACCTGTCCTACCTGCGGCGCGGGCGCGGCGGGCGCGATGGCGAGCCCATCGTATGTCTATGTGCTGGGCCAGATCGAGGAGCGTTACCCTCGCCCCTCTGTCGAAAAGGAGGTGGCTCAGGCCACTGGCCGGGCGGAGACAGCTGGACGGACGGACCGGCAAGCCTTTCATCAGATCCTTTCACAACGCGAAAACCGCTACCTCGCGCGGCAATTGTGCTGGGTCCTGAACGTTCAGGGCATCGAGACCTATCTACTGCAGCCACGCGATCCGATGGACCTCGATCTGCTCATCAACGCGACCGAGCCGCAGTCGGCGCCGTGGATCAGCGCGGTCATCGGCGCTCAGGGTCCGGTCGCTCCGCCAGACTATTGCAATGGAATGATGGTGCCGATCGTCACGTTCGACCAGATCTACACATTCTCGCGGGAATCGCTTGTCAACGCGATCCCCCGTCCAGAGGCCATTTCAGCAGAAGCCTTTGGGCCGGCGGCCAGCGAGCTGTTCGACCGGATCATGCAGATGACCGACAACGCCGGCTCGACCGACGAACACCGGGCGCTGAACTACTGCGCGGTGCGTTATCCCGCCATTTACGCCAAGACGGCCGAAGCCTTCGCGGGGGGATCGTCGCTCTCGGGCGTAGATGTTCAACCTTCGCCGCTGAGTGGTACGCGCAACATCGTCGAGGTTGTCTTCTCCTACACCAACCGCAACACAGATTATACCGAGAAGTCCTTCGTGCGGGTCGACGTCACCGAAGAGTTTCCGTTCCTGGTGACGAAGATGTCACCCTACTATGACCGTTGAACTTCAAAAGGACGACCCGAAATGAACATGCCAGGATTCAATGCAGAAGCGTCGCTTTGTAGGACGCGGGCCCCGTATTCCGCGAATGGCATTCTCGGTCAGGCCCGGGGTACGGTTCGACCGCAATTCGGATTCAATTCGACTTGCCTTGATGACTGCGAGGCGCTCTGTCCTAGTGTTTTTGATTGCTCCGACGCCCCAAGCAGCCAGCGAGCGGCATGCTTGCGATTTGTAGCGATTTGCCCCACTCGTTGCCGTGCAAATTGTCGACGCAACCGAGCGGCTAGACATTCTCGGCAGTGGTGAATTCCCACCGATAGGAAGCGTAAAAAGATAACGCCAGGAGTTATCGCAGTAACCTCAGTTTACGTCGCCGTATCGTCCAAAAGGGGAGGAGGGAGGAGCTGGTTGCCGCAGCCCATCTCTCCGACCGTCACTCAAACGCAAGCCCCCGTCGCGCAACGTCGTAGGACGGCCCGTTACCCCATCTACTAGCAGAAATCAACGTACTCACATTTATCGGAGTTGGAGCTACAACAGAACCTTTCACATATGTTATCATCCACACTGTGGCAATTAGGGCCGCCAAGGCCAACCTGCGGAATGACCGCGCCACTACTCATACGATTTGCTAAGGTCCAAGCTGTGGTCGGGGCATAGTACCGATTTGACCTGGCCAATGAAGCTTCCGCTGTGAACCCAGGTAAATTTTGACTGGTCATCTCACATCTCCACTGCCGATACTCACCGTGTCCCTGGGGATTGTCCCAGTGCCTGCTGAAATTGGTGCACCAGGCACCGTCAGTTAAATACTGTCAGAGTTCCTTGTCAACAGTCTGGTTAGTTTCGTCGCGAGCCCCGCAAGCATTTTTCCATCGGGAACATCATCGACCGAGATCCCGAGCCCAGACGAGACGAAGCGCCCCAAGAATGTGGTGGCCAGCACTGGCCGCACGACTTGCTAGCGCGAGCGACGCCGCCCTGGAGGGTTACGGTGACAACTGCGCATCCGCTTTGCGGGCGGCCGCTATCTCGATTAAGGGGTTAAGTAAACAGATAGAAAAGTGAATACAGGTTCAAGGGGTTGATCCGAGCCGTGCCGAGTTTCGCGCAGGCACGAGTTGGGCCAAGCCGCGCGGGAGGTCTTGTTTATCGATCGCGCCATGGAGCGCAAAGCATGGTTTCAAGTCCACCCTGGGAGACGTCGACGTGACAAAGGCTTCAAACCCGGAATCGTTCGAACCGCGGCCGTATATCTGGTCTGGGCCCCAAATTTCCGAGGCGAGGAGTCTCGATCGGAATTGTTATGTCTCGCCGGATTTCTTTCGCTCGGAAGTCGAGCATATCCACGCGCGCGGGTGGATCATCGTCGGGCGGACCGACGAATGGCCGACGGCCGGCTGTTACCGGGCGCTCGAAACGGTGGGCGGCCCGGTTCTGATCGTGCGCGACGAGGAGGGCGAATTGCGCGCTTTCGCGAATTTCTGCCGCCATCGCGGGGCGCAGCTGTTGGAAGATTGCGGCGTCGCCCGCAAGATCCTCTGCCCGTATCACGCCTGGAGCTATCGATTGAACGGCGCGTTGCTCGTCGCGCCCTCGATGGAAGAGACCAGCGGCTTCGACAAGAATGAATGGGGCCTGCTCCCGATCCGGCTCGAGATTTGGGAAGGATTCGCATTCATCAACTACAGCAACGAGGCGCCGTCGCTACTCACCGATATTGGCGACCTCGCGGGCCTGCTCGCCTCGCATAGACTGGGCGACATGGTGTGCACGTGGCGCAAGGAAATCGCATTCAAATGCAATTGGAAACTCCTCCTCGAGAATGCGATGGAGACCTATCACACGGGAACCGTCCACGCCGCCACCGTGGGCGCGCAAAAGTCGGTGAGCTGGTCCGGCGTCGGCGAATGGATGGGAATACAAGTTCTATCCGACAAGAGCATCGCGGTGATGCATGGCGAGCCGCCTTTCGAGCCAATCGCGGGTTTATCCGACCAGGCGCGAAAGGGAACGTTCTTCATGCTCCTGCATCCGACGACACAATTCTGTTGCGCGCAGGATTGCATGTGGTGGCTCGCGGCGAGGCCGGTCTCCGCGGATCGGACGGTGCTGTCGATCGGGGGATGCTTTCCGCGCCAGACGGTCGAACAGCCGAATTTCGAGCAAGACGCCGCGCCGTACTACAAGCGTTGGGAGAGCGTCGCTCTGGAAGATGGCGGGGTGCTCGAGAGGCTTCAAATCGCCATCGGTTCCCGACTGTTTCGTCCGGGGCCGCTGTCGTGGCGCGATGACCTCGTGCATACCTTCGATCAATGGGTCTTGAACAAGCTGCCGGTCTCGGCGCGCGGAGCTTGAGCACGCTCGCGGGGCAGCTGCGCCTATCGGGTCGTCAAGTCGGATTCAAGCTATCAGTCGCGCTGAGGGGGCTAGCGATCGGCTTGCATGGATATGAGTCGGCGCGCCGGATTGAAATAACTTACTACTAGCTGTATTATCGCACAGCCAGCTGGCAGGGGGATCGGCGTGCAGAAATATCGTTTGTGGCTCCGGCGCGCCAAGATTGCGCTCCTTGGGCCGGCGTGTTTGCTTTTGTTGGGGGGATGCCTGCCGACGGAGCTTGGCGGCGAGCGCGTGCCGGAAGGGCTCGTGCTGGCGGCGGATGTCTCGGGCTATAAGAACATCCGCTTCTATTCCAGCGACTTGGATAGTCTGCGTGACCTCGCCCAAGATAGAGTGGCGGAATTCAGGCGCGCCCACCCTGGAGTGGATTTCAGGGGACGAAGCGTCGAGCTGAACTATCTCTCGCTGTCCGGCGGCGGTTCGGACGGCGCCTATGGCGCCGGCTTTCTCAACGGCTGGACCGCCTCGGGAACGCGGCCGAAATTCGACGTGGTTACCGGCATAAGCACCGGCTCCTTGATCGCGCCCTTCGCGTTTCTGGGACCGGAATACGACCCCGTTCTGAAAGAAGCCTACACGACGATCACGACCGCCGATATCGCCGATATTCACGCTGTTCCAGCGTTGGTGGGGCTGACGCCCAGTCTGAGTTCAAACGACAGATTCAAAAGCCTCATTGCCCGATTCCTGACGCCTGAAGTGTTTGAGGCGATTGCGCGCGAACACGATAAGGGTCGCCACCTCCTGATCGGGACGACCAACCTCGACGCTCAGCGAGCGGTGATTTGGGACCTGACCGAAATTGCCAAGAGCGGAAGGCCGGATTCGCTGGATCTCGCGCGAAACATCGTAATGGCTTCTGCCAGCATCCCCGGTGTGTTCCCGCCCGTGCGGATCAAAGTCACCGTCGACGGCAAGGTCTATGATGAGTTGCACGTCGACGGCGGCGTCACCCGTCAGGTGTTCCTGTTTCCGCCGGGTTCCGATCCCCGGATCGTGGACAGCGCACTCGGGTGGAGGGCGCATCGCCATGCCTACGTCATCCGCGACGGTAGGATCAGCGCCGAATACGACGCGGTGGACGACGGGTTGCTGCCGGTCGCCTCTCGATCGGTCATGACACTCATCAAGTCGCAAGGCATCGCCGATCTCTATCGGATCGCGCTCGTCTGTAAGAGCCACGACACCGACTTCAACCTCGCGTACATTCCCGTGGGGTTCAAAGGCACGTCGAAGGAAATGTTCGACAGAGCTTACATGACATCGTTGTACGACTTCGCTTTCGACGAGGGCTCGCACGGCTACCACTGGCACAAAGCCCCACCGGGGCTCGAGAAGCAGACAAAGATGTGAAGCGACTTTCAATTTGCTCCCGCTTTCTGGCTTCAGGCCGTCAGCCTCGGACGACCGCTCGCCACGCCGCGGCAAACGCGGCGGCTCTCTCGCGGACCGCGGCCGGCGCATCGCCGGGCCGATAGAGCGCCGAGCCGAGCCCGAAGCCGCTGGCCCCCGCCGCGACGTAGGGCGCGAGCGACTGCGGCCCGATGCCGCCGACCGGCAGAATCGGAACCTCGGCGGGGATCACCGCGCGCCACGCCTTTACGACGGCGGGACCGATCATCTCGGCGGGAAAGGCCTTCAGGCCGTCGGCGCCGGCGCGGAGCGCCGCGAAAGCCTCGGTCGGCGTCGCGACTCCCGGCAGGCAAATCAGCCCCCGCCCCTTGGCCGCGGCGATGACCGTGGGCTCGGCGTTGGGCGTGACGATGAGATCGCCGCCCGCATCGGCGACCGCGGCGACGTCGGCCGCGCTCAGCACCGTCCCCGCGCCGATGAAAACCTCGGCTGGCGCCTTCCGCCGCATCGCCTCGATGCTCGCCAGCGGCTTCGGAGAATTGAGCGGGATTTCGATCAGCGCGAACCCTTCCCGCAGCAACGCCTCGAGAATCAGCGGCGCATCCGCCAGCGTGACGCCGCGTAATATCGCCACCAGCGGCAGTTTCCCCATCGCGGATTGAAATCGGGTCGCCAAGAGCCGTTCTCCTTGAAGTCACGGGCCTTCTCGCCCCTAGCGTAAATGGCCTCGAATCCCGCTCCGGGCAAGTTCGCGTGAACGCCTTCGAAAATTTCCCGCGCGTTGAGGCTTCCTTCACGATTTTGGATGGATATGGGCTCGTGATCGTCGAACCAATCTCGAGTCGCAGCGCCAGGTTTCGGCGCTGCGCTCGAAGGGGTAGCGCCATGTTGCACCGAACTCTGCTCTGTTTCGCCCTCGTTTCCGGTCTCGGCCTTTCGTCCGCCGCCGCGGCGGGCGCAGCGGCCCCGTCGGACGTGCTCAAGATCACCCTCGATCAGGCCAAGATCGCCAAAGTGCCGACGGGAACGACGACGCTGGTCGTCGGCAACCCCTCGATCGCCGACGTCACGATGCTGAAGGGCGGCGTCGGCATGGTGGTCACGGGCAAGGGCTACGGCGAAACCAATCTCGTTGCGATCGACGCGCAAGGCAATATACTGGACGAGAAGCAGATCGAGGTCACTCCCACCCGCAGCGTGCTGGTGGTGCAACGCGGCGATGCGAGGTCTTCCTATACCTGCAATCCCTGGTGTATGCCGACCGTCCAACTCGGCGATGCGGACACGACGTTCGAGGACGCGGGCAAACAGATCACGACGCGCAATACGTTGGCGCAGAGCGCGATCACCGGCGGCAAATAGAGCCGGCTCCGGCGCGGCGCGCTCGCCTTCAGGCGCTCGGGAAAGCGTCTTCTTCTCTCCCGCCAGGCGCGAGCCGCTCCGATGCGCCGGCTGATCGTCGAGGAGCCGTTCTCGCGCGCGGCCGTCTGGAGCGGCCGAACGGCCACGTTCGCGACGGCCACCGCCATCGTTTCGATAGGAATAGCGCGGCTCGGCGGCCGTGACCCGACCGGCGCCCTCGCGGTATTCGGCGCCTCGCTCGCGCTCGCGTTTCTGGCCCTGCTGCTGGCGGCTTCGGCCGCGGTCGTGATCTGGCGCACGGGTCGGCGCGGCGTGGCGCCGGCGGCGGCCGGGTTCGCGCTCGCGGTGGCGCTCCTCGCCTATCCCGCGTATCTGACGATCGAGGCCGTCTCCCTGCCCATCCTCAACGACGTCACGACCGATTACGAAACCCCGCCGACTTTCATGATTTCGACAAAGGCGCGAGAGGCCCGCGGCGGACGCACGCCGCCTACTCCAAATCCGGCGGCGGAGGCCGCGCAGAAGTCCGCCTATCCCGAAATTCAACCGATCATGGTCGACCTCGAGGCGGTGCAGGCCTATCAAATGGCGCTGCGCATCGCCAAGGAGCTGGGCTGGCGAATCGTCGACGCTAACCCTCCGAATTTGCGCGGCGACGGCGTGGCGCATATCGATGCGACCGACCGCTCGCTGGTTTTCGCTTTCGTCGACGACGTAGCGATCCGCATCCGTCCGCTCGCCAATCAGACTCGCATCGACATACGTTCCGTGTCCAGAATCGGCAGGCACGATTTCGGCGCGAACGCGCGCCGCATCCGGAAGTTCATCGCCGAGGTCCAGGAATCGGTGCAGGAGCCATGACCTCAGATGCGTCGGAACGAGGCGGCGAGCGGGGGCCCCTCCCCTCGCGCGACGAGGCCTCGCGCGGTCAGGTCCTCGAGATGGGCGAGCGTCGAGAGGCGGGCGGCGCCGACCAGCCGGGTATCGAGGCCGACATAGACTTGCTGGACGATCTCGGGAATCGTCGCCGGCCCGGCCTCGAGGCGCGCGAGAATCGCCGCCTCGCGCTGGCGCCGATGGCCCAGCAACGCGCGCAGGTACCGGCTCGGGTCCCGCACCGGCCCGCCGTGGCCGGGCCAATAGATTTCCTCGCCGCGGCCGCGAAGCTTCTCCAGCGAAGCCATGTAGTCGCTCATCGATCCGTCGGGCGGCGCTATCACCGTCGTCGACCAGGCCATGACGTGATCGCCGCTGAAGAGAGCGTTCTCTGCTTCCAGCGCGAAGGCCAAATGATTGGCCGAGTGACCGGGAGTCGCGACCGCGGTCAACGCGAGGCCGCCGAAGCGAACGGCTTCGCCGTCGGCGAGCACGGCATCCGGCGCGTAACTGGCATCATGGGCGGCGTCCAGACCTGCGGGCGCGCCGGGGCGCGCGGCATGCGCTCGGGCGCCGACAATGGGCGCGCCGACCGCCGCGGCGAGGCGCGGCGCGAGCGCGCTGTGGTCCCGATGCGTGTGCGTGACGACGATATAGGCGACCCGTTCGCCCGAAACCGCGCCGACGAGGCGCGCCAGATGGTCGTCGTCTTCGGGTCCGGGATCGAGAATCGCCACTTCCCCCTCGCCCACGATGTACGTGCAGGTGCCCGTGAAAGTGAACGCGGAAGGGTTGGGCGCGACGAGACGGCGCACGTGCGGCGAAACCTTCGTCAGGACGCCGCTGGGCGTCTCCTCGCGGCCGGCGCCCGGCTCGCCTCGCCTGTCGTCCGCGCCGGCGACGTCTTCGTCCTGACCCAACTGTCATCCCCTATCCCGGCCGAGACTCACCCTCGACAAAGCGTCGACGCTTGTCGGGTTCGGCGCTCTTGTCTATATCGGCTGGCGAAACGCAATGCGATCCCGCCGCCCCCGGAGACCAGAGCCTGCATGCGCATTCAATTTTTCGGGAGCGAAGGCTGAGCGAGGGCGGACCCAACGGCGGCTCGGGCGAGCGCGAAGCGCCGCTAGGCCGCACCGCTTTCGCGCAATTCGTCGGAATGACGACGCGTTGGCGGGACAACGACATCTATGGCCACCTGAACAACGTCGCGTATTACGAGCTTTTCGACGCGGCGGTAAATCAAATCCTCATCGCGGCCGGCCTGCTGGATCCCCGCTCCAGTCCGGTCATCGGTTTTGTGGCCGAGAGCAATTGTCGATTTTTCTCGAGTTTGGCTTACCCCGACAGAATCGAAATCGGCGTGAAAGTGGAGCGCCTCGGGCGCGCCTCGGTCCGCTACGCGCTGGCGGCGTTCAAGGAGGGCGCGCCGGTGGCCAGCGCGCAGGGACGCTACACCCACGTCTACGTCGATCGGGCCTCCGGCAAGCCTGCGCCCATTCCTGAGGGACATCGTCGCCTCATGCGAGCCCTGGCCGTCCCGGAAATGGGTAGTTGATTTGGTGACGAATGACGTACCGTCCTCGGCTCAGGGTGAATCCGCCGAACCGGCGCTAGCGCGACGAGAGGCCCCAATGACGAAGAAAATACAGCCGGTCATCATGTGCGGCGGAGCGGGGACGCGGGTCTGGCCGGAATCGCGGGAGACGATGCCCAAGCAATTCATCGCCCTGATCGGCAAACGCTCGACCTTTCAAGAGACGATCTTGCGCATCGCCGATCCGATCTTCGCATCGCCGATCGTCGTCACCAACCACGACTATCGATTTCTCGTCAAGGAGCAGCTCGCCGACATCGGCGCGGAGGCGAAGATCGTGATCGAGCCCTCGCGGCGCGATTCCGGACCGGCCGTCGCAGTCGCGGCGGTGTTGGCGGCCCAGCGAGATCCGGAATCGATAGTGGCGGTGTTCGCCGCCGACCACGTCATTACAAAGCGGGCCGAGTTCCTCGCCGCATGTGTTTCGGCCGCCGCCGCCGCGGAACAGGGCTTCATCGTCACCTTGGGGGTGCACCCGGATGAACCAGCGATCGGCTACGGCTACATCAGGCCCGGCCGGGCGATCGGCGGAGGGCCCGCATTGGAGATAGATGCGTTTGTCGAGAAGCCGGAGCGCGCCGTCGCCGAACGCTATGTCGCGGCGGGCTATCTCTGGAATTCGGGCAATTTCTTTTTTCGCGCCGACCTGATGCTCGGCGAGTTGAAGGTTTTCGAGCCCGAAATCGTCGCCGCGGCCGAAACGGCGATCGAAAAAGCCGGGCACGACCTCGGCTTTCTCGCCCTCGACGCCGAGGCCTTTGGCAAATCGCCGAAAAAGTCGATCGATTACGCCGTGATGGAGCGCACCCAACACGCGGCGGTCGTGCCGGCAGATATCGGCTGGTCGGACGTCGGCAATTGGGACGCGGTCTGGAAGCTGAGCGCGCGCGACGCGCGCGGAAACTCGATCTACGGCGAGGGTGTCGCCATCGAATCGGACAATGTGCATGTTCGCTCGACGGGGCTGCTGACCGCCGTCGTCGGGGTCAGGGACCTGATCGTCGTAACGACGCAGGACGCGGTGCTGGTGCTGGCGCGCGACCAGGGCGACAAGGTCAAGCAACTGGTCGAAAATCTTCGCGAGAGCAAGCGCCGCGAGGCGACCGAGCACAAGCGGATGTACCGGCCGTGGGGCTATTACCAGTCGATCGATCACGGTCCCCGCTATCAGGTCAAGCGCATCGTCGTGACGCCCGGACAGCAGCTTTCGCTGCAGCGGCATTTCCATCGCGCCGAGCATTGGGTCGTCGTCACTGGCGCCGCCGAGGTGACGCGCGGCGAGGAGAAGCAGATCGTCCACGAGAACGAGTCGATCTTCCTGCCGATCGGGGTGGTCCACCGGCTCGCCAATCCCGGCAAGATCAACCTGGAGCTGATCGAGGTCCAGACCGGCTCGTACCTCGGCGAGGACGACATCGTCCGCATCGAGGACGTGTATAACCGCGTGGAAAAGTGAAGCGACGCGCGAAATAATGCTTCAATCCGACGTTCGGTTTCTGCGGTTCGATCTTGGGCAGAGATCCCTGCTAACAGGGAAAAAAACAGGGAATTTCGCCGATTCGGCCGTTTTCTGCGAAAATCCGTCTCGAAAACCTTGTACGTTGCCAGAGGAGTTCCCTACGCAT
>Ga0209773_10000842_pt1 | contig 10370 bp, 9 predicted proteins | sample BogFormECP14_OM1_FD_188244 | JGI IMG/M metagenome (GOLD analysis project Ga0209773, IMG submission 188244) | Bog forest soil microbial communities from Calvert Island, British Columbia, Canada - ECP14_OM1 (SPAdes) (version 2) | ecosystem: Environmental > Aquatic > Freshwater > Wetlands > Bog ... | reverse complement strand
CGCGCACGGTGGATCCATTTCCGGCGAGCACGGCGATGGGCAGGCACGCGCGGCGCTCTTGCCAAAAATGTTCGGGCCGGAGCTGATGCAGGCTTTTCGTGAATTCAAAGCGCTGTGGGACCCGCTAAATAAGATGAACCCGGGCAAGCTCATCGACCCGGTGAATGTCTACGAGCCGCACGAGAACTTGCGGCTGGGTGCGGGTTATCAATCGAAAAAGATCGACACATATTTTCAATTTCCCGACGACAAAGGATCGTTCTCCGAAGCCACCCTGCGTTGCGTAGGCGTGGGCGCGTGCCGCAAGAAGGGTCCCGGCACGATGTGCCCCAGCTACATGGCCACGCAGGAGGAGCGTCATTCGACTCGCGGGCGCGCGCATCTTTTGTGGGAATTGCTTGAGCGCGATGTGCTCGATCATGACTGGGGCAATGAACAGGTGCGCGAGGCCCTTGATCTATGCCTCTCCTGCAAAGCGTGCAAGCGCGAATGCCCTGTCAACGTGGACGTCGCTACCTATAAAGCTGAATTTCTGGCGCACTACCACGAGCAGCATGGCCATCATCTGCGCGACTATGGCTTCGGATTTATGGACCGCTGGGCGCGCCTTGCGTCCGCGATTCCAGGCGTTACCACGCATCTTGCCAACCTGCCGCTTCAGATTCCCGGGGTTTCTTCGCTGATAAAGCAATTGCTCGGAATCGCACCACAGCGGACGCTTCCACGATTCGCAGCGCGCAGCTACCAGAGCCAGATATCAGCGAACAAACCCGCGCAGGCGCAGGTCCTGCTGTGGCCGGATACCTGGAACAACTACTACCATCCGCATGTTCTGGAAGCAGCGCGGCAAGTGCTCACCGATGCGGGATTCGCTCCATACACGCCGAAGCAGCATGTCTGTTGCGGCCGTCCGCTTTATGATTTTGGATTTTTGAAAGAGGCGCGCGCTTATCTGGAAAAAATCCTGCAGGAGTTTGCGCCGCAGATCGACGCCGGGACCTCATTTGTCTTTCTCGAACCAAGCTGCGCCAGCGTATTCCGCGATGAGTTGCTGAATTTCTTCCCAACCGACATGCGGGCGAAACGGCTCAGCAACCAAACGCTGCTACTCAGCCAGTTCCTCGCTCAAAGAGCAGTCGGATACAAGCCTCCGTCGCTTGAGGGTCAGCGTATTGTGCTGCATGGTCATTGCCATCACAAGTCGCTGATGAAGATGAACGATGAATTTGCCATACTCACGGCGACCGGCGCGCAGGTTGAAATGCTTGACGCTGGCTGCTGTGGCATGGCTGGGCCTTTCGGTTTTGAGAAGGAAAAGTACGAGGTATCGCAAACACTCGGCGAGCGCGTGCTGCTTCCGGCTGTGCGAAATGCAGCCTCTGATACTTTGGTTGTCACAGACGGCTTCAGCTGCCGCGAACAGATTGCTCAGAACACGAACCGCCGCGCACTGCATTTTGCCGAGGTCATCAGTAGTCTCCCTCGACAACATTCTTAAGTGGCTCGCCATCGGCAAAACGCTTCACCTGCTCCGCAACCAGGTCAAAGGCCCGCGACATGTAGAGCGGGCTCGATCCGCCGACGTGAGGCGTGAGCAGCAGGTTCGGCGCGCTCCACAAAGGATGGCCGGTCGGCAGCGGTTCCGGATCTGTGACATCGAGCGCCGCACGAATGCGTTTTTCGGTGAGAGCCTTCACCAGAGCGTCGGTTTCGACGACTGGTCCTCGTGCAGCGTTGACCAGCAGCGCGCCCTGTTTCATGCGCGCGATTGCTCCTGCGTCGATCAAGTGATGCGTTTCCGGCGTAAGCGGCACGATCAGCACAACAACATCAGCCGCCGGCAATAGATCGGAGAGTTTGTCAACTGATTCCACTCCGGGCTTTGCTGTGCGCGCAACGCGAATGAAATTCACTCCAAACGGAGTGAGCCGCTCTTCAATGGACCTGCCGATCGATCCGTAGCCGACGATCATCACTGTCTTGCCGGCCAGTTCTTCAATCAACACAGGCGGATAGCTATGCTTGTCGGTCTTGTAGATAGATCGGTAGTTGTCTTCCGCTGCCTCTCGCGAAATCCATTTGCCGGCACGTTGCAGGTCAAAATAAAAAGGAAAAAACTTCGTTGCTGCCAGAATCGCCGCAACCGTCCACTCGGATGTGGCCACATTGTGCGCGCCCTGCGCATCGCACAATACTGCAGCCGGCGGCACGAAGGACCGAAGCCAGTCGACTCCCGCTTGAAGTGATTGCACGACCTTCACGCCGCGAAGCCAAGGAAACACAGGTTCGGCGTCCTTGCGAAAGAGCGGAGCGGTCCAGAAGTCGATGTCAATGGGAGTTGAAGGGGCCTTTGGCAAAACGCGAACATCAGCATCCGCAGGAAATTTCGCCAACAAGGATTCATCCGTCCAATGCGGAACTCCAACTTTCACCATGTGAAATCGCCCCTTCTCATGCTAACCCGGCCAGAGAGCGTTATTGCTTCTGATGGAAGATGGAACTGTTGATATCCGGCCAGAATTCTTTAAAGATAAACGTCATGCCGTCCAGGGCCACATCTGTTAGCCAGTGCTGCCCGATTTTTGTCCACGTCCGCTCCTGGCTTGGATAGTAAAGGCTCGAAATGGCAGCTGCGGAGCCGGCGCCCACGATCTCTGAGGCATTGAACGTTTCATTGCCGGAATCGGTGCGAGTAATGAGCACGCGAGAGAAAGAATATCCAGTCCGCTTGATGATGCCGCCGCGGCCTAGCGTGTAGTAACGTGAATCCTGCCTGAACACGGTGGGAAAAATAAACTCAACGTTGTAGTTCTCGACCGCCTGGTCTGCCAGAGTGTGCCAGTAATATCGGCCGTATCCTGCTGCGCCCTGGTGAAATTCAGGATAAGAATTCTCCGCCTGCGCAACTCCAGCCAGCATGCCTGCGAAGATGAACGCCGAGTAATCAAAACTGTCCAGTGTTGTCGTAACAAATTTGTCCTTTAGAGACTGGGGGGGGAGCTTTTCATCTACAGACACGGAGCGAAAATTGGGCACGATCCAGAGAATGCGTTTCGTCTGCTTTCCCTCCAAGCTGGTCGAATCTGTGCCAGCCTGTTGCTGATTCTGTGCGCCACTGCTTCCGCCTGAGGTCTGTTGCGCCGATGCAGCGTCCGGCGCATCAGGAACGTCGCTGGCAGGCGCGATTGACTGCGAATGCGCTGTGGATAAAAGAGCGCACGCCAGAAAAGTAACAGTAGTACATCGGGATAAGGATCTGCGTAGTTGCATGATGGGTTAGACGAGAGATATCGGCAACTGGGTGCAAAGAAACAACCCGGCGTTTCGCCAATGCCGTCATTTTAAAAACTTTGACAAGGCCTCAATACCGGCTTCGATCGCCGTCTTCGGTACAGAGTAGCCAAAGCGCACATGGCCCTCGCCCTGCGCTCCAAAAACGACGCCAGGAATCGTGGCAACATGTGCCTTCTCCAGCAAAATCGCAGCTGCTTTGCGGCTGTCTTTATGGATCTTGCCAACTTTGGGGAACGCATAGAACGCTCCCTGTGGCACTTCGCATTCGAGCCCCAGCTCGTTTAGCGCGCTCACCAGCAGGTCGCGTCGTTCGCGGTATTCTCCTAGTCGCTTGGCAAAAAAGACTTCTGGCGTGGCGAGTGCTTCGAGCGCCGCCCATTGCGACGGCGTGGAAACACCATTCGCTGAGTAGAGGACAAGCTTGCGCAGGCCAGTAATGAATGGCTCCTTGGCAACGACGTAACCAACCCGCCATCCAGTCATTCCGTAGCTCTTCGAAAAAGTGTAGGTGGTAATGGTTCTTTCCGCCATGCCTGGAAGCGATGCGATGGACACATGATCGCCTTCGTAGACGAGATCTTCGTAAGCCTCATCAGCGATCACAATCAAGTTGTGTTTTTTGGCAAAGGCGGCAACCTCTTCTGCTTCTTCGCGTGAGAACACTGCGCCGGAGGGGTTCTGCGGCGTGTTGTAGTAAATGGCCTTAGTGTGCGGCGTGGAGAACTGCTCGAGGCATTGGGTAAGACCGTTGCGTCGCGCGCTTGTCGTAGGAACGAGCAAAGGCCGCGCCTGAGCGCCGGTTACCATGTCGCGAATCGGCGTCCAGTATGGTGAAAATAACAGCATGTCGTCCCCAGGATCGAGCACCGCCTGGAAAGCGGCATAGAGAGCGTGAGCGCCGCCTGCGGTAATGAGCACATCGTCCAATGCCACGTCGAGATGATTGCGTGTCCTCAGCTTTTCGACGAGTGCCTCGCGTAGCGGCACTATCCCCGACGATGGCGCGTACTTAGTTTTGTTCTCGACGAGTGCGCGCACCATGGCGTACTTGATAGGCTCGGGCGTTTCGAAAAATGGCTCGCCGCCGTGAAACGCATGCACAACTTCGCCAGCGCTTCGCAAATCAATCACCTTGTTGCGAATCTGAACGATGTCAGAAAAACCGACTTCATCGAGACGCTTGGCAAGTCGCAGCGCGCTTTTTTTTGTAGTCATCTGAGGATTCTCCAAGGGCAATCTGCCGGCGTTGTGCGATTTGAGTCAGCGCCAAACTCTCTAGCTTATCCGAATCGGCATTCGTGTGAAGGCTTTTCCAGGGCTGACCGACGAAATGTTATTCTGCGGCTTATGCGCCGTTCAGCTGTCTGGTTCCTCATCGCGGTGCTCTGGCTTGTGATTGCCGCAGTCACAGCGCTGCATCAAGGTTGGCGGCGAGCGTGGCTGCAAGCTGTCATTGCAATTCTATTTCTCGCAGTTGCCGCATATTCCCGCAGCAAAGAGAAGATCAGGTAGCAATGGCGCCCGTGTAGATAGCCATACCTGCCACTGTGTCGATACCCATCTTGTGCAGGGCATCGATCTCCGACTGTTCGCGAATTCCGCCAGCCACTATCAGTTGACGATCGGTCAAGCCGCGTAGCTTATGAGCTACTTCGATCGGGAACCCCTCCATTGTTCCCTCCGTATCTACGTGCGTATAGAGAAACGCTGTGCAGAAAGGATTTAGAGCGGCAATTGCTTCTTGAGGTGTAAGGCCGGCCTGTTCTTTCCATCCTTTGACTGCGACCTGTCCTCTCTTTGTGTCAATGCTAGCCACGAATTGTTCCGTGCCGATTGCTTCCTGAAGGAGACGAGCCAAGGAAATATTTACAGCGCTTACGCTGTCTTCGCTGCGAAAGAGCGCCGAGCCGAAAATAACGCGCCGGGCGCCGTAGTCAAGTATCTGACGCGCGCGTTCAACGGTGGCAATTCCGCCGCCAACCTGGCATGGCAGACGGCTGGTGATTTTCTCGACTAAGTCTGCGTTGTCTCCCTGGCGCATCGCTGCGTCGAGGTCGATGAGTTGCACCAATGGGTAATTGCTGAAGCGCTCGATCCAGTATTCAAAGTCGTCGAAGGCAAGCTTCAGCTTTTCGCCTTGAACGAGCTGGACGATGCGGCCACCCATCAAGTCGATCGAGGGAATTAGCACGGCAGCCTCACCGGGACACCTCGCCTGGCAATTGCTTCTTTGAGTTCGCGGACATTGGCAATGCCGAAGTGGAAGATACTCGCCGCAAGGGCAGCATCGGCTTTACCTTCCAGCAGGACGTCGGCAAAATGATCTGCCGTCCCCGCACCGCCTGAAGCGATTACGGGAATCTGAACAGCATCGCTCACCCGGGCCGTCAGCTCGCAGTCGAAACCAGTTCGTGTTCCGTCCGCGTCCATCGATGTCAGCAGGATCTCTCCGGCTCCACGTGACTCTGCTTCTTTTGCCCACTCCAGAGCTTTGCGGCCTGCGGGCTTTCGCCCTCCGTTTACGAATACCTCTGCGTCGATGACTGGCTGCGTGGCTCCATGTGCGCGGCGTGCGTCAATCGCGATAACGACAGCCTGCGCGCCGAATCGTCTGCCGATTTCTTCGATTAATTCCGGCCTCGCAATGGCAGCAGAGTTGATGCTGACTTTGTCAGCACCAGCGTCAAAGATCGCGGCTGCGTCTTCGACTGTGCGAATTCCACCGCCCACGGTGAAAGGAATAAAAAGCTGCTCTGCCGTTCGTTTTACCGCATCGACGAGCGTCCCCCGGCCTTCGTGTGTTGCCGTGATGTCCAGCAGAACGATTTCATCTGTGCCGGCTTCTGCGTGACGGCGCGCTAACTCTGCGGGGTCGCCCGCATCGATAATATCCACAAACTGCACACCCTTTACCACGCGGCCCGCATTTACATCGAGACAGGCGATGATGCGTTTTGTGAGGCTCATGGAAGCCTCACGAAATTCTCGAGAATTTGCAGGCCGACGGCTCCGGATTTCTCGGGATGGAATTGGACGCCCATGATATTGTCGCGTTCTACAGCCGCGGTGAAAGGCAAACCATATTCTGTAACCGCAACTGTTCCATTTACTATCGGAGCGCGATAGGAATGCGTGAAAAAAACGAATGCGCCGCTCGAAATCCCCTGCAGGAGGCGTGATTCGCTGACCTGAATGGAGTTCCATCCGACATGCGGCACTTTGATTCCCTCAGCGAACCGTTCACACCGGCCGGCGAACGCGTTCAAGCCCGCTGTGTGAGGCGCTTCTGTACTGCCTGCAAAGAGCCACTGTAGCCCTACGCAGATGCCGAGGAATGGAATCCCCGCGCCCACCCGTTCTTCAATGGCCGGCCTTAGGCCGCGTTCTTCGAGAAAGGTAGTCGCAGAAAAATGCCCCACACCCGGAAGCACGAGTTTGTCGGCGCGCATGACAACATCCGGGTCGGATGTAGCGACGGCTTCCGCGCCCACTGCGCGAACCGCTTTCATCACCGAGGTGAGATTGCCAGCTTTATAGTCAATGACTGCAATCACAGCAGCCCCTTTGTGCTGGGAAGCATGTCACCCAATTGATCATCGCGCATGCAGGCAAAACGCAGCGCACGAGCGAATGCCTTGAATAGAGCTTCCACTTTGTGATGGTTCGATCGGCCGTACATCGTCTTCAGATGGACATTGGCGCGAGCGCCTCTGGCAAAGCCCTCGAAGAAATCTTCAACAAGCTCCGACTGCAGATCGCCGACGAGCCGCGTCTTCACTTTTGTGTCGATCACCGACGAGACGCGCCCGCTCAGGTCGATAGCAGCGATTCCCAGCGTCTCGTCCATTGGCATTAGAAAATACCCGGCTCGCATGATGCCCTTCTTATCGCCGAGGGCGCGGTCGAAGGCCTCGCCGAGCGCAATGCCTACGTCCTCGACTGTGTGGTGCTGGTCCACGTCCAGATCACCGTTGCATGTGAGATCGAGATCGAAAGCCCCGTGGCGCGTAAACAATTCCAGCATGTGATCGAGAAAGCGAATGCCTGTGCTGATGTTGTATCGCCCTGCGCCTTCGATGGTGAGCTTCAGAGCGATCTGCGTCTCAGCTGTCTTCCGGTCGATTTCCGCTGTTCGCCTGCGGTCCGCGCTCTTTGACTGCTTATCTTTTTTCATTTGAAAGCCACCCAATCTCTGCCAGGGATTCTTCAAGCGCCTGAATGCCGATTGCCGTGTGCTCCAGCGTGCCGATGGTAATGCGCACGCAGCCGTTGCAGCCGGGATCGTTAGACCGATCGCGGACCAACACATTGCGTCGGTGCATGGCGGCGGTGAACTCCTTGTGCATGGCTCCGATCTTCGTCAGGATGAAATTCGCTTCTGACGGCCAGTATGTGACACCCAGGCGCTGCAGCGCAGCGGCGAAGCGATCACGGCCCTCCAAAACCTCTTCGACATACCACTTCAAGTATGCATCGTCTTCGATGGCCGCAGGCAGGCAGGCCAGAGCGATGCCATTCACACTGTAGGGCGAGATCATGCGCCGCATCCAGCGCGTCTGCGATTCGTGCGCAGCCAGTACGCCCAAGCGGAGCCCGGCCAGGCCGTATGCCTTTGAAAACGTGCGGGCGACAACCAGGTTGGGCGCGCGGTCGATCAGATCGAGAACAGTCTGGCCGTAGAACTGGTAATAGGCTTCATCGACCAGAACTATCGCATGAGGCGCCCTTTCGATTACCTTCATCATCCAGTCGCGTGGTACGGCTCGCCCCGTCGGGCTATTTGGATTGGCGATGGCAATCAATTTAGTCGCGGGCGTGATCTTCTTCAGCAGAGGTTCCAACGGGAATTCGAAGTCTTCGGTGGCCTGCACAGAAACGACCTTTGCTTCTGTAGACGAGCCGTACACCTCGTACATGGAATAGGTCGGCACAGGCAGCAAAAATTCATCTCCGGCGTCGAGAAATGTCTGGCAGAGAACGTGGATTGCTTCGTCGACGCCATTGGTCAGCAGAACCTGCGAAGCATTCACCCCAAGATGCGAGGCCACTAGTTGCTCAACCCGTTCACGTTCCGGATATCTCGTGAGGTCAGCGCGTGAGACGCGTCCGAGCACTTCAAGCACCTTTGGAGAGCAGGCGAAGGTGTTTTCGTTGAAGTCAAGCCGTACGCCGTCGCGTGATCCCAGCGGGGGATGATATTCCTTCGTGCGCAGAACCGCCCTTCGGGGATTGGGGTACTCAGCCATTCACGCCTCGCACGCGAATCGCGTTCGCATGCCCTGCCAGGCCCTCGGCTTCGGCAAGCGCAATCGCGGCGGGGCCGAGCCGCTCGATCCCTTCCTGTTGATATTTCTGAACGGTGATGAGCTTCAGGAAGTCCATTACACTCAGGCCTCCACGTATCTTGGCGAAGCCGCTAGTAGGCAGCGTGTGGTTGGGCCCGGAGATATAGTCGCCCATTGGCTGTGCGGAGTAGTTCCCGACAAAGACAGAGCCTGCGTCTGTCACCCATTCAACATCGCTCTCTTCGTCAACAGTCAGGTGCTCGGGAGCAAGGCGATTTGTGAGATCGCGCGCTTCAGTAACTGAGTTGGTTACGAATATGACTCCATTGCTCTGCGTCGATGTTCTGGCGATGGGATTATCTGCCGCAAGGCGTTTAACCTCGACGTTTACGCTGTCTGCCAGTGCACTGTTTGTCGTGATGAAAACCGCGACAGCGTCAGGGTCGTGCTCGGCCTGCGCTACCAGGTCGGCGGCGATATTCACGGGATCGCCTGTTTCGCTGGTGACAACAATTTCGGTCGGCCCCGCAAGCATGTCGATGGCGGAATCAAACGAAACCAGTTTCTTGGCTGCGGTTACGTAGGCATTGCCCGGGCCAACGATCTTGTCGACTTTCGCGATGCTCTCGGTGCCATAGGCCACTGCGGCAATTGCCTGAGCGCCACCAATGCGATAGAACTCAGTGACTCCGAGGAAGCCAGCCACGGCAAGGGTTTCGCGTGCAGGTCTAGGCGAAACGGCCACGATTCTCCGAACACCAGCGACCTGCGCGGGGATCACCGTCATCAGCATGGTGGACGGCAGCGGGTAGCGGCCGCTTGGGACATAACAACCCACAGCTTCCAATGGACGGACCTGTTGGCCGACTGTCAGGCCAGGCACCTGTTGAAAGGCCCAGCTTTTGGGCACCTGTCTCTGCGCGAAGCGGCGGATATTCTTCGCCGCGGTTTGAATTGCGGTACGAAAAGCAGGCGTGGCATCGCGCCATGCCTGCCTGGTTTCATCTTCAGAAATACGTAACGGTGTTTGTTGCGTAATGCCGTCAAAGCGCGCAGCATAACGCCGTAGAGCAGTGTCGCCACCTTTTCGCACGGAATTGATGATGCGTCGCGCTACGGGCACCGCATGTTCATCCACGGTTGTGCGACGATTTTCGAGCTGTGCTATCAGTGCCCGTGCCCGCTTCGCATCGCGCCCCGTTGTGCGCAGAACCTTCATCTACAGGACCACCTTGCTGAGCGGATATTCGACGATGCCGGTAGCGTTCGCCGCTTTGAGTTTCGGAATCACGTCGCGAACAACGGATTCCTCGAGGATCGTATTGACTGCAACCCATGAGGGATCGCTCAGAGCGGAGACGGTTGGCGCATTCAGCGCGGGTAGCACCGAGAGCACCGCAGCAAGGTTCGACTTCTCTACATTCAACATCAGCCCAACCTGACCCTGCGCTGCGATAGCGCCCTGCAGCATGAGCGCGATATTGTCGATTTTCTGCTTCTTCCAGGGATCATTGTAGCTGGTGGGATTGGCGATGAGGTGCGTTTCGCTCGACATGACGGTGTCGATGATGCGCTGGTCGTCGTAAAGAGAGTGATTCTGCTCCAGGACGCCCACACGTAGACCGCCGGGTACGGCGATATCGCCGGCGTCCCAGTCGTCCTGGCGAGCGAGCATCTCGAGGAGCGTCGACTTGCCGGCCCCGTTTGCGCCCGTCACGCCGTATCGCTTGCCAGGGTCGAACTGGACGCTGACTTGTTCGAACAGGACCTTAGGTCCAAATCGCTTTGTGA
>Ga0209773_10000841_pt1 | contig 10377 bp, 11 predicted proteins | sample BogFormECP14_OM1_FD_188244 | JGI IMG/M metagenome (GOLD analysis project Ga0209773, IMG submission 188244) | Bog forest soil microbial communities from Calvert Island, British Columbia, Canada - ECP14_OM1 (SPAdes) (version 2) | ecosystem: Environmental > Aquatic > Freshwater > Wetlands > Bog ... | reverse complement strand
TTCGCCTTCCAGCTCGTCGTCGATCAGGGCGACCAGGCTGGCGTCGTCAGGTTCGTCGATCATTTGGCCTGCTCGCGGGGCGCGCTCGCCGTCGTCACGCCGCGCGGCGAGCGCAGCTTGGCCAGCGCCAACCGCGCGGCGGCAAGACGGCTCATAATCGTTCCGATCGGCGTTCCCAACAAATCCGCCGCCTCGCTATATGACAGGCCTTCAACATAGACAAGCAACACCGTCTCGCGCTGCGCTTCCGGCAGGCGATGCACCGCGTTCAACACTTGGCCGACGAACATATTCGTTTCGATTTCGGCGCCGTCGGTGAACAGGACCTGTTCGGGATCTACGAAGCCCTTGCCTTCGCGCACGCGCCGAGAGCGCAATTCGTTAAGCCAGATCGAGCGTAGAATGGCGAACAGCCAGCGATCGAGCCGCGTGCCGGACTGAAATTGCTCGGCGCGTTCGAGCGCGCGCAGGCAGGTCGCCTGTACGAGATCTTCAGCGACGTCGCGCGAACCCGACAAAGCCAGGCCGTAGCGCCACAGCCGGGCGAGGTCCTGCGACAGACCAGCCCTGATTTCGTCGCGGCTCGCCATTCCTGATCTCGTCGCTGCGCTGGAGCGCTGATACGCCGAGGCTTTCGTTAGCTTGCGCCCCGCCCTTTTTACGAAAAAGGCGCCGGAAACGCGCTCGCGTCGCGACCAACGGCGACGCCCGGGCGAATAGATTGCGCACATGGCGTGTTTTCAGGCCGCCCGTCAATATGGAGCACGCTCGATGAAAATCACAATCACGCGCGCCGGCGCGCGTTTGTGCGCCGCTTCGCTAGGCGTTGCGCTGGCAATGATCCTTGTCGTCCCTGACGCGCTCGCTTCAGGTGGAGGCGGCGGTGGAGGTGGAGGCGGGGGAGGAGGAGGCGGTGGTGGAGGAGCAGGCGGCGGCGCAGGTGGAGGCGCCGGGGGTCCTCATCCACAAGAGTCCGACATGACCACCTGCGAGCGCGGGAAGGTGTGGGACGTCAAGGCTCAGAAGTGCCTGGCTCAGCATAGCGGCGTCTTGCCCGATGAGCAGCTCGCCGACTACGCCTATGCGCTGGCCAAGGCCGAGCGCTATCAGGACGCGATCGAGGTGCTCGACCTGACGCAAAATCCCAACACCGCCAAGGCGCTCAACTATCGCGGCTACGCCACCCGCAAATTGGGACGCACCGACGAGGGCATCGGCTATTATCTCCAGTCCGTCGCCCTCGATCCGCACTATGCGCAGGTGCGCGAATATCTCGGCGAGGCCTATGTGATCCAAGGCAAGTTCGAACTCGCCAAGCAGCAATTGACGGTCATCAAGGCGATCTGCGGCTCGAACACCTGCGATGAATATGAAGATCTCGAAAGAGCGCTCGTCTATGCGCATGGGCTTTGAGCCTAGGCCTCTGAGGCAGCCCACAGCTTTTTCGGCAAAAAACCGAGGCGGAGGCTAACGGTTCCTAGACCGTCGCCGTTCATGCCGGCGGAACAGACAACGGGGCGCCCCGGTCTGCGACCGGATCACACTTTGCTACGACGCTTTCAAGAAGGCCCATACGGCCCAAAGCGGCAGGAAGGCCAATGGTTTGCGGCCTCCTTCCTTCCGCCGAACCGCTCCCTATCGAGACGGACGGTTCGCGAGAGGACTTTGTGCTAATCTGAATTGCAGCGGGGGGCGCGCCATGGGCGAGACCCGGAAACTTGCTGCAATTCTGGTGGCCGACATTGTCGGCTACTCGCGACTTGCGGGCGCGGATGAAGATCGCATCCTTGCCCGGCTGCGAACGCTTCGAAGCGATCTGTTCGACCCGACGATTGCGGTGCATCATGGCCGGCTCGTCAAGCGAACCGGCGATGGCGCCATTATCGAATTTAGAAGCGTTGTGGACGCGGTTCGTTGCGCCATCGAGGTGCAAAACGGCCTGGCCGAACGCAACGACGGCTTGCCGCCCGAGCGCCGGATAGAGTTCCGCGTCGGCATTCACGTCGGCGACGTCGTCGAGGAGGCGGACGGCGATCTGATGGGCGATGGGGTGAACATCGCCGCTAGGCTCGAAGGAATCGGCAAAGCCGGCGCAATATGCCTCTCCGAACAGGCCTATTGGCAGGTCAAGGGACGGCTCGATTTGGCGGTCACTGATCTTGGCCGGAAGACGCTCAAGAACATCGCCGAACCCGTCAATGTCTATTCGCTGGATGTTGGCAAGCAGGCGACGAAGGCCAAAGCAGCTCGGCCGATACTGCGTGCGAAGCTGGTCCCAATGGTCATCGGGATCGCCGCGCTCATCGTGATCGCGGCCAGCGCATGGTATTTATTTGTCGCGAATCGGGTTTCGGGAGTCGCGACAAACTCGCCCGCGCCCGGCGCCTCAAATGCGGTCGCCACGAGCCGAGCCGCCCATCTTTCTGTCGTGGTCCTGCCTTTCGTTAATCTATCAAACGATTCGAGCCAGGATTATCTCGCTGACGGCCTCACGGAAAACCTCACCACCGAGCTTTCGCGCTTCCCCAACAGTTTCGTCATCGCGCGCAACACGGCCTTCACATTCAAAGGCAAGAGCATTGACGCCAGGGAAATCGGAAAGGAGCTCGGGGTGCGTTACGTCCTCGAAGGCTCGGTACAGCGCGACGAGAGCCGCGTGCGCGTCAATGCCCAGCTCATCGACGCGGATTCGGGCGCGCATTTGTGGGCTGACCGTTTCGAGGAAGATATTGCCGACCTGTTCAAGGTTCAGGATCAGGTGGTGGCGCGACTGGCCAATAGCTTGGGTTACGCGTTGATCAAGGCAGAGGCGGAAAGGGGTTCGCGTTCCAAAAGCCCCGACGCAATCGATCTCACGATGCGGGGCCGAGCCTTGCTGTCGGACGCGAACCCGACGACGACTAAGGACACCTATGATGCGGCGCTGGACTTGTTCGACCAGGCGCTGGCGATCGACCCGAACGAGGCCGACGCCTTGGCGGGCGAGGCTCTGACCTATATGTACGTTCGGTCTCACGGGTGGACCGATCCCGACACTGACTACAACGCGAAGATACTGGGTCAAGCAGATCGGGCGATCACGCTCGCTCCCGACAACCCTTGGCCCTACGAGATCAAGAGCGAATATTTGGCGCTTTCTCAACGCCCGAGCGAGGCGGTCAGCACCGCCGACGCCGGTCTCGCCATCGATCCAAATTCGGCGCTTCTCTATGAGTCGCGGGCCGTCGCCGAAAATTATCTCGGTCGTTTCGGTCAGGCGAAATCCGATCTGAATCAAGCGATACGACTGAGTCCGCGCAATCCGCAAATAGACTGGTGGTACGTCGTTTTGGGCGCGTCAGAACTTGGCCTCGGGAACCTTGACGCTACGATCGACGAAGCTCAGAAGGCGATCAGCGCCGGCTATAGCGCTTCATGGTCATATCTGGAGCTGGCCGCCGCTTATGCGCTCAGCGGTAAGACGGAAGAGGCGAAATCCGCCTTGGCTGAGGCCCGCCGCTACAATCCCGAGCTCACTGTGAAATGGGTGATCGCGCGTTGGCCCAATATGCCCGCCATGTTCGACGGACTGCGCAAAGCCGGGCTGCCCGAGGAGTGATCGCGCTGAATGTGACCGGGTTAGCCGGGGACGTGACAAGAACGCCCATTAGACGTTCCGTCCCGACTCCGCGGCTATCTGACGAACGGAATTCTGCCGGGCGTCGTGAAGGCGAAGTGTGCGGTGTTTTCCGGGTCTTTGCGGCAAAACCTGTCCCCGAAGACGTCAGTAACGGCACGGCTCGATCGCGCTGCGCGGCCCGACGACACTTTCTAATCTCTTTATCGAAGGAGCTTTGTGACATATAACAATCTGGATGCTTGCGCCGTTGCATTTATGTTCCGCTCGCTGCGTGGTTTGCGGATATGCACCTAGGAGGCCCGAGCTATGTTCAGGAATCGAACAGGGAATCGTTCCGAAGCTGTCGCTGTCGCGGTGCGCCGGGCGTCAGCGACGGCGGCCTTTGTAGGCGCGGTCTTCGGCGCTTCCTCAGCGCTGGCTGTAGGCGGAGCAACCGGCGACGATAGATATCCCGCCACGACTTCAGGAGCTGCGCCGGCTACGGGCGGGAGCGCCGAGTTGAAGACTTGCGACAAGGGCCTAGTGTGGGACACCAAGAAGAAGAAATGCGTCATCAAGCACAGCGGAGTGCTCCCGGACGCGGAGCTGGCCGAATATGCCTACGCCCTTGCTAAGGCGGGTCGGTTCGAGGAGGCCATCGACGTCCTCGATACCTTGCAAGATCCCAATACGCCGCGTGCGTTGAACTATCGCGGCTACGCCACCCGAAAATTGGGACGGACTGAAGAGGGCATCGGCTATTATCTCCAATCGGTCGCCCTCGATCCGCACTATGCGCAGGTGCGCGAATATCTCGGCGAGGCCTATGTGATCCAAGGCAAGTTCGAACTCGCCAAGCAGCAATTGACCGTCATCAAGGCGATCTGCGGCTCGAACACCTGCGATGAATATGAAGATCTCGAAAGAGCGCTCGTCTATGCCCACGGGCTTTGACGCGCAAACGCAAATGGGCGAGGCTCGTCGCCGATTGGGTTCCTTGGCGCGCGCATGAGTCTTCGCAACCGTCTGTCGGAGGTCGGCCAGAGCATCGCGTTCTTGGCCGATCCGCTCGCGTTTTTCGGCCGCGTCCTGCTCTCCGCGTTCTTCCTCAATGAGGGCCACGACCAGATCGTCAATTTCGCCGACACAATGTCCTATATGGAAGGCTTCCGCGTCTCGCCGCATCTGCTGCCGCTCGTCATTATCGCCGAAATCGGCGGCGGGCTCATGGTTTTGACCGGTTTGTTTGCGCGGCCGGCGGCGATTGTTTTGGCCGGCCTTTGCTTGCTGACCGCCCTTTTCTTCCACAGGGGCTTCGACGACGCAGATCAGGTGATCCACTTTCAGAAAAACGTGACGATGGCCGGCGGCTTCCTGATGCTGGCAGCGCACGGGGCGGGCGCTTGGTCGCTGGACGCCTTGATCGGGCGAAGACGCCGCCCGCCGCAATAGCCGAGCGGTGGACTCATCGAAGCGTCCGCCTATAGATCGGGGCGGAGGACCCCGTCGTGACCCTTTCCTCGTTGCTGCTCTTTGTCTGCGTCTATGCAGTTGCGGTCGCAACGCCCGGGCCGGGCGTCGCCGCGGTTGTCGGCCGTGTCCTGGGACAAGGCCTTCGCGGCGTTGCGCCGTTCATCGCCGGCTTTGTTGTCGGCGATCTGATCTGGTTCGCCGCGGCGGCGACCGGCCTTGCCGTCCTCGCGCATGAATTTGCCGCCTTGTTTACCGCGGTGCGATACGCCGGCGTCGTCTATCTCCTGTGGCTCGCCTGGCGCATCTGGCGCGCGCCGACTAAAGCTCCGCAGGACGCCCCCGGTCACTGCGAAAACGGCGCTCGGCTCTTTCTCGGCGCCTTGTCGCTGACCCTCGGCAATCCGAAAGTGATGGTCTTCTTTTTGTCGATCATGCCGCTCGTCGTCGATATTCACGCGATGGGCGGCGCGGTATTTGCGGAAATCGCCGCGACGATGGCCTGCGTATTGCCGCCGGTGCTTTTCGCTTACGCGCTCGCCGCCAACTCGGCGCGCAGGCTCTTCCGCTCGCCGCGCGCCATGAAAATCGTCAACCGGGGCGCGGCCGGCGTCATGGCCGGCGCGGCTATCGCGATTGCGACGCGGTGAGCGAAAGGAGGCGGCGTCCGACGTCGCCTGCTCTCATACTCACTAGGTTTGCTCGACCGATTTGGCCGCCGCGTCGATCGCGTCGGCGATCGCCGCGATTTGGGCATCGGTCATCGGACGCGAGCGAATGCGCAGTCTGACGGCGGTGAAGAGATTTTCGACGGCGCGGCGCACTTGCGGCGGCGCGCCGCGGCGCGAGGCCGTTTGCGATACGCGGGCGAAGATCGCCTCGACCGTTCCGCGATTGGCTTCCAGAAACGCCTTTCCCTCGTCGGTCAGGGTGTAGAGCTTGCGCCCGCCGTGCTCTTCGCTGATTGTCGCGTGGCCGACTTCTTCGAGCAGGGTCAAGGTCGGGTAGACGACGCCGGGGCTGGGGCTGTAGCCGCCGCCGACGCGTTCCTCGAGCGCCTTGATAATCTCATAGCCGTAGCGCGGCTTCTCGGCGAGCAGCGCCATAATCACAAGGCGCAGGTCGCCGTGATCGAAGACCCTGGCGCCTTCGCGGGCGGCGCGCCAATGACGGCGATGTTCGTGTCCGAAATGACCGCTTCGGTATTCCTCGCGCGCGGCGTGGACGCGGTCCCGACAGTGTGAGTGCATGAAAAACATGGGATTTTCCTCAAGTTGCGACATAATCCGATATATCTTGAATTGAGATATATCGCGTTATGTCGAAATGTCAAGGCCGGGGTTTTCGCTTTTGCGGCTTTATTGGCAGGCCGGTCCCGCCGGTCAGGTCCGGGCATTGGCCCGGCCATCCGCCGGGCGACCGGCTCGGCGAACAAGGCGTCCGGCTAAATCCAGCCCTGCAATTCGCGCAAGACCAACGCCTCAATCACCCGCATACCGTCGGCCGTGTCGTTGAGGCAGGGGACGGCCGCAAATTTTTCACCGCCCGATTCGCGGAAGAGTTGCGCGTTCTCGATGCCGATCTCCTCGAGCGTCTCCAGGCAATCGGCGGCGAAGCCGGGCGTGACCACCGCCAGCCGTTTTACGCCCTTGGCGGCGAGCGATCTTACGGTGTCGTCGGTATAGGGCTTAAGGTACTCGGTCGGGCCGAAGCGCGACTGGAAAGCCATCGGCATGCGATCGGCCTCGAGGTCCATCGCCTCGCGCAGGAGCCGCCAGGTCTCGCAGCAATGGCGATAATAGGGGTCGCCTTTATCGACATAGGATTGCGGGACGCCATGGAAGGAGACAAGGATCACCTCCGGTTCGAAGTCGAGGGCCGCGATCGCGCGACGGGTCGAACGCGAAATGGCCTCGACATAGACCGGATCGTCATAATAGGGCGGGGCGACGCGTAAGGTCGGCTGCCAGCGCATGGATTTTAGAGCATCGAACGCTTTGTCGCACACGCTCGCCGTCGTCGCCGCGCAATATTGAGGGTAGAGCGGGACGAGAAGGATGCGCTCCGAGCCCTCAGCTCGCAACGCGGCGAGCCGATTGGCGATCGCCGGCCGGCCGTAGCGCATCGCCCAGTCGACGAGACAGCGCCGGGCGCCCTCGCTCCCGCCCTTCGCCAGTGCCTCGCGCAGTTTATCGGCGCTGGCTTGCGGGATCGTCTTCAAAGGGCTCTCGTCGAGCTCCTTGTTCCAGATGGCGGCGTAGTTAAGTCCTTTGCGCTGCGGACGGCGCGAAAGGATGACGAGGTTGAGCGCCGGCCACCACAAAAGGCGTGGCGTCTCGATCACCCGTCGGTCGGAGAGAAACTCCTTCAGATAACGCCGCATCGACCAATAATCGGTCGCCTCGGGCGTGCCGAGATTGACGAGGAGCACGCCAATGCGCCCGCCCTTCGCCGAGGGTTGGTCGGCCCCTCGTGGGTCGACCTCATTGGGAATGGCGCGTGCGCTTGGCGCGTTCATGGCTATCTTTTTGTCCGCGCCTTTTGGTTGCGCCGCCGTTCAGGCCGGCGTGAAGTTCAAAGCGACGCCGTTGATGCAATAGCGCAGCCCAGTTGGGGGCGGCCCGTCATTGAATACGTGGCCGAGATGGGAGCCACAGCGCGAGCAATGGGCCTCGGTGCGCGACATGCCCCAGGAGCGATCGGTCGAGGTTTCCACGGCGCCCGGCTCCGGGTCGTTGAAACTGGGCCAGCCGGTTCCGCTTTCGAATTTCTTCTTCGAGACGAAGAGAGGCTGATCGCAACCCGCGCAGGAAAAGACGCCGGCCCGCTTCTCAAAATTGAGTGCGCAACTACCCGCCCGCTCGGTGCCATGCTCGCGCATAATGTGGTACTGCTCGGGCGTAAGTCGCCTGCGCCATTCTTCATCGCTGCGCGTCACCGCGAATTCCGCAACTTTCATGGCTGATCTCCTCAGGGACATTTTAGCTTGCCGGCCGAAGCAAGGGAAATGCTCGCAGCCGAGCCAAGCTCTCTTTTCGACCTAGCCTGCGTCCTTGTTACGCCGCGCCCCGGCTGCATCGGGAAAACCTCCAACTTTTCCCGCCTATCAGGCTTTCACGCACCCCAAACGCGTCCGATTGACAGGGGGTCTGGGAATCGCCTTATTGATCGCACTGCACAAGTTCGTGCTGCTATGTCGTGAGCCATGAGACTCTTCATTGCTTTGGGTGTTTTGATCATCGGGGTCGGGTCGGCGTCGGCCGACGCCGCGCGCCCCTCGCAAACCGCCTGCGATACAACGAAGATCGGCGCCAAGGACCTCGCTGATTGTCTGCGCGCGGCCGCCGATCGCAGCGACAAGGACCTCGCCAAGGCGGTCGAGGACGCGCTGAAAAGCATCGATGGACATGTTGGCCTCCTCAACGCCCAAAAGGCGCGCTGGAAACGCTCGCTCAACGATTCGCAGGCCCTTTGGACGAGTTGGCGCGACGCCGATTGCCAGGATGTCGCGCCCTTCGAAGCCGGAATGACGGCAAAGGGCGGCGATCCCCGTCTCGGCTGCATAATCGACCATGACGCTGCGCGCATCGACGAGTTGAAGTCGCGCTACCCCTAAGACCACTCGCATTTCAAACTGCGAGGCTGGGATTTTCCAGATAGGCCAAGATGCGGTCGTGGAGCGCGCTCGGTCGCTCGGCGAAGAGTCGTTCGAATTGTCCCTGGACCCGCCGAACGAGGCGCTTTTGGCGCCGCTCTATCGCTTTGACGAGCGCCTCGCTTTCGGCGGGCGAAACCTCCGCGCATGAAACGGCGAATTCCGCGAGGATGGTTAGGTCGTTGTGCTTGCCGAGCTGCTCGCGCATCCGTCGGAACTCCTGGCCGAAGGCGGAAAATTGAGCGGGCCAAGCGGGCTCGAGCACGCCGAAATAATGGCCTAGGTCGACGATCGCGGCGCGCAGGCGATGAAGCTCGCTCGGCTCGCCGCTGGCGAGCGCCAGTCGGCCGCGGCGGCGCGCGGCGCGATAGGCGTTGCGCAGCGAACGAGTGATGTCGGAGAGATCGGCCTCCGCAAGGTCCCAGACTTCTATGGCCCGCGCAACGGCGCGCAATCGCCCGATCTGAGCGCCGACATCGATCTCGCGATGGGCGGCGTGGGCGTCGCGGCGCTCGCTGGCGATGGCCTGGCCCAAAGTATCGATGACCCTGCTTCCGACCCGACCGCCGAGACTCGCCAGCGCGCCCGGCATGACATCGAGATCGCGGGCCCGACCGGTGCGGCGGCGCGCCGCCTCCAGCTCGCGCTGAGCCTCATAGGCGGGCGGCCCGACCGCGCCGGCCATCAGCTTGGCGAGGGCGCGCGCCTCCTTCAACGTCTTTCGCGATTCATGGATGCGTTCGCCTTCGTCATCGCCGGGATGGGGAAAAAGATCGGCAGCCCCCAGAACAGCGGCGATCAAACGACGCCGGCAATGTTCCGGCCAAGGATCGCGACCCCTCTCGTTTCCCCCAGCCGCCATCGCCTAGCCTTGATCAATTTGACGCGCGCGGTCCCGAAGCACGAATTTCTGGACCTTGCCGGTCGAGGTCTTCGGGATCTCGGCAAACACCACGTGGCGCGGGCATTTGTAACGGGCGAGCCGGTCGCGACACCAGGCGATGAGTTCGTCGGCGCTCGCCTTCGTACCCGGTTTCAGTTCGACGAAGGCGCAGGGCGTCTCGCCCCACTTCTCGTCCGGGCGCGCCACGACTGCGGCCAGCTGAACTGCCGGGTGCTGAAACAGGGCGTCCTCGACCTCGATGGAGGAAATGTTCTCGCCGCCCGAGATGATGATGTCCTTCGAGCGATCCTTAAGTTGAATATAGCCATCGGGATGCTTGACGGCGAGATCTCCGGAATGGAACCAGCCGCCTGCCAGCGCCTTCTCCGTCCCCGCCTTGTTTTTGAGGTAGCCTTTCATCACCACATTGCCGCGGAACATCACTTCGCCCATCGTTTCACCGTCCGCTGGCGTGGGCTGCATCGTCTCGGGGTCCATCACATCGAGCGCCTCGAGCGCATGATAGCGAACGCCCTGTCGCGCCTTGAGATGCGCCTGGGCCTCGGCGTCGAGCGTGTTCCATTCTTCCTTCCAGTCATTGACCACCGCCGGCCCGTAGACCTCCGTCAGACCGTAGAGATGGGTCACCTCGAAGCCGGCTTCGCCCATCGCCTTGAGCACGGCGGCGGGCGGCGGGGCGGCGGCGGTGAAGAAGCGCACGAGGTGCGGCAGCGGCCGCTTCTCGTCGTCGCCCGCGTTAAGCAGGATCGA
>Ga0209773_10000840_pt1 | contig 10387 bp, 13 predicted proteins | sample BogFormECP14_OM1_FD_188244 | JGI IMG/M metagenome (GOLD analysis project Ga0209773, IMG submission 188244) | Bog forest soil microbial communities from Calvert Island, British Columbia, Canada - ECP14_OM1 (SPAdes) (version 2) | ecosystem: Environmental > Aquatic > Freshwater > Wetlands > Bog ... | reverse complement strand
TCTCGGCGGGCTCCATCATCAATACGTCCGAATCTAGTTTTGAGTAGACACAGGCGGGACTTCCAGCGCCAATAGGCCCCAAAGCCGCTTCGATGCCAGCGGATCACGGTCTCGGGCTTGATCACCGTGATCCCATTCAGAATCGAGGGGAACATTCGGCACAGCCAGATGAAGATCAAACGATCGATGTTCCTGAGCCGCACCCGCGGCCGAGCCTTGCGGCTCAGTACGATCACCTGCTGACGCAGGACAATGTTTTCGGCCTCGAGTCTCGCGCGTGATTTGAGCCGGGATCGCACGACGAGCAGGAACCTGATCAGAAACTCGATCATCGGGCGTTCGACTATCATAGTCCGACTGGCCCGTCACCCCGGATCAGGTTTTCGGTACCGACAGGGTTTAAAACGACCCCACTCTATAGCGCTACGTGCTCATACTCGCGCCGATCCGGTCGATCTCTTATCGACCTCCTTGGCCTCAGAACGTATCGCACTTGTCTGGACACTCTTAGGTGTAGGCGCAAGGCGTTTGGATTCGACTTTTTCCTTGCTTCCGTTTGTCAAGATTATTTGCTGGTTCCGTTGCTTGGCATTTGTAACACACCAGGAACTGACTGCGACGTATCTAATGTACTAGGAAACGGGTTATCGCTTCTCTTCCGGTGTGCGAATGGAATCGAAACCGGAATCGAGGTCCGCCTCGCGAAAGAAAAAGGAAACGCCGACAGAAGTGGATGCTCCTGCCGGCGTTCGTTCATCGCGAATCGCCACGCGACTCGCCTGGGGGCCGTTTATTACATGTGGCCGACTTCGGACATCTTCACCATCGCCTCGGTGGTGAAGAACGATTTATCCACCGCGCCCATGTTGATGTACCAGCATTCACGCTCGGCGGTCTCGATGCCCGGCAGGTAGCACATCGATGCCTGGCCACTCTGCACATCGGTAGAGCAGGCGCCGACAACGAATTCGCGCTTGAAAGGATAGATCGCGACTCTCGCGTCGGGTACCGGCCGGTCGCGATACGCCAGCCAGTAGATGTGGTTGCGGAACAGCTCGCCGCGGCGATCGTAGGTGTCGACATACGGCTCGAACCACATTTCGGAATCCATGTAGATGACCGTCTTCGAATCGAGCGCCGCTGCGTTGTTCACGCTACGACGGGGCTCCGCAGTCACGACGTACATGTGGCGCATCTGCCATCGCTCTGGGCATGCGCTGCCGCCGCCGTCGGTGGCGCATCGGATTTCCGGCGAATGCTCGGCCTCAACCGTCGCCAGCATCTCCTTCTCGCCAATTAACTTATAGTCGTACTGTTCAGTCTTGGGATTGAAACCCGAATAGTGATCGGGGTCCCAGCTGTACGGGCCGCTCGCGGTCGACAGAATGGCCTCGTTCAGACGGCGCAGGCGCCGCGACCCGCTCTGCCAGGTCCAGCTGTCGTCGCCATGAGTCGGGTTGTCGTACCGATAACGCAGCAGGCTGGTGCCGCGACCGTCCTGAGGCGCCAATTGAGGACCCAGTAGGAACAACCACAGGCGGTTGGTGTTCTTGAAGTCGGGATCGACGGGCAGCGGCTCGACCTCGGTCCTGCCGACCAGATCATACCCGGCGTAGTGCCCTGTCTGATAGTACCAGATTTCAGAGAAAGGCTTGTTGAGGCCCGTGTAAACCGTGTCGCAATCGTAATAGCGTAGGTCGTAGTCGTCGGTGGTGATCGGGCGAAACACATTGTTCCAGACGACCTTGGTCGCGACATCGGGATCGTTCGCGTCGATGAGGGGGAACGGCTGGCCGGCTACGTAGCCGATGAGCGAGCGATGATCTTTAGAGAGCTGCACCTGCGACGAGTACTTTTCGGTCGCATCCTTATAAGGAGGCGGCCAATCGATTCGCGTGGTAGGGGATATTTTCATTGTCATCCCCTGCCGCACTTTGTAGAACACGCCCGGCGAAACGAGATCTCGCACCTTTGACGCGTTGTCCGCCGTGACAAAATCGCCTGGTTTTACTTGAGCGAAGGCCGTTCCAGCAGCAAGGACCGCAAGCGAGAGCGACACCAAGATCGCAAAACGACGAAGTGACCTGCCAATACCCATTTCCGTCCTCCAGCGTGACTGACCCTATCGGTATTATTTCGGTATCAATATTACCCTCTAGTCGTCAAGACCAGGTCTTGACTCAATTGTTTTATTGAAAAAAATAGTCACATTTGTGTCCGGTTTCGGACATCTTCACCAGCGCCTCGGTGGTGAAGAACGCTTTATCCACCGCGCCCATGTTGATGTACCAGCATTCGCGCTCAGGTGTTTCGATGCCGGGCAGGTAGCACATGGTGGCCTCGCGATGATCCTTCGATAGCGTAACCTGCGAAGAATACTTTTCGGTCGCGTCCTTATAAGGAGGCGGCCAGTCTATATAGGGTCGGGACGATTTTCATTGTCATCCCGTGCTGGCACTTTGTAGAACACGCCAGGTGAAACGAAATCTTTCACCTTTGACGCGTTGTTCGGTGCGATGAAATCATCTGGTTTAACTTGAGCGCAGACCGTTCCGACGTTCAGAAGAAGCAAGATCATGAGGCCGTTTAAAATCGAAATCTTTTTGGTGGGCCGCGGAGTTCATGAGCCTCATTCCATGTCTCCATTTGCGACTAAGGATACTTTTTTAATGCCAATAGTACCTTAAAATTAGTTCAAGCAATTTCAGAAGATCTGCCAAATATTGCCGGTTAGGGCTTTTTATCGCCGGTAAGGTTAGGCTACAGCTAATCTTTGGTATGAATGATTCTGTTCGATCCGACCCAACGTCCTCCCGCCTCGGCCGGATTCTCCGCGAGGCCGAGGAGCTTTTTCTTCAGGAGGGGTTCCTACATTTCAGCATGGACGAATTGGCGCGGCGGTTGCGTTGTTCAAAACGAACAATCTACAAGTTGGCAAGCAGCCGCGACCGCTTTATCGAATCCATTATTTCGAGACACCTCATGCGGTTGAATGAAAATCTGTTCGAAGCTGCCGAAGTCGCCCCCAACTGGACGTCTGCGATTGGCGCGATCCTGGGTGCCACCGTTCGCACATTCGGGCTGCACGCCACACAATTTGTTACAGATCTTACACGATTTCCGGGCGGGGTCCGACTCTTACGCGAGACCGAGGCTGCCCGGTTGGAGCTCCTTGAACGCGTCGTTGCGGCCGGCGTCGCAGACGGGTCATTTCGAAAGGTAGATCCGACCGTTGCCGCTTATGCAGTGATTGGAGCCGCCCGCAGACTGTCAGAAGACGATTTTCTGACGGGTACCAGAATTGGCTGGAACCACGCCATGAAGGAATTATCCAAGCTCATCTTGGATGGACTACTCACGAAAGACCCGTCTAAAAGTCAGCGACGCGGGCGCAAATCTTCGAGGCGCCGCGCGCCCTCGACTGAAGCTCTCTGATCGGCAAGATTCCTTTCTGGAGTCTTTCCGAACGTACGATCCCGATCTCCAACAGCCCTGTCGTTGATTAATCCACGGGGATCATGTAGGAGTCACGACGGTGCCGAAGCTTCCAGATTTTATACATTCTCGGCGTGACGCAGATGATACGCGCCGTAAGATAATGGAAACGACGCGGCGTCTGATGGCAGAATACGGACCCGATGTGGTGACTATTTCCAAAGTAGCTCGCGAGGCTGGCATCAACCGCGCCACAGCCTATGAACACTTTCATCACCGCGACTCGCTCATCGGAACCGTAATGGCAGATGTAGCGGAGCAAGCGAGCGAGATATTCAAAGTCGACCTGCCGCCGAATACTCTGGTTGATTACATTATCGGTTATTTCGCGCGGAAGCCCGACATTTGCCGTCTTTGGATGTATCAGACGCTTGCGCAAGCGCCCCTTCCCAATAGAAAGGGCAGTGAGCGCTATTTTCGAGCGATGCACGCTTTCGCCCGCAGCCCGATAGCCCGGAAGGGAATCGACGCAGAAATGCTGGGCGAGATAGTGCTTTCAGCGATGCTGCTGTGGTCGCTACGGGTCAAGCGGCGCGAGACCAGCCGGACAGCCGAGCGCCTCTTGAACTTGCGTTTCGCACGCGAAATGAAGCGACTGTTGCTCTACGGCGCGATCAAGCCTTCGAAATCTCGAGAAATGGTAGGGTCGGCTAGAGGAAAGATTGTAAACGATGTCCTATCCCGAGCACCCAAACGATGAATGCCAAGCGGCAGACGGAGCCCGCTGTTAAAATCCTCGTCGTCTCGTTCTCTACGAGTGAAAAGACCATTCACTCAGCGCACACTACCGCGCGCGACACGACCGAGCGGCGAATTCCAGCGTCGGAAGGCTCGCGACCGAAGAAGTATCTTCGTTCGGCGGCGGAAATGTTCACCGGGGCGCATCACGAATCAGTGATGGCGGGAGTTGGGCAGGTTCGGCGCATGCTCGGCAATGGAGCAGCTTCGGTCATATTCGTATCTCCAGTCTATGGCGTAGTCGGCGAACACGAGCCAATCGCGCCCTACACTGAGAACTTTTTCATGAAGAAGACTGGATGGATTCGTGACCGAGCTCGGAAACTTGACATACCCGCGCGGATTCGCGCAGCCATCCAGGGTTGGCCTCTGGTAATTTTCCTTCTGCACCGCCAAGAGCTCATGGCGATTAAACCGCCGTTGGAACCAGAAACCGGACAGCGTTTGGTATTTCTCGCCGGAGAAGATTCAAGGGGACTGTTGGCGCACAGCGGCGTGACGGTTGTGTCAGTGACACCGAGCGATTCAGGAATGTACGGTGCTCGTGGTGCTGCATTGAAGGGCCGGCTATTCGAATTTTATGCGGCTGCCCTATCTGACGAGGGGCACAAGCTCTGGAAGCGCACGCGCCAAGACGATCTACCAATCACCTTCATGAGCGCAGCACGCCGGGCAATGGCGAAACAAATACTATTGAAGTCCAGTATTTCCGAAGCGAACCGATCCGACGCTGCTTTTAGTTTGTAACCTCCTGATTGTGCAAACTCATGCTCACACAAATAGTGAACTGCGATTCATTTCGGGCACGCACGGATGTGTTCCTTCGCTGCTCTAGCCTCGAGCCGGATGGAGAGATTAGAATTTGCGAAACCCGGCGCGAAACTACCGCCAATCTCTCTCGGGTGACAGCGATCCGACCGGGGAGTTCCAGAACGCAGCGGCGTCATAAGATCGCGCGACCGGGCGGCCTTTCTTCGCATGAGGCATTGACTGGCGACAGGAAGCCAAGTTGGTTTGAGACGCAGCGCTCGTCAGCGCGAACCGCTAGGAAAATCGGTCCCGCAGCGGCCTCGTTGAAGGTGAACTGTCCAGTGTATTGGCGTCGCCAGGTTGGGCGTCGCCGTGAGTGCCGTCATCGCACATGGTGCCCAGCGTCGCGACGAGATTACCACTCTCATCGACGCGCAGCAGAGTGACGCTGCTCTTAATCAAGCCGAGGAAAGGCGTATACGGCACTTGGTCTGCGCGCCTTGTCGCGCGTGAATCATCCTTATCCAACGCAGGCGCAGGCGATCAAAATGGCGGCCGACGCATACCTCGCTACACGGCATAGACCCCTCGCAAATGGTTACTCAAGCAATGGCTTGAGTGGTGACCACTGCGGCTAGCGAAGGTCCCCGATGAAGATTCAGAAGATTCTGCTTAGCGCTGTGGCTATCACTGCGATTGGCGGGACGGCGGTCGGCGAGTCACATCTATACACATCGCCACCAACCACGGTGCTGGATGTGAAAACCGCTGACATTCCCCGCGGAGCGTCGCTTGAGGCAACTGTGCTTGTCGCGACGATCGCTCCCCGAGGAACTGACATCAGATCAAGGAACAAGCGATGGCAAAGACAACGCCGGTGGCCGTCTCACCCGGTCGTAATCGGCCAAACGACCAGTTGGTCGCCTTCCTCGAAGAGCTCTGACTATGCCATGTTTTTCTTTCTGGGTGCTGCGGCTCACGGGCGCGGGCGAGAGATGTCGGCATAATCAGAGCCCGTCCAGGAAGGCAAGCAGTCCATCGCTTGGACGGTAGCGCCCGGAGGGCGAAAGCAAGATACCGCAAGCGCTGGCGTGGGCAGTGGCCATTTCTCGCATCGCCTGACGCCGCCAACCTCACGGGCGAGTGCTTGCACGTCGATGGCGGCATCGTCGTGCGCGACTGAGCCGTCGTCAGACGAGCACGGTGTTCGGCGGCGGGCCTACCATCGCGCGGCCTTGCTGCTCGAGCACAGTGTCGAGATCGTACACCACGTGACTCGACATCGTATTGATGTCGCGAAGCGCGCGCTGGAGCGGATCGTCGAGGGAATGAGCGCTGGCGCCGGCAGCCTCCGATAGAGTCTGCACCGCCTCGCGCGCGAATTTGACGGCGTAGGCGATACGGCATCGCAGCTCGATGCGATGGTCGGCCTTTGCGGGCGCGGCTGTTTCCGCCAGCGCGAAGTTCTCTCTCGCCGCCTGCCGGATCATCGTCTCGGCTGTAGTGGTGAGCACGTGCGCTTTGGCCAGCCGCATCTGGGCGGCGGGCTTTTCGCTCTGGTTGGTCTCGGTGCCCAGGATCACGCGTCTGGAGAGCCGCTCGCGAAACAGACGAACCGCCTGCCGTGCCGCACCGACCGCCGGAATCGCCGCGGCGACAGCCAGAAATGGCGGCATCGGTATCCTGTACACAGGATTCGCGTGCAGCTTGCAGCCCGGCGTGGTGCCGTCCTGCATCTCCTTCATATCGATGGCGCGATGCGCGGGCACGAAGACGTTCACACATCACGATGTCGTTGCTGCCGGTCCCGATCATCCCATCCATGTGCCACGTGTCGACGACGATCGCCTGTTCTGCCGGGACCGCGATAAAATACAGATGCGGGCGCGGACCGTTAGGCAGCACGGCCGCCGCGAGAATCCAATCCGCGTGCATCACGCCCGTGCCCCATTTCCACCGGCCCGTCACGCGATAACCGCCAGTAACCGGCGTCATAATTCCAGGCGGGAAGGTGACTCCTGGTGCGATGATGTAGGGGAAGCCGGCGCCAAAGGTTTCGTCCTGCAGCTCTTTTGAAAAATGGGCGAGCATCCAGTTGTGCTCGACGCAGAACGACGCCACCCATCCAGTTGAGGAGCATCCTTCGGCGAGCGGCAACATCGCGTCGATGAACGCGTCGACGCCGAACTCGAGGCCTCCGTAAATCTTCGGCACGAAGTGGTAGAAGATTCCGCTCGCGCGCAGCGCTTCCCAAACCGCGTCGACAGGCCGCCGTAACCGTTCTGCTTCGCGGCTGTTGGCGGCGAGCAAGGATTTCAGCGCGACAGTTCGATTGACGAGCCTGTGTGTGGCGAATTGCTGATTTCTTTGGAAAATCAGCAATTCGCCGCACACAGGATAGTTAATCCTGCCCCCGGCAAAAAACTATCGGTAACTATCGGTCACATCCCGCGCGAATGTGGGGTTTTTCTGGCTGACGACAGAGCCATCTTTACCGATGAAAACCGGTAGTCCCCGATTAGAATCGGCCAAATCAGGCCAGGTCTACAGGTCTCGCCAGCAGGTTCTCATCCCGCTTTCCCGGGAAGTGCTTGGTACCACAGTCCAACTTACGATTTTGAGGTGCGGGGCACATGTCGCACATACCATCCGCGTGAACTCGAATCGGACCGCTCGGGTTCTCAAGCTTCCCAGTGTTTCCTTTTTTTGCTTGGTGCCCGCAGATCGCGCATGGCAGGACGTCGCCAACAGGCTGCCGGCGCTTTCTCGCGTTCCGACCAAACGCCTGCCTTTGGCTTAACTTCCTCACAGATCACCCACAGCGAGAGTTCGCGAGTTCGTTCATTACTTCATGACTTGGTTCCAGTCGATATCGAAGCCGACCGCGTGAAGCTGGGCGCCGAGCTTTTGTTTCCACGCGCCCGCATCGTCAAGATCGATGTAGACGACGCCCTCGAAGTCAGACGGACGTTCCACGTCGCCCTTAACAAGGGCGGCGACCCGCTCGGGCCCAAGCGCCCCGATGAAGAATCCGAGTTCGAAGACCACATTCTGGCGTGCGCGAGGCTTGGTGCTTGCTTCGCCCGCTTCTGCGCCGTGATCGTCAGGTGTCATCAAGACCATAGCGAATCCAATGTTCTTCGCTTCCTCCCGGAACTTCGTGATAATCGTCCGACCTTCGTTTGGGCGTTCGTGAAGGATGATCGGTTCATATCCGATACGCTCGATGAAACGCGCGACGGATTCGCGCGCCCCTTGGTCATGGCCGTGGACGACAAAAATCTGACCACTATCGACCTTCGGTGCCTCAGCTGCCGCGTTCTGCGCTTGGCCGGTCGTCTCCAGTTCTTCGCGAAATCGAACAATAATCCCTTCAAGGGTCAAAGCTGCTTTTTCTATTCCTTCTTTGACCTCTTCGCGTACTTCGCTTATCGACGGCCCATAGCCTCCATAAACAGCCCGCCCGAACGAATGTGCGAAGCCCACTGATAACGGTCGTAGTCGATAGTTTCGGGACCGAAAATACGAACAAGAGCTTCGTCGATTGCTTGGCTCAGGACGTTGACACGAGGGTCGTTGAGTTTGTTTATCGATTTCGGTTCGAACTTCTTCAACTCGTCGATCCGCCTCTGGAGCAAAGCGATCGCGTCTTTCTTCTGCTGGACCGTCAGACTGGCGAGCTGTTTCGGAGGCTGTGACGCTTTACGTCGGGCCATTAGAAGACCTCAGACTCGCAAACAGTACGAAAGGAAGTTATCAGATGTGGATGGACCGTTCCCAACCCTGACGTCGCCATCTCACGAGCAACCTTGTTTCGTATTGCCCGACTAGGGATGGAGTTTGACCTCTGAACCGCTGCCTTGCGCTTCCCTCTCCTACTTCAAGCACCTTCCTTCTTTTGACTCGGACGGTTGCGCTCTAGATTGGCTCGAAGTTTGCGGCCCATAATGTCCGACACGATTTTCCGATCGAGTTTCGGTCGATTCCCTGTGAAAGCAAACTCGGAAGTCAACGCTGTGATCTTCGCGGTGCTTCGACTCGATATCACGTAGCGTTCAGCATTCGCGGCGGTCCGACGATTCAATTGAATACCCATAAAATCTGTTCTCGACGGTTGTGTTCCCGGGAGTCTGCAAACGACAAGCCAGATCGTCCTTGGCGCAAACGTGAAGAAGGCCGTCCGCGTCGACGAAGTAGTGCAAATAGAATTGCGGGACGTAATGATGCCTTTTCGATACTGCCACTTATACCTAGTCCGGAGCGCGCAGCGTCGCCGCGCAAAACAAGGCCCGCTATTCAGACTGACTTCAGAGTAAGTATCAAGAAGCCTTCCTGAATCGGGCTGTTGCCGATACTGCCCGGTCCCCGCAATTCGACAGCCAGTCGTGCCACGCCCTGCGGGTCGACCGCGTCGACCAGCGTTCCCTCGTCATCGACGCTCAGCTTCAGACGCACCCGACCATCCGGATGGCTGACGAGTAGCCGCCCCCCCGTGCCTCAGGCTGAGCGGCTCTCCATCTCCGTCGTAGATCATCAGGCCTGGACAGGTCGCGATCCTTACTGGATTAAGGTGGTGCTCCAGCACCAGTCCCGCTCGGGAAACTTTCAGCGTCGCCCAGACCGCATTTACCACGCGAAGTTCGAAGATTTGTGCCTTGGATTCGCCAATCTCCACCACACGTCCCACTTCACTCATCGACCTCACCAACCTCCATTGGCAACCCTCCGGTGAGTTGCCACATTCCCGAAAAGTAACCACTAACCGGCCATCGGCAAGTGTACAGCCAACCTCAAAAAGCCTGGCGGGGATTCTCGGTCATGCTCGAAATGCGGCAAGCACACCTTCACTGCTGTTTCATTGCAGCGACCGGCGGGCGCCGCCCGCAGTAGGTTCGTGGCGCACCGCTCCAGATCGAGTCCGAAGCCATCTTCCTGATTGCTGCAAGGCAGGTCTGGCAAACGACAGTGTTCGAGGAATCGAGGAAGATAATCGACGCCTCAGAGAAAGCGATGAGGAAAGTTATTGCTCGCGAAAATCATCAAATCGCTGACGACACTGACGAATGTGTCGCTCTACTCATCAAAGCCGGTAGGGAATGACGCTGAAAGGGATGTCCTGGCGAAGGCTTTGGCTAAGGGCGATGAGAAGGGCACCGAGTCGGTTCTCGACAGAGAGAATCGAGCATTAGTCAGGTGCTGACGCTGAATCTAAGCTTCTCCGGTGCCCTCAGGTCGAAGGAAATGCGCGAGCATGCGCGCTATTTTCGGGTTCTCATTATAGAATGCGGAAATCGCGGACTGACTGGCGGAGCGCAGTCATTTCGAACTCTCAGTGGACCTTGTCGGATTAGGACACGCTCGGGTTGAGAAGATAATTCAAAAGGAAAAAAGGGACCGAGCGTTT
>Ga0209773_10000839_pt1 | contig 10389 bp, 8 predicted proteins | sample BogFormECP14_OM1_FD_188244 | JGI IMG/M metagenome (GOLD analysis project Ga0209773, IMG submission 188244) | Bog forest soil microbial communities from Calvert Island, British Columbia, Canada - ECP14_OM1 (SPAdes) (version 2) | ecosystem: Environmental > Aquatic > Freshwater > Wetlands > Bog ... | reverse complement strand
GCCGAAATCGTCAGCGCGCGCGCCCCCCGGCCGCCATGATCGCCAGTGCTTTTGCCCCTGTTACCGCAATATTAGCTAAGCTGGTGATATTATTGCGTATTTTTATTATCACACAACGTCCTTTACGCTGAGCTCGGCGACCTTCGACGGCTTCAACCCGTCCGAGGCGGGCCAAACGCGGCGATGATGGCGGGGGCACGAGAGGCGATAATGGGGCGGGCTGATTCATGGTGCGGGGATGCGGTAGAGGACTTCTGCGAATTTAGGCCGGCTCCGTGAGCCGACGACCACCCCGTTCAACGCTTCAGCCAATCGCCTACTTGCGGCATTTCTCTCGGAGTTCGCAGCGCTGCGCGTCGGGGCGTCGTGAACTGGCGGTTCTAAAACGGTTACGCCAGTTCACGGCCAGCGTGGGCGCGCGGTCTACCGGTTCTGAATTGTCACCGGTAGACTGATAAAAGGGGCTTCGAGTTCGTAGATTGTGGTAGGGAGGCCAGAGCGACAAGGCGATATTTTGAGCGATTTCTCGACATATCTGAACGCACTGGGCGGGCATTTGCTCGTATTTCTAAGCGCCGTCCCGTTTCTAATTGACCGCCTAATTACTTGGTTTTGGCCGTGGGGACGTAGGAAGCTGGATGCTTTCCCAAACAGACGGTCGTTATTATTCCTATGGATTGTCATATGCGGCGTCCTCTACGCAGGGTTCCTCGCATGGCGAGACGAATACACCGCCTTGAGATCGCATTAGAAAGCTCGTGGACGGCAATCGGCGTGCGCCGTCGGTCAGCAGCTGACATGCGAGTCGGCCGCCCAGCGCTCGCGCTGCGAACCTCATGCTGCTTTTTGTTGCTCAGCTTCAGCTTCCGACGCAAGCTCGCGCACGCCACGTTCCACCTCGGCGAGGAACGCGTATTCCGGAAATTCCTTTTTCACCCAGTCTGTCGGGAAAAATTGACCTGAGGTACGACAAATATGAGACGCCATCGAACGCAGCGCACAACAGCGCCTTCTGTTCGCCGGGCAGGGCATGGGAACATAAAGCTTGCCGTTCCCAGCCAGGATGGGGTCACCACACGATCTGTTCAAAATCGCACGCTAAGGACGCCACATTGCGGGCACGCTGCCCTTCCAAATCCTGCTTGCCTTTGGGATCAATTTTGAAAGGGGATTCTGAAAGTAAAAATCTGAGGAAATCCGTTGTCCGGCCGATCCATGCGTAAACGACCGTTTGCGGAACATACTGATTTTATTTTAGTTCTGGCTTAGCGTACGATTTTGAACAGATCGTGTGGTGACCCCAGGATGATGGACTGCACTAAAAGTCGTTCCGCAATTTGATCTCAAGACGACTCTGGAAGGCGCTCCTCATGCGCTAGCACCACGTTGATCAGCTCGCGGCCACCCAACTCCAGCGAGCCATCGAGTCGCGTGAGGCCTGTGCCATTCCCTAACAAAAACAGGACGTAGTTGCGGGCACGCACCAGGCGAAGGAAATCGTCCACCGTCATGCCGGACACTGCGTTCAGCGCCGTCGGATTGATCTCACAGAGGATAAAGGGTCTGCTTTCCTGCAGGAGGGCGCCAGCACCGGCCAGGGCAAGCCCTTCGGCACCTTCGATGTCCATCTTGATGCAGTCGACTTTGGACCCGGCCAGCAACGCGTCGAGCTTCCGCATCTCGACGAGCTGGATCTCCGCGTCGTCCCGAGCCTTGCCGATGTGGCTGCTTCCCGGATTACGCGACATAGGATGCCAGCTCAGCGGGACGGTCTCGGAACAGTCGCCGGCGGCATTCTGAAAAACAACGATCCGGTCCTCAAAGCCGTTCAGGTGGACGGAACGTCGAAGATAGTCCACAGTTGGAATGCGCGGTTCGAAAGCCGAAACGCGTCCCTCCTGGCCAATGCAAAGCGCCGCAAGAAGGCTGAACCAGCCGACGTTGGCGCCCACGTCCGCCACGTGGAATCCAGGTCGCAGCAGCTGCCGGAACGCATTCGTCTCCAATGGCTCGTAATTGTCGATCAAGCAACCAAACGAGACGTACTTATCAGCCAGATCGATCCAAATCTCCACGCGGCCATCGAAGATTTCCGTAATAACCCATTTCGAAACATGGCCGATTATCTTTTGCTCCGCGGCGAACTCATCCGAGTTCAGCAGCTGCTCACGCAGTTTGGACTTTGTGATGGGCTGCAGTGCGACGCGCGCGATCTCCTCCGGCTGAGGGCTCCGACCAAGCACGTATGTGTAGCCCCAGATGATCTCGTCACGTGTCAACATGCTAGCCGCTCCCGTTCGGATCCCTGCCGCTCAGAAGCGCATCGCAGGGCACAGGAAGACCAGAAGACAAGCCATATTTCACCCGAGCTTTTCGTTCGGAGTCATCGAAGGAGCACCTGATCGTTTCGGCCACGGCCGCTGCGCTCAGCCTTTCGATTACTGTCCTACGACCCAGTTCTCCGACTGCAAGCGCATCGAGCGGCTTTTCGGCGACAAACTGCATCAAGACCGCAGCCTCTTCCACGCTCGGCTCGCCCCATACCGATCCTCGCTGGAAGGGGCCCTCCGCGTTCCTCACAAACGCCTCCTCGCATGGCACGAGAAAGCTATTCGTCGAGTTCATATATTCTAGGTTACCCGAATATCCGGATGCAATTACCGGCACACCAAAGAACATCGCCTCGGCCATTGTGTATCCGAATCCCTCGGCGCGGTGCAGCGATATGTAGCAATCCGCCGCTGCAATTAGCCGCATCAACGCATCCCGGGACAGCTGCCGGCCATCGAATTCAATCTGAAGTCCCGAGACACGCGCCATTCCCATTAGATGTTCAACCCGTCTGGAATGCTCAGGCCGATACAGTCCTCCCACCTTTAGGGTAAGGCGTACCCGCTGCTCGTGTCTGGTTCCCTTGAACGCCTTGACGAAAGCGTCAATGACGCCTTCCGGATTCTTCCGCTCCATCGAGCTATTTGCATCAAAGATGAACAGAAACTTCAGCCGGTCCCCCTTCAGCCTGTTCCGATGCTCCGTTTCGCAGTGGGGGTACTCCGGAAACCTCAATACGTTCGGGACGACCTTGACTCGCTCCGGAAACATCCTACGGAATGGCGTGGCCGAGAACTCCGAGATGACCCAGATCTCGTCGTAGCGGTCATAGACCACCTTCCACCATGGATTGGCGTCCTTCTGTTCCCACGCCAGATGGATAATGTTGCGCCGCGCGCGAGAATATTGCGGCGGCGTCATTCCGAGCAAATCACCACGTTCATGAGGATAGGAGACGAAGACGTTGGTGTCCGATAAGTAGTCGTACCGCTGAAAAAGGGACGAGAGCCCGACTCCCCGCTGCACGTGCCCCGTATAGACTGGGACTTGATTGACTGGGCGCAACAAGGATATGGCGCACGCCAGGCCGCGAGCCGATTCGCCCACCCCCGTGTCCGCGTAAAAATGTCCGAAGACGTTTACCGCGGGAGCTAGTTCACGATCGTTCAGGCGCCCGTTCAGTCGCCGCGCTGCCGCATCGTCCACGGGGAAACAACGTGCGGCCGCGCGATACGCAAGCTCCCGCACCTTGACGGCAGCGCGCCTGCCGTCGTCTGCAGTGCGGAGAAATTCAAGAACGTCCCCCTCGGGGGAAGAGCTTGCGACGCGATCGCGCCGCACCTCATCCTCCAGCTGCGCTTCAAACCGGTCGAAGCAGGACGCGTGGATCTCGCCGCCGCGGCGCGCCCAGTCCATGGACCGTATCTTTTCCGGTAGGACTGCCAGGTTGTTCGTCGGGAGCCGACAGGAGGTCGGCTGCCGCCGGACGAAAGGCAGCTCAAGATATAGCGGGATGAGCAAGTGCCGGCTTGTGAAACAAATAAAGCGGAGTATCTCGATGTCACCTAGGTCGTATTCCAGCCCCTCAGCCGCTCCACGAATCAAGGTTCGCAATGCCGGCTCCGGATCGTCGGAAAGCAAAGAATTCCCGGATGCCTCCGCTATGTCTTCACGCCGTGCGAGATAAGAGAAGATTCTCGCCAAACAGCCGTCAGCGGTCCGCACGGCAAAATCGCTGACTGCCGATAAAGGAAGGTTATGCTCCTCTGCCGAATGACGAGATAACCAGGCCACAAACTGCTCGTGATCAGAACCCAATATATCTGGGTAAGTACTTTTGAGATCCTGCCGATGATGATAGAGAACGAAAATCGCTCCCAGGTCAGTGAAAAAATACCATTCGTTCCGCAATTCGAGCAGATCCACGGCAATGTCGTCTTGGTCAACCCTGCGGAGATATTCCGCGACCTCCCTCCGGTCGGGTCCCAAAAATTGGCGCCTCGGGGAATTGCCAATTAGCCTCGAGGTCTGTTCAGCAAATCCGACAAGAGAATCTGATACCAACGTACGACGGAAACGATCGACGAGTAACTGGAGTCCGTACTCCTCGCCCGCATGACGAAAGAACCAGCGCATGAAGGCGGCCGGGGACAACGCCGTGTGCGCCCCGGGAAAACTCGCCTGGAGGTCGGGCCGGGCTTCGTATATCGCCGCCGCGATCAGAGGCAACATCGAGCCTGTGGCGGCTAGGGGATCCATTAGAAACCCACAGAGAAGATCTGCGCCAGCCCGTGTCGTCAAATCGATTTTCGGGGCATATGCTTCGTATTTTTTTAACAGCTCCCGCACGAATCCAGTAATTGCGAATCCGTTGGGAAGACGGTCAAACTTGTAGCCCTCGTGACGCAGTCGAGCTATAGGAGAAGAGAGGAGCTGATCACTGTACCAGCTCAATATCTCGGCCACCGCCGGTAGATCATAGACAGAGTAGCGGCTATCATGACGAGACAACCGAAACTTATCGTCGATGTCATAGCCACTGAAATGGAAGAAGCCCAGAGGCTCGCCGTCAATCTCGAAAACTGGCTGCCCGCCCCAGCTTCCTTTAAGGCGGAGGTTACGTTCATGAATATTCCAGTAGGCGACGTTATACCGCGTATCTCGAAGCAAACCAACTCCAGGCACCATCACGAGAGCCCAGTTCAAATGCTGCTGGTCGGTCTGATATCCGGCAGGATGATAGAACGCGCCCGGGGCGATATTGGCCTCCTGCCAAAACTGCAGGAATTCCGCGCACTGTCCCAACCTGATGCCGAAACATCCGGCGTTGACGAGACCTGCATTGAAGACGTCCCCATTATTGGGGTGGGTCCAAAATTGTTCGGGCCGCGGCAGTGGTGTCAGCATATGTGGGATCAGCACGAGATCCTTCGATTCTAGCGCCTCTATCAACTCTGTAAATCTGCTGAAAACGAGGATGTCGCTGTCCAGATAAATCGCCTGGTCCACAAATCCCCCGAGGAAACTCAGGAATGCCGGCTTCAGGCTGTTTACAAACTCGGTGGCATTGAACTTCGCCGCGCACCAGCCCACACTTTCCAACCCGAGATCTGACAATAAGATCAGTTCGCCTTCCGCAAACAGAGTTGCGTCGGCCGGCTCTCCGTCAACCAGGAGCAGGAAAACGGCGAACTCCTTATGATGCTGAAGAAAACTCTGTGCCGCTAATTCCGCGAACGGAAGATAATTGCGCGTTGCGATCAGTGCGAGGCAATTCTTCACTCTGGCCCGTGGTGGGGAGGGTAATGGCGCAGGGCGAGACTGCAGGTAGTTGGTATGTCTCGTCCGAGTTGGCGAAGGAAGGCCGGCCGACGCCAGCATCGCGAGCCGATTTTCGACCCCGTTGCGTCGATGATCTTCTGCCCTGTAAGGCCGCCCTTCCTTCCGCCCATACTCCAAATAATGATGTATAAACTGGGCATCACGATCAAACAGGCGCGCCAGATCATCATTGAGAGCTTTGTAACTCGGCACGCTGAAGTCGTCAGGAACGGGGCCGAACCGCGACTCTAAGCTCTTTACGGCGTTCCAATAATTCTTAGCGCGTTTTTTGCGCTGGCCTAAAGGGTCGAATCGAAAAACCATTGGATTACGTCTCAGCCTTGTTGAGATTTTGACGATGCACGCAACCTCGCCCCAGCAGCACCGACAGCGCAAGACTTACTGGCGAGCACTTCTTGTCGTCTGCGGCGCGTGACATTATAACCAGAAAAGGCAGCTAAGAGCATTGGGCAATGCGTATTGTCTTGCGTCAATGAACCTTAGACTGCTGAAGTATGTATTGCCATGATCGGCCAGAGTCTGGTCTTTGTACTCGTCAACTAGGTAAAAATAACGCTCTGCCAAGACCGTGGAGGCCGGGTCAAGATGCGTCACCGCAATCAGCCCCGTCGGGCCCGCGTTGAACGCGACAACTCGAAGATCAGGCCGATACCTTAGAAGGATTGAGAGCGTCTTCCAAACATCTCCGGCCCACCAGTCTGGATGAGCCGACCGTTCCCTAAGCCTATGATCGTTTGCGTCTCGTCGACCGACGTGCTCGTCGGTTGGGATACAATCATGTAGAAAGATGACCGAATTAGCTTTGCTATGTCTCTCGACGTTGAGAAAATCTCTCAGCAAGAACTCGAACCAATGCAGGCCGTCCAGGAACGCCATGTCGATCGATTGTCCAAAAATCGCAGACGGATCAAATTTCCTGAAGAAATCATCGCTTTTCATTTGAAAAAAACAACAAGCTGGCTTGTTTGTCAGGATTGGCCGCTCAATACTAAATTGCGGATCGACCGCGATGGAGGAACAATTGGCCAAGTCTAAGGTCGCGCCATTCAAGACCCCGATCTCTAGATAGGTTCTTGGATTAAACGTCCTATGAAAGCGCTGCAGGACGGCTGTGTAGTCCTCACCGGTCAAGTCAGGCACCGACCAGAACGGTGTCTCAACTGCATCGGACAGCTGCAAGGGCGTACTCGAGACGCGCGTGTCTGTTGGGGTTCTGTGTATGGGCGCGAAAGTGGAAATTCTCTGCAACAGCGCCTCGATATTGACCCGCCATGGCTTGTGGTGGATCGACCAGTCGCGGTTCGCCGGCAGCCCTTCAAAGATCCCGTATTGAAGGCCGGCCGAGGCAAACAGGCAACAATGGGGATGAATCCAGTGTGGCTCGGACTCTATGTCGATCAGCTTGGTGCCGCGGCGGCAGAACACCGCGTTGAACATCCCAGATCCCGACGGCCCGACCACCAGATCTGCCGATGCAAATGCCGCGATTTGCTCAGTCGCCGTTAGAGATTGCGGCTCGATGATGTCGAACCCGAGCGGGCGCAACCGCGCGATCAACTCCTCCTCGTTGAGCATTACACGGCCCGTCGGCCTTGCAGCACTGATGGAATAGCGCGAGATGTAGAGCCGTCGCCCGCGAACGCCACTGTCGCACTGTGCCCGCAGGCTCTCATAGAAACCAAGTGTTTGGGGATCCGCCAGCCCAGCCGGGCCACGGAGTCCTGGTATGATCGCCTGGTCGATGTAGTAGACTGTGTGCGGTTCGTGCCGGATAACCCGTTCCCTAGGCACGCGGGCAAGTTCGAGGAACTGCTCGTAGGTCTCGTGAGCGATATGGATCAGAAACCGCCAGTTTGCCGGCATGTCGACCAAGTTTACGAGCTTGACGAGGTCGCGAAACAAAAATGAGCCGAAATTGCCTGCTTCGGCGGAGGTTAGAATCACCACCGGCCCTTCGAGATGTACCTCCGGCTGTCCGTCTACGGCAGGGGTGAACGCGCCCTCGTCGCCCAGCGGGGCCAAGTGGGTGATCTCTTCGGACCGGTCCAACGTTTTCGCAAAGTTGCGAACGTCCTCGGGTGTTAAATGACCAATATCGTTAACGAAAAAGCCCTCGCGCGACAGCACCGAGCGAGAGCCGACAAGGGTCGCGTCGCGAAGCGAGATCGTGAACACCGGCGGATAAGTCACCAAAATTTCATGGAATGGCTCGAACAGTCCGACATCGTCGGGGTCGTCGTGAAAATCTGGCGGCGCGCGACGGAAAAGGCGCACCGCTCCGGGCTGCTCGACATGCACTCCCTCGGCTGTGTTGTCGACAATCTCGCCGTGACTGATCCGCGGCAGGTCGAGCGGATTGCGATACACGAACCGCGCCACAAAATCTCCCGATCTTGCATTCATGCTCAAGTACCTTCGGTGAAGTGCGCCGACTAGAGTCTTGCTTGGCTTGATCGTCTCCCCGTCATCTCACTGAGAAACAACTGGAATTATCTACGACAGATATGGTTATTAGGAAACTTCGTCGTGCCAAATCCATTTCGAGATCAGTCATCTCAATCTCCATCTCATCTGGAATACTTATACGTGTTGCATGTCATCTTGAGGCTTATCGTGTTGACTCAGGTTCCACTGGAATGTAGTGTCTGAGCGGTGGCGTCCTTGAGGCGCGGTCGTGGGAAAGCAGGGCTGATGGCGCATGGGCGAACCCTCGCGGAGTTTCAGATGGTCAACGGATACGTCTTTCGCCACGATCGACGCTTTCACCGCATGTTTCGTTCGAAACGCCCCTCGGCCTCGCCGAGCATCGCCCGCTTTTCTCAGCCATCGCGCTTACATCATGTGCGTGATTTGGAGAAGAGAAAAATACAGGCCCCGACACTTTACCGGTGGTGATGATTCCGCACAAACTTCAGCGACGTTTGGCGTAGGGTGAATTGAAAGACTTTTAACGGTACCCCCCCCCACGCACGAAAAATCAACCAACAGGTCGTTGCACTTCGATATGATATCACCGTCGGAGACCCGGAGGGTGACGTTTTTCACACATGAATCGCTGAACCGAAACCTTTCGTGGCGGTAACCGGCCGCGCTAGGTTGTCCGTTACTCAACCAGTGCAAAGATTACTCAGTTTGTGCAACGCTATGCGTTGCCTCTGAAAGTGCGACGCCGCATTTGATTCAGATGCACAATTTGATTGATCCCTGCGCTTGCGGGATTCGCCCCACCGGTTGTTAGTTCTGAAGATTAGGTAGGTAGGATTCACGGCGGCGTCTTCAACCGCGGTGGCCACACTCCAAAGGCTATTCAAAACATGAATTCAGTAGATGAGAGATCGGGGACTTTTGAGAGACCAGCACCAGACACGAAAAGGCCGCCCGCTGGCGGTCCTGATTCCATAAGGACGTTCCACGAATCCGCGAACTTCGCCGTCCGTCTGGGACGGACGCGGTGTCAGCAGTTGCTTCCGTCGCAGGCAGGCCTTGAACGGTTTGGTTTTTCAAATGGACGTTCTATTTAACATTCTGTCCAAATAACGTCATCCATTTGACGTTCCTCATTTCTATATACGCAAGTTCATTGCTAGTGCTACCCTCGACGACCATCGTGATCCATTGACCATTGGGATCGACTTGAGAAACACGTCCAGTCAAGCCAGTCCAATACCCACCGCCGGAAGAACCTGAGGTTGGAAACCAGTCAAAGTTGACCTGCACTTTGTTTCCGGCGTTCAGCACGGCAGGAGGGGGAGAGTTTGACATGAAGGCAATTCCTCATTGGGAGCGAACCGGGAATTCAGCAGCCGCAGCCGCTGCCGCACGCGAGCGCGGGCTTGGCGGAGACGGTCGCGACGCCGCCGGCGAGGGCGAGCGCCAGAAGGGCGAGGGCGAAGAGCTTGCGATTACCCCACGAAAAACGATATAACAAGTTGCTCTTTGTTTCGGCCGGCCGAAAGGCCAGTCTCGCGCTTTACCATAAGGCGCGGACTAGCGGAAGTATGCGGATACGAAATTGTCGGTAGCACATGATATGGCCGGTTTATACCAGGTCCCTAAAAGGCCGACTCTCCTCCGGATTTCCCAAATCAGCCGCGATCTGATTCAGAGGTGCGGAGGAGATTCGACATGGCGGCGCCTATTTCGTTACGCGGTGATTTCGATGGGCCGATGCTTCGAGCCCTTGTTTTGGCGGAAAAGGCCGGGAGCGTCACCAGGCGCCTGCTTTCTCTCGTGACGATTTATGACGGCGGCTCGCGGGCGGACGCGGCTCTGCTCGGGGGCGTGGGGCTTCAGACCATTCGCGATTGGGTCCTCCGGTTTAATCTCAGGGGACCGGATGGGCTGGCTCGACGGCAAGTCGACCGGGCATCCCTCGAAACTCAATGGCGACCAGAGGCGCGCCCTGGTCGCCATGGTCGAGGCCGGTCCGACCCCGGCGATCCATGGCGAGGCTGATCGATCTCGCGCAATGGGTGTTCGATGAGTATCGCATCTCTGTCACCAAACAGATCTTGAGCCGTGAGCTGCGCGCGCTCGGCTATCGAAAACTCTCGGCGCGGCCGCGCCACCACGCGCATGACGAGGCGGCCGTCGTCGCCTTTAAAAAAAGTCCCGGACATCCTGGCCGATATCGCGGCCGCCAGCGGCAAGCCCCTTGAATTGTGGTTCCAAGACGAAGCCCGCATCGGCCAAAAGAACAAGATTACGCGACGCTGG
>Ga0209773_10000836_pt1 | contig 10408 bp, 11 predicted proteins | sample BogFormECP14_OM1_FD_188244 | JGI IMG/M metagenome (GOLD analysis project Ga0209773, IMG submission 188244) | Bog forest soil microbial communities from Calvert Island, British Columbia, Canada - ECP14_OM1 (SPAdes) (version 2) | ecosystem: Environmental > Aquatic > Freshwater > Wetlands > Bog ... | reverse complement strand
ACGCTAAGTGCATACGGCGGCGCGGGCGCGGCGAGCCTTTCGGCGTCACGCGAGCTTGACGATGAGGGTTTCCCCATGCACCTTCGCGGCGAAGTTCGAACCCGCCTCGCGCCAAATCGCTCGCGGTCGGCGGGGGGCGAGACGCTCAGGGAGGACGTTTGATGATTCGAGTTTCCATGACGGTCAACGGCAAGGCGACGGCGGCGCAGGTCGATCCGCGCACGTTGCTGGTGCAATACTTGCGTGAAAACCTGCGTCTGACGGGCACCCACGTCGGCTGCGACACCTCGCAGTGCGGCGCATGCGTCGTCCATGTCGACGGGCGCGCGATCAAGGCCTGCACGGCGCTGGCAGCGTCCTGCGAGGGCGCGCACGTCCTGACGATCGAGGGCCTCGCACAGGGCGGCAAACTGCATCCGATGCAGCAGGCGTTCCAGGACAATCACGGCCTCCAATGCGGGTTCTGTACTCCCGGAATGATCATGACGGCGGTCGATATCGTCAACCGCAAGGGCTCGAACCTCGACGAGCCGACGATCCGCAACGAGCTCGAAGGCAACATCTGCCGCTGCACCGGCTACCACAACATCGTGAAGTCGGTGATGCAGGGGGCGCATGACATGGGCGCCCAAAGCCAAGCCAAAGCCGCCGAATAGAGATCGCCCGCGCCGGCCGGAGCCCGCGCGCGATCGAAAATTCGAGATCAAATTAAGAGCTTTCACGACATCAGGGAGATTCTCATGAGTGCGACCGGCCTCGGCGCCTCCGTCAAGCGCAAGGAAGACATCCGCTTCATCACCGGCAAGGGCCATTACGTCGACGACATCAACCGTCACGGCCAAGCCTACGCCTATTTTCTGAGGTCGCCGCACGCGCATGCGACGATCGACAGAATCGACTTCGCCGAGGCGTCGGCCATGCCCGGAGTGGTGGCAATCTTCACCGGCGAGGACATCGCCAAGGACAAGGTCGGCGGCCTCATCTGCGGCTGGATGATCCATTCCAAGGACGGCTCGCCGATGAAAGCGGGCGCGCATCCGGCGCTCGCGATAGGAAAAGTGCGCTATGTCGGCGACCACGTCGCCGTCGTGATCGCCGACACCTACACCCAGGCGCGCGACGCCGCGGAGAAGATCGTGGTCGACTACGGCGTGCTGCCGGCCGTGACCGATACGGCGACGGCGGCCGCGCCCGGCGCGGCGCAGATCCACGACGTTGCCTCCAACAACATGATCTACGACTGGCACCTCGGCGACAAGACGGCGGCCGAGGCGGCTTTTGCCGCCGCGGCACACGTCACCAAGATCGACCTCGTCAATAATCGTCTGGTTCCCAACCCGATGGAGCCCCGCGCGGCTGTTGGAGAGTACGATTCCGGAACCGACACCCTGACGCTGTATACGACGAGTCAGAACCCGCACGTGGCCCGCGTGGTGCTGTCGGCGTTCATTGGCATTGCGCCAGAGAACAAGCTGCGCGTGATCGCGCCGGACGTCGGCGGCGGCTTCGGCTCCAAGATCTTCATCTATGCGGAAGAGACCGTCTGCGTTTGGGCGGCCCGAAAGATCGATCGTCCCGTCAAATGGACCTCCGACCGAACCGAGGCGTTCCTCTGCGACGCGCACGGCCGCGACCACGTGACGCACGCCGAACTGGCGGTCGACGCCGGCGGCAAGATCACTGGCCTGCGCGTGCATACGATCGCGAATATCGGCGCCTACATGTCGACGTTCTCGTCCGCGGTTCCGACCTACCTCTATGCTCTCTTGTTGTCGGGGCAATACAATATTCCGAACATCTACGCCGAAGTTGACGCCGTCTATACCAACACCGCGCCGGTGGACGCCTATCGCGGCGCCGGACGGCCGGAGGCGACGTTCGTCGTCGAGCGCCTCGTCGAAGTGGCCGCGCGCGAACTCGGCCGCGACCCTGCGGAATTCCGGCGCGCCAATTTCATAACCGCGTTCCCTCATCAGACCCCGGTCATAGTGAATTACGATACCGGCAATTACGGCGAGACGCTCGACAAGGCACTGGAGCTCGCCGACTATAAGGGAATCGGGGCGCGCAAGGCGGCCTCGGCGGCGAAGGGCAGGCTGCGCGGGATCGGCTTTTCCGCCTATATCGAGGCGTGCGGGCTCGGGCCCTCGCAGGCCATCGGCAGCTTGGGCGCCGGGGTCGGCGGTTGGGAATCGGCGGAAGTGCGCGTCAACATGGTTGGCACCGTCGAAGTTCTAACGGGCTCGCACAGCCACGGTCAGGGTCACGAGACGACCTTCGCGCAACTGGTTTCGGGGCGGCTCGGAATACCGATCGAAAACGTGAACATCGTCCATGGCGACACCGACAAGGTGCAGATGGGCATGGGCACCTACGGCTCGCGCTCGGGCGCCGTCGGCATGACGGCGATTTTCAAAGCGCTCGACAAGGTCGAGGCCAAGGCGAAGAAGATCGCCGGCTATGTGCTCGAGGCGTCGGAAAACGACATCGAGCTCAAGGACGGCAAGTTCACCGTCAAGGGAACCGACAAGTCGATCGACTTCGTCTCGCTCTCGTTGGCGGCCTATTCCGCGCATAAGTTTCCCGGGAGCGAGGTCGAACCGGGGCTGAAGGAGAGCGCCTTCTGGGAGCCGACGAATTTCACCTTTCCAGCCGGCGTGCATGTTTGCGAATTGGAGATCGACCCCGAAACTGGAATCGTGATCATCGACCGTTGGACCGCCGTCGACGATTTCGGCGAGCTGATAAATCCGATGATCGTCGAAGGTCAGGTCCACGGCGGCATCGCGCAGGGCGTCGGGCAGGCGCTCCTGGAAGGCGCGGTCTACAACGAGGATGGCCAATTGGTCACGGCGAGCTACATGGATTATTGCATGCCGCGCGCCGCCGATTTTTGCTCGTTCAAAATCGAGACGGTCTCTACGCCCTGCACCTCGAATCCGCTCGGCATCAAGGGGTGCGGCGAAGCGGGCGCGATCGCGGCGCCGCCGGCCGTGATCAACGCGATCACGGACGCGGTCGGCCATGAAGACGTCGCCATGCCGGCTACGCCGCAAGTCGTCTGGCGCGCCGCCCAGAAGGCGGTCATGAAACGCGCCGCGGAATAATCGAGACTCGCGCCCGGCGCTGCCGATTTCGTCGACCTTTTTCGGAGATTTCTAATGTACCAATTCGCCTACCACCACCCCTCCAACGTTCAGGACGCGCTCGCCGCTCTCGCGGACGAGGACGCCAAGCTGCTGGCCGGCGGCCAGACGCTGATCCCCACGATGAAGCAGCGGCTGGCCTCTCCCGGCTCGATCATCGATCTCAGCGGGATCGCCGAACTCGCCGGCATCAGTCGCGAAGGCGATGCGATTGTGATCGGCGCCATGACGCGCCACGCCGACGTCGCCGACAGCGCGGTCGTGCGGGGAGCGATCTCGGCGCTCGCGGCGCTCGCGCACCTGATCGGAGATCCCGCCGTCCGCAATCGCGGCACGATCGGCGGCTCGATCGCCAACAACGATCCCGCCGCGGACTATCCCGCCGCCGCGCTGGCCCTCGACGCGACGATCGTGACCAACAAACGCGAAATCGCCGCCGGCGACTTTTTCAAGGGTCTGTTCGAGACGGCGTTGGAAGCGCAGGAAATCATCACGCAAGTCCGCTTCCCGATCCCGGAGAAAGCCGCCTACCAGAAGTTCCGCAATCCCGCCTCGCGCTACGCGCTCGTCGGGGTGTTCGTCGCGAAGACGAAGCGCGGGGTCAGGGTCGCGGTGACGGGGGCGGGGAGCAACGGCGTGTTTCGCGTCCCGGCGTTCGAGGCGGCCCTATCCACGAATTTCGCCGCTTCCGCGCTCGATGGCCTGAGCGTGCCGGCGAGCGGCCTCGCCAGCGATCTGCACGCCGACGCCGACTATCGCGCGCACCTCATCGGCGTGCTCGCCAAGCGCGCCGTCGCCGCGGCGGGGTGAGGTCGACACCTTCTCCCGCTCGGCGGGAGAAGGTGTCGCGGCGAAGCCGTGACGGATGAGGGCCGGCGCATTGTAGAGCGCTGCCAACCACGTGAAGACAAGCCGTCCCCTCATCCGGCGGTTCGCGCCACCTTCTCCCGCAAGCGGGTGAAGGGAAAGGCCCATTTGATTTCGTGCGCCCTTCGGCCTATCCGGAGGGCGCTTCCTTTCGAGTATCCACATGCCGAGCACGCAGACCACTCCCGGCCACGTCGCGTTGCCCACTTCGATCGACGAAACGCTCGCGCTGCTGCGTGGCGCCTCCTATGTCGCGGAGCGCGCGCTGGCGACCGTCGTCTTTCTGAGCCTGCGACTTGGTCGGCCCCTGTTGCTCGAGGGCGAGGCGGGCGTCGGCAAGACGGAAGTCGCGAAAGTGCTCGCTTCCGCGCTCGGCCGAAAGCTGATTCGACTGCAATGCTATGAAGGCCTCGATGTCTCGACGGCGGTCTACGAATGGAACTATCCCGCGCAGATGATGGCGATCCGGCTCGCCGAGGCGGCGGGCGAGCACGACAAGGACCGTATCGAGCATGACATCTTCTCGACCCGCTATCTGATCCGCCGCCCGCTGCTGCAAGCGCTCGAGCCTTCCGAAGGCGGGGCGCCGGTGTTGCTGATCGACGAGATCGATCGCGCTGACGAGGCTTTCGAAGCTTTTCTCCTGGAGGTCCTGTCGGACTTTCAGATCACCATCCCGGAAATCGGCGTCGTCAAGCCGGAGAACCCGCCGATCGTAATCATAACGTCCAACCGGACGCGCGAAATCCACGATGCGCTCAAGCGACGCTGCCTCTACCATTGGGTCGGCTATCCCGATTCTGCGCGCGAGATCGCGATCTTGCGCGCGAAGGCGCCGCGCGCGCCCGCCCGATTGACCGCCGAACTCGTCGCTTTCGTGCAGCGGCTGCGCAAGCAGGACCTGTTCAAATCGCCCGGCGTAGCCGAGACGCTGGACTGGGCGAGCGCATTGACCGAACTCGACGCCGTGGCGCTGGACCCCGCGCAGGTTTCCGATACATTGGGGGTGCTCTTGAAATACCAGGACGACATCGCCAAGATTCAGGGCGCCAAGACGCACGAATTGATAGATCAGGCGCGGGCCGAATTGCGGCTCAGCGAGGTCAGGTAGCCACGAGACGCGCGAAGCGGCGAAGGGGCCGTAGGTATGAGTTACGATTTCGAGCTTTCCTGCACGATTCCCGCGACGCCCGAGGCGATCTACAAGGCCTGGCTCGACAGCGCCGCGCATTCCGCAATGACGGGCGGAGAAGCCGAGGCGTCGAACCAGCTCGGCGCGCCCCACTCGGCGTGGGACGGCTACGTAACTGGCAAGAACCTCGAACTCGCGCCGGGGACGCGGATTGTTCAGACATGGCGCACGAGCCAGTTCGCAGTCGACGATCCCGATTCCACTATCACCGTCGTCTTGACGTCCGTGAAGACAAAGACCAAGTTGACGCTGACGCACCGTGGGGTTCCCCACGGACAGACGTCCTACCAGAAGCACGGCCGGCGGGACCATTACTTCAAGCCGATGAAGGCTTATTTTGCGGCGCAGCGCGCGTCGGAGAAGTTGTGACTTTCGAGCCTCCAAGACCCGAGACCATGGAAGAGGGCGCACTCGCGCTGAACATCCTCTATTTCGCCCGCGCGCTACGCGAGACCGGCATTCCCGTAGGTCCTGGCGCAGTGCTGGACGCGCTGGCGGCGGTCGAGGCGACCGGCTTCGGCGAAAAGGCGGATTTTCGTCAGACCCTGCACGCGGTCTTCGTCAAGAAGCACGAGCACACGCTGCTGTTCGATCCGACGTTTGAGATCTTCTGGCGCCGCAAGGGCTTCGTCGAAAAGCTGCTCGCGATGATGTCGCCGCAGGCGCGGCCGGATAAACCCAAGGAGAAGGCCGAGGCCGGGGCGACGCGCGTGTCCGACGCCCTGTTCAAGCCGCCGCCAGACGAAGCCAAGGTCGCGCCTTCGCTCGATTTGGATGCCCGGCTGACCATGTCGCCCGATGAAATCCTGCAGGGCAAGGACTTCGCGCAGATGAGCGCCGCCGAGATCGCGCAGGCGAAGGCGCTCATTGCGCGCTTCGTATTGCCCGAAGACCGAACGCCCACCCGGCGCTTCGCGCCGGACGGACGGGGCGCGCGCATCGATCCGCGCCGCTCGTTTCGCCGTTCGCTCAGGGGCGGCGGCGCGATCGACCTGACATTTCGCTCGGCGGTCGAACGTCGGCCGGCGATCGTCGCCCTCTGCGATATTTCCGGCTCGATGGCCGAGTACACTAGGCTTTTCCTGCATTTCCTGCACGCGGTGGGGGAAAGCCGTCGCGTGACGACTTTCCTGTTCGGCACGCGACTGACGAACGTGACGCGTTCGCTACGCTCGCGCGATCCGGACGAAGCGCTCGCGCGCTGCGCGGGTCAGGTCGCCGATTGGTCGGGCGGCACGCGGATCGGCGCTTCGCTGCGCCGGTTCAACCGCGATTGGTCGCGTCGGGTGCTCGGGCAAGGCGCGATCGTGCTGCTCTTCACCGACGGGCTAGAGCGCGACGGCGTCGAGGCGCTGGCGCCCGAGATGGAGCGACTGCGCAAATCGAGTCGCCGGCTGATCTGGGTCAATCCGCTGCTCCGTTTCGATGAATTTTCGGCGAAGGCGCAAGGCATTCGCGCCATGCTGCCGCATGTCGACGAGTTCAGGCCCATTCACAACTTGGCCAGCATGGCCGAACTCTGCCGCGCGTTGTCACGTGAAAGGTCCGAAGCCGACGATCCGCGCCGCTGGCTGCGCGCGGCGTGAGAGTCGGTTCTCCCCTCCCCGCAAGAGCGGGGAGGGGAGATTGCGGGAGCAAAGGAGAGGCAAAATGCTGATGATGGACGACGACATTCTGACCGCGGCCGAACAATGGCGCGACGCGGGGCGCAAGGTCGCGATCGCGACCGTTGTCGAGACCTGGGGCTCGGCGCCGCGCCCGGTCGGCTCGCATCTGGCGATCGACGAGGAAGGGCATTTCCTGGGGTCCGTTTCGGGGGGCTGCGTCGAGGGCGCCGTCGTCGAGGAAGCGCTCGACGTCATCGCCTCCGGCGCCCCCAAGACGCTGGAATTCGGCGTCGCGGATGAGACGGCTTGGCGCGTCGGTCTCTCCTGCGGCGGCCGCATCAAGGTCTATGTCGAGCGGGTCGACGGATGAAGCTCGAACTCCTGAAGGCGATGAACGCGGCGCGCCGCGAGCGGCGCGCCTGCGCGCTGGTGACAAAGCTCGCCGACGGCGAGCAGAGGTTCGTCGCCGCCGAGGCGGTGGGCGGCGATCCGCTCGCGGAGCCGCTCGAAGCGGCGCTGCGCGCGGGCAAGAGCGCGACGATCGAGCGCGAGGGCCAGAACTATTTCCTCACCATCCAAGTACCGCCGGTGCGGCTGGTCATGATCGGGGCGGTGCATATTTCGCAAGCGCTGGCGCCGCTCGCGCGCATCGCGGGCCTCGACCCCTCGATCGTCGATCCCCGAACCGCCTTCGCGACGCCGGAGCGCTTTCCCGACGTGCCGGTCCTGGCGCAATGGCCCGACGAAGCCTTGGAGGCGGCGCCGCTCGATGGCTACACCGCCATCTGCCTTCTGACCCACGATCCCAAGATCGACGATCGCGCACTGGTACGAGCGTTGCGCGCGGACTGCTTCTACATCGGCGCGCTCGGCTCCCGCAAAACCCACGCCAAGCGCCTGGAGCGCATGCGGGCCGCGGGGTTCGACGAGGCGGCGCTGGCGCGCATCCACGCCCCGATCGGCCTCGACATCGGCGCGGTCAGCCCCGCGGAAATCGCGGTGTCGATCACCGGTGAAATCATCGCCGCCCTGCGCAAGAAGCCGCTGCGCTCGGAGAGGGCCGCTCCTTGAAATTTGGAGCGATTCCGGTCGCGGAGGCGGAAGGCGCGATCGTCGCGCACGCGCTTCGCGCGGGCGACCGCTCGCTGAGGAAAGGCCACGTCATCACGCCTGGCGATCAGGCCGCCCTCAGGGACGCGGGCGTCGATAGCGTGATCGCGGCGCGGATCGAGCCTGGAGACGTCGGCGAGAACGAAGCGGCCGAGCGCTTGGCCGAGCGCCTCGCCGGCGAAAATTTGCGTCGCGAGCGGCCGTTCACCGGGCGCGTCAATATTTTCGCCACCGTCAATGGCTTGACGATGGTCGACGCCGACGCGATCGCGCGGATCAACCGACTGGACGAGGCGATCACGGTGGCGACCTTGGCCGCCCATCGCCCGGTCGCGGCGGGCGACATGGTTGCGACGGTCAAGATCATTCCCTTCGCGGCGCCGGGCGCGGCCGTGTCGGCCGCGTGCGAGGCCGTGGAGCCTCGCGGCGCGGTTTGGATCGCGCCGTTTCGCCCTTTGCGAGTCGGCGTCGTCTCCACGCTGCTACCGGGCCTGAAGGCCAGCGTCGTCGCCAAGACGCTCCGGGTTCTGGAAGCGCGGCTCGAGGCTTCGGGCGCGACGATCGGAAAAGAAGAACGCGTTGCGCACGAAGAGGGCGCTCTCGCGGCGGCGATCGAGCGGCTTGCGCCCCACAGCGACGCCCTCGTGATATTCGGCGCCTCCGCGATCACCGACCGGCGCGACGTCATTCCCCGCGCGATCGAGGCGAGCGGCGGCCGGATCGAGCATTTCGGCATGCCGGTCGATCCGGGCAATCTGCTCTTGCTGGCCGAGCGCGCGGGCGCCCCGATCATCGGCGCTCCCGGCTGCGCGCGCTCGCCCAAGGAGAACGGATTCGACTGGGTGCTCGACCGCATCCTGGCCGGCGTGCCCATCACGAGCGCCGACATCAAGGCGATGGGCGTCGGAGGCCTGTTGATGGAGATCGCCTCGCGACCGCAACCGCGGCTCGGCGATGAGTGAGGCAAAGCCTGAGATCGCCGCGATCATTCTCGCGGCGGGCCGCTCCTCGAGGTATCTCGCGGGCGGAGGCGCCGAGGCCTCGAAGCTCGTCGCCTGTTATCGCGGCGAACAGCTGGTGCGCCGCGTCGCCCGGGCGGCGCTGGCGTCCAGCGCGCGGCCCGTAGTCGTCGTGACCGGCCACGCGCGCATAGATGTCGAAGTGGCGCTCGCGGGCTTGCCGCTCGCCTTCGCATTCAATCCGGGTTTCGCCAGCGGGCTGGCTTCATCGCTCAGGACCGGCGTCGCGGCGCTGCCGGAGGCGGCCCTGGGCGCCGTGGTGCTGCTCGGCGACATGCCCGACGTCGAAGCCGAAATGATCGATCGGATCGTCGAAGCGTTCGCGGTGCATCCGGACGCGTCCGCAGCGGTCCCCGTACACGCAGGCCGGCGCGGCAATCCCGTGCTGCTCGGCCGCGCCTTGTTTTCCGCGGTGGCGCGGCTCGAGGGCGACGAGGGCGCGCGCCGCCTGTTGCGCGAGGCCGCTTCCGGTCGCGTGGTGGAGGTTCCGTTCGATGACGCTGCGGTAACCCTCGACATCGACACATCAGACGATCTCGCCGCGGCACGAAAGTTGCTCCGCCGCTGACAGCGCGAAACGTCACGTTAACTTTTCGCGCCTTCAATTGTCGAATCGGGAGGGTTGCGCTCGCCAAGCGATCTTCCCGCGCGCGCGCCCAACCACGGAGGGTCGCGCCATGTCTTCTCGTGTCGTTTCCGCGGATTTCGTCCGTCAGCTGCAGGGTTATAGCCTGACGACGGCCGAGATCCTCTATCGCCTGCCCGATCACCAGTCCTTGCTGCAGACTTATATCTGGCAGGACTACGATCAGGCGCCCCGGTTCCCCGCGTTGCATAGCTTTCTCGAGTTTTGGCGGCGAAAGCTGGACGGTCCGCTGCATTCCGTACGAATCGCCCATATCGGCCTGATCAAACCCGCCGAAATCCGCAGTGTGATGGAGCTGGCGCGGCTGCATTAGGCGACCCGGTCGCCGCCTCTCCTGACGACCTTTCGAGGCGCCGGACGAAGGCGCCGATTTCAGTTCTGCATCTCGCGATTTCAAAGCATTAGGCGCCTTTTTCTGCAACTTCCGCAGCTCCCGAGCCGGCCCCCGTCAGCCACGCGCTCGCGTACCAGATGTTGTAGGTCCGAGGCTTCCGAGCCCATACCATTTCCGGGCGCGGATTCAATCTTTTCAAGCCGTTGCGGCGCCATTTCCGGGCGACTCCGTTTGCCGCCAGGCCCGCTCGTGCCGCGGCCACCGAAACGCCTCGGTTCAAATGTGATTGCAACTGGTTGCACGAGATCCAAACCAAATGGCAAATTTCCAAACTCTTGCCCCTCCGAAATGGGCTCGAGAGCTCGCGCCCATCCGACCTGGATCGGAGGAGACCTGAAGAGCTCAAAAACTTCATACCATGAATTGTGTTTTCTAGAAAGAGATCTCGGTGCACTTCCTGCCTCCGTGACGTCGGCGCGTCGCCGCG
>Ga0209773_10000835_pt1 | contig 10414 bp, 6 predicted proteins | sample BogFormECP14_OM1_FD_188244 | JGI IMG/M metagenome (GOLD analysis project Ga0209773, IMG submission 188244) | Bog forest soil microbial communities from Calvert Island, British Columbia, Canada - ECP14_OM1 (SPAdes) (version 2) | ecosystem: Environmental > Aquatic > Freshwater > Wetlands > Bog ... | reverse complement strand
CGCATTCGCGGCCAGCATGCGGGCGACGACCTCACCGGCTTCGCCGATTTCGCGAAGCATCAAAGAGGTTCCTGCATTTGGCATCGTCATCGCGATCGGTTCCTGCGCGCTGTCGAAGACGGGGTCAATTCGGATACGAAGTCGTATTTGTCCGCACGACAATGGGAACGCGTGAATTGGACGCAGCGTCCGTCGGCAAGACAGGCGACGCGCTGAATACAAAGCGCCGCGCTCTTTGGCTCGACCTCGAGAAGCGCAGGAAACGCGGGGACCACTACACGGTCCGACCGCCGTCGATCGGCAGCACGACCCCGGTCACGAATTCCGCCTCGTCGCTCGCCAGATATACGCAAGCGCTCGCGATGTCGGACGGTCGCGACATGCGGCCGAGCGGGATGGTGGCGATGAATTTGGCGAGCGTTTCCGGCGTCGCGGGGCCGCCGAGGAACGCTTCTGTCAGGCCGGTCTCGCCGAGCACCGGGGCGATGCAATTGACGCGGATGCGCATCGGCGCCAACTCGACCGCCAGCGACTTCGAAACCAGGTTCACGAAGCCCTTGGAGCCGTTGTACCAGCTGAGGCCCGGGCGGGGCCGCACCCCGGCGGTCGAGCCGATGTTGATGATCGAGCCGCCGCCCTGATCCCTCATGATCGGCACGCAGCGCTGCGTCATCAGATAGATGGCCTTCACGTTGACGGCGTAGATGCGGTCGAATTCCTCCTCGGTGACCTCGAGCAGCGGCTTGTTGCGATGCGTCCAGCCGGCGTTGTTGATGACGACGTCGAGCCGTCCGAACGCCTTCACCGTTGCCTGCAACGCGTGATCGACGTCGGCGCCCTTCGTGACATCGCAGGTCAGCCCGATCGCGCCTCCGCCCGCGTCCGCCGCTATCTCTCGCGCGCCTTCGCCGTTGATGTCGAGCAACGCCACCTGAGCGCCCTCGGCTGCGAAGCGGCGGGCGATCCCCGCGCCGAAACCCGACGCGGCCCCGGTGACGACGGCGACCTTGCCTTGCAGACGCATGGTGTTCTCGCTCCCTTACTCTCCCCTCCCCGCCTCTCGAGGGGAGGGGCCGGCGCCTTCTCCCCTCCCCGCCTCTTGCGGGGAGGGGCCGAGTGTGGGGCTCTTCAGTACATAGGATGGACGCCTTCGGGGTCTCCGGAGGCGGCGCGCGCCCCCGACCCCTCCCCGTAAAGAACGGGGATGGGAATCAACCGTGTTTGAACACCAGCGTCTTCAGCGCCGCCATGTCGTAGAGCGCAACGAATCCCTTCTCGCGGCCGTGGCCGGATTTCTTCATGCCGCCGAACGGCAGTTCGATGCCGCCGCCCGCGCCATAGCCGTTGACGAACACCTGGCCCGCGCGAACCTTGCGCGCGACCCGCATCGCGCGATTGCCGTCGCCGGACCAGACGCCGGCGACGAGGCCGTAGTCAGTCGAGTTGGCGAGCCGTACGGCGTCCGCCTCGTCCTCGAACGGCATCGCCGCCAGGATCGGGCCGAACACTTCGTCGCGCGCCAGCGCGGAGGTCGGATCGTTCGGCGCATAGATCGCGGGTGCAATGAAAAAGCCGTCTTCGGGCACGCCGTCGGCGACTTTGCCCTCGGCCAGCCGCACCGCGCCGACCGCTTCGGCTGCGACCAGCATGCCCTCGATCCGCTTCTTCTGGACGCCCGAGATCACCGGCCCGAGCTCGAGGTCCATTTCCGGCGTTCCCGCCCTGACCTTGGCGAAGCGCGAAGCGAGGTCCGCCATGAAGCGTTCCCAGATCTTGCGTTCGACGAGCACCCGCGATCCCGCCGAACAGGTCTGGCCCGCGTTCTGGACTATCGCATTGACGACGGTGGTCAGCGCGGCGTCCCAGTCGGCGTCGGCGAACACGAGCTGCGGCGACTTGCCGCCCAACTCGAGCGTGCAGCCGATATGACTGCGCGCGGCGGCGGTCTGAACCAGCGCGCCCACCTCGAGGCTGCCGGTGAACGAGATGAAGTCTATGCCCGGGTGGTTCGCCAGCGCCGCGCCCGCCTCCTCGCCGAGGCCCGGCACAACATTCAGCGCGCCCTCGGGAAAGCCGGCTTCGGCCGTCAGTTCCGCCAGCCGCAGCGGCGCGAGGCAGGCCTCCTCGGCGGGCTTCAGCACGCACGCGTTGCCGACGGCGAGCGACGGGGCGATCGTGCGGCCGAACATCTGACCGGGATAGTTCCAGGGAATGATGTGCGCCGTGACGCCCTTGGGCTCCCAGACCGTCGTGACGAAGAAGCCGTCAAGGAATGGAATCGTGTCGCCATGCAGCTTGTCGGCCGCGCCGCCGTAATATTCGAAATAGCGCGCCATCGCGACCGCATCGGCGCGCGCCTGCTTCATCGGCTTGCCGGTGTCGCGCGCCTCCAGCCGGGCGAGTTCCTCGGAGTGCTCCTCGATCAGGCGGCCAAGTTTAAGGAGCAGTCGTCCGCGCTCGACGGCGTTGAGGCGGCCCCACGCGCCGGTTTCGAACGCCTTGCGCGCGGCGGTGACGGCGAGGTCGATATCCGCCTTGTCGCCTGCCGCGATCGAGGCGAACACCGCCCCTTCCGCGGGCGCCACCATCGGAAGTGTGCGGCCAGACGCGGCAGGACGCCAGCGATTGTCGATGAATACCCCTTTGGCGGGGGGAATGCTGACGGCGGTGTTCATGACAAGTTGTCTCCTCCCCGAGATTATACGAACGACACTTAAATGGCCGGCGAGGGCGCCGCGTCAATAGGAGGCGCTCTATGGCCGCGCCGCTATAGCCGCGCTCGCCAAGCGCGGCCCGGCCACGACGTGGCCTCGGAAACGGGCGCGGTCACCGACAGTCGCCGACCGCGCCTACAGGCGGCCGGCTTTCGCTGCCCCTACGCCCCCAGCGTCGAATTCTTCAGCGGCAGCGAGCGGATGCGTTTGCCGGTGACGGCGAAGATCGCGTTGGCGACGGCGGGGGCGATCGGCGGGGTGCCGGGTTCGCCGATGCCGCCCCATTTGGCGCCGCCGGACAGCGCGAAATGCGTCTCGATGACGGGCGAATCCGCCATCCGCGCGATCTCGTAGTCGTGAAAATTGCTCTGCTCGACCCGACCGTCGCGGATCGTGATCTGGCCGAACAGCGCCGCCGTCAAGCCATAGAGCACCCCGCTTTCGATCTGCATCTCCACATTGAGCGGGTTGACGACATGGCCGCAATCGACGCAGGCGACGACGCGCTCGACCCTGACTTCGCCCTTGTCGCTGACCGCGACCTCGGCGATCTCGCCGACGATCGTGCCGAACGCCTCGTGAATCGCGAGGCCGCGCGCGGCGCCCTTCTTGATCGGCTTGCCCCAATCGCCTTTGTCGGCAAGCTTGTCGAGCACGGCGAGGAAGTCAGGCCGGTCCAGCAGCAGCGCGCGGCGGAACTCGTAAGCGTCCTTGCCCGCCGCGTGGGCGACCTCGTCGATGAAGCTCTCGACCGCGAACGCGTTCTGCGACGAGCCGACCGAGCGCCAGAACATCACCGGCACATGGGTGTTCTTCAGCGCGAAACCCACCTTCAGAGCCTCAGCGCGGTAGGGAAGGTTGCTCAGCCCCTCGACCGCCATCGGCTCGATGCCGTTTGCCGGCATGGGCCAGCCGAGCGAGCGAAGGATCGAGCCGACCGCGGTGCGGAACTCGAACGCCTTGGGCATGCCATCGGGTCCGAGCGCGGCGCGCAACCGCAACGCGGCCTCGGGGCGGTAGCGATCGTGCTGGATGTCCTCCTCGCGCGTCCAGACGAGCTTCACCGGCTTGCCGACCGCCTTGGAGACCTGCACCGCCTGCCGTAATTCGTCGTTGACCGAGCGCCGGCCGAAACCGCCGCCAAGAAAACAATTGTGGACGTAGACGTTGCGGGGATCGACGCCGCCCGCCTTGGCGGCGAGCTTGATCGCGTCCTCGGGAAATTGTGTCCCCATCCAGACGTCGATGCGATCGGGACGCCAATGCGCGGTCGCGTTCAGCGGCTCCATCGGCGCATGCGCCAGATACGGCGCTTCGTAGACCGCATCGACGACCTTGGCGGCGCCCGGGAACGCGCTCGCCGCGTCGCCGCGGTCGACGGCATTGACGAGCGGTCCGTCGAGCGCGGCGCGATAATCAGCGCGGAAGGTCTCGCTGTTGGCCGCCGCCGCCTCGCCGAAGTCCCAGACGATCGGCAGCGCGGCGAGCGCCTCCTTCGCGCGCCAGAATCTGTCGGCGACCACCGCGACGCCGTTCTCGACGGGAACGACCGCTATGAAACCGCGCCGATCCTTGATGGCGGACTCATTGAAACTCTTCAGCTTGCCCGCGAATACCGGGCAATTGGCGACCGCCGCGTAGACCATGTCGGGCACGCGCGTATCGATGCCGAACTTGGCCTCGCCGTTCACTTTCAGCGGTGTGTCGAGCCGCGCCGCCCGCGTACCTATGAGCTTGAACTGGTCCGGGGTCTTGATCTCCGGCTCGGCCTTCAGCGAAATCTTCACCGCTTCCGGCACCAGTTCGCCGTAGGCGGCGGAACGACCCGAGGCTTCGTGCCAGACCCTGCCCGCTCGGGCGACGCAGGCTTTGGGCGCGACGCCCCAGCGCGCGGCGGCGGCGGCAATCAGCCGGGCGCGCGCGGAAGCGCCGGCCTGTTGCAGGAACACGCGCGATTTCCGCACCGAGGAGGAGCCGCCGGTGCCCATGCGCTGATAGGGCGCGCCATCGATCAGGTTGCGGTTGGCGGAGGCGTATTCGACCCGCACATGAGCGAAGTCGCATTCGAGTTCCTCGGCGACGATCATCGCCAACGAAGTCATCACGCCTTGCCCCATTTCGGACTTGGCGATCCGGATCAGAATCGAATTGTCGGGATCGACGACGACAAAGGCGTTGATCTCGTCGGCGGCATGCGCCGGGGATTCCGGGCTCCACGGCTCCGCCGCGAGCGGCGCCGGGTTGGCGAGTGCCGGCGCGGCGACGGCGATCACGAGACCGCCGGCCGCGGAAAGGCTGGAGGTTACGAACAGTCGGCGCGTCAGATGAGCGGTCATGACGGCGCCCTCAAATCTTGGCGAGTTCGGCGGCGCGGTGCACCGCGGCGCGAATGCGAGGATAGGTTCCGCAGCGACAGATGTTTGTCATCGTTTCGTCGATGTCGGCATCGGTCGGCGTGGATTTCTGCGCGATCAGGCTCACAGCGGCCATGATCTGCCCGGACTGGCAATAGCCGCACTGCGGCACGTCGGCTTCGATCCAGGCCTTCTGGACCGCGTGCAGCCGCTTCGCGCCCAATCCCTCGATCGTCAGCACCGTCTTGCCGACCACATCGCTAGCCGTCGTGATGCACGAGCGGGTTGCGACGCCGTCGACATGGATCGTGCACGCGCCGCAGAGCCCCGCGCCGCAGCCGAACTTGGTGCCCGTCAGGCCGATTTCGTCGCGCAGCGCCCACAGCATGGGCGTTTCCGGCTCGATGTCGAGCCTATGAGTTTCGCCATTGATATTGAGAACGAGCATCGCACGGTTCCTCCGATGACGAGCCTGTTTTGCCTTTAGGCCGAAAGAGGCGGCGGCGCGAGGGGTGATGCGGTCAAAATGTCGCGAGGAGGGGAGGGGGCGGCGGGACGGGTCGCTACGCCGCGCACATGCCTTGAAGGCTGCCGTCGCGAGCATGATGCGTGCCTTTCGAGCATGCCCCTGTTCCCGACAATCGGGTCCTCGGCGGCTTGCCTCGGGTCAATTCTATAATCTCTTGACGTGCCGAGTTCCCTGGTCGCAGCGGAAAATGCAGGGAATTTCGCCGATTCAGCCGCCTTTTGCGTAAATCCGTCTCGAAAACATCCGCGAATGCAAGGGTTTGCGAGCAAATTCCCTACGCAGACGAGCAGGGAATTTTTTTGCCAGCGCTGGGAATTAATTCCGCCGTGCAGGGAATTGCAGGGAATTTGCGCGAAATCGATCCGTGCGCCCGGATGTGTCAAATTTCATTTAGATTGTGGATAATAAAATACCCAACCAGCCAAATGAGAGAAATCCATTCGTTTAACCCGCAGAGGGGAGCTGACTGCCGAGAACGTTGGCGCTCGAGAGACGTAGCATCCTCGCGAACGCGAGGATCCAGGACGCCCGACCTTGTCCAGCTAGCGATCCTCGCGGCGCTCCAGACCGCTTCCGGGGTCACGCCGTCGCCTCATCGTGCCCCCACCGCTGGATACACGCTTTCGCGGGTACGACCCTTCACGGCGAAGCGCCGGATGAGGGCCTTTCGAGGCGGCTCGAGGAATCGACAACATTCGGGAGCCGGAATCAAGCGCCGGTCGGGAACCGGATTTACCAAGAGTAAGGAGCGGGAGGCGTCCTGGCGCTGAGGCGACGCCTCGGAACAACCGCTGCATCTCGACCGACCAAGCCAACATGTGTCATCCTCGCGGAAGCGTCGCCTGCCCGAGCGTCCTTTGAGTGGAGTCGAGGGCAGCTCGTTCAATCGGTGAAACCAAGGGGGCATCGGAGCGAAGACCATGTCGGAACCATCAGACAAATCAGAGCCAACAGATCCCGGCATGACGCGGCGCACCGGGCCGCGGCCGCCGGACGAACTCGCTTACGAGAGCGTGGCGAGGCTCGCCGTCCGCATTCGACAGCGCGAGCTTTCGCCGGTCGAGGTTCTCGACCATTTCATCGCTCGCATCGAGGCGCTCGATTCGAAGCTGAATTCGTTGGTCGTCCGCGAATTCGACGAAGCGCGGGAGCGCGCCAGGGCCGCGGAGCAGAAGGTTCGGTCCGGCTCGAATTTGGGGCCGCTGCACGGCGTGCCAGTCGCGTTGAAAGACCTCTTCAGTTTCAAACCTGGTTGGCGGAACACGTTCGGCGGAGTCCGCGCGATGAAGGATTATGTCGCGAAGAGCTGGTCGATGTTTCCTGAGCGTGTCGAACAGGCCGGCGCGATCATTCTGGGCAAGACCAACAGTCCCGTCTTCGGCTTTCGCGGCGCCACCGACAATTACCTGTTCGGGCCGACACACAATCCATTCGACCTATCGAAGAATTCCGGCGGTTCCTCCGGGGGCGCAGCCGCCTCGGTGGCGGCGGGCCTGCTGCCCTTCGCCGAAGGCGGAGACGGCGGCGGATCGATCCGGATTCCCGCGGCCTGGTGTGGGGTCTACGGTTTCAAACACTCTTTCGGCCGCGTGCCGGTGCGCGCGTCCCCGAACGCCTTTGGCGCAGTCAATCCTTTCATTTTCGAAGGGGCGCTCACTCGAAGTGTCGAGGACGCAGCGCTCATTCTGAACGTCACCGCCGGCTACCACCCCGACGATCCCTTCAGCTTCGAGTCCCACGAGGATTTCTCGGCTGCCGCCCAGCGGCCCATCAGCGGCATGAAGATCGCCTATAGCCGCAATCTCGGCATCTACCCCGTCGAAAAGGTCATCTCCGCCCACATCGATCGCGCCGTCCGCGCCTTCGAAGAGGCTGGCGCGATCGTCGAGGAGGTCGATCCTGCGATCAACCATTCTCAGCAAGAGCTCTCCAGCCTATGGTGCCGGATGATCGCCCCGAATTCACTCTTTGGTCTGGAGCGGCTTCGGACGCAGGGCTTCGATCTGTTGCGAGACCATCCGGAGGATTTGCCGCCGCAGCTTCACCATTGGCTCGAAATCGGGCGCGGGCTGACGGCGCTCGACGCCTTGCGCGATCAGGTGATTCGCTCGCAGATCTTCGCCTCGATCCAAAAAGTCTTCGAGACCCACGATCTCATCGTCACGCCGACGCTGGCATGCATGCCGGTCGACAATTCGACGGACGGCAATACCGTCGGTCCATCCAGCATCAACGGCGAAGCCGTCGATCCGCTGATAGGTTGGTGCATGACCTATCTCTTCAATTTCACCGGGCACCCCGCCGCCTCGGTTCCCGCGGGTCTTTCGCCGGACGGCCTGCCGATCGGTCTGCAGATCATCGGGCGCCGGCATTCCGATTCCGACGTGCTCGCCGCGAGCGCCGCTTTCGAACGCGTGCGGCCCTGGCGGGATGACTACCGGGTCGTGGCGGACGTCCTGACCCGGTGAGGATTGTTCGCCGCCGCTGTAGACGCGGTCGCTGACCGCATTGTTTCAGCTTGGTCGACACTCGGAAAATGAGGCGTTCTACTACAACCGCGCTCAGCGAGCGGGGCTACAATTTCGACGACGCAAGTAACTACCCCGCCACTCTTCGCCCCTCCGCATTGCTGCGCTGGAACAGCTCATAGAGCGCGATCACCCTTCGGCCCTCTCGCGCCGTCAGCGCCTCCTCCGGCGCCCGCCCGGCAAGCACGTCGAGGAAGTGGCGGGTTGAGCGCGGGAAGCTGGCGGCCCAGTCGGCGTCGAGGTTGTGGAAGGAGCGCACTTCGCCGTCGCGATACAGCGTCAGCGCCGGCTCGTCGAGCATCCGGTCGGAGCAGCGCGTCACCTGGATCATGCCCTCTTCGCCCTGGATTTCGAACCGCTCGGCGTCGGCGTAATAGTCCGTGCGCAGAGTCATCTTGAGCGCCAGCGAAACATCCCAGATTCCGTGTACCGGCGGGTCGGCATGGCGCCAGCTCAGCGTAGCGGGCGCATCATAGACACCGGCGGGTGTCTGCGTGCGCTCGATGCAGGCGAAGCCGTCGCGCACGTCGCCGAACAGCCACAGCGCCACCGCCATCATGTGGTGGCCGTGGTCGAACACCATCGGACCGCCGCGCCCTTCAGCGGCGAGCGCATGGCGCCATTGGCTCGCCGCCTCCGGCACATGCCAAGCTTGCGCGCGGTCGGCCATCACCACCTTCATTCGGAAATGCAGCGGCTTGCCGATGGCGCCGTCGCGCAGCAACTCGCGGGCGCGGACCAGCGGCGGATAGAAAATGAAATTCTCGAAGACTTTCAGCCGTTTTCCGCTCGCCTCGGCCGCTGCGATCATGCGGTCGCACTCGGCGAGCGTCATCGCCATCGGCTTTTGCACGCTCACATGCGCGCCAGCCGCCAGCGCCGCCCCGGTCATCGCCTCGTGCAGCGGGTGCGGCGTCAGGATCTCGACGAGGTCGAGGTCCGAGCGCAACAGCCCCTCGAAGTCGCGCGTCGCCAGCGCCCTCGCGTGCTCGCTCGCGCAGCGGGCGAGCAAAGCGGGATCGCTATCGCACAGCGCGGCGACCTCTGCCTCGGGATGGTCGAGGTAGCCGCGCACGTTGAGATCGAATACGCGCCCGAGGCCGACAAAACCGACGCGCAGCTTGCGTGCCATGCAGGGTTCCTCCACCGGTTCGTGGTCGGGAGTCTGGCGCCGACTGCGAGGGGAGTGTCAAGAGCGCCCGCGGTCGCGGTTCGGGTCGGCCGGCGCGGCTCGGGCAATGACCAAAAAATAGGGCGCGAAGGTCGCTCCCCTCATTGCGAGCGTAGCGAAGCAATCCAGCTGCCAACGAGACTGTCCCTCGACGCGTTCACAGCACCAGGCCGTGCAGTCCGCTGTTTCCACAGCTGGAAGCGTCGGCGGACGAGACGCGACCAAATGGGCGAACGAGCGGAGGCGGGACCGTGGATTGCTTCGCTCCGCTCGCAATGACGTAGAGGCCGTTCACGTGACGATCGCATCAAATCGTTCTGGCTTCAGAAACCCACAGCCATTAGCATCCATCGAGGATGCCGCCAGCTGCGCCGCCTTGGGCGCGACTGCCGCCTACTGTCGGATGGAACGGTCGACCATGCACTTTGGTCATTTGCAATACCTGCCCATCGCGCCGCTTTTCTTTCTGCTCCTTGTCGGCCTCTTCGCCGCGCTGGTCCTTTTTGTAGAAGTTGGAATTCTGCAATACGCGTATACCCGTCTCGGCGTGAGTTCACGTGCCGCGCTACTGCTGTTGTTCGGGTCGTTGCTGGGTAGTTACATCAATATTCCTGTCGCCCAATTTCCCGAACAAAACGTGGTGGTCGGCCAGGAAGTTACATACTTCGGCATGGAGTATATCATGCCGGTCCTGGCCGACTGGCCGGGAACCATCGTGGCGGTCAATGTAGGCGGCGCGGTCATCCCGACACTCCTTTCGCTGTATCTCTTGATAAAGAACCGCTCGTGGTTGGCCGGGCTGATCGCAACCGCAATTGTCGCCGCGATCTGCTATCAAATGGCGACTCCGGTCCAAGGGGTTGGAATCACTCTTCCGATATTCACGCCGCCGATCGCCGCGGCTATCGTCGCGATAATTATTTCAACTATTTCGCGGCGAAACGCGGCTCCGCTCGCCTATGTCGCGGGAAGCCTGGGGACGCTGATCGGGGCCGACTTGCTCAACCTGCCGAAAATACCAGACCTCGGGGCGCCGGTCGCATCGATCGGCGGCGCCGGAACCTTCGACGGCATTTTCGTCACCGGAATCATGGCGGTGCTGCTGGCTAGTCTCACCA
>Ga0209773_10000833_pt1 | contig 10422 bp, 7 predicted proteins | sample BogFormECP14_OM1_FD_188244 | JGI IMG/M metagenome (GOLD analysis project Ga0209773, IMG submission 188244) | Bog forest soil microbial communities from Calvert Island, British Columbia, Canada - ECP14_OM1 (SPAdes) (version 2) | ecosystem: Environmental > Aquatic > Freshwater > Wetlands > Bog ... | reverse complement strand
CGCGGCGGGTCCGCCAAGCGGCGCGTCGGTCGCGCTGAAGTGGTGCACGCGTTGCCGAACGGACAGGATGCGCCGCAATATGGTTTCCACTTCATGCAAAAACCATCTGAATGGCTTCTGTAGCAGGGGCCTATATCTTTCTCACCTCGCTCTTACCCTTATTCGTGAGCGTAGGTTTGCTTGCGAACCCGAGAACGAACTGAGGGCAAGATGACGAAGAGCAAAGGCCGCTTCGAGGTTCTGTTCGAAAACAATCCACATCCAACCTGGGTGTATGACGTGGAAACGCTGTTTTTCCTCGAGGTAAATCGGGCCGCCATTCGGAATTATGGCTATTCACGCGATGAATTCCTGGCCATGCGCATTACGGACATCCGGCCGGAAGAAGACATCAGCGCGCTGATGCTGCAGCTGAAGCAAGACCGCCCGGTAGTCCAATCGAGAGAACGGAGATACCGCTGCAAGGACGGCCGGGTGATGCCGGTTCAAGTGACCTCTCACCTTGCAGATCTAAACGGCCGAAGAGTCGCCGTGGTCGTAGCCGAGGACATCACTGAGCGCAAACAGGCGCAGGACACGCTGATCCGTTCGAAGGACGACGCCGAACGCGCCACGCGTTTCAAAGATCAGTTTCTTTCGACGATGAGTCACGAGCTGCGGACTCCCTTGAACGCCATCCTGGGATTCTCCGAGCTTATTTCCGATGAACGCTACGGCACGCTGAATGCGCGCCAGCAGCGTTATATCGAACACATCCACACGAGTGGCCGGCACCTGCTGCGTCTGATCAACGATATTTTGGACCTTTCCAAGATCGAGGCTGGGCGCCTGGAACTAGCAATCGAGAACGTGCGGATCAGCCACGTGTTCGGCGAAGTGGCGAGTGTGATGACGCCCTTGGCTGCGCGCAAGTCGCAAACACTCGTTCAACACGCCGACGCAGGTCTCTGCGTACGCGCGGATGCCACGCGTCTGAAGCAAGTACTTCTCAACCTGCTTGGCAACGCGATCAAGTTCACACCGGAGGGCGGGCGCATTCAACTGGCCGCATCTGTGGATGAAACTCAGATTCGCCTGGAAGTGCATGACGACGGCCCGGGCATTCCTCCTGACGAGCAAAAGCGCATCTTCGAAGCATTTTATCGTTTGCGCCGTTCGGGCGAAGCGATCGAGGGAACGGGACTCGGCTTGGCCATCACGCAGCGTCTGGTGGAACTCCACGGAGGCGAGCTGGGCCTGCGGAGCGAAGTGGGCAAAGGAAGTTGCTTCCATTTTTGCTTGCCGCGCGCGGCGGAAATCGCGAGGCCGTCGGAATTACGCAACAGCTCGTCGCGCAATCCCCGCCAAGCGCCGCGCGTTCTGGTGATCGAGGATGACGCCGCAAGCGCGCAACTGATTCATTCGCAGCTTGCTTCCTGCGGATATGACGCGATCTGTTGCCAGGATCCGCAGCGTGCGCTCGAAATCGCCGCGGAGATTCAACCGGACGCGATTACGCTCGATATCTTTATGAAGCCGGTTAACGGGTGGGAGGTGCTCGCTGAATTGAAGAACGACAAACGCACCACAAGCACTCCCGTAATTGTAGTGACGATTGTAGATCAGCCCGCGATGGGCGCCATACTGGGCGCTGACGAGTACCTGGTAAAACCCGTCGAAAAGGAAACTCTGGTTGCCGCAGTGGAGCGCTGCATTCGGGCACGTGGCGGAGCGCAGCCAAGCCAGCGCATTCTGCTGGTAGAAGACGACGAGCTGACGCGTGAAGTAATCGCGGAAATGTTGCAGAGCCGCGGCTACGACGTGCAGATTGCCGCCGACGGGAAGCAGGCCCTTGCCAAGGTCAGCATGTCCCTACCAAGCCTGGTAATCCTGGACTTGCTGCTGCCGAAGATGAGCGGTTTCGAATTGATCGCGGAGTGGCGCTCTGACCCGCGCACCGCCGAACTTCCCGTCTTCGTCGTTACCAGCAAGGATCTGAGCCGAGATGAGACCAAATACCTCCGTGCCAATGCGGAATTCCTTTTGCACAAACAGCAAGACTGGCACCAGGCACTGATCCGGCAATTGCACCGCGCCGTGCCGAAGCATCAGCAGGAAGTGTCATGAACGAGCGCGTGCTGGTAGTCGAAGACAACGCGTTTAATCTTGAGATGCTGAGCGATTGGCTGGCCCTGGAGAATTATAAGGTCATGTCCGCTTCGACTCTATCGGAAGCGATCGCGGTGATTGAAAAACACCCACCCCACATTGTCTTGCTCGATGTTCAACTCGGTGCCGAGGATGGATTGTCACTGGCTGCGTGGCTGCGGCAACATCGCATCTTGCGCAACACGCCGGTGATCGCCGTGACGGCTCACGCCATGGTTACGGAGCAAGAGCGAATGCTGCAGGCCGGCTGCAACGCCTGCATCTCCAAACCGGTCGAATTTCAATTGCTTCACGAGCAGTTACGCAAATGGCTGCTGATCGCGGCAAAGATGGAACCGACGGATGATCCGCTAGTGGCGTTACCTGCCGCTTCATCGCTTCAGGAAACGAAAGGAGGAAAGCATGCCGAACAAGATACTCGTGGTAGACGATGACCCTCCCACATGCGAACTCATCACCGAAGTATTGAGCGCGGCGGAGGTGGATGCCTTCAGCTTGACGGACAGCAGCGCTGCCGCCGCACGGTTACGCCAAGAGAAATTCGATGCGGTGTTCCTGGATGTGCGCATGCCCCACCCGGACGGAATTGAACTAACGCGCCAGATTCGGAAGTCAGGCCTGAACGTGCGAACACCGATCGTGATGATCACGGGCGAGGGTGAGCAGCAATTTCTGACGCGGGCGTTTGAGGTGGGCGCCAATTTTGTGCTCTTCAAACCTGTCGACCGGCAAGCATTGCTGCGCTTGCTGCGTGTGACACAGGGTCCGATCGATCGCGAACGCCGGCGTTTTACGCGCGTGAGCGTCCGCTGTGAAGCTTTCATCACGTTGGGACGGGAGCGCGTTCGAGGCATGACCGTGGACCTGAGCGCCAGCGGCATGCTCGTACAAGGCGATTGCCGATTTCCCGTAGGTTCGCGCATTGAGTTTAATCTCAACCTCGGCAGCAACAACCGGATCGTGCGCGGCACCGCTGGCGTGGTCCGTTTCGTGGGAGACGGCTTCATGGGCCTGGAATTTCAATCTCTTTCGCCGGCGGACGCGGAAGCGCTGCAGGAATTTCTCGTGCCCCACATACTGCACCTCGATAGATCCGCCAAAGCCTCCCCATCGGCGAGTTTCAAGAACTGACTCATTCGATTGCCTTCTGCCGGTGGGCAGAGTCCCGGCACGCTCACGCTCCACGTCTGCTCATCCATTCGTGAATCTCATCGTTATGCCTCGGCGTTGACCGAAACAAATTTGCAATCGTCCTATATTTCTTGCACGGCTCGATGCTCTTGAGAACAGGCGCAAATCTGAACGAGCTTTTTGATCAGGCGACAAGGCCTGCAAGTTCGCACCGCTTCCCAACGCAGGTGGCGCGGCAGCCCAAGTCTGGTTCGCAACTGAGGAGGGGCAGAACCCATGCGATTCTCTCGAGCGTTTTTCCTTGCTCTATTTTTTTGGGGCATCACCACTACAGCGCAAAATATTCATACCGCCGCCGGCGGAGCACTGCCTAACGGGGTCTCCGCCACGTCCGCCAGCGTGGCACTACCCTACGGGCTTGCGATCAACGGCGCGGGAAATCTTTTTGTCGCATGCTCGGCTCAGAATGCGATTTGTGAAGTAAGTTCCGGCGGAACATTGACCATTGTCGCGGGAAATGGCGGAGGCGGTTACGCCGGTGACGGCAGCGCCGCCACCAGCGGCGAATTGAATTTTCCCTCTGCTGCCGCTTTCGATCAGGCGGGAGATCTTTTCATCGCGGATACTTCGAATAACGCTATTCGCCGCGTGGCTGCAGGAACGGGCGTCATCACCACGGTGGCTGGAACGGGTGTGGCCGGCTATTCCGGCGACGGCGGCGCAGCCACCAGCGCACAGTTGAATTCTCCAGCCGGTGTAACCGTGGATTCAGCAGGAAATATTTACGTTGCGGACACAGTCAACAACGTCGTCCGGCGCGTGGACGCGGGGACGAATTTCATTACGACGGTCGCCGGCACCGGCGTCGCGGGCTACTCCGGCGATGGCGGCGCAGCCACCAGCGCGCAATTGTTCGGCCCTTCAGGGATTGCCTTCGATCAGGCGGGAAATCTTTTCATTGCCGACTCTTCCAATAACGTGGTGCGCCGCGTAGACGCCGAGAGCGGCATTGTGACGACCTTCGCTGGAAACAACGTCGCCGGCTACAGTGGCGACGGAGGAAGCGCACTCACTGCGCAGCTGGATTTCCCGTCGAGCGTCGTGCTGGATGCTTCGGGAAATCTCTATATTGCGGATTATTCCAATAACGTCGTCCGGCACGTGAACGCTCAGACAGGAATCATCGCCACGGTCGCGGGAAACGGCGCTACGGGCTACGGCGGCGACGGCGGATCAGCCACCAGCGCCGAACTGAACTCACCCGCGGGAGTCTTGCTCGATCAGGCAGGCGATCTGTTCATTGCCGACACTTGGAACAATCGCGTTCGCCGCGTGGATGCCCAAACGGCGGTCATCACGACCGTTGCCGGCAACGGTTTCGCCAGCTTAACTGGAGATGGGGCTCTCGCAGTAAACGCGGGATTAAGTGTTCCCTCTTCAGTCTTCGTCGACGCAAGCGATGACCTCATAATTGCGGATTTTGCGGACAACTGTGTCCGCGAGGTGAATGCGCAGTCCGGAATCATTACCCTCATCGCGGGAAGTGGTGTCGCGGGCTACAGTGGCGACGGCGGAAGCGCCACCATCGCGCAGCTGAATACTCCATCCGGTGTATTTCTGGACCAACAAGGAAATCTGTATGTCGCGGATTCTGCAAATAATGTGATTCGCCGCGTGAATGCCCAGACCGACGTCATCACCACTGTCGCGGGCACCGGTACCGCCGGCTATGCCGGCGATGGCGGGCCGGCCACCAGCGCACAGCTGAACTATCCAACCGATGTGGCTGTAGACGCGGCGGGAGACATCTTCATCGCCGATTACCAGAATCAATGCATCCGTGAGGTAAACGCCCAGTCGGGGACCATCACGACCGTGGCGGGGAATGGCACTGCGGGTTACAGCGGAGACGGAGGCAGCGCCACCGGTGCGGAGTTGAATTATCCATCTGGTATCGCTCTCGGGCTTACCGGAGATCTTTTCATTGCTGACTACGTGAACAATCGAATTCGTCGGGTGGATACGCGATCGGGACTGATCACGACCGTCGCCGGCAACGGAACCGGTGGTTATGCCGGAGATGGCGGCGCAGCCTCCAGCGCAGAACTGAACCTGCCGTCGGGTGTTTTCATTGATCAAGCGGGCGACATTTTCGTCGCGGATTCTGCCAACAATCTTGTGCGCCGTGTGGGTGCAGGCACCACAGTGATTACCACCGTTGCCGGTGACGCGGTTGCTGGCTTTGGCGGCGACGGTAGCGTGGCCACCAGTGCGGAGTTGAGCTTTCCTATGGGCGTTGCCGTCGATGCATCCGGACAAGTGTGGATCGCGGACTCAGCGAACAATCGCATTCGACAGGTAGATGCTCCCGCCGCAGTGCAGCTCGCGCCTACGCAACTGGATTTTGGCGATCAAAACGCGGGAACCACGAGCGCTTCTCAGAGTGTCACGTTGACGAACACGGGAGGCTCTCCTCTTGGAATCACCAGTATCGGAACCACTTCCCAATTTAACGAGACGGATGATTGTCCGATCCTGCCGGAAACACTCGCTGCCGGAGACAATTGCTCCATTAGCGTCACTTTCTCGCCCAGTTCCGCGGGATCAGCAAGCGGGTCGCTTTCGATAAACGACAATGCTTATAGTTCACCCCAAAGCGTCTCGTTGCAGGGAACCGGCACGGAGGAAAGTGAATCGGCAATTAATCTAGGAGTCGCGCCGGGCTCGTCCAGTACGTCCTCCGTGATCGCGGGCCAGCCTGCCTCCTTCACGCTGGTCGCATCGTCCCCGACTGTGTCGCAGTCGAGAGTGAATCGGATCGCTGGCCTCACCTCCACGATGGTGTCTTTCACCTGCTCGGGCGCTCCACAAGGAGCTACCTGCAGCCTGTCTCCAACAAGCGCGCCACTCACCTACTCTGCAACGACGATTGTCGTCACCGTAGCCACGACTGGTCGGTCACTAGCCACGCCCAAAGGCGTGCGGCCTCCCGCCGACCCGAAGCAAATCCTTCCAGTGCTGCTTGTGCTGCTGCTGTTGTCCGTGATCTGGACGATAAAGCTGGCGGGCACAAGTCGGTTCCAGTTTGGCGTGCGCAACCTGGCGCTAGCTGCCGCGCTTGCCTCTTTGCCTCTCGTTTGCGTCGGCTGCGGTTATGCGGGCCACCCTGGCCAGCCGGACACGAATCAGATCACCGCAACGCCAGCCGGTTCCTACACGATCACGGTAACCGCCACAAGTGGCGGCGCAAGCCGTGCGATCAACTTGACCTTGATCGTTAAATAAGAAAAAGCCTGGCAACAATACCAGAGCCAGCAATTTGCGCGACTGCCCTCATGGGCCGAACCAAGAGATTACCAGGGAGAAAAAATGAAAAAAGGACAACGAACACATCGATACGAAGTGCATTTGCCCATAGCGGTGCGCGCGCCTGGCCATGCTCTCGCGGCCGGCGTAACGGATTTCATGTCAAGTCGTGATGTGCGTTTTCGGCTGGAAAAACCGCATACCATAACGCGAGGAACCACCGTCATATTGTTCGTAAGCTTGCCTCCAGAGTTCACGTCGGCGAATCAAGTTCTGATTCGCGCGCGCGGACGGGTATTAAATGTGGAGCGCACCTCCCGCCGGGGCGCGCCGTGCTCGGAATTCACCGCTGCCATGGAATCTTATGATTTTGTGGGACAGGACGTATTGAGGGACCAAGCGTTCCCTGATCTGTGAGATACCCTTTCGCAGAACGCACGGGCGACGGGCGGCTCTCGGAGCGGCTCCGAGGGTTCGCTTGCGTCCCCGTGAACGCGCCTTCCCGGAATGTTGTGCGCTTTTCCACTTACTATCGTTTGGCAGCCGCTCGCGCAGACATGATCCTCGGTCGTGGCGATACTCTCTTTTCTTGTTTTAACCAAACGAACGTGGCACGCGACCTGCGATATGAATTCGAGGGCCCGCAAACGAAAAGACGAGCTTCGGCGGCGTGTTTTGTCGCGCCATTCCCGCGCTGCCGAGAGTAGACCATCTGTACTATTGCCCGCGACACATGCCGAAACCAAAATTGAACAGTAATACTTTCGAAAATGACGAGCTTTCCGGTTTACGCGCAACAGGAGCAATCGTAACCATGAGGCGTCGGATCGCGCCTTTCTTACTTATTTTCACAGGCTTCTGGGGACAGGCCGCGAATGCCCAAGGCATCGGCAGTGGCCTGCTCTCTACGATCGGCCAAGTGGCGCCCGCCTTGGCTCCGGGTCCACCACTGGGAGTGATCGTTCGCACGAACCTTGGCCTCGCGGGGCTGCAAGCCGTGTGCCTCTCCAACGGTTGCACGGTGGCCGGCAATCTGGACGGAAACGTCGGGATGGTCTTTCTGGTGACGCCGGCTCCGGGACTTCTTCCAAGCCTTCTTGCGCAAGCTCTGGAGCTTGTGCCGGGAATTAACGACGCCGAACCCGATCAGCTTCTCACCATTCCTCCGAATCAAACCAATCAGACGGCTTCAAGCACACCTCCGCAGGGTTTGTGGGACACCACTCCGGTCAACTACTACGGAAATACCGTCACCGACGGATACGTGAATCAGCCAGCGGCTCAAATCATTCGCGTCGCTCAAGCGCAGAGTGTCTTCAATGTCAGCGGAGTAGGAATCGTTGCGGATATAGATACCGGCGTGGATCCCACCCATCCAGCTTTGCAAGGCGTCTTACTCGTTGGTTACGACTTTACACGCAACCAACCCGGCGGATCGGAACTCAACGATATATCGATGTCCGCGCCGCCGCCTTGTGAGACTTGCGCCGCTGCGTACGTAAATCAACACACGGCGGCAATGCTCGATCAGCATACGGCCGCCATGCTGGACGGATCGCAGTACGCGGCGTTCGGGCATGGCACGATGGTGATGGGCGTAATTCATCTGGTCGCGCCAACTGCGCAACTTCTCCCTCTGAAAGCGTTCAGCGCGGATGGAAGCGGATCGCTTTCGAATATTTTGGCGGCGATTTATTACGCTGTGCAGAACAATACAAATGTCATCAACATGAGCTTCGACATGACGACGAGCTCAACCGAGTTGACGAATGCGATCAACTACGCCAACGGTCATAATGTAATTTGTGCAGCGTCTTCTGGGAATGACGGTGCGGAAGAGTTGGTTTATCCGGCTGGACTGCAGAACGTGATGGGCGTGGCCTCGACGAATAATCAAGATCAGCGCTCGAGCTTTTCGAATTACGGAAACCAGATCGTGTGGGTCGCAGCGCCTGGCGAGGGCGTCATCACTACTTATCCGTTCGCGACGTATGCCGCGGGTTGGGGAACGTCCTTTAGCGCGCCGATGGTAGCCGGAACCGCATCTTTGCTGGTTAACATGCAATCGAGTTCGAGCCAAAATCAAGCGGCTTGGGCGATTGCGCACGCGAAGTGGATCGGTTTGAACATGGGCAATGGACGGCTGGATGTGTACGGATCTTTGTCCGCCTACAATCCCGTCCAGGGATTGTTGCAGTAAAATGAAATGCAAATTCCCGTCCTTCGAAACCATCGGGAAGCGATTGTGGCCATCGATTTCTTCACTGTGCCAACGATCACGTTCCGCGTGCTCTACTGTTGCTTTGTCATCAGCCATGGTCGGCGGCGCATCCTGCACGTTAGCGTCACCAAGCATCCGACGAGCGGTTGGATCATCCAGCAGTTGCGGGAGGCGTTTCCCTTTGGTTCCACTCCCAAGTTTTTGATCTACGATCGAGATGCGAGATATGGTCGGGAGGTTCCAGCGGCAGTTCGATCCTTGGAGATCAGCCCGGTGCAAACCTCGTTCCGGAGTCCCTGGCAAAACGGTGTAGCGGAGCGTCAAACCTTGCAAGTGACATGCTTTGCGATCCCTCCAAACGAGCGCACCTGCTGGGCCACTCCATCGAACAGGATGGCGCCGATCCTCTGGAAACTGATTGGAAAAGGAAGGATGGCACGGCTCTCAAGATCCGCCTCAGCGGACGCGAGGTCAGCAACGAGGACCAGAGGGTCACCTACGAAATAATCGTTGAGGACGTCACCCAACAGTGCAAGCTCGAGGATCACTTGCGTCAACAGGCGGCCAAGGACCCTCTGACCGGTCTGGCCAACTACCGCCAACTGGTGGAAACCGTTGACATCGAGATCAAGCGCTCGGAGCGCACGGCGCGCGAGTTCGCGCTTTTGTTTCTTGACCTGGACGGGTTGGAACAGATCAATGATCGTTTCGGCCACTTAGTAGGCAGTCAGGCGCTTTGTCGGCTGGCCGATGTTTTGTGGATCTGTAGCCGAAAGATCGATACTCCGGCGCGATTTGGCGGGGATGAGTTTGCACTTGTGCTACCCGAGACAGGGCAAGTGCCGGCGAACTTAGTAGCCCGGCGCATTTGCGACAGCCTTGCGAATGATGGAAGGGAGCCGAAGTTGTCGGTCAGTATCGGCGTTGCCATTTATTCTAAAGATGGCGAAAAAGTAGATTCTCTCTTGGGCGCGGCAGACACGGCATTGTACTCGATGAAAGCTAGAACGCGCGGCAACCCGGAAGCGAGCACCTAACGGAAGACCGAACAACTCCACCATAAAGCGGCGGCGACTAGCAAGCCGCGCTAAGTGAACCAATGAAGGGCGAACCTAACCTAATCAGCACGCAGCGCACGCAAATAGCACGGCGACATACTGGCGAAACGATACGACGCGCAGCCGTCAGAGCACTATCCGGTTCGGCGAATCAGCCCATGGGATTCCTGGTGACCGACAATCGCGTTCTCAGTTTGTCCAATCGTGATGCGGTTGCGAAGGCCGTCGCGATTCTTTGACGAAGCAAGATTCACAGACCCTCGTTCCATTCTTCAGCGTGAAATCAACCCTCCGACTGAAATCAATCTCAACCCCGCACTTCCCACAGAGTTCGGTCTGTGCTTCGCTCATCTCGACTCCTGACCATCTCTGTGATGACGCGCGTTATCAACCCGGCTGTGCCCCAACTCTCACCTCAAGACAAGCAAAGCAGCCATGGCGTCTTGTATCGAGATTCGCTCTTCGCTGGAAACCTGTCCACCAAGTGACGCACGGGCCCGAATTGCATCTTCCGCTGCCATAACGCGATCCCGAAGCTTGTTTCGGTCGATCTCAAGA
>Ga0209773_10000832_pt1 | contig 10431 bp, 9 predicted proteins | sample BogFormECP14_OM1_FD_188244 | JGI IMG/M metagenome (GOLD analysis project Ga0209773, IMG submission 188244) | Bog forest soil microbial communities from Calvert Island, British Columbia, Canada - ECP14_OM1 (SPAdes) (version 2) | ecosystem: Environmental > Aquatic > Freshwater > Wetlands > Bog ... | reverse complement strand
GATCTGATTCAGCACTTCGAAGCGACCTTGACGCACGAGCAGCTTGCCAGCCATCACCGCGCCGCGCGCTCGCTTCGATCGATTGTCGATGAAACCTTCGCGGAGATCGGCCGGCTGATTTCAGCCGGACAACCCGTGAGCGAAGTCTCGGTGCAGGAATCGGTGATGGCGCGATTCGCCGCGGCGGGGCTCGTGACTCACGCGCCGCCGATTGTTGCGGTCAATGAGCATAGCGCCGACCCGCACTATGGACCGAGCCCCGCGTACGACCGCGCGATTCGCCCCGGCGATTTCATCCTGCTCGACTTGTGGGCCAAGGAGTCGGCGCCCGACAGTATCTACGCCGACTTCACCTGGGTCGCGTTCGCCGGCGACAGGATTCCCCCCGAGCACGCGCGAGTGTTCGAGATTGTCGCGCGGGCGCGCAATGCAACGGTTGATCTCGTGCAACGCCGGGTCGCGACGGGCGAGCCGGTCAGTGGCCGTGAAGCCGATCGCGCGGCGCGCTCGGTAATCGAGGACGCCGGCTTCGGCGACGTTTTTGTTCATCGCACGGGCCATTCGATCGGCCGCGAAGTCCATGGCACCGGCGCGAATCTGGATTCGCTCGAAACGTTGGACGACCGCACGCTGGTGGACCGCACCTGTTTTTCGGTCGAGCCGGGTATTTATCTGCCGGGCAAATTCGGTGTGCGCAGCGAACTCGACATGACGATCGAAAACGGGCGTGCGATGGTCAGCGGAGAGCCGCGCCAGAGCGAGATAGCCGCAATCCTGGCGGTGCCCACTTCCAAGCGCAAACCGGGCGTGGCAACTTAGCCCGATCATGATTCGCGCCGTGATATTCGATCTCGACGGGACGCTGGTCGACACCGAGCCGCTTCACTTCGCGGCGTTCAACCAAGTGCTGCGTCCCGACGGAATCGAAATTCCGCTCGACGAATATTCCGCGCGGCTGATTGGCCTCAACGATCGCGATTGCTTCGCGACCGTGCTGCGCGAGAATCGCAAGGACGCGAGCAACGAGCACGTCGCCGAATTGATCGCGCGCAAGACTGTCGTGTACCAGGCGATGGTTGCGGAGCGCGACGTTCTTTATCCGGGCGCCGAAAAGTTCGTGCGCGATTGCGCACAAAGATTCCCGCTGATGATCGCGACCGGCACGCTGCGCGCCGAGGCCGAGGCGATTTTGCGCCGCGCCGGACTGCGCGAATTGTTTCTCGACATTATCGCGGCCGAGGACGTCGAGCATGGCAAGCCCGAGCCCGACGGTTTTATCCTGGCGCTCGGGCGTATCGGATATTTGCTGCGGCAGCGCGATCCGGTGCTGGCCGACGAATGCCTGGTGGTTGAAGACACGCAGGCTGGAATCGAAGCGGGTCATCGCGCCGGAATGAAGGTGCTCGCGCTATGCCACATGGCGCCGGCGAGCGAGCTCGCGGCGGCCGACGTCGTGCGCAAATCGATTTCCGATCTGGATCTCGACGGCGTACTCCACGCGCTTAGAGGACCACGCGCTTAGAGGACGAAGATGGCGGCGAAGCTCTACCAGTTTCTCGGCAGTCCGTTCTGCGCCAAGGTGCGCAAGCTGCTCGCGTTCAAGGGCGTCGAGATCGAAGTGATCGAGGTCGACTACCTCGAGCGCAAAGAACTGCTGCTCGCGTCGGGACAGATCACGGTGCCCGCGGTCACGCTCGACAGCGGCGAGACGATCGTCGACTCGGCGCGAATCGCGCTTCGGCTCGAAAAGTTTTATCCCGAGCCGACGATTTTCCCCGCGGGCTGGCGCGGGATGCATCTCGTGCTCGCCGACTATATCGACAACCAGCTTGAGGACTCGGTCTATCGCGTCGCGCTGGCCGACGAGCTCGCGTATTACAGCCGGCAGGGCGCCGACCGCGCCGCGCTTTGGCGCCTGATTCGCGAGCGCAAGTACGGCGCCGGTTTCGTCGATCGGGTGATCGCCGATCATGCGGCCAACTGGGAACGCGCGCGCGCCGCGCTGGCGCCGTTCGAGGAGCAGCTCGCGACCGTGCCGTTTCTGACCGGGAGGATCGGGCTGGCGGATTTCGCGCTATACGGGCAGTTGTTCTACCTGGCGTTCACCGGCGAGTTGAAAATTCCGGCCGACATGAAAAACCTGCGCGCGTTTTTCGGGCGTGTCGATCGGATCACTTCGATGGTCGAAGAAGCGAACGGCTAGACTGTCAGACGATTTCGCCGATTGCCGTCGTCAGGAAATGGCTGAAGAGCGCGCCGGTCGAGTCGAGCGCAACATCATATAGCGACGCGGTGCGGCCGGGCACGAACACCTGGTGGCCCTCGTCGGTCAGCGCGTACACGACGCAGAGCATCAACGCCAGCCACGGCCGCTGCGCCATCGGGCCGCGCACCAGCAGCCAGAAAAGTATGCCGTACTCGGTGAAATGCGCGGCCTTGCGCACCAGCATGTGGCATACGTCGACGGAAGCGGCGGTGATCCCGGGAATCATCCAGCGCAGCATCGGGTCGATTACCTTGCTGGTGTTGGCGGCGGAGAAGCCTGAGGTGGACAGCACGAAGATCAGGCCGCCCCACAAGATAACCGGGATCCATTCGCCCAGTGGCGCGAGCAGCGGCGGCTCGGTTGAGAGAGCTTTCGCTGGCGGCATCAGTTGGCCGCCGTTTGCGCGCCAGCCGTGCCGTCGAAAGTCGCGCAATAATTTCGGGTAGGACGCTTTTTCATGAAGGTCGGAAACATGTCAGACTTATCAATCATAGCTGATCGATACTAGTATACCGGCGCGCGACGCAGTCCTGAAACGGAGCCGCAACATGGATAACCTGCTGACCATTCAACGAGCCCAGCCGGCGCCGCCGTGCACAGTTGTGATTTTCGGGGCGTCGGGCGATCTGGCCAAGCGCAAGCTGATCCCGGCGCTGTACAATCTGCTCGCGTGCGGCCAGGGCATGCTGCCGCCGCAGAGCGCGGTGCTGGGATTCGCGCGGCGCGAGATGTCGCTCGACGATTTCCGCAAAAGCGCGCACGATTGGACGACCAAGTTTTCGCGCCTCAAGGTGGACGAGTCATGCTGGGCGACCTTCGCCGACGGCCTCGACTATCTGTCGGGACTCGACCGTCCCGACGGTTTCGTAAAACTTAAAGCAAAGCTTGAAGCTATCGAAAAGGCGCGCGGCATCCCGCCCAATCGCGTTTACTACCTTGCGATTCCGCCCGAAGCGATTGGCGAGTCGGTCGAGGGGCTGACCAAGGCCGGTCTGATCGCGGCGCCGACTGCGCCGAACTTCACTCGCGTCGTAGTCGAAAAGCCGATCGGCCACGATCTCCCGAGCGCACTCGAAGTCAATCGCACGCTGGTGAAGTATCTCGACGAGCAGCAGATTTTCCGCATCGACCATTACCTTGGCAAGGAAACGGTGCAGAACCTGCTGGCGCTGCGCTTCTCGAATGATATTTTCGAGCGGCTGTGGGGCGCGCGCAACGTCGATCACGTGCAGATCACGGTCGCCGAGGCCGAAGGCGTCGGCACGCGCGCCATGTACTACGATCATTCGGGCGCGCTGCGCGACATGGTGCAAAATCACATCCTGCAGGTGCTCTCGCTGCTCACGATGGAAGCGCCGGTGTCGCTCGATTCGGCGGCGATTCGCGACGCCAAGCTGAACGTGTTGCGCACGCTGCGGCCGATTAAGAAGGAAGACGCGCGCTCGAACACGGTGCGGGCGCGCTACGCGGCGGGCGTCGATGCGGACGGCAAGCCGGTGCCCGCGTACATGGACGAGCAGGGTATCGCGGACAATTCGCGCACCGAGACCTTCGTCGCGCTGAAGACCTACCTCGACAACTGGCGATGGTCGGGAGTGCCGTTTTTTATTCGCACCGGCAAGCGGATGAAAGCGCGCGCGAGCTCGATTTACGTGCAGTTCAAGGACGTGCCGCAGATTTTGTTCAATCGCGGGTCGAAGGTTCCGCCCAACGCGCTGATAATCCGGATTCAGCCGGACGAGGGCTTTTCCTTCGACGTGATGACCAAGCGGCCGGGACTGGACCTCGTGCTGCAGCCGGTGCGGATGAATCTCAGCTACAACGCGGCCTTCGGCGACGCCTCGTCGCCCGAGGGCTACGAACGGCTGCTACTCGACGTGATGGACGGCGACCACACGCTGTTCATCAGCGCGCAGTTCGTCGAGAAGTCGTGGGAGTTCGTGCAGGGGATTCTCGATGCGTGGAGCGACCCGGTGCGCGTCCCGCTGGTCGAGTATCCTGCCGGAGGCTGGGGGCCGAAAGAGGCCGACCAGTTGATTCGCTTCGCCGGCAGACAATGGCACGAGCCCTAAGAACCCGGCCTAACTACACTATGGGGATTGAAGATCTACTTTATCGATAACGCGCTCGTCTTTATCGAAGTAGACTACCCAATATTCCGGATCGAGCGGTGCAAACGACGAAGGGTACACGTCCGCTTCGATGCATCCATTAATGTGGTTTGCTGCAAGAAATCCGCTGTCACAGGTCTCGCTGTTACGTAGAGCGCCCATGCGCTCCGCGACTTCCTCATGCGACATGCCGGCTGCAACCCTCTCGAAACCGGAGCTGAGCCGACCATCTCGGTGTACGCCGAGCCCGACCAGTGTCGTCGCAGCGATTACGAACACACTGGCCATCGCCTTTCCACTAAGCTTCATTCGATGCCAGTAACGACTAGCATGCAGGCTGCACATTTTCACGGTTCTTCACATCGAGCCGACAAGCAACCGTTTCTCGCGGCCCGCGAGAGGATAATTCCGATGGCGACCCCCGCCTGCTGGTCGCGTCCTCTTCTTAAACCCAGCGCGGCGCGGTGTCGGGCGCGATACCGAACGCCATCTTTCCAATCAGGCCGAGCGAGTCATGCCCCGCCAACGGATGGATGACGCCGGCGCGAACGTCTCGGTACAGCTGTTCGAGGGGACCCGAACGCGAGATCGCCGCACCGCCTGCGATGCGCATCGCCTTATCCACCACGCTGACCGCGGTCTCGGTGACGAAGTGTTCACACGCAAGCAAATCCATCAGCGGTGGATTGGCGCGATGAGCCGGCTCACTTAGCGGGCTCGCAGTCTGCAAGAGCATCGCTCGAGCCGCCTTCAGCCCGACTTCCATCTCGGCCGCCATGAACTGGTTCCCCGGGTAATGGCTCACGGGCCGGTCAAAGGGAATCTGGGTCCGTTCGTTCGCCCACTTGATCGCATGATCGCGCGCGGCCTGCGCGATACCGAGGTAGCAGGCCGAAATCGAAGTCATAAACCACGCGACAAAAACATTATTGTAACTATCCCAGCCGCGTGCCGTTCGCGCCGTCACGTTCTCCTCGGGCACGAAGACATTCTCCCACACGGTGTCGTGGCTCGACGAAGCGCGGATGCTCATGGTGTCCCAGTTGTTCTGAATCTTGATGCCCGCGGTTTTGGCGGGCAGATAAAAGTACAAGCACAGCGGTCCTTTCACCGGGTCGTCGTAGTGTGCCGTCTCTTCAAAGTAATCCGCGCATACGCACAAAGTGCTGAACCCCGCGCGCCCATTGACCCTGTAGCCTCCCGGCACCTTCTCCGCACGCCGCGTGGTGTCGTTGAGCCCGGCGAAGCCGACCACGGTATTCATCCTGGGGTCGCTGGTGCCAGAGCATACGACTGCGCCGCCCGCGCTCGCTTCCAACAGCGGTCGTTGTTTCTCATCGCCCAGGCGCCAGAGGTCCGAGCGCAATCCTAGATTGAACAGGTGCATATTGACCATGACCGCAGTCGGTCCATCGCCCAAGGCTAGCCGCTCCTGCGCCAGCACATAGTCCAGGAGGTTGGCGCCGCCACCACCGAGTTCAGCAGCCAGCGTCATGGTGAGGTAACCGGAGGTCTTCATCGCTTCGATATTCTCGAAGGGGAAGCTGTTCTCGCGGTCATGTCGAGTTACGCGCGTCTTGAAGTCGTCGGCGTGAGTGGCGGCTAACTTGATAAAGTGCTGCTGCCGTTCGATCGCTGTCATCGCCATGGAAAAACCCCTTTTGGCCTCGTCGCCGGACTAGTTTCTCCGCCCGCTCGAATCGGCCGTAACAGTCCTCGAATCCAAAACCTCACTACGCCGATGACTTCCTTAGGGCAAGCAACGCGGCCGCTCCCAGAGGCAGCGCCCGGAAGGCGAGATCCGTTCAGGCGGCGCGCCCTAGTCCCTTCTTCAACACCCTGCTAGAGGATAGACCGATGGCGACTAACGCTGACGCTTGTTGCACCGGCGAAATCTCCGCGGTTGAAATTCCGATAGCGTGCGACCTTGACGCGATCGCGGCGACTGATCGCCCGCGCTACAACGAGTTGCGTGCGATGCTTCGGCCCGCGGCGGTCGGCAAGCGCGAGCTGCCCGACGGTATCGCGATTCAAATATCGACCGAGCGGATGACGCTGGCGCAGGTCGCGGAGTGGATATCCTTCGAGCGCAAATGCTGTCCGTTCCTGGAGTTCCGAATCGACGTCGCGCCCAAGTCGGGACCGGTGTGGGTGAGCCTGACCGGGCGCGCCGGCGTCAAGGAATTCCTCGCACAGGCGTTCGCGCGTTAGCTGGACGGCGCTCTCAGGCCGGGACTCCTTCGATCACACTCACGCGGGCCTGCGTAGAAACAATCCGGTTCAGCTTGAATCCCGCGCCGGCGAGAAGCGACTGGAACTCGGCTTCCGATCGCTGACGCCCACCGGTGGCGACCAGCATGTTGACGTCGTTAGCTGCGGCGCCGCGGCTCTCGATCGAGCCGTCGATGCGAGGCGGGTACACACCTTCGACGATCAGCAGTTTGGCGCCGCTGTCCATCGCGCGATGACAACATCTGAGAATCGCTGTTGCCTTCTCGTCATTCCAATCGTGGATGACGTGCTTCAGCACGTAGGCATCGGCGCCGGCCGGAACTTCTTTGAAGAAGTCTCCGCCGACAGCCTCGCAGCGAGTGCTGATTCCGGCGGCCGCGATTTTTTCCTTGGCGCGTTGTGCAGTGGCCGGTTGGTCGAAAACGACTCCTCTGACCTGCGGATTCGCGTTCAAGATGCCGATCAGAATCGCACCGTTGCCGCCGCCAACATCGACGACGCTCCGAAACGCCGAGAAATTGTACGCCGCGGCGACTGCGGCCGCCGTTATCGGCGCCATCGCAGCCATCGCCGCGTCGAATCGAGCCGCAGCCTCGGGGTCTCGTGCAAAGGCCGCGAAGGCGTCGAGGTCGGGTGAGCTTTTGCGAAAGGCGGGCTCGCCGGTTCGAACGCAATACTCAAGATCTTTCCACGCGTCGAAAACAGCCGGCCCCGCAAAGAGCATCACGCTCTGGCGCATCGAAACCGCGACGTCACTGCGAAGATGCTGACCGACCGGGGTCAGCGCAAACTTGCCGTCCGGCTGCTCTTCGAAGACACCCACACTTGCGAGCAAACGCATCACGCGCCGGAGCGAGTGCGGGTCGGTCTCGGTCGCCTGTGCCAGTTCCTGATGGGTGCGTGGCCCGTCCCTCAGCAGGTCGGCGATTCCCAGGCTTGCTGCCAGGTACAGAGCGCGAGAAAAGTAGTGGCCGATTCCAATCTGATAGAGAACTACCGGCGGCGGCAATGCGGCGGACTGCGTGACTTTTTCATCCGGCATGGCGAGTCTCCTCCTATCGTAGCGTGAACCGACGACAGCGGAGAAAAGTTACGCTCGAAGAGTTACTGGATATCGCGGCTTTCAGGATCGGACGGGATTTTATCTGCTGGCATAGCAACCCCTCCTCGGCTAACATCTCTCGTCGCCGCACCTTTGACGAGAACACCATTCCACACGAGGACTCGGAGAGTTACTTGGCCGACAACAACAAGGTCGTAATTATCGGCGCGAACGGGACGATGGGTGCCGGCGCCGGAACCGTTTTCGCCGGCGCGGGCTACAGCGTCACGATGCTGGCGCGCTCGCCGGGCAAAGCAAAAGAAGGATTGACCGACGCGCAGAACGATGCGCGCGCCGAAGCGATCGCCGAGCGCATCTCGCTCGGCGCGTACGACAGCGACCTCGCGCGTGCGGTCGGTGAGGCTGCGATCGTGTTCGAGTCGCTGGCCGAAGACCTGCCGTTGAAAAAACAATTCTTCGAGCTGATCGACAAGAATCGGCGGCCCGAGGCGATCATCGCTACCGGATCGTCGGGACTGTCGATCGCCGAGATGGCGCGCGGACGCAGCGATTCGTTTCGCCGCAATTTCCTCGGCGTGCATCTGTTCAATCCGCCGCACGTGATTGTCGGCACCGAAGTCATTCCGGGTCCCGACACCGACGCCGCGGTCGTCAAGAACGTCGTGGCCATGCTGACCAAACGGCTCGGCCGCAAGGTGATCGTTACCAAAGACATGCCCGCGTTCGTCGGCAACCGGGTGGGCTTCAAGGTGTTGAACGAGACTGCGCAGCTCGCGGCCGAGCACGGCGTCGCTTACATCGACTATCTGATCGGGCCGCACACGGGTCGCGCGATGGCGCCGCTCGCGACCGTCGATCTGGTCGGATGGGACGTGCACAAAGCGATCGTCGACAACGTGTATGCGAATTGTAAGGACGAGGCGCACGATGCGTTCGCGATGCCGGCGTACATGAATACGGCGCTCGCCAACGGATGCCTCGGCGACAAGACGCCGGAGCGTGGCGGGTTCTATCGTCGCGCGGGCAAGGAAGTCTCCGTGCTCAACCCGAAGACGGGCGGGCACGACAAGTTGGAGAAGCCGGCGCCGATCGAGTTCGTCGAAAAGATGAAGGGGCTGCATCGGGTGGGACGTTACGCCGAGGCTTTGAAGGTTCTCGCCGAAGCCAAGGGCGCTGACGCCGACCTGTGCCGCCGCGTCGTGCTCGGCTACGTCAGCTATGCGCTCAATCGCGTCGGCGAAGTGGCGGCCAGCGCGGCCGACGTCGACACTATAATGTCGTACGGCTTCAACTGGGCGCCGCCGACGGCGATTGTCGATTTGCTCGGCGCGAAAAATACGGTGGCGATGCTGCAGAAGCTCAAGCTGCCGGTGCCGGCGACGGTCGATCAAGCGGCGTCGCGCGATGCCAAAATGTTCGCCGGCGGGCTGCTCGAATACGGCCGGACTTTTGTTGGATAATTCCAGTATGATGATTAGATTCATCGTTGTATGATTTGGGTATGATTACGCTCGCAATCAATAGGAGGGCGCGATGACGAAACCGGCGCCGGTATATGTTTTGGGCGGAGCGCAAACCGACTTTGCCCGCAATTGGTCCAAGGAAGGAAAGCATTTCGTCGCAATGATGCGCGAGGCCACGCTGGGCGCGCTCGAAGCGACCAAGATCGAACCGCGCGAAGTTGAAACTGCCCACGTCGGCAATTTCGCCGCCGAGCTATACGCCAAGCAGGGGCATATCGGCGCGTTCTTCCTCGAGATCGATCCGACTTTTTCCGGACTCCCGACCAGCCGCCATGAGGCGGCGTGCGCGTCGGGCTCTATCGCGCTGATCGCGGCGTCGGCGGAGATCGAGGCGGCGCGCTACGACCTGGCGTGCGTGTGCGGCGTCGAGCAGATGAAGACCGTCGATTCCACCACCGGCGGCGACTACCTGGGAACCGCGGCGTGGTACGAGCGCGAGGCCAAGGGAATCGAGTTTCCGTTCCCGAAACTGTTCGGCCGCCTCGGCGACGAGTACGACAAGCGCTACGGCCTGAAAGACGAGCACCTCGCGCACATCTCGGCGGTGAATTATTCCAACGCCAAGCGCAATCCCAACGCGCAGACCCGCAACTGGTTCATGAGCGAGAGTCACGCGCAGCACGAAAGCAAGTTCAACTCGGTCATCGGCGGCCGCATCAAGGTGAGCGATTGCTCGCAGGTGACCGACGGCTCGGTCGCGATTTTCCTCGCTTCCGAAAAATTTGCGACCGCGTGGGCCAAGCGCAACGGCAAGCAGCTCGCCGACATTCCGCGCATCCTCGGATGGGGCCATCACACGGCGCCGCTCGAATTCGACACCAAGGTCGCGGAGAGCCGCGACAACACTTACGTGCTGCCGCATACGCGGCAGGCGATCGTCGACGCGTTCAAGCGCGCGGGTATTGCGGGCGTCAGCGAGCTGTCGGGAATCGAGACGCACGACTGCTTCACCACCTCGGAGTACATGGCGATCGATCATTTCGGGATCACCAAGCCGGGCGAATCGTGGAAGGCGGTCGAGGAAGGCGTGATCGAGCTCGGCGGCAAGCTGCCGATTAATCCAAGCGGCGGACTGATCGGCGCAGGCCATCCGGTCGGCGCGACCGGAGTGCGCCAGATGCTCGATTGCCATCGCCAGATAACGCATGTCGCGGGCGACTACCAGGTCGAGGGCGCGAAGAAATTTGCGATGCTGAATATCGGCGGCAGCGGCACTACCAGCTGCGTGTTCATCGT
>Ga0209773_10000831_pt1 | contig 10436 bp, 9 predicted proteins | sample BogFormECP14_OM1_FD_188244 | JGI IMG/M metagenome (GOLD analysis project Ga0209773, IMG submission 188244) | Bog forest soil microbial communities from Calvert Island, British Columbia, Canada - ECP14_OM1 (SPAdes) (version 2) | ecosystem: Environmental > Aquatic > Freshwater > Wetlands > Bog ... | reverse complement strand
CTGCTTGATCTGGGCTGCCGCATGGCGCGCCCGGGTGAGTTCAGCGAACGCGCATTTCTGAACGGCAAGATGGATATCGCGCAGGCCGAAGCGGTCGCCGACCTGATCGATGCCGGCACCGCTGCCGCCGCGCGCGCCGCGGTGCGCACCATGCAGGGTGAATTCTCCGATCGCATCAATGAACTTCAGGCGCGCATCACCGAACTGCGCATGCTCGTCGAGGCAGCCATCGATTTCCCCGACGAGGAACTCGACTTCGTACCGATGAGCGCGGTGCAAGCCCATCTGGCGACGGTTTTCGCCGCCTTCGATTCCATCGCGGCGGCGGCCCGGCAAGGCGCGCTGCTCCGCGAGGGCTTGAATGTCGTGATCGCCGGCCGTCCCAATGCGGGCAAATCCAGTCTGCTGAATAAACTCGTGGGCAATGAGGTCGCAATTGTCGCCGCCAGCCCTGGCACCACCCGCGATGTCCTGCGCCAGCACCTACATCTCGACGGCCTGCCCCTGAACTTGATCGATACCGCGGGATTGCGCACTGCCGCCGACGCAGTCGAGGCCGAGGGCGTGCGGCGCGCCAGGAGCGAACTTGGAATGGCCGATCGGGTGCTGTACATGCTGGATGGCGCTGCTTCCCAAGACGATGCGCCGGATTGGGCCGCAGAGCTCGAGCAATTGCCGCCGCGGGTTCCCGTCACCTTGCTCATCAACAAGATCGATTTGATCGCCGCGCCGGCGCATATCGATGAGGCATCGGTGCCGCCGCGCATTTATTTGAGCGCCAAAACCGGCGCGGGACTCTCGCTGCTGCGCGCGCATCTCAAAGCCAGCGTGGGATTCGTCGAAAATGCCGGCGCGCTGTCGGCTCGGCGCCGCCATCTCGATGCACTCCACCGCGCGCGGCGCGCGGTGGAAGCAGCCGCCGAGAGTGTGGCGGCAATGCGCGGCTTCGAACTATTCGCGGAGGATTTGCGCCTCGCTCAACTGGCTTTGAGCGAAATCACGGGGGAGGTCAGCAGCGATGACTTGCTCGGCGAGATTTTCAGCAGCTTTTGTATCGGCAAGTAATCGTCAGATGATCTGCTTGCGCCGATCCACGGGAATCTCGACTTCGATCGATCGTGCCAGCGCTGCCAGCAACACCAGAACCGCCAGCACCGCCACGGTGATGATTGCGGTGGTCACCGGGAACCGCCAGAACAGCCACAGCATGGTACTCGCGGACACCGTCAATATCGCTAAAAGCGCAATGATGTTCGCGCGTGCGGACGCTCCTTCGGTCATGTCGGTCTCCCCCAAGGATCGAGGCAAGTGGTCGCTGTAACAAATTATACATATCGTCTAGTTAAACGCCTATACAGGAAAAGCCCTAATATTTGATTCGCTGCTAAACGTTCATTTAGCAAGCTTTACCCGAGCATGGTTTCGCGTTTCCAATGGCGCGCGGTCAAGGTGAACAGCAGCAGCGCTACGGCGAGCGATGCCGCGGCGGAAATCAGGATGTCGAGCCGTGCGATCGGCTCATCCTTGAGCACACTGGTCATCAACAAGTGCTGGCTCAAGGAGGGGATGAACATCAACTTACTCGTGGGTTTGAGCGAGTACACACTGGCAAAAGCGATGGGCAGCGTCGGCACCAGCAGCACGGTGGTGAGATAAGTCTGCGCCTCGCGGTAGCTGCGGGTGAAGGAAGCGATGAAGGTCATGAGAGTGGCCCCCACCGGCACGAAAGGCAGGCAAATCGCGAAGAAAATCAGCGCGGTTCCTGCGCCTAGATTGGCGCTCATACCCAGCTTTTCCAACGGCACGAAGCGAAACACCCAGACGAAAGCCGTCAGGCTCAAGGCCAACGAAATGCACATGTAGGCACAGGCCGCCAACACCTTGCCGCCGACCAGCGCGGCGCGCGCCACCGGCAGACTGAGCAGCGCCTCCAAGGATCCGCGTTCGCGCTCGCCGGCTGTGGAATCGATGGCCAGGTACAGACCTCCCATCAACAGACCGAACAGCACGAAGTAAGTCATGAAGCCGAGCACCAGCACCGCGCGTCCCGTCGGTGTCGCGACATCCACATCGTTGACCGCCACCGGCACGGTGAGCAGCGGGCTCACGCCCCTCACCTCCAGTCGCAATTGTGCGACAGTATTGGCGTAAATCCCCAACATGTTTCTGGCGCGATCCGCGATTTTCCGCGTCTGCGAGTCCGCGCTATCGGCGAACAACAGCAGCGGCGCCGGCTTGGCCGCCGCGAACAACTTGGGATATTCCTCAGGCACCAGCAGCACGATTTGCGCGCCGCCGCCACGTACCGCGGCGCGCGCCTCATTCTCCGACAGCTCGCGCCTGGTGAGTCTGGCGCCCCGCGATTCCAGATACCGGGTCAGCCCCGGTGCATAGTGACTGCCGGAGATCGTGAGCTTGAGGGGCACGTCCGATTCCAGCACGCTTTGCTCCAGCGTGCGCGAGATGATCAGCCCGAACATCAGCGGCCCGAACAAGGGACCGAACAGCAGCGCCGACAACAGCGTGCGCCGGTCGCGCAGATTCTCCAAGAATTCCTTGGCGAACACGATGAACAGCGGGCGCAATTCAGCTCACCCCTTCGGTGTTGCCCAGCACCTGCAGAAACGCCTCTTCCAGCGATGCGTTGCCATTGCGCTCGCGGATCTCCTGCACGGTCGAGTCCGCCAGCACCCGGCCCCGGCCGATGATGACCACCCGATCGCAGAGCGCCGCCACTTCCTGCATGACATGCGAGGAGAACAGCACGCAGCGGCCCTGGGCTTTCAAGTCGAGCAGCATTTCCCGCAGGTTGCGGATCGCCATCACGTCGAGTCCATTGGTGGGCTCGTCGAGAACCACATTTCCCGGGTTGTGAACCAGCGCCCTGGCCAATGCCACCTTGATGCGCTGGCCTTGCGAGAAACCCTTCGCGCGCCGTCCAATGAAGCTCTCCATGCCAAGGCTGCGCACCAGCTCGTCGGTGCGCGACTTCAAGAGTTGCCGGCTCATCCCATACAGCGATCCGAAATAGTGAATGTTCTCGCGCGCGGTCAAATTGTTGTAGAGGCCGGCGGCATGCGGCAGCACTCCCAGGTGCGCGCGAGCCTCCGAAGTCGCGCCAAGGATGTCGAGGCCATCGATGCACGCCCTGCCGGAATCCGGGGTGAGCACGCCGTACAGCATGCGGAAACACGTGGACTTGCCGGCGCCGTTGGCGCCGAGCAGTCCTGTGATCTGCCCGTTCTGCGCAACGAATGACACGTCGCGCGCGGCCTCGATGCTGCCGAATCGTTTGCTCAAACCGAAGGCTTCTATCACGGCGCAGGACCCGTCATGCTGATGAAGAAGGGTTCCGAGGTGTGCTCCTTGAGGCAGCTGGCATCGAGCTTGTCGGGCGCGGCGCTGTCGAGGAATTCCGCGGTCAGCCGCGGCATGCAGCCGGTGCCCAGCTGGCCGTGACCCTCACCTTTCAAAATCAGATGCCGATGGCGCGTCAACTTGAGCGCCGCGCGCTCGGCATCGGCGGGCGGCGTCACCGGATCCGCCTCGCCGGACAACAACAGGGTTGGAATATCGCTCGCCAGCGGCGCGTGCAAATCGGCGTCCACCGGGCCGTGCGGCCATAGCCCGCAGATCTCCTTGAGCGCATCCACCTGCTCCGTGCCCTGGTAGGTTTTCGCGATGGCGGCGCGGTCGATGATGGCCGCGGCGAACAAAGGTTGATCCTCGCTGCAGATCACGCTGTTCTGCATGCCGTTCGCCAGCTGATCGCCGATCAGCCGCGCATTCATCACCGCTTGTGAGGCGAGCGGCCGCAGCGAGCCATGCGCGGCTTGATGGATGAGAGCCGGGAGCAGCGAGGCGTGCAGGGAACTGTACGACAGAAATCTCAAGGCCGCGCTTAGCAGCGCGTGATTGAAGTCGATCTGCATGGGCAGCCCACTGTTCGGATCGTCGATCGTCACCGCGACCTTCTGCGGTCCGAATTGGCGCAGCAGCGCATCCAGCTCCTGCCGCAATTCGGGATACGCGGCGGCGCATTCCGGCGCCTGCTGGCAGCGCGCCACGATGAGATTCAAGGCGCGCTCGCCGTCTAACGGGGTTTCGGCGCCGATCGCCTGCTGCGGATAAGTCACGCCGTCCAAAATCACCGCCTGTGTGCGCGCCGGAAAGCGCCGCATGTAGAGTTCCGCGACGCGCGTGCCGTACGAGCCGCCGTACAAATTGATCTCCGGGTAACCCAAGGCCGCGCGCACGTCCTCCAGATCGCGCACTGCCACGCTGGTGGTGTAGAAGCGCACGCGCTGCCCCAGTTTCTCGAGGCACCCGATGGTCGCTTGACGCAAGGCTGGCAGCGGATCCGCAGGCTGCCGCCAGTCCTCAGGATATTCGCAGTACAAGGGACTTGATTGCCCGGTGCCGCGCTGATCCAGCAACACAATGGCGTGATTGCGGTTGATGCGCGCGAATGCGGAGGCTGTAGCCACATACGACTGCACCGCACTTTGTCCGGGTCCGCCCGCCAGCAGAAACAGCGGCGCCGCCGTGCTGCGCCGATTGAGCGCCGGCACCACGGCCACATTCAGGTCGATGGCTGCGCCTTCGGGGTGCTCGCGATCTTCCGGCACGCTCAAGGTACCGCAGCGCGCGGCAATCGAAGTCAATTGCAACGGATGTTCGAGTCGGCACTCATGCAGGGGCAGCGTGTCTTGATTTGGCGCGACAGCGGGCCGCGCCCACTGTGCAGTGAGGCCAAAGACAATGAATACGATGCCTCCCTTGAAGTGCATGCGAATCTCCGATTTATCCGGATTGTATGGGATTTGCTACCCGCCACTGCCCGCTCCTTGATAGATTTGCGGCCCAGGTCGAATTTCGGTGGATTTACCATGAGCGTGATTCGCGAAGCCGATGTGATTGGCAGCGTCGCCGACGCCTTGCAGTACATCTCCTATTACCACACGCCGGACTTCATCCGTGCCATGGGGCGCGCCTACGCCGTCGAGCAGAGTCCGTCCGCACGCGATGCCATTGCGCAGATTCTCACCAATTCACGCATGTGCGCCGAGGGACATCGGCCCATTTGCCAGGACACCGGCATCGTCGTGGTGTTCGTCAGCGTGGGCATGGGCGTGCGCTGGGATGCAAAGCTGGATCTTCCAGGCATGATCAACGAAGGCGTGCGGCGGGCTTATCTAGATCCTGACAACAAGCTGCGGGCGTCCATCGTCGCCGATCCGGCATTCAAGCGCGGCAACACCCGCGACAACACGCCCGCTGTGATTCACACCGAGTTGGTTCCGGGCGAGCACGTGGATATCACGGTCGCCGCCAAGGGCGGTGGGTCCGAGAACAAGTCCATGTTCGCCATGCTGAACCCATCGGATTCCGTTGCCGATTGGGTGTTGAAGATGGTGCCCGAAATGGGCGCGGGCTGGTGTCCTCCGGGAATGCTGGGGATAGGCATCGGCGGCAGCGCCGAGAAGGCCATGCTGCTCGCGAAGAAATCGTTGATGGAGCCCATCGACATAGCCGATCTCATCGCGCGCGGACCGAAAACCCAATTGGAAGAGCTGCGCCTGGAGGTGTACCGGCGCGTCAACGCCCTCGGCATCGGCGCGCAGGGTCTCGGCGGGCTGACCACCGTGCTCGATGTCAAAGTCTTGGATTACCCGACTCACGCTGCATCCCTGCCGGTTGCCGTGATTCCCAACTGTGCCGCGACCCGCCATATCCACTTCACGCTGAATGGCGAAGGTCCGGCGGTTCTCACGCCGCCGGATCTCGATCTCTGGCCGAAGGTTCATTGGTCGCCCGATGAGAGCGCCCGACGGGTAGCACTTAACAGCCTGACCAAGGGAGAAATCGCCAGCTGGAAGCCCGGCGAACGTTTGCTGCTCTCAGGCAAGCTGCTGACGGGCCGCGACGCCGCGCACAAGCGCATCTGCGCGTTGCTCGACGCCGGCAGGCCGCTGCCGGACGGCCTGGATTTTACCGGTCGCGTCATTTACTACGTCGGACCCGTTGACCCGGTCGGAACTGAAGTCGTGGGGCCTGCGGGTCCGACCACGGCCAATCGCATGGATCGATTTACCGACACCATGCTCGGCAAGTCAGGACTGCTCGCGATGATAGGGAAGGCTGAGCGCGGACCCGAAACCGTGGAGTCGATCGCGAAGCATCGTTCCGCCTATTTGATCGCGGTCGGCGGCGCGGCATTTCTCGTCTCCAATGCCATTCGCGGCAGCCGCATCGTTGCATTTGCCGACTTGGGTATGGAGGCCGTGTATGAATTCGAAGTCAAGGACATGCCGGTCACCGTGGCGGTGACTGCGGCCGGAGAATCGGTGCACTCGACCGGACCTAAAGCTTGGGCCGGAAAATTTGCCGGCATTCCGGTCTCGGTGGAGTAACGCGCCTCAAAGCGATCGGCGCAACAGTAGCCCGGGTCCGAAGCGGGTTTCAAAAGTACCGAACTGCTTGAATCCGCACGCCAGATAAAACTTCTCGGCATGAGGATTGCCCACGACATGCAAGCTGGTTGATCCTAAGGATCGCGCAACCTTTGCGCAGTGCTCGACCAACATCCGCCCGATTCCGCGCCGCTGAATGCTGGGCTCGACGAACAAGGCGTCGAGCTCGGTGTCGCCGTCCGCGCGCGGCAATATCGCGGAAAAGCCGGCGACCGTCGCGCTGCGCTCCAGCACGAATACCCGTCCGGCCGCGATCTGCTCCAGCGGTATGTCGATTGCATCCGGATGAAAGAGCAGCGCATCGCGGTCACTGGCGTTTCCCAAGGCTGCGCGCATTTGCAGCGCCTCGAGTACGTCGCGTTCAGAAGGAATTGCAGGACGGATGATCACATTGGAACTATACGCGGTGGGCCTTTGGGTCGCGGCCGGGTCAATACTTGACCGAGCACCCGTACGGCTTGGTAACGGGATGCGGCGCGGGACTGCCTACCGCCACTGCCAACATCGCTTCCTTGAGATAGGGTTCGGCGCGCGCTATATCGCTGACGTCGGCGGTCGCGATGCTATCCATGCCGCCCATGTACTGCAGCGCTCCGTTCTTGTCGATGACGAACATGTGCGGCGTGGTCTTGGCGCCGTATAAACGCCCTATCGTGCCGCTCGGATCCAGCAACACGGCGCTCGGGACCGCGTTGCGCGATTGGGTGAGAAAATCCGCCTGCGCTCCGTTCACATATCCCTGCTTGCCCGGCGCCGAGGAGATCACGGTCAGCCAAACGATACCGTCCTTTTGCGCCAAATCTTGCACGCTCTGCATGTTGCCGCTCGCGTAGTGCTTGCGGGTGTAGGGGCAGTCGGCATTGGTCCATTCCAGCACCACGGTCTTGCCGCGGTACGCGCTTAGGCGCACCTGATTGCCCTTGCTGTCCACCGCCGTGAAGTCCGGCGCAGGCTGCCCGATTTGCGCCGCCGCGGCTGCGCTCCCGATCAGCATGGCGATCAGGCCTGCAATCAGGGCCGCGGCGTGGGTGTTCGCAGTGAATGTGCTCATGATCCTCGCTCCTTCCGCTATTTTCGGGCGTCCGTCGGGCCTTTCAGGCTTAGGTGGAGCGCCAAGATAATGGTTCCCTGGCGAATTTTCACGCCTGGGATTAGAGTACGCGCCCTTGCCAAAAAACGAGTAGATTCAGCGTCATGCGGTTTGCGACGGAATACGGAGTGTTGGTGATCGGCGGTGGCCATGCCGGCACCGAGGCCGCGCTTGCGGCCGCGCGCATGGGACAGAGCACGCTGCTCCTCACCCAGAACATCGAGACGCTGGGGCAGATGAGCTGCAATCCGGCGATCGGCGGTATCGGCAAAGGACATTTGGTCAAAGAAATCGATGCACTCGGCGGCGCGATGGCCGCCGCGGCCGATAAGGCCGGCATCCAGTTCCGCACTTTGAACTTGAGCAAAGGTCCTGCCGTGCGCGCCACGCGCGCACAGGCGGATCGGCAGCTATACAAGCGCGCCATTCGCGGCATCCTCGAGTCGCAGGCGAACTTGACGATTTTTCAAGCTGAAGCGGCTGATTTGGTTCTGGAAGGCGATCGTGTGGTGGGATGTATCACGCAGAGCGGCATCGAATTTCGGGCGCGCGCCGTGGTACTCACGGTAGGCACGTTCTTGGGCGGCAAGATTCATGTGGGTCTCGAGAGTCATTCCGGCGGACGGGCCGGCGACCCGCCGTCGACCAAACTCGCGCTGCGCCTGCGGGAATTGCCCTTGCGGGTGGGACGTTTGAAGACCGGCACGCCGCCGCGCATCGATGGCCGCAGCGTCGATTTTTCCGCACTGCGCGAACAGCACAGCGATGTTCCGCGGCCGGTGTTTTCCTTTTTGGGCAGGCGCGCCGCGCAGCCGCGCCAGCTCCCCTGCCACATCACCGCGACCAACGAGCGCACCCACGACATCATCCGCGCCGCCGCGTCCCGTTCGCCGATGTTCACCGGTTTGATCGAGGGCATCGGGCCGCGCTACTGCCCTTCGGTGGAAGACAAAGTCGTGCGCTTCGCGCACAAGAATTCGCATCAGATATTCGTCGAGCCCGAGGGCCTCAACACTCACGAGATCTATCCGAACGGGATCTCGACCAGCCTGCCATTCGATGTGCAGTATGAATTCGTGCGCAGCATCTTAGGATTCGAGCAGGCGCATATCACGCGCCCCGGCTATGCGATCGAATATGATTTTTTCGATCCGCGCGATTTGCGTTACAGTTTGGAAAGCAAATTTCTCGCGGGTCTGTATTTCGCCGGCCAGATCAACGGCACCACCGGTTACGAGGAGGCTGCGGCGCAAGGTTTGCTCGCCGGCGCCAATGCGGCTCTCGCGGCAAGCGGCCGCGATGCCTGGTGCCCGCAGCGCAGCGAGGCCTACATTGGCGTGCTGGTGGATGATTTGATAACGCGCGGCGCGCCCGAGCCGTACCGCATGTTCACCAGCCGCGCGGAATACCGCCTGTCACTGCGCGAAGACAACGCGGATTTGCGTCTCACCGAACGCGGCCGGGAACTGGGATTGGTTGAAAATGAGCGCTGGGAGTTCTTCCAGCGCAAGCGCGCGGCGGTGGCCGCGGAAATCGCGCGCTTAGGTGGCGCAGTGGTGCATCCGGCCGATGTCGATCCTGAGCTGCTCGCCAAATTGGGGTCGCCGCTGGCGCGCGAGGCGCATGCCTTTGAGCTGTTGCGCCGGCCCGAGCTTGAGTACGACGACTTGCAATATGCCGCGGCCGCCGACCTCGCCGAGGCCTGGCGCGACGATGAACGGTTGAGCGAGCAAGTGAAACTGCAGGTCGAAGTGCAGGCGAAATATTCGGGGTACCTGAAGCGACAGAGCGATGAAATCGATCGCCATCGACGCCATGAGGAAATGCGCCTGCCGGCCGATATCGACTACGCCGAGGTCAAAGGACTCTCGAACGAGGCGCGCCAGTGTCTCGCCGCGGCGCGCCCGGAAACGCTGGGTCAGGCCGCGCGGATTCCGGGTTTGACGCCTGCCGCAGTGTCACTGCTGCTGGTGCATATGAGGAAACGCGATCGGGCCGCCTAGCGGCGCCAATGCAAAACCCGAAGGGTCTCTACCTATGAACAGTTTTTACGATTTCACCGTGCAGGGACTCGACGGCAGCGCGAACATTCTCGCGCCGCTGCGCGGCAAGGTGGCGCTGGCAGTCAACGTCGCCAGCAAGTGCGGCTACACGCCCCAATATGCCGGACTCGAGGAACTCTACGAAGAGCTCAAGGACAAGAACTTTGCGGTGATCGGTTTTCCGTGCAACCAGTTCGGTGCGCAGGAACCCGGTACGGCAGCGGAAATTCAAAGCTTTTGCGCGGTGAATTTCGGCGTGACCTTTCCCTTATCCCTGAAGATCGATGTCAACGGTCCTCACCGCCATCCTCTGTACGCGTGGCTGACGGCCGAGGAAAACGGCTTTCCTGGCAACATCGATTGGAATTTCGAGAAATTTCTCATCGATCGCGATGGCCGGGTGAATTGCCGCTACCCCGCCGGCACCAAACCCACGGACTCCACGCTGTTGCAGGATTTGGCGAACCTTTTGTAGCGAGCGTGCGATCGGTTAACATCAGCCACCCCAATGCACCCAATATTCAGAATGCTTTCGCGATTGAATGCCGGAACCTGGTTTGCCGGCGGCGCGTTGTGCTTGAGCGCACTTGGCGCGCACGCGGCCGGCGACCCGGTGGTTGGCGAGAAGAAGTTCTATACCTGCTACGGCTGCCACGGGGTCGTCGACTACAAGCACGTATATCCGGAATACAGCGTGCCGAAGCTGCGTCACCAGGACTCCGCTTATCTGGTCACGGCGCTGCGGGAGTACCGCAGCGGCGAGCGCCCGGATGCCACCATGCACGCACAAGCCGTGACGTTGACCGACCAAGACATTGACGACATCGCCGC
>Ga0209773_10000830_pt1 | contig 10436 bp, 11 predicted proteins | sample BogFormECP14_OM1_FD_188244 | JGI IMG/M metagenome (GOLD analysis project Ga0209773, IMG submission 188244) | Bog forest soil microbial communities from Calvert Island, British Columbia, Canada - ECP14_OM1 (SPAdes) (version 2) | ecosystem: Environmental > Aquatic > Freshwater > Wetlands > Bog ... | reverse complement strand
CGTCCGCGTCGGCGCGAATTCGCCGAACTTGTGTCCAATCATCTCTTCCGAGACGAGCACCGGAATGTGCTTGTGACCGTTGTAGACGCCGAACGTTACCCCGACGAATTGCGGCAGGATGGTCGATCGGCGGCTCCAGATCTTGACGATGTCCGAGCGGCCGGAGCTGCGCGCCGCATCGGCCTTCTTCAAGAGATAGCCGTCTACGAACGGCCCTTTCCAGATCGAGCGGGTCATGGCTTAGCCCTTATTTCTTGCGTTTGTGGCGCGAGGCGATGACGAACCTGTCCGTGGACTTGTTCGAACGAGTCTTCTTTCCCTTGGTTGGCTTGCCCCATGGGCTCACCGGATGGCGGCCGCCCGAGGTCTTGCCCTCGCCGCCGCCATGGGGATGGTCGACCGGGTTCATCGTCACGCCGCGATTATGCGGCCGTTGACCGAGCCAGCGATTGCGGCCCGCCTTGCCAAGCGATGTGTTCATGTGGTCGGGGTTCGACACCGCGCCGATGGTGGCGAAGCACTGGCCGTGCACGAGACGCTGCTCGCCGGAACTGAGGCGTAGCGAGACATAGCCCTGATCGCGAGCGACGATCTGCGCATAGGCGCCCGCCGATCGGGCAATAGCCCCGCCCCCGCCGATCTTCAGTTCGACGTTGTGGACGATCGTGCCGACCGGGATGGCGGCGAGCGGCATCGCATTGCCCGGCTTGACGTCGACAGCTGCGCCCGCAACGACCTCGTCGCCGACAGACAGCCGCTGCGGCGCGATGATATAGGCCTGCTCGCCGTCGGCGTAACGGATCAGCGCGATGAAGCTGGTCCGGTTCGGGTCGTATTCCACCCTCTCGACCTTGCCGACGACGTCGAGCTTGCGACGCTTGAAATCGACGATGCGATAGGATTGCTTGTGTCCGCCGCCGCGGAAGCGAACGGTGATGCGGCCGGCGTTGTTTCGGCCGCCCTTCTCGGACTTGCCGACGGTCAACGCCTTCAGCGGCTTGCCCTTATAGAGCTCGCTGCGATCGACGATGGCCAGCTGGCGAATGCCCGGCGTCGTCGGATTGTATGTCTTGAGAGCCATGGAGACGAACCCTTAAACGCCGCTGGTGACGTCGATGCGGTAGCCGTCGGCGAGCGTCACGACGGCCTTCTTGACGTCCTGTTGCTTGCCGCGCATGCCGCGAAAAACCTTGCTCTTGCCTTTGCGCAACAGCGTGTTCACCGCCGTCACCTTGACGTCGAACAGCTTCTCGATCGCCGCCTTGATCTGCGGTTTGGTCGCCTCGCGGCGCACCTTGAACACGAACTGGTTGCTGTCCGAGGCGATCGTCGCCTTTTCCGTGATGACGGGCGAGACGATCAGGTCGTAGTGGCGCGTATCCCTGCTCATTTGAACCGCGCCTCCAGCGCTTCGATCGCCGCTTTGGTCAGCACCAGCTTGCCGCGCCGCATGATGTCGAAGACGTTCGCTCCCTGCACCGGCAGCACGTCGACGAGCGGCAGATTGCGCGCGGCCGCGGCGAACTTCGCGTCCACCTCGGCGCCGTCGATGATCAGCACGTTGTGCAGCGACGTCTTGGCGAAGGACTCGCGCAACGTCTTGGTCTTGGCCTCGGCCAGTCGCGCATGTTCCCAGACGATCAGCTCGCCCGAGCGAACCTTGGCCGACAGCGCATGGCGCAACGCCAGCGCGCGCACCTTCTTGGGCAGGTCGTGCTCGTGGCTGCGAACGATGGGACCCATCGCGCGACCGCCGCCTCGAAACTGCGGCACGCGCCCCGAACCGTGACGCGCGCCGCCGGTGCCCTTCTGCTTGTACATTTTCTTGCCGGTGCGATTTATGTCGGCGCGGCCGAGCGTCTTGTGATCGCCCGCCTGACGCTTGGCGAGTTGCCAGCGCACCATGCGCGCGATGAGATCGCCGCGCGGCTCCAGGCCGAACACCGTCTCGTCCAGCTCGAGCGAGCCTGCGGCGGCCCCGTCGATCGACGTCATGTCGAATTTCATGGCGTCACTCTCCCTTGGGCTCGGCCGACGGCGCCGGCTCGGCAGGAACGCGGAATTTGCCGGGCAGCGGAGCGTCCTTGTGCAACGGCTTCTTGATGGCGTCGCGCACCGAGATCCAACCGCCGGCGAAGCCCGGGACCGAACCTTCCACGAGGATCAGGCCGCGCGCGACGTCAGTCTGGACGACGCGAAGGTTCTGCGTCGTCACCTGGTCGGTGCCCATATGGCCGGCCATTTTCTTGTTCTTCCAGGTCTTGCCGGGATCCTGACGGCCGCCGGTGGATCCGTGCGATCGATGCGAAACCGAGACGCCGTGGGTCGCGCGCAGACCGCCGAAATTCCAGCGCTTCATCGGACCGGCGAAGCCCTTGCCGAGCGTCACGCCGGTGACGTCGACGAATTGACCCACCGCGAAGTGGTCGGCGGTGATCTCGGCGCCGACCGGAAGCAACTTGTCCTCGGCGACCCGAAACTCGGCGAGTTTCATTTTCGGCTCGACCTTGGCGACCGCGAAGCGCGTGCGCTCGGCCTTCGAGACGTTCTTGACCTTGGCGCGACCGATACCCAGTTGCAACGCGGTGTAGCCGTTCTTCTCTTGTGTGCGATGCGCGACGACCTGGCAGCCCTCGACCGAGAGGACCGTGACCGGCACGTGATCCCCCGCGTCGGTGAAGATGCGGGTCATGCCGAGCTTCTTTGCGATAATGCCTGAACGCATTGCCGTTTATCCCTCAGAGCGCGTTCGAAAACGAAGAGGCGCTCGCCAAATTTCTCAAAGCTTGATCTCGACATCGACGCCGGCGGCCAGATCGAGCTTCATCAGAGCGTCGACCGTCTGCGGAGTCGGATCGACGATATCCAGAACCCGTTTGTGAGTGCGTATTTCGAACTGCTCGCGCGACTTCTTGTCGACGTGCGGCGAACGGTTCACCGTGAACTTCTCGATCCGCGTCGGCAGTGGAATCGGCCCGCGCACGCGAGCGCCGGTGCGCTTGGCGGTCGAGACGATCTCCTTCGTCGAGGCGTCGAGCACCCGGTGGTCGAACGCCTTCAGGCGAATGCGGATGTTTTGCGTATTCATGGTTCAGATCCCTGGCCCGCGCCGACGGGGCGGAACGCCCCGCCCGGCTTTCTCGGTTGATCGTCACTCCGTGATGGAGACGACGACGCCGGATCCAACCGTGCGCCCGCCCTCGCGAATGGCGAAGCGCAACTTCTCCTCCATCGCGATCGGAACGATCAACGCGACGTCTATCGTCACGTTGTCGCCCGGGATCACCATTTCCGTGCCCTCGGGAAGCGTGACGATGCCAGTCACGTCAGTGGTTCGGAAATAAAACTGCGGACGATAGTTCGTCATGAAGGGGGTGTGACGACCGCCTTCTTCCTTCGTCAGGATATAGGCCTCGGCCTTGAACTTCGTGTGCGGCTTGACGCTGCCCGGCTTGCAGAGCACCTGGCCGCGCTCGACGTCTTCGCGCTTGGTGCCGCGCAGCAGGCAGCCGACGTTGTCGCCCGCCTCGCCCTGGTCGAGCAGCTTGCGGAACATCTCGACGCCGGTGACGATGGTCTTGGCGGTGTTCCTGAGGCCGACGATCTCGACTTCCTCGCCGACCTTGATGATGCCGCGCTCGATACGGCCGGTCACCACGGTTCCGCGACCCGAGATCGAGAACACGTCCTCGACCGGCATCAGGAAAGGCTGATCCTTCGGGCGCTCCGGCTGCGGGATATATTTGTCGACCGCCGCCATCAGCTTCAGGATCGAGTCATGGCCCATCTCGGGCTTCTTGTCCTCGAGCGCCATCAATGCGGAACCCTGGACGATCGGAATGTCGTCGCCGGGGAAGTCATACTTCGAAAGCAGTTCGCGAACCTCGAGTTCGACCAGTTCGAGCAATTCCGGGTCGTCCACCATGTCGACCTTGTTCAGGTAAACGACGAGCGCGGGAACGCCGACCTGACGGGCGAGCAGGATGTGCTCGCGGGTCTGCGGCATCGGGCCGTCGGCCGCGGAGACGACGAGAATCGCGCCGTCCATCTGCGCCGCGCCAGTGATCATGTTCTTGACGTAGTCGGCATGGCCGGGGCAATCGACGTGAGCGTAATGGCGAGCCTTGGTCTCGTATTCGACGTGCGCCGTCGAAATGGTTATCCCACGCGCCTTCTCCTCGGGAGCCTTGTCGATCTGATCGTAGGCGGTGTAAGTCGCGCCGCCGGTTTCGGCGAGAACCTTGGTGATCGCCGCCGTCAATGAGGTCTTGCCGTGATCGACGTGGCCGATCGTGCCGATGTTGCAGTGCGGCTTGGTGCGTGCGAATTTAGCTTTTGCCATTGCCAGGCTCCTCTTCGTATTCGGGATTCAGGTGGAAAAATCGGCGGAAACGACGGCTACTTGTTCTTGTCCATGATGTCCTTGGCGACGTTCGCCGGGACCTGCTCGTAGTGATCGAACTGCATCGTGAAGCTCGCGCGCCCCTGGGTGCCGGAGCGCAACTGATTAACGTAGCCGAACATGTTGGCCAAAGGAACCATCGCGTTGATGACGGCGGCGTTGGCGCGCATGTCCTGCCCCTGCACGTGCCCGCGGCGGGACAGGAGATCGCCCATCACGAAGCCCGTGTGCTCCTCGGGAGTGACGACCTCGACCTTCATGATCGGCTCGAGCAGCACTGCGCCGCCCTTTTGCAGGCCTTCGCGAAAAGCCGCTCGCGCGGCGATTTCAAAGGCGAGCGCGGACGAGTCCACATCGTGATAAGCGCCGTCGATCAGCGTCGCCTTCACGTCGACGACAGGGAACCCGGCCAGAACGCCCGAACCCATCACGCTGTTGATGCCTTTTTCGACGCCGGGGATATACTCCTTCGGCACCGTGCCGCCGACGACCTTCGACTCGAAGGACGACCCCTGGCCGGGTTCCGCCGGCTCGAACACGATCTTGACCTTCGCGAACTGGCCCGAACCGCCCGTCTGCTTCTTGTGCGTGTAATCGATTTCGGTGCGCTTGGTCAGCTTCTCGCGATAGGCGACCTGCGGCGCGCCGATATTGGCGTCGACCTTGTAAGTTCGCTTCAAGATGTCGACCTTGATGTCGAGATGGAGTTCCCCCATCCCCTTGAGGATGGTCTGCCCGGACTCCGGATCGGTGGAGACGCGGAAGGACGGGTCTTCCGCGGCGAGTTTCGAGAGCGCGACACCGAGCTTTTCCTGATCGGCCTTCGATTTCGGCTCGATCGCGATCTCGATGACGGGGTCGGGGAATTCCATCTTTTCCAGAATGACCGGCTTCTGAAGGTCGCAGAGTGTGTCGCCGGTCCGGGTATCCTTCAGGCCAGCCAGCGCGACGATGTCGCCGGCGAAGGCTTCCTTGATGTCTTCGCGGTTGTTGGCGTGCATCAGCAACATGCGGCCGACGCGTTCCCTCTTGTCCTTGGTCGAGTTGAGCACGGTCGTGCCGGACTCGATCTTGCCGGAGTAGACGCGGCAGAACGTGATCGTGCCGACGAACGGATCGTCCATGATCTTGAAGCCGAGCATCGAGAACGGCTCGTTGTCCCTGGGCCATCGCAGCACTTCCGCGCCGGTGTCCACGTCGATGCCCTTGATCGCCCCGCGATCGACGGGCGAAGGCAGATAAGCGACGACCGCGTCGAGCAACGGCTGAACGCCCTTGTTCTTGAAGGCCGAGCCGCAGAGGATGGGGATGAACGTGATCTGACGAACGGCTTTGCGGACGAGACGCTGCAGCGTCGGAATATCCGGCTCCACGCCGTCGAGATAGGCGGTCATGACATCGTCGTCGAGTTCGACGGCGGCCTCGAGCAAAATGTGGCGATATTCCTTCGCCTGCTCCAGCAGGCCCGCGGGAATCTCTTCGTCGTGGTATTTCGCGCCCAGGCCCTCCTCTTCCCAGACGACGGCCTTCATGCGCAGAAGATCGATAATTCCCTTGAAGTTCGATTCCGAGCCGATCGGGAGTTGAATGCAGACCGGGCGACCGCCGACCTTGGTCTTGATCTCATCGACGCAGCGAAAGAAATCGGCGCCGATCTTGTCCATCTTGTTGACGAACACCACGCGCGGCACGCCATACTTGTCGGCCTGACGCCAAACCGTTTCCGTCTGCGGCTCGACGCCCTGGTTGCCGTCGAGCACGCAGACCGCGCCGTCGAGCACGCGCAGCGAGCGCTCGACCTCGATGGTGAAGTCGACGTGACCCGGCGTATCGATGATGTTGAGCCGCTTGTCCAACCAGAACGTGGTCGTCGCGGCGGACGTGATCGTGATGCCGCGCTCCTGCTCCTGCTCCATCCAGTCCATCGTCGCGGCGCCGTCGTGGACTTCGCCGATCTTGTGGGACTTGCCGGAGTAATAGAGGATGCGCTCGGTCGTCGTCGTCTTCCCGGCATCGATGTGAGCCATGATGCCGAAATTGCGATAGTCCTCGATAGCGTGGCTACGCGCCATGATCGTTGATCCCGTTCGGAGTTCGGCGCCCGCTCACCAGCGATAGTGCGCGAAGGCGCGATTGGCTTCCGCCATCCGGTGCGTGTCTTCCCTTTTTTTGACCGCGGCCCCGCGATTGTTCGAGGCGTCGAGCAACTCGGCCGAAAGCCGATCTACCATCGTCTTGTCGTTGCGGCCGCGCGCGGCGGTGATGATCCAGCGGATCGCCAAAGCCTGCCGTCGCTCGGTACGCACTTCGACGGGAACCTGGTAAGTGGCGCCGCCGACACGACGCGAACGAACCTCGACGGCCGGCGCTACGTTCTCCAGCGCCTGCTTGAAAGCCACCAGCGGGTCCGACTTGATCTTGCTCTCGACGCCGTCGAGCGCGCCGTAGACGATCGCCTCGGCGACCGACTTCTTGCCCTCGTACATGATCGTATTCATGAACTTCGCGACCACGACGTCGCCATACTTGGCGTCGGGGATGATTTCGCGTTTCTCGGCGCTGTGGCGGCGCGACATGGCCTGCTCCTTGACCTATGGATCTTTTACTTCGGACGCCAAATCACTTGGGTCTCTTCGCGCCGTATTTTGAACGGCGCTGCTTGCGGTCCTTGACCCCCTGCGTGTCGAGCACGCCGCGCAGAATGTGATAGCGCACGCCGGGCAGGTCCTTGACGCGGCCTCCGCGAATCATCACCACCGAATGCTCTTGGAGATTGTGGCCTTCGCCGGGGATATAGCCGATGACCTCGAAGCCGTTGGTCAGGCGAACTTTCGCGACCTTGCGGAGCGCCGAGTTCGGCTTTTTCGGCGTTGTCGTGTAGACGCGCGTGCAGACGCCGCGCTTCTGCGGGCTCGCCTGGAGATGGCGCGCCTTCTCGCGGTAGGTCTTGGGTTGCCGCGGTTTGCGGATCAACTGGCTAATCGTCGGCATGTCCAGCCCTTCGTCTCATATCGGTTTGGCCCGGCTCGAAAGCCGCGCCGCTAAAATTCGCGCCCATGAACCCACGAAGCCAAATGCGCCGCGAAAACCCGCTTCACGGGTTTTGGGCGCTATTGCCGCAGAGGACCACGGCGACTGCCGCGGTCTTGCATCTCAGGGCCCAACCGAATCGCTTCGGCCGGTATGGCTTCGTCGTCGATGAGATCGTCAGCGTTTAGAGCCGAAACGTTTCGGGCGAGTCGCCCAAAACAACTATGCTCTACAGCCTGTCGAAAGCGCGCGGAACATATTCGTGGCGACCCTGCCCGTCAACCCCATCAACCGGAAAAATTCATGCCGCGGAAACGGATTTGGGTCCAAGGAGCCAATCGCGCCCACGTGAACGGTCGAGCGGCGGTTCTCGCGCAATCCGCGGGCCTTCCGGCGCCATCACTCCGTTTCGACCCCACGCGAACTCAGCAAAGGGTCTTGGGCGAACTCCTCCGCGAGGAAGTCCACCATCTCCCTCACTTTCGCCGCGACGAAGCGCCGCGACGCGTAGACAGCGTGGATCGGCAGCGGTACGGGTTCGTGGTCGCGCAATACCCGAACGAGCTTCCCGGTTTCGATTTCGCGGTCCGCGAATTGCCAAATCGGCGTCATGCCGATCCCATAACCAGAGAGAATCGCCGCGCGTACCGCCTCGGTGCCGTTGAGGCGCAGCCGACCCCAGACGGGCGCCAAAATCGGGCCGCCGGGTCCGAGCAACGGCCAATGCCCGCCGGTCGCGAGGCGCGTATAGAGGATGCAGTTGTGACGACCGAGGTCCTCGGGCCGCGTCGGCTCGCCATGACGGGCGAGATAGGCCGGCGTCGCCACGATCACCCGCCGCGTCGTCCCAATTCGGCGAGCGACCAGATTCCGGTCCACGAGTTCGCCCACGCGAACCGCGAGGTCGACGCCCTCGCCGACGAGGTCCGTAGTGTCGTCGTTGATCGCCAAATCCACCTCGACTTCCGGAAAGCGTTCCAGGAAGCGCCCCAACCTGGGCATGAGGTGCAGCCGCGCCAACACGCCCGCCGCCGCGATCCGCAATGAACCCGTCGGCTTTCCCTTGCGCTTTCCGACCGATGTTTCTGCTTCGGCGACCGAGGCGAGCGCGGCGCGCGCGCGTTCGAAAAAGGCGCGGCCGTCATCGGTCAGGGTCAGCGCCCGCGTGGTGCGATGTAACAGCAGCGCACCCAAATGAGCCTCGAGCGCGCCGACGCGTCGCGAGATTGTCGGCTGCGATGTCGATTGCTCCGCGGCGACGGCCGTGAACGACCCCGCTTCGACGACACGAACGAAAGTCCTGAAGAGGCTCAAGTGGTCGGTCATTCATACACTATACGCATCAATGTTCTGCGCGCAAGCCGAGTTGTCGTCGCGGGACGCGGGGCACATGTCATGCGCGGTGAGGGATCTTTCGGATGCCTGCCGCCATTGAGAGGTCTGATCGTGACTCATTTCGCGGTACATACGCTTGAAACGGCGCCAGAGGGTTCGCGCGCCTCGCTTGCCGTGAAGCTTGGGTACAAAGCCCCAGGCTTTTCGTGCGGATAGCGGTCGCCGCCGAAGAGAAGGAGTTTCAGGCGTTCGCACCGATCTTGAACGCTCAGCTGGCCAACCGCAAGTTCGTCCTCGACTGACGCTCGCCGATTTCAGCGTAGCTGCGTGTTTCAGCTACGCCGAACCATCGAGACTGCCCTGGGGCGACTACACGCACATCCGGTCGTGGTGCGGCCGTCTCGACGAGATCCCTGCCTGGAAGAACACCGCGCCCAGGTTGGGTTGACACCCAGTGGGCGCCGCGTCGATTCGGGGCGGATTTCGCTTCAAAGTAGGCAATCTCCGTTTGCGGACAATCTGCTTTGTCGAGGATAAACATCATGCTGAAAAGGATAAACGTCATGTTGAACAAGCGTACCTTCGTCTCCCTAGCGGCCGCTGTTGCGCTCCTCACGGCCGCCGCGGTAACAACACCCGCCATCGCGGCGGGTCCGCAAGTGAACGCCACGATTACGGGGCTGGCGCTGCGCGGCTATGATCCGGTTGCTTACTTCACCGATGGCAAGCCGGTTGTCGGAGACTTCACCATCGTCGCTCAATACGAAGGGGCGACCTACCGCTTCGCCTCGAAGGATCATAAGGCCCTCTTCGAGAAGGACCCCGCCAAATACGTGCCGCAGTATGGCGGCTTTTGCGCCTTCGGCACAGCCCAGGGTTTCAAGGTCGACGGCGATCCGAACGTGTGGAAAATTGTCGACGACAGGCTCTATCTGAACCTAGCCCCGCCGGTGGCCGAGCGCTGGAGCCAAGACATCGCCGGCTACATCAAGACCGCGGACGAAAAATGGGAAACCTTGAAGGACAAGGACCCGAGCGAGCTGCAGAAATGAGAGCTGCGCGCCGCGGGGGATCGCGTCCATCGCGTCCTCGCCGGCGCGCAGCCTCAACTAAACTAACCGTCGCCTGTTGTTTCGCGCATGTCCGCGCTCGATCAGCGACCCGGCGCGTTGACGCTTGCGCTCAGGCAGGCGCGGTTCGATTGATGGCCGAGCGCCGAACACGCCAATGTTCACTGTTGGCCCGATGATCGAGAAATCTCGACTACGCCGCGCGGCGGCTCGTGAAGCCGGCGCCCGGGGTTCCGGTCCTCGAGGGCGTGCGCGCGACTTCTCGGGCTACCCGGGAATGCGGTGGATGTTCGCGCCGACAGTACTAGCGCGCTACGCACCCTCTACGAGTAGCCCGCGAAGCGTTCAGTGGCGGCGTGCCGCCTGATGGGACGAAGGTTCCTCGTCCCATTCTAGAATCGCGACGGCGCGCAGCAGTTGAAAGGGATCGTCCTCGAGCGAGTCGATCGCTGCAATTCGCGCGCCGACCGTCCCCTGCCCCGACTTCAAAGGAATTGCGAGATGCGAGGGCGTCCCGCCGCCCAAGGCGCGATGAATCGCGACGCAAAGAGCTCCGTCGGTCTCTTCGTCGCGAGCCCTCAGGCGTCCAGAGGAAAGAA
>Ga0209773_10000829_pt1 | contig 10438 bp, 7 predicted proteins | sample BogFormECP14_OM1_FD_188244 | JGI IMG/M metagenome (GOLD analysis project Ga0209773, IMG submission 188244) | Bog forest soil microbial communities from Calvert Island, British Columbia, Canada - ECP14_OM1 (SPAdes) (version 2) | ecosystem: Environmental > Aquatic > Freshwater > Wetlands > Bog ... | reverse complement strand
GTGGCGCGGCCGGTCTCGAAGGCGTTGAGCATCAGCTCGTGGCGGTCTTCGAAGTCGGACCACTCCAGGTGGAATTTTTCGACGGCGGCGCGGCGCGAAGTGCGATCCCAACCGTTGGTGAGGATTACGCCGCCGTTGTCCCAGAACAAAGCGCTAATTTCCGTCATGGTTTCCTCGAAGCGCCGGTGGCCGCAGGCGGGATGGCTTGGGGCAGGCCGACGGGACTATTATCCCTGCTAAGGGTTTCCAGCCGAAGAGGTTTTGTTGGAGTGGGAACGCTGCGCAGGGTGGCGTGTGCCGGGAACGGGAAAGCGTGATGGGTGATTGGTGGGTGGTTTTTCGTACGGCGCGTGTGGTTCTGCAAATTCGCCAAAAATGTGCGATTAGAATGAGGCGCCATTGTTTGTTTTCTAGGAGTTGCGGACGTTTCTAATCGGTGCGCCGTTGATTAGAAACTTTGCTGGGCGTGAGTAGTCATACGGAGGTAATGCGTAGCGACCCGTGCTGAGTGACGGGTGATTAGCGGAATGGAGCTGGAGTGGCGACGCGACGGATAACGCTGGACCGGCAAGATCGCCTATCCCACGGGAGGGGCCGCGATTGGAAGGCCGAGGTAGTGTGTGTGGAATCATATTTTAGTTTTCGATTTAGCTTAGCACTTCGGGGCGGCGAAAACAGCTGGGCGGAAGGACAGACGTGGTACAGAAATGGTACAGAACTAGTACGACCTGTACGAATTTTTAGTGGGACCTGTACTTTGGGACAGGTGGTGTGGCAGCGAAGAGAATCCGGCTTTGGGAATGGCGGAGCTGGCAGAGAGAGTCAAAGGATTTTACACAGAGAAGGCAGGGGAAAAGCGGAGAAGGCGGAGAAGGATTTAATGCGGAGGACACCGAGGTGAACTTGCGGCGGGAAAAAGTGCGGGCGACTGTTTTTACGATTGGACATTCTACGCGGCCGCTGGCGGAATTTATTGAGCTGCTGCGGGCGCATGGGGTGCGGCGCGTGGTGGATGTGCGGAGTATTCCGCGTTCGCGGCGCAATCCGCAATTTAATCGGGAGTCGCTGGCGCGGCATTTGCGGGCGGCGCGGATTGGGTATGTGCATTTGAAAAAGCTGGGCGGGTTGCGGCGTGCGAAGGCGGACTCTGGGAATATGGGTTGGCACAATGCTAGTTTTCGCGGATATGCGGATTATATGCAGACGGAGGAGTTTCTGGCGGGGCTGGAGCGTTTGCAGAAGCTCGCGGGCGACAAGGCTACGGCGATCATGTGTGCCGAGGCGGTGCCTTGGCGGTGCCATCGGTCTTTGATCGGGGATGCGTTGGTGGTGCGGAGATTTCCGGTGGAAGATATTTTTAGCGTTGCGCGGACACGGGAGCATGAGATCACGCCGTTTGCGCGGGTGCGGGGATTGCGGATTACTTATCCTACCGACAAGGCTGTGAAGAGACGAAGAGGCGCGTGACGCGCGACGATCGTGCGAGCGGCAGCGGTGGCATTGCGGCAACGTGGAAATGTTAACGCCCGGGCAAAGCTGGGGAGAAGTAGCGGGCGCGTTTTGAGAATGTGGCGCGGATCGCCAATCGGGAGATTGGCGTTCCCAGGAAAAGCTACGGCGGAGGATTACCGCGGAGGCGCAGAGGTCGCAGAGAAAGCAACGGCAACCGCGAAATGTAAATTCACAGACAAATCCACGTACGTACGCCCGCCTATAAGAGCAGGCGGCCGCTACAAATTCCAAAGCAAAATCAAACGAAAGAGCACAGGCAAGATTGCCTATGCTACCAACGGCAATGCAACGGCATAAGCTTGGCGATTACGGGATGTCTCTTCCCTCCCCTGCATCGAGGATCCAGAAGCGGTGGGCGGATTTTTCGCGGTCCAGGGCGCGTTGGAGTTCGATTGTTGGCTCGCGCTCGCCGTCGTCGGCCAGGCGGAAGGTGCCGTGGTGGATGGCGATGCTGGTGGCGGCGCCTACTTCTTTGTGCGCGCGCACGGCGTCTTGCGGGGAGATGTGTACGGGGCCCATGAACCATTGCGGGCGATAGGCGCCGATGGGCAGGAAGGCCAGGCGGATTTCGGGGAAGCGTTCGCGGATGGCGGCGAAGTGCGAACCGTAGGCGGTGTCTCCGGCGAAATAGACTGTGCCGGAAGCGCTTTCGATTACGTAGCCGCACCACAACGTTTTGTTGCGGTCGGTGAGGCTGCGTCCTGAGAAATGGCGAGCAGGGACGGCGGTGACGCGAATTTTGTCGAAGGCATCGGCGGATTGCCACCAATCCATTTCCTGAATTTGCGAATCCTGGGCGATGCGATTGGCGATGAGGCGCGCGCTGACTCCGAGCGGGACCGCAAAAGCAGGCTGCCACCGTGCGGCGATGCGGCGCAGCGTGGGCAGATCGAAATGATCGTAGTGGTCGTGGCTCTGCAGGACCAAATCGATTGTAGGAAGTTGATCGAAGTGAATTCCGGGGGCGCGGTGGCGCGGCGGTCCGATCCAGGAAAGCGGGCTGGCGCGATGGGACCAGATCGGATCACAAAGAATGTTCAGGCCTTCGAGCTGGATTAGAAGCGTGGAATGGCCGACAAATGTGACGCGGATTTTCCCGTCGTTGACGCGTTCGGGCGGAGTCGGGCCGGGCGGCGCGTCAATCCATTTGCGCCAGGACGCTGGTCTGCGAGTGAGCAGCCATTTGAGGACGCTGGCACCGCCGTGTGGCATGGCGGGCACGCCGTCGGGCGGATTGAAAAAGTGTTGGCCGTCGAAATGGTCGGAAACAGGCCCGCTATAGAGTGGCATCTCGGGTTGGGTTGCGTTATTTCTCCTTGGCGCCGCGGGCCTCATGGCTGGGCGGAGGCGCGACGCAAACATCGTTTCCTATTTGCGGCGCACACGATTATCCTATGGGACTTTAGAGCCAGGTGCAAACAAGGGGCCAAGCGGTGACGAAGATCGGAATACAGAACGTAACGCTGCAAGTGGCTGAAGGAAGCGCGATGAATGCTTATGTGGCGCGTCCGGCGGATGGCAAGGAGCATCCGGGGCTGCTGGTGTTTCAAGAAGCGTTTGGAGTGAACGCGCATATTCGCGACGTGACGGAACGGTGCGCGCGGGCCGGATTGGTGGCGATTGCGCCGGAATTGTATCATCGCACCGCGACGGGATTCGAAGCCAAATATACCGATTTTCCTTCGACTGTGCCGCACATGAAAGCGATGACCGTGGAAGGACTGACGCGAGACATTCGCGCGGCTTACGAGTGGCTGCAGGGCGATCCGCAAGTGCGAAAGGAAACGATCGCGAGCATCGGATTTTGCATGGGTGGGCGCGCTTCGTTTTTGGCCAACGCAACGGTGCCCTTGCAGGCGGCGATTTCGTTTTATGGCGGCGGGATTGCGCCGGCGTTGCTGCCGCAGGTGGCGAACTTGCACGCGCCGATGCTATTTTTCTGGGGCGGGCGCGACAAGCATATTGGCGCGGAGCAAATTCGCGCGGTGGTGGACGAGTGCAAGCGACTGGGAAAGCCTTACGTGAACGTGGAGATTTCGGACGCGGACCATGGTTTCTTTTGCGACGCGCGGGCGAGTTATCATCCGGAAGCGGCTAGGCTGGCGTGGGGTATTTGCGAAAGTTTCCTGCATTTTCATGTGCACAGGCCGGAACTGCGGACGCGGGTGCGTTAGCGTTGTGGCGATGAGGAATTTTGCGGTTCGCTGCACGGCGCTGTAGCGGCGGCTGACGCCGGCAGCAGCGGCGGCGACTGCGGCAGAAAAATTAGCGGGTGAGTCTGCAAGCCGGATTCGCCGAGCGTCACGCCTACAACCAACAGGGTTTTCAATAACTTCTGCAATTAGACCACGAAAAGCTCTTCTCGGCCTTCAAGGAAAACTGTCGCTGGTGTCACCCACGTCAGCGGTATTGCACACTTTTTGCACACTTCCAGAATCCCGCGTCTGCGCAGAGTTTGAGCGATTGCAGCGCGATCTGCAGGATGGGAGACCGCAATGAAAACGCGCGCGAAACCAAAGCGTGCCTGGGTGTCGGCCAGTGGAGACAGCTTGGTTTCCACTGAAGGCAGTGGAAAGAAGCGGGGCGTCGGTCGAGGCAGGCACCCTAATTCCCGCAAGGGGAACGCAAATCTTAAGCCATTTCCGAAGGGCGCATCAGGGAATCCTGGCGGTTTACCCGGGACTGACGTTGCCGCCCGAATCGCGCGGCGCATCTTCGAAGGAAACGAAGCTGCGATCTATGAAGGCATGGGGAAGGCCCTGCTCGAAGGTCGAGCGTACGACTTCAGCGTGCTCGCTGACCGAGCATACGGCAAAATCAAAGACAAGCACGAGCTCAGCAGTCCTGATGGGGAAGCGATTCGACTACTGGTGAAAGTGGTCAAGCCGTCGCTGAAGGACCCAGGATAACGAACTGTGAAAATGTCTAGGACTCCTCCGCTTTCGCAGATGGCGGATCTGTTAAAATAAGGCCATCACTTCTCTGCAGAGTCCTGTTGCTCTTGGGCACTTTTTTCCGGACGGAGTTTGCCAGCGCATCCAGTTGGGGCTGCGTGGCGCTGTCAGCCTTCAGTGTGGATGCTTGCGCGAGACGGTACACCGTGCCTTGGCCAATGCCCCGCTGCGCTGTGATATTTGCGCTAGAACACCCCTCTTTCGCAGGGGGCTATCTCCGCAGTACCTAAGTACCGTTTACCTGCGCTGACCGGCAATCCAAAGTCGGCATCTGGAGGCTCGGATGGTCATAGAGTTACCAGATCTGATTTTCCCGCTCGAAGAGATCGGTTCCTACCGGTGTGTATGTGGCCTTCCCGGCTGCCAAGGCCATCCAGTCGCGATTGCTGGCGACCGCGAATTTGTCGAGTTCACGGCCGACGAATATGACTATCTTCTCGGCGATCTACATCGCAGGATGCAAGCTGCCGCCATCACAGGTTTGCCAGCGAAGAAGCCGTCGTGAGTTTGCCATCTTCACGATCTGCGCGTGCGTGTTCGTGTGCCGACGACCGCTGCTACGCGGCGGCGTGTCGGCTACGTGCATGCTCGGCCTCCCCACTACGTGGCCTCCCCCGCTGATATCGCTTCAGCAATCAGTGGGTTGCGCAAAAGCAACGACAGGATTAATCCGGCATGGAGTGTTCATGGCGTCGCACTGGCGATTAATCCCTAGAATCTAATCATTGCCAGCAGAAGACTTGCGGCCCGCATCACTCCCTCATGGTAACGGAGATTGTGTCCAATTATTGGGCTGCGCTCTTGTGGCGAAATTTTCGGAAGTTAAAATACCTTCTCGATCGAGACGAGGGCTCCGACAAATCGTCTGGCCAGTCTGAGCTTTCTGGAAGTCGGGCAATAATCATCCCGATAGGCTTCCCGCGCGAATTCACGTGGGTGGCATGACGTTTCCGCTCGGTTACCTCGCGCATTATGGTAAATTGCGGGACTCGGCGGTTCGCAGGAACGCGCCAGGGGTCAGGAGGGCTTCAGGGATGGCACTAACCATTACAGGTCTATCGAAGACGTACCCAAATGGAGTGAAGGCCCTGAAAAACCTCTCGCTGACGATTGGGAACAACATGTTTGGCCTTCTGGGACCGAACGGCGCCGGAAAAAGCACACTGATGCGAACGGTGGCTACGTTGCAGGATCCCGATTCGGGATCGATCCATCTGGACGGGCTGGACGTGCTGAGGCAAAAGATTGAAGTTCGCAAGCTGCTGGGGTACCTGCCGCAGGAGTTCGGCGTGTATCCGAAGATGTCCGCCGCGGATATGCTTGATCATCTGGCGGTGATGAAGGGCATCACGTCTGCAAAGGAACGCAAGGAGATGGTGGATGCGTTATTGCAACAGACCAATCTGTGGGAGGCGCGCAAGAAAGCGCTCAGTACCTATTCAGGCGGCATGAAGCAGCGGTATGGGATCGCCCAGGCGCTGCTCGCAAATCCGCGGCTGATCATTGTGGACGAGCCCACAGCGGGGCTGGACCCCACCGAGCGGAACCGCTTTCTGAATTTGCTCAGCTCCATCGGACGTGACGTGACGGTGATCCTCTCCACGCACATCGTGGATGACGTGCGCGAACTTTGCTCCAAGATGGCGATCATCGCTTCGGGCGAAGTGCTGCTGGAAGGCGCGCCGACGCAGGCCCTCGAGTCGCTGAAAGGAAAAATCTGGAGCAGAGTCGTCGCAAGTGATGACGAGTTGCGCGCCCTCGAATCGCAGATGAGCGTAATTTCCACGCACCTGGTAGGCGGCCAGCACGAGATTCGGGTGTACGCCGACGCGAATCCCGGCGAAGGCTTCCATGAGGTGGATTCCGACCTTGAGGACGTTTACTTTCTGAATCTTTCGGGGCAGTCGCAAAATTAGTATGGGTGAGACACGGCAATGAACTTGTTCTGGGAATTTTTCAAATTCGAGCTGAAGTTTCGGTGCAAGAGCCTGTCCACGTACGTTTACTTCTTGATGTGGTTCACCTTCAGCTTCCTCTCCGTGGCCTCGGAAAATTTCGGACCGATCGGATACAATAACGGAAAAGTATTGCTGAACGGACCGTTTGCCATCGCCACCTATGATTGGTTCGCGACTCTTTTCGGATTGATCGTCATCGCCGCGATATTCGGCACGTCCATCCTGCGCGACTTCCAGCGCGACACCTATCAAATCCTTTTCACGAAACCGATATCGAAATTTGCCTACCTCGGCGGACGTTGGGCAGGTTCGTTCGTAACCACCGTCTTTGCGTTTTCCGGCCTGATATTTGGGACTTTCCTCGGCACTTTCGCTCCTTGGGCGGATCATTTGCGAATTGGGCCGAATCATCCGTGGTGGTATCTGCAGCCGTTCCTTTCGATCGTAGTAGTACAGATCTTTTTCCTAGGCTCTCTTTTTTTTGCGGTGGCCGCGCTTTCGCGCAAAATTTTTGTGGTGTACCTGCAGGGCGTGGCTCTGTTCATGCTTTATATCATCGGGATAACCGTGTTCAGCGCCACACGTTCACTGGAACGGTTCTGGTCCGGAATCTTTGACCCTGTTGGACTGCTGTTGTTCGACGACATCACGCGCTACTGGACGGTGGCGGAGAAAAACGTCTTATCGCTCTCGTGGTCTCCCCACGTGGTGGCGGGGGTGTTTCTGTATAACCGCCTCTTGTGGCTCTCGGTAGGGTTTATCTCGCTTGCGGCGGTCTGGATGCTGTTCCCGATGTCCGTGGAAGCGCTCACCGCGCGCTCGCAGGGTCGCCGCGCCGCCAAAGCAAAGCAGCAGGAGGATTTCGAGGCGCGGCCGAAGCGTTCGCTGGTGGCCGCGCAGCTTCCGAAAGTCCACCAGGTTTTCGGGCCGGCGACGACCTGGGCGCAGTTCTGGTCGCTTTCACGCATGCGGATCAGCACCATCCTGCATGAAATCTCGTTCTGGGCGATTACAGGATTGTTGCTCGCTTTTGCAATTAATAACGGCTACTTCGCCGGACGCGTGGCTGAACAAAACGTGTGGCCAGTTACGTACCTGATGGTACAGGCGGTCGAGGGCACTGCTACTCTATTCTTTTATATCGTGGCAACGTTGTATGCCGCGGAATTAGTGTGGCGCGAGCGAGACGTCCACGCCGACGGCATTCACGATTCTCTGCCGATGCCGGAGATGGTGGACTGGCTGTCGAAGCTCGCGGCGATCGCAGTCGTCGAGCTAATCCTACTAACCGTGACAATGCTCTGCGGCGTGTTCATGCAGACTTTGGCCGGTTACTACCGATACGAGTTCCTGCAATACTTTAAGGAACTCTACATCGTCACTTTTCCCCAGGTGATGACTTTCGCGCTGCTCGCTCTCTTCGTGCAAACCGTAGTCAGCAACAAATTCGTGGGCCATGCCATTGCGCTCGGCATATTCATAATCAACCCGATTCTTTTCAATTTCGGTTGGGAGAACACGCTTTACCTGTTCGGCTTCATACCGCCCTACATTTACAGCGACTTGAACGGCTATGGACACTTCGTGCCGGCGCTTTTTTGGTCCATTACGTATTGGCTGGCGATCGCCGCATTTCTGGGCGTGCTGTCTATCGCGCTGACGAGGCGCGGGTCGGATGATGGCTGGCGTGCCCGCTTGCGTCTGGCAAGCGCGCGGTTTTCCAGGCTCACGCCAGCCGCGATTGTGTTTATGCTCATCGCGGTTGGCAGCGGCGCTTGGTACTACTACAACGCCCACGTACTGAACGAATATTTGACCGCTAAGCAACGTCGCGGCATTCAGGCCGATTACGAGCGCAACTACAAGAAGTACGAGAACCTGCCGCAGCCCAAGGTCACGGCCGTGGACGCGCTGGTGGATATCGAACCAGCGCGCCGCTCTTTCTCCGGTACCGGCACGCTCACGTTGCAAAACAAGAACGCCAGCCTCATATCCGAAATTCATATCACCAACCCGAGGCAGTCGGTATCAGCAGTGAAGTTCGACCGGCCCTTTCATCAGGTAAGCTGTGGCGTGCGAGATATTTATTGCATTTATGCCCTGGAACAGCCGCTCGCGCCGGGCGAAAGCACGCTGCTGACGTTCCACGTGGGCCACACGACGCACGGATTCAAGGATGGCAATGAACCCCCGGAATTTGCCTACAACGGCACTTTCTTCGACGCCGATTTTTTCCCGCACGTCGGCTATAACCAGGGCATGGAACTGGACGACCCGCGGCGTCGCCGCGAAGAAAAACTCGGGCCGCTCGAAGAAATGGCTCCGCGCGGCGACGCCACACAATCCCTCTACAACCTGTTTTCCAAGGATTCGGATTGGATCTCCTATCACACCATTGTGAGTACGTCCTCGGATCAGATCGCCATCGCTCCCGGCTATCTGAAACGCTCGTGGGAGCAGGACGGCCGGCGCTATTTCGAATACGACATGGCACCGACGCACATCGCGAATTTCTACTCCTATCTTTCGGCGCGTTACGACTTGCGGCGCGAGCAGTACAAAGGGACGAACCTGGAGGTGTATTACACACCGGGCCACGAATTCGACGTTGCCGACATGCTGGAAGCGTCCAAGGGTGGCCTGGACTATTACCAGGCGAACTTCAGTCCCTATCAGTTTGCGCAGTACCGAATTATGGAATTTCCGCGCTACCGCAACTTCGCCCAGTCCTTTCCCAACACCATTCCATACTCCGAAGGAATTGGATTCATCAGCCGCTTGCAGAAGAAAACAGACATTGATTTTACGTATTTCGTAACGGCGCACGAGCTGGGTCACCAGTGGTGGGGGCATCAGTTGATAGGCGGGAACGTGCAGGGCTCCAACATGATGTCCGAAACTCTGGCGGAGTATTCAGCGTTGATGGTGATGGAAAAGAAATACGGCAAGGATCAGATGCACCGGTTCCTGCGGCATGAGGTGGATTCCTACTTGCGCGGCCGCGGAGGCGAAGTGCGGCACGAACCGCCGCTTGTGTTGGTGCAACGCGAGCCGTACGTCTGGTACAACAAAGGCGGCCTGGTGATGTACACGCTCGCTGATTACATCGGGGAGGACAAGGTCAACCTGGCTCTGCACAATTTCCTGATGAAGTACCGGTACGCCAATGCCGGGAACTCGCTGTCCGAGCCTTATCCGGACACGCGCGAGTTCGTGGCAGCGCTGCGCGAACAAACGCCGCCCGAGTTGCAGTATTTGATCACCGATGGATTCGAATCCATTGTTCTGTACGACAACAAGGCGCTCAGCGCGGTGGTGACGCCGACGGCCGACCACAAGTACAAGGTGACGCTCACCGTGCAGGCGCGCAAAATGAAAGCGGATGGGAATGGCAACGAAAGCCCTATGTCATTGAACGACTACATAGACGTCGGCGTGTTCATCGGCAAGAAGGACGAGGAAAAACCGTTGTCGCTGAAGAAGGAAAGATTCACGCGAGAGCAGCAGACATTTGAGATTGTGGTGGACGAAATGCCAACGCGCGCAGGCATCGATCCCTACAACAAACTTGTGGACCGGATCTCCGACGACAACACGATTGATGTGACCAAGCAGTAGAACACTGCTCCTCATCTACACCTCCGACTCTGCTAGTCGCGCATGTCCTTCCACTCTTACGGTCCAGCTCGCCGGCTGAGAGAGCCGGCGGTTTTAAGCCCCGAAGAGCGTGACGCGTAATTTAGTATGCGGTCGGATGCAACATGGCAAGCCGCTGCGATATAACAATCTCAGGAGTTCGCGCCGAAGGTTTAGGCGCAAGCGTCATTGCCAAGGACTCGTGTTGGCTGATTAACGCTGCGAGTTCAGAGGGTCGGCGCAACACTTGCGCGCAGTTTACTTGCTGGAGTCTCGAAGCCCAAAGTTTTTCGCGGGCGTTGATTTAGACGCAGCGCGATCCTGTCCAGTTGGGATTGCGTGTAGCAGGAAAGGTCGGTTCTCTTCGGCAAGTATTGT
>Ga0209773_10000828_pt1 | contig 10439 bp, 6 predicted proteins | sample BogFormECP14_OM1_FD_188244 | JGI IMG/M metagenome (GOLD analysis project Ga0209773, IMG submission 188244) | Bog forest soil microbial communities from Calvert Island, British Columbia, Canada - ECP14_OM1 (SPAdes) (version 2) | ecosystem: Environmental > Aquatic > Freshwater > Wetlands > Bog ... | reverse complement strand
ATCCGAGATTTACCATAAGCCTCGGAGTCAGGCGGTAATCATCCTCGATAAATAACGCGGTATGCCAGTCGCTCAACAGCCCATGGTAAGGAGTGTCCTGTTCCATAGTGTTGACCTGACCCGTGACGAAATCAGCGAGAGCATTGCCAGTCGTCGTGGGGGCAGACGTTTGAAAGGTGAAAACGCCGAAGTTATACAGGTTTCCGACGATCATGTTTTTGTCCAGCGCCAGCTCGCCGCCGAAATTGAGCGAGTGTTTGCCCTTGATCATGGTGACCAGATCGCGAACGGAATAGAAATCCGTGGTCGTCACCGGGCCCGCGAGCGCTCCGCCAACACCGAAATATCCAGATACGGTGAGCTGGGGCAGCGCTTTCGGCCCCTGGATGGTGAAATTCGATCCGAGATCTCCAAGAGAAACCGCCGGCAGATTGACACGTCCTCCCGCTACTCTCGTAAAGCCGATCCAGGCCTCATTAGCTGTCGTAGGACTGAAAGTGTGAACGTCGCTGATGTTCACGTTCTGCTGCGTCGAGTTGGACTGATTGGTGTCCCAGATGAAATTGCCATTCCCAAAACCATTTTGCGTGGATTTGAGATAGAAATAGGTCGCTGCGAGATGATCCTTGGAGCCGAGGGCCTGGTCGTATTTCCCCAGATACTCATCCTGGTTTGTTGGACCGGTGAAGAATCCCGTCCAGGCATTATTCGCGCTGTTCGGCAGCGGAATGTACTTGTTGATAATGGTCGCGGCAGTAGGGTCTATCAATGTAGACGGAACGCATCCCACGGTCGGCACCTGACAGTTGGGCGAACTGTTGGTTCCCTTCACCTTGGTTTTGGTGCCGGGCAAATCCGGAATCACCTTCGATTGCGTAAAGTCGCCCTGCCGTTCGAGCGCGGTCGGTACCACGCCGCCGCTGAGGAACTGACCTACCGTTTGCCGCAAGCCAGCATAGCTGAAGAAGAAGAAGGCCTTATCGCGCTTAATCGGACCGCCGACCGTGCCGCCGAACTGATTGCGATGATACGGCGGGTTCAGAGTTGCATTCCACGGAGTCGCGTTCAAATCAGTGTTGCGCACGAATTCAAACAATGAACCGTGAAACTGATTCGTTCCAGAGCGCGTAACAGTATTGACTACAGCGCTGGACATACGGCCGTACTGAGCCGAGAAATTGCTGGTTTCTACGCGAAACTCCTCAAGCGCATCCGGGTTGGGCAGCGGGTTTCCATAGTTGCGGATGCCGGTCATGTTGCTGCCGCCGTCCAGGTAAAAGCTGACCATGGGAACGCCGCCATCAATGCCGCCATTGACCACCACCTGTGTCGACGGCACCCCAATCACATAGTTGGGAGTGCCACTGGGGTTGGTGGCCGGGCTGGCACTGTTCGATTGAACGCCCGGCGTGAGGGAAAGCTCCGCATACGCATTGCGGTTCACCAGCGGCAGCCCGATGATCTCGGCCGGCTGCACTGTTCTTGCCAAGGTTGCCGAGTTGGTATCGATAAGCGCTGGAGTTTCTGTAACCGTGACGGTTTGGGTTTGTGCGCCGACCGCCAACGTTATGTTCAGAGCTTGCGTCTGATCGACGGTCAGCAGAAGATTCTGCTGCAAAAACTTCTTGAATCCGGGCTGATCCACTTCAACGCTGTAAGTGCCAACCGGAAGATACTGGATGTAGTAGCTTCCTTCACTGTCCGTGGTAACCGACCGGGAGAGCCCGGTAGCGCCATTGGTCGCTCTTACGGTAGCGCCAGAGACCACAGCGCCTTGTTCGTCCTTCACTGTTCCCCTGATAGCTCCGGTAATTTGCTGGGCGCCTGCATCGATCGCAAAGCTCATCAGGAACAGCCCGACGGCAAGCAACGCGACAAGCGTACGGTGGACAACTGTATTACTGCCTCCTTGGAATATGGACCGCATATCAATCGTTTTCACTGGAATCTCCCTTTTGACTTCTCAAACTGCAACCCATCTGTCTGCGCTACAAGTGCAGAGCAGATGAAAGTGTCACTGGACCATCTAGCAGTAAGTACAAGCCCACAAAAATGACTGTCAACGAATAGCTGCGAAGCTATCCCGCTAGGTGGTACGGCCAATCAATTTCGGGAAAGGCGGTTCGCAGGGCGGTACTCTCGCTGGAGAATCCCGCAAATTTCTGCTTCAATGCGAGGCAGTTTTCATGCGCGCAGACGTCGACACGCGAAGCTCTTCCAACGCAATGGCAAGGTCGCGATCACCGCGCCGGATTCGGTTGGCGATTGCTGTAAATCCCAACGCAATCCTTTCCTTGCTATGCGAGCTCAAAGGAATGACACTTACTTTTGGCCACTGCATTCGAGGAGACAAGAACATGCGTCGACTTACATGGATTGCTGTAGCATTCATCGGCATCCTGGCACTTACCGCGTCCGCCTTCGCCGCTTCTTCAAAAGAGGAAAACAATCTGCTCGCCGTGCGCGAGGCAGTGTGGCGCAACTGGTTTGCGGCGAACATTCCGGCACTGGAAAAACTCGTCCCGAAAAACACGATCGCCATTAGTACGGGCGAAGAGAAGTGGCAGAACCAGGCCGAGATATTCGAAGAAGCGAAGCAGTTTCAAGCTTCGGGGGGAAAGTTGATTCGGCTGGAGTTCCCGCACACTGAGATACAACGCTTTGGCAACGTCGCCGTTCTATACAGCAGTTACTCGTATGAAATCGAGTCGAACGGCAAACCCTCAACCGCCTCAGGACGCGCCACCGAAGTCTTTGTATTTGCAGACGGTCGATGGACAAACCCGGGCTGGCACACTGATAGCGAAAAGTGAGCAACTCCAACGCAGAACTATAGCTTCGTGATCTCTTCCACAGCAACCCGCGCCGCTTCTTCGCACGCAGCGCGATCCACATCGTGGTGAGTCACAAAGCGAACAGAATTGATCCCAACAGTTCCGCTCAGAATCCCGCGCTGCTTGAGGTGCAGCACCAGCTCCTCGGCCTTCCCCTCTTCCTTCAAGCCAAATATGACGATGTTCGTCTGCACCGTCGCAAGATCAAGTTCAATCTGAGGCAGCCCTGCCAATTGCTCCGCAAGATATCTCGCGTTGGCATGATCCTCCGCCAGCCGCTTCGGCATCTCTTCGAGGGCGATCAGCCCCGCAGCCGCAAGAACACCCGCCTGACGCATCCCTCCACCCAACGCTTTGCGCACCATGCGTCCGCGTTCGATCAGCTTGCGACTGCCAACAAGCATCGATCCAACAGGCGCGCACAGCCCTTTCGACAGACAAAACATCACGGTATTAAAACCGCTGGTAAGCACTGCAACTGGAACATTCAACGCAACTGACGCGTTGAAAACGCGCGCGCCATCCAGGTGCAGCGGAATCCCCATCTCATGCGCGCCATTCCATATCTCACCAAAGACGGCGAGCGACGTAGCTGTACCGCCGGCCATGTTGTGGGTGTTCTCCAACGAAATCAGCCCCGTTGGAGCATTATGCACGCTGGCCCGTTTAATCGCCGGCTCGATGTGCTTCCACGTAACAATGCCGCGCTCAGCGGTAACGGTACGAAGCTGGCATCCGGAAAATGATGCGGCCATCGCCATTTCCCAATCGACGATATGGGATCGCGACTCGCAGATGATCTCCTGCCCCGGCTGCGTGTGCAGCCGAATCGCAATCTGGTTGCCCATCGTACCCGTCGGAATAAAAAGCGCAGCCTCGCGGCCAAATATCTGCGCCGCGCTGGCCTCCAGCAGATTCAACGTCGGGTCTTCGCCGTAGACATCGTCGCCTACCTCAGCGGCAGCCATCGCGGCTCGCATAGCCTTCGTGGGCCGGGTGACGGTGTCGCTTCGCAGATCAATAAAGCCTACGGGCTCCTGCGAAAAAACCTCTTCATTGTGCTGGGCTTTCGTGGACATTCTTCTTTTTTACACCGAGGCAGGTTCAGGAATTTCGATTACATCCAAAAATCGCGCGAAGACCTCGTTCGAAAGCATTCGCCCACGTAGAGTCAGCGCAATTTGATCAGCATGAACCGAAAGCAGCCCGTCTGCGGACAGCTCTTCAACAATCGGCAAGTATGGTTCCAGCGCTTCATTGCCGAATTCAGCCTCGATCAGGCGCACATTTACACCTGCATTTAAGCGGAGGCCAAGAAACCAGGCTTCTTCCATTTCTTCCCGTTGCGTAAGCAAGTGCAAATCATCCCAGCCGGGTGACGCAAGATAGTCTTGCAAATCATCGGTAGCCGCGAAGCGAATCGGGCCGCTGTCTGTGCGCAACATCGAATGAGCATCGACACCCAGTCCGAGATAAGGCCGCCGCAGCCAATACTTCATGTTGTGGACTGACTCAGCTCCCGCACGAGCAAAATTTGAAATCTCGTACTGCGCCAGCCCATTCTCAGCAAGGGCATCCACAGCCTTGGCGTACATATCGGCAACCGCATCGTCCGATGGAATTGCCGGAGCATAGTAGCGCGCCCCACCGCCCAGCACTTCGCGCCCGAGCCGCGAATCATCATCCACTTCCAGCATGTAGATGCTGGCGTGATCGACGCCAGCATCCATCAAAACAGCCAGTGACTCATTCCACGAAGCAGCCGTCTGATGGGGCAAGCCCGCAATCAGGTCGGCGTTGACGCGTCGAATGCCCGTCTGCTGCACCCGCCGAATGTCCTCAAGCGCGACCGACCGCGTATGCAGACGGCCAGTGGCCTTCGCCTCCTGATCAACAAACGACTGCACGCCAAAGCTGATGCGGTTCACGCCGCACTTCAGCATGGCGTCGAGGGCATCATCGGCCAACTGCCCTGGCGCGCACTCGACCGTAATCTCGGCATCGCCAGTCAACATAAAATGGTCGCGGATCTCGCGAAAAAGCGCTTTCAGCAAATCAGGCGGCAGTAAACTCGGAGTTCCCCCGCCCAGATAAACCGTATCCGCCGTGCGCGGCATGCCTGGAAACCGTTCCACGGCTCTTCTCAGGTCTTCGCGAACGCGCTCCACATACTGTGCCATATAACTCGACGGAAACACCCCAGACGCGAAGTTGCAGTATGTGCACTTCGATCGGCAGAAAGGCACGGAAATGTAGATGCCAAGGGTATCCATTCGAGCGTCTTATCCTCTATTTTCTCATTGTGGGCGATTCTCCCATCACGATCCTGCAAACCGAGAGGCTCATCCTGCGTCGCTGGCTGGACTCCGACCGTCAGCCCTTCGCAGAAATCAACGCCAACCCGCAAGTCATGGAGTTCTTCCCCAATACGCTGACGAGGGAGCAAAGCGACCGCGTCGTCGACAGAATCGAGGCGGCCTTCACACAGCGCGGTTTCGGACTATGCGCAGTCGAACTTCGCTCCGACCGCAGCTTCCTCGGCTTCATTGGCCTTTCTGTGCCGAATTTCCAGGCGCACTTTACGCCCTGCGTCGAAATCGGCTGGCGGCTGGCCTCACATGCCTGGGACAAAGGCTTCGCCACTGAAGGCGCGAGAGCAATGGCTGCCTACGCATTCGAGACCCTAAAGCTCAACTCGCTCGTCTCCTTCACCGCTGAGCAGAACCTGCGATCCCGCCGCGTGATGGAAAAGATTGGCATGACCTTCGACCCGGCCGACAGCTTTGATCATCCGAACCTGCCCGACGGACATCTATTAAGACGGCATGTGCTCTACCGGCTTCGCGCCGAAGAGTTTCGCCAACCCGTAAAATAGAGTCAGGAGCGCATGGCCGAACAGGAAAAGCCGAAAACCGGGGCCCCCGACACGCGCGGTTCTCGCGTGGTGGGGCAAAAACAAGCCCAGCAGCAGGAAGACGATGTCGTCGGCAAAGCATACGACGGCCGCCTGATGCGCCGCCTCATCCGCTACCTCTACCCCTACAAACCGGCCGCGCTTGTGTCGCTCGTAGCCATCCTCATCAAGGCTGGTTCTGACGTTCTCGGGCCCTATCTCACCAAGGTCGCCGTCGACCGCTACATGACCGTGCAGGTCGCCGCGAAGCCTTCATGGCTCGCGAGCCATCTCAGCCCGAACGCATTCGCCGGAATCACGCAGCTGGCAGGGCTCTATCTCGCCTCGCTGGTACTGAGCTATTTCCTCGAATTCGTCCAGACCTACCTGATGCAGTGGACCGGGCAGAAGATCATGTTCGACATGCGCAGCGAGATCTTCCGCCATCTGCAGCACATGCACATCGGCTACTTCGACCGCAACCCTGTCGGGCGCCTCGTCACACGCCTCACCAGCGACGTTGACGCGCTGAACGAGATGTTCACATCCGGCGTCTTCGCCATTTTTGAAGACGTGTTTGTCCTCGCCGGAATCGTCATAGTCATGCTGCGCATGAGTTGGTGGCTGGCCCTTCTTTCATTCGCGGTCCTGCCGCTCATCCTCGTAGTCACGCGCATCTTCCGCAAGCACGTCCGCGATTCCTACCGCCGCATTCGCTCCGCTATCGCCCGCATCAATTCCTATACGCAGGAACACGTCAGCGGCATGACCGTCGTGCAACTCTTCAACCGCCAGGAGCGCTCTTTCAAGGAATTCAAGGCCGTAAACCAGCAACACATGGACGCCTTCAAAGACGCGATCCTGGCCTATGCGCTTTACTACCCGGCGGTCGAAGTCCTCAGCTCCATCGCCATCGCTCTCGTCATCTGGCGCGGCGGATACGGCGTCCTCCACACCACCGTCACACTCGGCGTGCTTGTCGCCTTCATGCAGTACGCGCAGCGCTTCTTCCGACCCATCCAGGACCTGAGCGAGAAATACAACATCCTGCAAGCCGCCATGGCCGCCAGCGAGCGCATTTTCAAGCTGCTCGATACCGCACCCGAAATCGTCTCACCGGCGCACACAAAAGAAGGCGACAACTCAGGCCGAATCGAATTCCGCAATGTTTGGTTCACCTACCAGCGCCTCGACGAATTCCAGAAAGCCCGCATCGCCCAGGCAAGTGCCGCCGAGTTGGCCACAATCGACGACATCGAATGGATCCTCCGAGGCGTCTCATTCACCGTCGAACCAGACCAGACTGCAGCCATCGTAGGCCACACCGGTGCGGGTAAGACCACCATCATCAGCCTGATGATGCGCTTCTACGACATCCAGCACGGCAGTATTCTGATCGATGGCGTTGACGTGCGCGAGCACGATCTCAACAAGTTGCGCCGGCGCTTCGGTGTCGTTCTGCAGGATCCGTTTCTCTTCAGCGGAACAATCGCCGACAACATCCGCCTTGGCTCGCATTGGATCTCCGACGCGCGTCTCGAAGAGGCAGCCGATGAAGTCAACCTCCGCGACTTCATCCAGTCCCTTCCCGAAGGCTTCGCCGAGCCGGTTCGCGAGCGTGGCAATGGACTCTCAACGGGCCAGAAGCAACTCATCAACTTCGCCCGCGCCCTCGCGCACGATCCCGGTATTCTGATCCTCGACGAAGCCACCTCGAGCGTCGATACAGAGACCGAGATGCGCGTCCGCCTCGCCCTCGAACGCATGATCGAAGGCCGCACCTCCGTCGTCATCGCACACCGGCTCTCGACCGTCCAGCGAGCCGACGTAATCCTCGTCATGCACAAAGGCCAGCTGCGCGAAATGGGGTCACACCAGGAGCTGCTCGCACAACGCGGCATCTATTGGAAGCTATACCAACTCCAATACAAGGATCAGGAAATCCTCGACGCGTTGCCCGCGCTTAACTCTAGCCTCGCCGTGGGAACCGACTAGCCGCGCATGGATCGAGTTCCAGATCGGCCCAAAATCTTCATCTCCGCAGGCGAAGCCAGCGGAGAACATTACGCCGCACAACTCATCTCGGCAATCCGTAAGCTCGCTCCTGATGCGCAATTCTTCGGCCTCGGAGGCCAGCGCATGGAAGCACTCGGCTTCCGCCGCATCGTCCGCGCAGAAGACGTCGCCGTTATGGGCATCACCGAGATCATTCGGCACATCCCGCGCATCTACGGCGAGTACCGCAAGCTTAAAGCCAGCATCGCAAAAGAACGCCCTGACGCCGCCATCCTCATCGACTTCCCCGATGTGAATCTTTCCCTATCCCGCACTCTGCATAAGCTCGGCATTCCGGTCATCTACTTCGTAAGCCCGCAGCTCTGGGCGTGGAAAAAGTACCGCATCCATCGCGTAAGGCGTTACGTGGACCGCATGCTCGTCATCTTTCCCTTCGAAGAATCCTTTTACCGCGAGTATGGAGTCAAAGCTACATTCGTCGGCCATCCCCTAGCCGAGGTTCCACTGCCTTCCATCTCACGAAAAGACTTTGCTGACCAATACGGTCTCGACCCGTCCAAAGTGTGGGTGGGTCTGCTCCCAGGCAGCCGGTTCAAGGAGATTCACCTCAACCTTCCGGAGATGATCGACGCCGCCAGCCAACTGCACGAACCCATCGAATTCTTGCTACCGCTCGCCCCGACCCTTACGCCGGAACACGTTTCCCATGTCCGCTCGATGCTGCCTGCGAACGGCCCGCACATAACAATAGTCAACGATGCCCGCGCCACACTGCATCACGCGCGAGCGAGCATCGTCGCCAGCGGCACAGCAACAGTTGAAGCCGCCCTCATCGGTAATCCATTCATCGTGGTCTACCGGGTTTCCCGCTTGACGTATGCTGTTGCCAAGCGGGTGGTGAAGGTCCCGCATGTGGCCATGGTCAATCTCATTGCCGGACGCGAAGTGGTTCCCGAACTGATCCAGAGCGACTTTACCGCGCAACATGTCGTCTCACACTTGCAGAACCTGCTGCACAATGAGTCAGCCCGCGCGCAGATGCAGGCAGATTTGGCACAGGTCAGCGCCTCGCTCCATGCGGACAAGAGTCCCATTGAGCAGGTGGCCAGCATCACAGTAGAGTTAATGGGTCAAAAATAATGGGTCCCAGCACGATGACGATGAGAACGACGACACGCAGCGCTATCTTTCGCCTTGGAGCTTCTTTTTGCGGAGCAGTCCTGCTGTTTGCCGCATCTGGCCTCTCTGCCCAGCAGAAACCGACCATCGACATCACCGGCTATACCATCAACGCCCAGCTGAGTCCCGCCGATCACAAGCTGTCAGCCACCGCGCAAGTCACCTTCACGGCGCTCAATAACACCGACACAGCGATTTTCGAATTGCATGGCGCGCTGAGAGTCGAGAAGGTCGCCACTACAGCTAACCTGCCGCTGAGCGGCGAGCGCGGCCCCAACGCAACCGTGATCGTCACCCCGACCACTCCACTGGTCAAAGGCCAGCAGTACACCTGGATCTTCACCTACGACGGCATGCTCGATGGCGACGCGGGCAGCCCTGTCGAAGGGCTGAAGCTCGCTCAAGTAGGCGATCCGACGAGCTATCTCCTTTACGCAGGGCGCTGGTTCCCGATGGTCGGCTACATGACCGACCGCTTCACCGCCGACATTCACATCACTCTTCCCGCAGGCTATCGCGTCATCGGGAGCGGCCCTACAACCTCAGCCCCTGCCGCTGGCGGAGAACAGCACAATTTTCACTGGGCCAAACCTGGATTCCCCGGCACGATCATCGCAGGCAAATTCGACGCGCCCGTCTCCAGCGCGCCGAATATCCATGTCTACGCCATGGAGGACAAGAAGCAATCGGCACAGGACTACGGCCAGACCGCGTTGCGCGAGTTCGCCTTCTTCACCAGCACCTTCGGCATACCCGAATCCTCGCAGTTGAATGTGGTTGAATTGCCCAATGACACGGTCCCCGCCGCCTGGGCCCCGGAAATCGCTGCCATAGCCGGCTCCCGCATCGGGAACAAGAACGACTTCCGCCTGCTCTCCAATACCATTGCTCATCAATGGTGGGGCAGCCAGATCAGCCCAGCCACTTTGAACGACGTGTGGATCACCAATGGCATGTCGCGCTACGGTGAGCTCATGTTTCTCGAAGACACCGCAGGCCGAAGCGCCATGAACGCGGCTATACAAGATGTCTCTTCCGGCGCGCTCGCCTACGACACAATCCCGCTCACCTCCGCAGGTCGCCTTGACGCTTTCTCCCCGCAGTTCCAATCCATGACCCTCGAAAAGGGCGCTCTGGTCTTTCACATGCTGCGATGGGAAGTCGGTCAGGACAGCTTTCTCAAGATTCTCCGCGCCACGATCTCTCAGTTCACTGACAAATCGATCAAGACGAGCGACTTCGAAAAACTCGCCGAAGCGCAATCGCAACAGCAACTCACGCCCTTCTTTGCGCAATGGCTCGACGGCACCGGCGCACCGCAGTTCAACAACAAATACGCCGTCTACCGCCTCGGAAACAACAAGGGCTTCCGCACCATCGGCGAAATCCAGCAGGACCTCGACCTCTTCAACATGCCGGTGGAGCTGCGCGTTGAAACCGACGGCAAAACCGAAATCCGCCGCGTTGATGTCGTCGGCTCCGACTCGCAATTTGTCGTCGATACCTTCGGGCGCCCG
>Ga0209773_10000827_pt1 | contig 10442 bp, 8 predicted proteins | sample BogFormECP14_OM1_FD_188244 | JGI IMG/M metagenome (GOLD analysis project Ga0209773, IMG submission 188244) | Bog forest soil microbial communities from Calvert Island, British Columbia, Canada - ECP14_OM1 (SPAdes) (version 2) | ecosystem: Environmental > Aquatic > Freshwater > Wetlands > Bog ... | reverse complement strand
AAGGTCGAAGTCGATTTCGGCCCGCTCGGGAGGAAATGGTCGAGCGCCCAGATCACCAGCTACTCCGAAGCCGAGCTGATGGGCCGGCTGGTGGCTTGCGTCGTCAACTTCCCGCCGCGCAACATCGCCGGCTTTCAATCCGAAGTCCTTATCCTCGGGGCGAAGAACGCGCGCGCCGACGTCATCCTGTTGTCGCCGCTGGCGGAGATTGCGCTGGGGGAGGCGGTGTTCTGATACAAGCTTTCAGGTGACGCGGTCGCGCCGGCGGCCGATGGATATTGGGATGTCGCCAGAGAGGGCTGGACAGGATGAAACGCACCGCAATTCTCCTCGCGGTCGCTGCCTTGACGGCTTGCTTCGCCTCATGGGTTGCAGCGGCCGCGCAGACAACGTCGCACACGCCCGTCAAGCCAAAAAGCGCGCAAAGTCACATAGTGCCGATGAGGCATGACCAGCTCACCCTCTATCCGCACGGCCGGCCGGCGCGCCGCCAACCCGCATACAGCTATTCGCGCCATCGGTTTGATCAGCCGACCCCGATCCACAATACCTTCATGGGCGTGCAGTACTGAGACCGGGCTCCTGACCAGCCTCGACATCAGGGCCGATTGAAGCGTCCTGAGCCTCTCACCAATTCCCCTCCGGCACGAACTTGTAGGGATATTGCGGCTCGACGTAGCCGTGCGGTTTTTGCCTCTTCGGCAAAGACGGCTTTTCCGGCCGCACATCTTCGTAGGGGATTTGAAACAGGAGGTGCGCGATCACGTTAAGTCTCGCGCGGTTCTTGTCATCGGACCGCACGACATGCCAAGGCGCCCAGGGCGTATCGGTGGCTTTGAACATGTCGTCGCGCGCGCGGGAATAGTCATACCAGCGGTTGTAGGACTTCAGGTCCATTGGCGACAGTTTCCAGATCTTGCGCGGGTCTTCGATGCGCGCGTAGAGCCGACGAGTCTGCTCCTCAGGGCTCACCTCTAGCCAGTACTTGAGGAGGATGACACCGGACTCGATAATCGCTTTCTCGACCCCTGGCGTCAGCTCGAGAAAGCGCTTGACCGCGTCCATCGAGCAGAATTCCATCACCCGCTCGACGCCGGCGCGGTTGTACCAGCTTCGATCGAAGATCGCGATCTCGCCGGCGGCGGGCAAATGCCGGATGTAGCGCTGCACGTACATCTGCGATTTCTCGCGCTCGGTCGGCGCCGGGAGCGCAACGACGCGAAACACACGCGGACTGACGCGCTCGGTGATCGCCTTGATGACCCCGCCCTTGCCGGCGCCGTCGCGGCCCTCGAAGACGACCGCGACTTTCAATCCTTTGTCTACGACCCAAAGCTGCAGCTTGACCAGCTCGCCGTGCAGCTTGGCGAGCTCGCGCTCGTACTCCTTGGCGCCAAGCTTCGCCAAACCTTCCGACGCGTTCTTGTTCTCGGCCTTTCTGGCCTTGTTCTGACGTTTTGTCACAGCCATCCCATCCTCCCGGTTCGTTCTTTACATCACGCAGGTGCTTGACTAGTAAAGCGGCAGAGAGAGCGGTGGGTCGAAGGCGTCACGTTCGCCGTGGCGCCGCCATTCGAGTGGGGCGGATGCCGCGCTCCGGGATGTCCGGTCCCAGGTACGGATGACACGCGGAGGAGACCCACGATGACCATCCGTCAGCGTGTCACCACGTCGGCCTTTATGCTGGGGATCGGAGCGTGCGCGCTCTCGATGAACGGGGAGCCGAACGGCCGCCTTTCAATCGCCCCTTCGGCGCACGCTCAGGGCCTCATCCGGAATCTGATCGCGCGCATGCGCGGGCAGACGCTGCCTGACGGCATCGTCAAGTCGAACGGGCGCATCGAAGCAACCCAGCTCGACGTCTCCTCGAAATATGCGGGGCGACTCTCCGAGGTCACCGTTGATGAAGGCTACAGCGTCACGCAGGGCCAGGTGATCGCGAAGCTGACGTCGCCGGAATACGAGGCGCAGCTGCGCGCCGCTCAGGCCAATGTCCAGAACGCGAATAACGCGCTGACGGCGGCGGAGGCTGAGATCACTTCGCGCCAGAGCCAGTTGGAATTCTCCAAGACCGATTTTGCTCGCGGGCAGGAGCTGAACAAGACCGGGTTCATCACCAAGCAAGTTTTTGATCAACGAAGGCGAAACCTCGACGCAGCGACCGCCGCGGTCGCGGCGGCGACAGCACAGCGCGATCAGGCCAAGTCCGCGATCAAAAACTCGGAGGCGGAAGTCGAGCGCGTCCAGTCGATCATCACCGATCTGACGTTGCTTTCGCCGCGAAACGGACGCGTGCAATATCTGCTGGCCCGCGCTGGCGAGGTCGTCGCCGCGGGCGCGCCGATCGTCACCATTCTCGACCTCACCGACGTCTACATGACGATCTTTTTGCCTGCCTCGGATGCGGGCAAACTTTCGATCGGCGACGATGCTCGCATCATCCTCGATCCCGTTCCCGATTACATTATCCCGGCGAGAGTCAGCTTCGTCGCCGCCGACGCGCAGTTCACACCCAAGACCGTCGAGACGAAGGACGAACGCACCAAGCTGACATTCCGCGTTAAACTTAAGGTCGATCCGACGGTTTTGCAGACCTTCTACCAAAAGGTGAAGACAGGCATCCGCGGAATGGGCTTCGTGCGTACGAAGGCGAATGTAGAGTGGCCCGCCGAACTTCAGGTCAAGCTCCCCACCCCTCCGGAAGTCAAGGCGCCGGACACCCCGGCGCCCCAGGCGACAGCGCCGGCTGCTCAGCCTGACGCCAAAGCGTCCGAAACGAAAACGCCCGACGCAAAATGACCGGTGAGCCCGTCGCTCGGGTCAAGAACGTATCGCACCGATATGGCGCGACGGTCTCGCTGGCGGACGTAAGCATCGACATTCCCTCGCGCATTATGGTCGGCGTGATTGGGCCGGATGGCGTCGGAAAGTCGACTCTGCTCGGGCTGATCGCCGGCGTGAAGAAGATTCAGGCCGGCGAGGTCGTGGTCTTCGACAAGAACATCGCCGACAAGGACACCCTGCGTGAGATTCGCGGCCGCATCGCCTACATGCCTCAGGGCCTCGGCCGCAACCTTTACCCAACGCTCTCCGTGTTCGAGAACATCGACTTTTTCGGCCGATTGTTCGGATTGTCGGCGACCGAGCGTCGCGCCAAGATCACCGAGCTTCTGACGGCGACGAGCCTGGAGAAGTTCGAGGCGCGTCCAGCCGGCAAGCTTTCCGGCGGCATGAAGCAGAAGCTCAGCCTGTGCTGCGCCCTCATCAATGACCCGGACCTGCTCATCCTCGACGAACCGACCACCGGCGTCGACCCTCTCTCGCGCGGCCAGTTCTGGGATCTCATCAATACGATCCGCGCACGCCGCCCGCAGATGAGCGTGATGGTCGCCACCGCCTATATGGACGAGGCCGAGCGCTTCGATTGGCTGATGGCGATGGACGACGGCAAGATCATCGCCACCGGCACGCTGAAGGAGCTGCTGACAAAAACCGGCGAGCCTAATCTCGACGAGGCCTTCATCGCCATGATGCCCGAGGCCAAGCGGGCTCTGCACAAGAAGGTGGTTGTGCGCCCGAGGGTGGCCTCCCCGGATGAGACGCCGGCGATCGAGGCGGAGGGGCTCACGCGCCAGTTCGGCGATTTTGTCGCGGTCGACCATGTCAGCTTCCGAATCGCGCGCGGTGAAATCTTCGGCTTTCTCGGCTCGAACGGCTGTGGCAAGTCGACGACGATGAAAATGCTGGTGGGCTTCCTGCCGGCGACCAGTGGCGCGTGCAAGCTGTTCGGCGAGCCGATGGGCTCGAATGATATGCAGGCGCGCCGCAACGTCGGCTACATGACCCAGGCCTTTTCGCTCTACGGCGAATTGACGGTCGCGCAAAATCTTCAGCTGCACGCCGAACTCTACCATTTGCCGAAAGAGAAGATCGGCGCTCGACTTGAGGAGCTGCTCGAGCGCTACGACCTGAAATCCGTCGTCAACGCGCGGCCGGACAGCCTGCCGCTCGGCATGAAGCAGCGCCTGCAACTTGCGGTCGCGGTGCTGCACGAGCCCTCCATTCTCATTCTCGACGAGCCGACTTCCGGTGTCGACCCGATCGCGCGTGATGCATTCTGGCGAACGCTGATCGATCTCTCCAGAGATGACGGCGTGACGATTTTCGTGACGACCCATTTTATGAACGAGGCCGATCGCTGCGACCGCATCTCGCTCATGCATGCAGGCAAGGTGCTCGCTGTCGGCGCGCCACAGGAGCTGGTCAAAGAGCGCGGTAGCGCTTCGCTCGAGGACTGCTTCGTCGGCTATCTCGCGGAAGCCGCGGGCATCGACATGTCGAAAAAGGCCGAGGCGCCGCCGCCGGCCGCGGCCGAAGTCGAGGCTGGCGAGCGGCCGAAGCGCTTCAAAATTGGCCGGCTATGGGCCTACGCGCGGCGCGAGACAGTCGAGCTCTTGCGCGACCCGATCCGGCTGGCTTTCGCGCTGCTTGGCCCAATCATCCTCATGTTCGCCTTCGGCTATGGAATCTCGTTCGATATCGAGAACTTGCAGACTGCGAGGTTCGATCAGGATGACACGCTCCAGAGCCGCGATCTGCTTCAGGGCTTCGACGGCTCGCGCTATTTCGCGGTCCAGCCTCCGATCACGACGCCCGATGATATGGACCGGCGGCTCAAGAGCGGCAACACACAGATCGTGGTCGAAGTGCCGCCAGGTTTCGGCCGCGACCTTCTCAACAAGCGCACGCCGGAAGTCGACGCGACGGTCGATGGCGCCATGACTTTCCGTGGCGAAACGGCGAAGAATTACGTCACCCGCGTGATCCGGAAACAAGGAGAGGAATTGGAGCGGAGCGTGCGGCGGGCCGGCAGTCCCAATGCCTGGAGCTCCGACGATATCCAGACCCGCTTCCGCTACAATCAGGCCTTTCTCAGCGTCAACGCGATGGTGCCGAGCATTTTCATGCTGCTGTTGTGCCTGATCCCGGCGATCATGTCCGCGATCGCGGTCGTGCGCGAGAAGGAGACCGGCTCGATCGCCAACTTCCGCTCGACGCCGATCACCCGATTCGAGTACCTGGTCGGCAAGCAATTGCCCTATATTGCGGTCGCGATGATCGCTTTCTTCGCCCTGCTGCTGATCGCGATTTTCATATTCCACGTGCCGCCGAAGGGGCCGTTCCTCGTCCTGCTCCTGGGAACGACCGTCTATGTCATTGCGACCGTTGGTTTCGGCGTGCTGATCTCGTCCTTTACACGGACCCAAGTCGCCGCCGTCTTCGCGACCGCGATTCTTTCGATCGTGCCGGCGGTCAATTTCTCCGGAATGCTCGCGCCGGTGTCCTCGCTCTCTGGCGGGGCGAGGATCATCGGCCTCTCCTTCCCCTCATCCTGGTACCAGCAGGTTTCGGTCGGCGTATTCGCCAAGGCGCTCGGGATCGCCAGCCTTTGGAAGGACATCGCCGCGATCGCGCTGATCGCCCTCGTCTTCCTGGGCATTTCGCTGGCCCTGCTGCGCAAGCAGGAGGCCTGAGATGTCGCAGACTTCATCTCCCAAAGCCCCGCATCTCGTTGAAGCGAAGCGCCTGACCTTCATCGACCATGTGGTCAACATCTTCCATCTGGTCATCAAGGAGCTCAGAAGCATCCGGGCCGACCCGGTGATGCTGCTGCTGGTCGTCTATTCGTTCAGCATTTCGGTCAACACGGTCGCGACAGGCGCGGTGACGGAAGCGACCAATCTCTCGGTCGGCATCGTCGACGAGGACGGGTCGGACCTGTCGCGCCAGATCGCCGAGGGGCTCAGGCTTCCGACCTTTCAGCCCCCCGTGCACATCACCGCTTCCGACCTCGACCCGATGATGGACCAGGGCAAGCTCCTGTTCGTGGTCGAGATTCCGCCAAATTTCGAGGCCGACATCCGCGCCCAGCGCAAGACCGGCCTTCAGATCAATGTCGACGCGACGGCGGTGGCGCAGGCCGGCAATGGCTCCGGCTATCTCAACACGGCGATAGCCAACGAAATCCAAAAGTTCATCTCCGGGAGCGGCGGTTCGACCGCGGTTCCGATCAACCTTGTCGTGCGCGCGGCGTTCAACCCCAACCTCAAGACCGCGTGGTTCTCGGCGATGACCCAAGTCATCAACCAGATCACGATGCTGACCGTCATTCTCACCGGCGCGGCGCTGATCCGTGAGCGCGAGCAGGGCACCGTCGAGCACCTGCTGGTGATGCCGGTCGTGCCCTCGGAGATCATGCTCGCGAAGATGATCGCCAACGGTCTCGTCATCCTGGTCGCGGCCATGCTGTCGTTGCAGTTCGTGGTGCACTGGTGGATCGGCTCGCCGATTAACGGCTCTCTGCTTCTCTTCCTGCTCGGGGCGGCGATCTACGCGCTGGTTGTCGCGGCGCTCGGCATCCTGCTTGGCACGCTGGCGACGACCATGGGCCAGTTCGGGCTCCTCGCCATGCCCGTGCTGATCGTCACGCAACTGCTCTCGGGCAGCAGCACGCCGATGGAGAGCATGCCGGTCTGGCTGCAGTATTTCATTCAAACGGTCAGCCCGACGCCGCATTTCGTGCAGTTCGCCCAGGCCGTGCTGTTCCGCGGCGCCGACCTCACGCTCGTCTGGCGTCCGCTGGCCGCGATGCTCGCCATTGGCGTTGTCTATTTCACCGTCGCGAGCGTCCGCTTCCGTCGGGTGATCTTCGGCGGGTGACCCCCCAGGCGCCCCTTGTCGCCAAGGGCCATTTCGACTAAGTAAAATAATACCATAGGCGGTCTCACCAATTGCGCCGCCCCGCTTGACGGATTGGCGGCGCAAATACGAAGGTGCCGCACGATCCATCAGAAGGATAGTCAGGCTTGACGCGCTTGCGCCTCGCTTGAACGAAGTCATCCAGACAAGGGAGCAAACAGTGCCCACACCGCATTGGCGCGCCGGCATCGACCGGCGCACACTCGTCAAAACCGGGGCGACCCTCGCCGTCGCCCAGTTCGCCAGCCCATTCGTCATCCGCGCCCGCGCTGCCGATATGGTCAAGCTCGGTCTCGACAACCCGCTGACCGGCACTTACGCCGTCAACGGCAAGAACGAGATGATCGGCTGCCAGATGGCGATCGATGAGATCAACGCCAAGGGCGGCATTCTTGGGCGTCAGGCGACGCTCGTGGTCGAGGACTCGACCAGTGGCGACGCCGGCCAGGCGGTGCAGAAGGCGCGCAAGCTCATCGACAGCGACAAGGTCGACTTCCTGCTCGGCAACGTGAACTCGGCGCTTGCTCTCGCCATGGCCCAGGTTGCGAACGAAAAGGGCGTGCTCCACATCGTGCCAGGCGGCCACACCGACGCGATCACCGGTTCGAGCTGCCACTGGAACGTCTTCCGGGTGTGCAACGCAACGCAAATGGAGGCGAACGCCATCGCTGGCCCGTTGGTCAAGGACTACGGCAAGAAGTACTACTACATCACGCCCGACTATTCCTTCGGTCACACCCTTGAGTCCGGCATGGTCAAGGCGATCGCTGGTCTGGGCGGCGAAAGAGTGGGCGGCGACCTCACGCCGCTCGGCACGGTCGATTTCTCATCCTATCTCATCAAGGCGCAGGCGACGAACCCCGACGTCATTGTCTTTCTCGTCCAGGGCGACGACATGCTCAACGCCCTCAAGCAGGCGGTGCAGTTCGGCCTGCAGAACAAGGTCCATCTGGCTGGCGCGCAGCAGGAGATGGAGCCGCTCGAAGGTCTTCCTCCCGAGGCGCGAATCGGGACCTGGGTCTTCGAATGGTACTGGAACCAGCCTGGCGTGCCGCACGTGGCGGAATTCGTTGAGGCGACGAAGAAGCGCACCGGCCGCGTGCCGACGGCGCGCACCTGGTTCGGCTACGTTTCGGCCTGGACCTGCGCGCTCGCCGCCGAGAAGGCCAAGTCGTTGAAGGCGGTCGACATGGCGAAAGCATTGCAGGATTTCCAACTGCCGCCCGAGATAGCGCTTGGGCCGAATCCGGCGGTGTACCGAGCGGGGCAGAATCAGCTTCTCGCCTCGCTCTTTGTTGGAAACGCCCAAGCGACCGGTTCAGCGCCGGATGACTTCGTCAAGGTCAGCTCCGTCGTCGACGGCGGGAAGGTTGCGGGCACGGTCGAGGAGAGCGGCTGCACGATGACCTGGCCGACCTGAGTCTCACGCGAAAGGCGGGAGCGCTCCGCTCCCGCCGCCGCCCCACGCGCGAGCGACGATCATCGCATGACTCAAGTCGTCCTGTTCAATGTCTTCAACGGCCTGATCGTCGGCGCGTTCTACGCCTTGATGGCGCTCGGCCTGTCGCTGATCCTCAACCTGAGCGGGGTCATCAATTTCGCCCACGGCGGATTCCTGGCGCTCGGCGCCTATCTGGCGTTCACGCTCATTCCCTTTATCGGCTTCTGGGGCGCGCTGATCGTCGCGCCCCTCCTCACCGCCGCGCTCGGCCTCGTCATCGAACGCCTCTTGATCCGCCCGCTCTATGGCGGCGATCCGCTCTACGGCCTGCTCCTGACGTTCGGCCTCGCCTACATCTTCGAGGACGCTACGCGCTTCATCTGGGGCGCGCAGAGCCTGCCGTTCCAATTGCCAGCCTTTCTCACCACCTCGCTCTCGAGCCAGTTCTTCTTTGTCACCGGCTATCGGGTGTTCATGATCGTCATCGTCGTGGCGGCGGTCGGCGGCCTGTTCGCGGTGCTCAATTACACCCGCCTCGGCATGCGCATCCGCGCCGGCACGCGCGACCTCGACACGGTCTCGACGCTCGGCGTCAATGTCCGGGTCCTGCGCAGCCTCAACTTCGGCATCGGCATCTACATGGCCGGCCTCGCCGGAGTGCTGGCGGCGGGCCTCCTCGGCCTTTCGCCGACCATCGGCGCCAATCTCATCATGCCGAGCTTCGTCGCGATCATCGTCGGCGGCCTCGGCAGTCTGCTCGGAACGCTCCTCGGCGGCTTGATGATCGGCGTCGCCTCCGGACTGGCGGCGGTCTATTTTCCCTCCGCCACCGAAGCGGTGATCTATGTGATGATGGGGCTGGTGCTGCTGATCCGGCCCCGCGGCCTTCTCGGCGAAGAGGGGAGGGTGCATTGACGGCCGCGCGCGCCCGGGCCTTTGACGCCGCCGTCTGCCTCCTGCTTCTGTTCATGCCGTTCTGGATGGGCGCGATCGGCGGCTATACCGAGCTTGCGACCCGCATCGTCGTCATGGGCCTGGCGGCGATGTCGCTCAACTTCCTGCTCGGCTTCACCGGCGTCCTTTCGTTCGGGCACGCCGCCTATTTCGGCCTCGGCGCCTACGGCGCGGCGATGGGGATCAAATATCTCGGCGCCGGGACGATACCCGCGATGGGGCTCGGCATTGTCGTGGCGACGCTCGCCGCGATGGCGATCGGCGCGCTGATCGTCAGGCGACGCGGCGTCTATTTCGCCATGGTCACGATCGCCTTCGGCCAGGTGTTTTATTTCCTCGCCTTCCGCTGGAATTCGGTGACCGGCGGCGACGACGGCCTGACCGGCTGGCACCGCCTGCCGATCAACTTCGGCTTCGCCACCCTCGACATTTTCGGCAACGACAAGGCGTTCTATTATTTCGCCTTGGCGGTGTTCGCGGTCTGCGTCGCCGCGATGGCGAAGCTGATCGATTCGCCGTTCGGGCGCTCGCTGACCGCCATTCGCGAGAACGAGCGCCGCGCGCGCTTCCTCGGCGTGCCGATCGAGTTCCACATCTGGCTGTCGTTCGTGATCTCGTGCCTGTTCGTCAGCGTCGCCGGCGCGCTCTATGCGCTGCTCAACAATTTCACTGATCCCCGCGCGCTGCGCTTCGACCTCTCCGGCAATCTCGTCATCATGGCGGTCTTGGGCGGCATGCGCTCGTTCTGGGGCCCGCTGATCGGCGCGGCGATCTTCGTCGCGCTGCAGGATTACGTCTCCAGCCGGACCGAAAACTGGATGTCGGTCATCGGTCTCGTGTTCGTGCTGGTGGTGCGCTTCTTTCCGCGCGGGGTGCTGGGGATGTTGCGCAGCGGGGCCAAGGCGTGACCCTGCTTCAGGTCGATGGCGCATCCAAGCGGTTCGGCAGCCTGGTCGCCATCGACGATGTGTCGCTCGCGATCGAGCCGGGCGAGCTGCGCGCCATCATCGGGCCGAACGGCGCCGGCAAGACGACGTTCTTCAACCTCGTCAGCGGCCTCATCGCGCCGACCGCGGGCTCGATAAAGTTCGAGGGGCGGGACGTCACCGCGCTCCCGCCCGAAGCGCGGGTCAAGCGCGGCATGGCCCGCACCTTCCAGATCACCGAGGTCTTTCCCGAGCTCTCGGTCGCCGACAATATCCGCGTCGCCGTCGAGATTGCGGCCGGTTACCGGTTGAAGCCTTGGCTCGGGGCCGAGGCGCGGGCGGGCGTCGCGGCGCGCGTCGGC
>Ga0209773_10000826_pt1 | contig 10443 bp, 8 predicted proteins | sample BogFormECP14_OM1_FD_188244 | JGI IMG/M metagenome (GOLD analysis project Ga0209773, IMG submission 188244) | Bog forest soil microbial communities from Calvert Island, British Columbia, Canada - ECP14_OM1 (SPAdes) (version 2) | ecosystem: Environmental > Aquatic > Freshwater > Wetlands > Bog ... | reverse complement strand
ACGACGCCGCCCGGGCCACCGCCGAGGCCGCCGCGCTCGCCTCGCCCGCGGACGACAGCGACACCCTGCGTCAGTGGCAGGCCCTCGCCGCCGAGCACCAGTTGCTGATCGTCGGCGGCTTCTGCGAACGCGGCGCCGACGGCCGCCTGTTCAACAGCGCGGCGCTGGTGGACGCGTCCGGGACCAGGGCCGTCTACCGCAAGGCGCACCTATGGGACAAGGAGAAGCTCGTCTTCACTCCCGGCGACGCACCGCCACCGGTCGTCGACAGCGCGGTCGGCCGAGTAGGCGTGATGATCTGTTACGACCTGGAGTTCCCCGAGTGGGTGCGCCTGGCCGCCCTCAACGGTGCCGACCTCGTCGCCGCCCCGGTGAACTGGCCCTACGCGGCCCGCCCGGCGGGGGAGCGGCCCGCCGAGGTGATCAAGACGCAGGCCGCCGCGGCCACCAACGGGGTCTTCGTCGCGGTCGCCGACCGCTGCCAGGACGAGCGCGGCGTGTCCTGGATCAGCGGCTCGCTGATCGTCGGCCCCGACGGTTACCCGCTGGCAGGCCCGGTGCTGCAGGACCGGCCCGCCGTGCTGACCGCCACCTGCGATCTCCAAAAGGCCAGGGACAAGAGCCTGGACGGCGACAACGACCTGCTCGCCGACCGCCGTCCCAGCCTGTATACGCAGCCCGAACAAAAGGACGAGCGGGTGGCAGCGGCGAACGCCCACTGGGCGGCGCGCTTCATCGCGAACGGGACCAGCTACTCCGACTTCCAGGCCACCATGGCGCGCATCACGGCCTGGGATGACTGGTGCCGCGAGTGGGGCGGGACCGCCCAGTACTACGAGCGACTGGCCGAAGCCGCCGACGAATCGGGCCAGAAACTGACCGCCGGGGAGGCCTGGCGGCGCGCCGCGCTGTGCTGGCACTGGGGCAAGTTCGTCTTCGTCGATGATCTGGACCAGCAGCGAGCGGCCCACGACCGCACCGTGGCCTGCTTCCGCCGCGGTGCCGCGACACTCAGCCCGTCCGCCGAGCCGGTGCGCATCCCCTACAAAAACACCACCCTGGCGGCCTACCTGCGAATCCCCGGTACCAGCCAAAAGCCCCCTGTGGTGATCATGATGCCCGGCCTGGACTCGGTGAAGGAGGAACTGCAGGCCACCGCCGAGTACATGCTCGCCCGCGGCCTGGCCATCATCGCCATCGACGGCCCAGGCCAGGGCGAGGCCGAGTACGAGCTGCCAATCGAGCCCGCCTACGAGCGGGTGGCCACCGCGGTCGCCGACTACCTGGCGGGACGCGACGACATCGACCCGGCCCGGATCGGCGGCTTCGGGGTCAGCCTGGGCGGCTACTACGCGGCCCGGGCCGCGGCGTACGAACCGAGAATCAAGGCCGCGGTCTCGCTGGCCGGGCCGTACCAGTGGTCGCTGGACTGGGGCATCCTGCCGCCGCAGACCAGGGCCACGTTCCAGCGCCGCTCCGGCGCCACGACCGAAGCCGAGGCCCGCGAAAAACTCTCAGCACTGACCCTGGAACACGCCGCGGCGCGGATCACCATCCCGCTGCTGGTGGCGGCGGGCGGCCGGGACCGCCTGGTGCCCACCTACCACGCCGAACGCCTGGCCCGCGAAGCGCCCGGCGCCGAGCTGATGCTGGACCCGGACGGCAGCCACGGCCTGACCAACCACGCCTTCGAGTCCCGCTCGAAAATGGCGGACTGGCTCGCCGCTCATCTGTAAGCGCAGCCGGATCACGGTCATCCCGGCGGTATCGGAAGGCCCGTCCATCGCGGCCAGCGCCCGCCCCGCCTCGGCCAGGCCGATCACGGGTCCGGTCAGCAGCCCGGGGCGCAGCGTGCCGTCCGCGACCATGGCCATCATCGGCGGGTAGCCGCGGGCGGCCATGCCGTGCGAGCCGAAGATCTCCAGTTCTCGCGCCACCACCAGGTTCATGGGGAGCGGCGTCGGCCCGTCGAGCAGCAGGCCGACCTGGACGTGCCGGCCGCGGCGGCGCAGGCACCGGACCGAGCAGGCCGCGGTGGCCGGTGACCCGAACGCGTCCACCGACACATGCGCCCCGCCCTCGGTGAGCTCGATGATCGCGGCAGCCGGATCAGCCAAGCCCGCGTCCACGGTGAACGAAGCGCCGAGCTCCCGGGCCCGGCTCAACGCCGAAGCGGACACGTCGATAGCCACCACCCGGGCCCCGAGGACCGCGCCGATCATCACCGCGGACAGCCCCGCCCCGCCGCAGCCGTGCACGGCCAGCCAGTCGCCGGGCCGCACCCGGCCGTGCGCGGTGACCGCGCGGAAGGCCGTGGCGAACCGGCAGCCCAGGCACGCGGCCGCGACGAAGTCGACCGCCTCGGGCAGCGCGACCAGGTTCGTGTCCGCCGCGTGGACCGCCACCAGTTCCGCGAACGATCCCGGCCCGGTGAAGCCCGGCTGGGTCTGCCGCGGGCATACCTGGGCGTCGCCCGCCTGGCAGTATTCGCACTGGCCGCAGCCGCACACGAACGGCACGGTCACGCGGTCCCCGGTCCGCCAGCGGGTTACCTCGGGCCCGGTCTGCGCGATCACCCCGGCCAGCTCGTGCCCGCCGATGTGCGGCAGGTCGACCGGATCGTGTCCCTTCCAGGCGTGCCAGTCCGACCGGCACACCCCGCTCGCGCCGACCGCGATGACCACCCCGTCCGGGGGACAGGCGGGTTCCGCGACCTCCGCCAGTTCCGGCATGATCCCGTAGCCGGAGTAGACGAGCGCCTTCACGAGCCCGACCTGAGCCCCGACTTGAACCCCGACTGGAGCCCCGACCTCGGCAGGGCACCGTCGAGCAGGGCCAGGCCGAGCTCCGAGGTCTGGTACAGCACGGTCCGCCCGCTGCGGTGGCGGTCCACCAGCCCGCCGCGGTGCAGCACGGCCAGGTGCTGAGAGACCGCGCTCGGCGTGACGCCCAGGCGGCGGGCCAGCGCGGTGGTCGTCGCCGGAGAGCACAGTGCCTCCAGCAGCCGGGCCCGCGGCGCGCCGAGCAGCAACTCGACCGCCGTCACGTCAGCCGTGGTCGCTTCGGAGGACGCCCACACCGTCGCCGCGCCCCGCGCCGGGTACAGCAGCGTGGTCTGGGTACTGGTCGAAATCTTGATCGACCAGTCCGGCCAGGCAAACACGCTGGGCAACAGCACCAGGCCGTCTGGCCCGAGCGTGACCTGCGGGTCCCCAGGCCAGTTTTCCGCGTCGGTCATCAGGAGCTGGCCCGCCGACCAGCGCAGGCCGGGATGGAGCTCGCTGAACAGCGACCGGGCGCCGCCGCCCGCCAGCAACTCGGCGTGGTAGCTGATGTCGGCCTCGAGCACCGACCGCATCCGCTCCCAGTGCGGGGCGATGAGGCGGTCATGGTAATCCGCTACTTCAGCGGCTATCTCGGCCAGGGTCTCCCGCGGCCGCTCGAACAGGTCGGTCGCGCTGTCCGGCCACCGGCCGCCACCGAACACGCGCCGCAGGCTCGCCCGGACCTGATCGTCCGGTGTCGCGCACAGGCTGACCAGCTCGGCGTCAAAGCCTGGCGCCCGGACGGCAGGAGCCGGGAACAGGAACTCCGGCCAGTAGGGCAGGTCGTTAACGATCAGCGGCCAGACCCGGGGGAGCCGCAGCGCCCGGCGGTCCAGCTCGGCCAGAGCCCAGCGCACCCAGGGCCGGTTAACCGGCGACCGGTCCGGCTTGGCCAGCAGCGGCAGGGCCCTGAGCGTCTCGTGCAGCGGAGAGATCGCGAACCTGGTCCCCGCCAGGTCCGCCACGCTGAGCTTCAGTTCCAGCTGCATCCATCCTCCCGATGCCCAACCTGCCACGGTGTCACTGGTCCGGCCAGGGTTTAGCGATCCGCTTAACTGTAGAACGCGTACGAGGGTCCCGGTCACGCTGGCCGGCATGACGCAAGCACCGAGCCGGGAGTCAAGCGCAGCACCCGCGGCACCGCGCCTGAGCCGGGACTACTGGCGGCTGTGGTGGGCCAACGCGGTCAGCAGCACCGGCGACGGCGCGTTCGTGGCCGCGCTGCCGCTGCTGGCCGTGACCATCACCCGGGACCCGCGGCTGGTCTCGGTGGTGACCGCCGCGACCTACCTGCCCTGGCTGCTGCTCTCCCTGCCGGCCGGCGCGGTGGTCGACCGTTACGACCGGGCCACGCTCATGTGGCGCGCCCAGGCGGTCCAGGCGGCGGTGGTCACGATCATCGCCGTCCTGGTCGTCGTCCACCAGGCCAGCATCGAGGTGCTCGCCGCGGGCGGCTTCCTGCTCGGCAGCGCCGAAGTCATCTTCAGCAATGCCGCCCAGTCGGTCCTGCCCGCCCTGGTCCCGCCCGAACTGCTGCCCAAGGCCAACGGCAGCCAGCAGGTGAGCCTGACCGTCGGCGAATCGTTTCTCGGGCCGCCGGTCGGCAGCCTGCTGTTCGCGGCGGCCGCGGCGCTCCCGTTCGGGCTCGACGCCGCGTCGTTCGCCGGCTCGGCCGCGCTGCTGGCCCGTTTGCCGAGGACCGGCCACGCGCCAAAAGGCGCTAAGCACCCCAGAATCCGCGCCCAGATCGCCGAAGGCCTGCGCTGGCTGGCCGGTCACCGTCTGCTCCGCGTGGTCGCCGTCCTGCTCGGCATCTACAACTTCGCCAACCAGATGGGCCAGGCCGTCTTGGTCCTGCTGGCCACCCAGACGCTGCACGTCAGCACCCGCGGCTACGGGCTGCTGCTGGCCGCCAGCGCCGTGGGCAGCGTGGTCGGCGGGCTGGTGAACCCGATCCTGGCCCGCCGAATGGGAATGCTGCCCTTGCTCGTCCTCCCGGCGCTCGTCGACGCCGCCGCCTTCGTCGGCATCGGGCTCGCGCCCGGCCCGGTCGTAGTGGCCGCGCTGCTGGCCAGCCAGGGGTTCGCGGTCGCCATGTGGAACGTGGTCACGGTCAGCCTGCGGCAGCGGGTCGTCCCCGGTCACCTGCTCGGCCGGGTCAACAGCGTCTACCGCATGCTGGGCTGGGGCCTCATGCCGCTCGGTGCGCTGGCCGGTGGGTTCGTGGCGCACGCCGCGGGCCTGCGCGCCCCGTACATCGTGGCCGGCCTCCTGTGCGGCCTCTCCGCCCTGGCCGCCCTCCCGCTGCTGGTGGCCGCCACCCGTAACCAGGCCTGACCGTCAGCTTTTATGCCGAACGGATCGTGGCTCACCCTCCGCCCCCGTACCTCGCTCGCGATCATTGGCGCCCGTCCGCGCTCAGCTGGGCGCTCCTGCTCTCGTTCCGACATAGGCTCTCGTTCCGGCATAGGCTCTGGTTCAGGCATGGGTGGCGCGCGCCGGGGAAGCAGTAGCCGTGAAACCAATATCCGACTATTCTAGTCAGAATTATAGGTACGGAATGTTCCCTGGAGGCCCCGTGGCGATGCCCGATTTCCTGGTCATCGGCGCCCCCAAGGCCGGCACCACGGCCCTGCACGCCGCGCTGTCCGAACACCCGGCGCTCTACATGTCGGCCATCAAGGAGCCGAAGTTCTTCCTGTCCGACGGGCCGCCCCCGGCCAAGGGCGGCCCGGGGGACGTGCTGACCTACCGGGAGCACGTCTGGCGCCGGCCGGACTACGAGGCCCTGTTCGCCCCGGCTCCGGCCGGGACGCTGCGCGGCGAGTCGACTCCGCTCTACCTGTACGACCGGGCCGCGCTGCGCCGGATCCGCGACACGCTCCCGCAGGCCCGGCTGATCGTAATCGTCCGCGATCCAGTAGAGCGCGCCCACTCCAACTGGACCCACCTGTGGTCGGCGGGCCTGGAGCCGGTCTCCGACTTCGTCCGGGCCTGCGACGAGGAGGAGCGCCGGATCGCGGCGGGCTGGGCCAGCTTCTGGCACTACACCGGGCTCGGCCGCTACAGCAAGCAGCTCCAGTACCTGTTCACGCTCTTTCCTCGCGAGCAGGTCCTGGTCCTGCGCTACCGGCGGCTGGTCGACGAGCCCGTGCAGACCCTGGACCAGATCTGCGCGTTCCTCGGAGTGCCGACCGGGGTGCTGACCCAGCTGCCGCGGCACAACGTCACCTCCCACCCCGAGCCGACGCTGGCCCACCGGGCCGTGTCGCTGGCCCAGCGGGCGGGCAGCGCGGCGGGCGGCCGGGTCCCCGGCCTGACCGCGGCCACCCTGACCGGTCCGCTCGAGCGGTTCCTGCAGCGCCACAGCCGGGAGCGGCAGCCCTTGGGCTGGGAGCAGCGCCGGGAACTCCTGCCGCGCTTCGAGCCCGACATCGCGCTGCTGGAGCAGGTTCTCGGTGAGGATTTCGGTGACTGGGTGCGGCCGCGGGAACGCTCCGGCGGCATGGTCGGCACCCGGCCCGCCGGCCAGGGCCAGGCCCGGAACGGCCGCCCGGCCGCCGGGCAGGATCCGGGCGGAAATGACCTCAGCGAAGCTCGGTGACCAGCGCGTGCGATCCGTCCGGTCCGGTCATCTCGTAGTACAGGCGGTGCCGGCCGCTGGGTAGCGGCACCATGTCCAGGTACCGCAGGCCGCCGCCGAGGTACGGCGAGGACGCGTGCGGCCCGTCGCCGAGCGCGGTCAGCGCCGCCGGGTCGGTCCCGGTCGCCACCCCGGTCCGCTCCTCGAAGTTCTCCGCCGCGCTGGCCCGGCCGTCGTAGTACGCGATGACCGTGCCCGCGCCGAGGTGGACCGTGGTGATCCGGGTGCCCCGCGCGTCCCACCGGCCCGGCGTCCCGCTCAGCGCGGTGCCGTGCCACGTCCAGCTCAGGCCGTCGGAACTGGTCGCGTACTCGGTGGTCATCTGGTCGGTCTGGAGCGGGTCGGCCAGCGGGTGGCACGACGCCCACAGGTGCCACCGGCCGCCGTGGTACCGGATCACCGGGTCCTTGACGCCGGTCTTGGCGTCGCCGGGCAGGATCACCTCCCGCCGCCCGGCGTCGAACTCGCCCGGGTGCGCGGCCTCGGTCATCTCCACCCGCCAGTGCTTGGTCCCGGTCGTCGCGCAGCTCAGGTAGAGCCGCCAGCGTCCCTCCGGCGTGCGGACCAGGGCCGGCCGTTCCAGCGACTCGGTGGCCAGCGTCTCCTTGCCGATGCTCAGCAGCGTCTCGAACCGCTCCCCGTCGGCGGACCGGGCCACCGCCACCGCGTAGCCGCGGCTCCGCCCCCTCCCAGAGCCGACGGGCCGCCGGAGCCGGTACGCGAGGAAGATCTCCCCGTCACCCGCCGCCGCGCACGGCGCTCCGGCCCAGTATCCGGGCCCGGTCCCGGGCGCTTGAACCGCGACGGCACCACGCTCGGGCCAGGGCAGCAGCATCAGATGATCCCTTTCTCCGCTATTCACATCGAAATTATAGATAATCTGCCGGCGATCCGGGCGAAAGCGCGCACGGGAATGGTACCGAAACTTTCGATGCGCAGCGGCACCGCGGTGAACCAGGCGCCGGCCGGCGGCAGCTGCTCCAGGCCGGTCAGGTGCTCCACCACGGGAATGCCCGCCGCGAGCAGCAGCGTGTGCGCGGGCCGTTCGCCGTCGGCGGTGTCGTCGATGTTGAGCGCGTCGATACCGACCAGCGCCGCGCCGTGATCTACCAGCCAGGCAGCGCCGGCCCGGGTCAGGAAGTGGCGGTCCTCGGCGTAGGCCGGCGTGCCGAACCGGGCGTCGTCACCGGTGTGCAGCAGCACCGCTTTGCCCCGGACGTCGAGCGCCGCCAGGGCGCCGACGTCGATGCCGGGCTGCCGCGTGCCGGTGACCCGCGCCACGACTGTCGGCAGGTCGACGGTACGGTCCAGCGGAGTGGCGCTGAGGTCGGCCCCGTCGGCGTACCGGTGGTAGGGCGCGTCCAGATATGTGCCCGTGTTGCCGACCAGGGTGAGCCGGTCGATCGCGAGCTCGGTGCCGGGCGCGTACTGGGCCCGCGAGGCGTCGCGGGTCAGGTGCGGGGTGATGTCCGGACCGGGCAGGCCGGGATAGGTGATCATCCCGGCCCGGATCACGTGGCTGAGCTCGACCAGCCGCCCGCCCGCGGCCGGGTCGCCGCCGCGGTGATCCGACGGGCCGCCCCGGGTTCCCTTGTGCGGCTCGGCGAAGATCTCGACGTTGCTGAGCTCCACCGAGTCCGTCATCAGCAGGCCGAGGGACGCCACGAACAGCGCGGCGAGCCCGTCCGCGTCGATGTCGGGCGACGGAACGTCGACGCGGAACCCGTGGGCGGTGAGGTCACCGCCGTTGCTGAACTTGATCGCGGCATCGAACGACGCACGGTACTCAGTCACATGGGACATTGTCTGCCGAGATCAGCTCCGCGGCAGCCGTTAGGCCTGCGGGGCCAGTTCCAGGTACGAAACCGCTGGCATAGGCAGGTCGAAGCCGACCTCCAGCACCCCGCCGCCGCCCGCGACGGCCCGCTCCGGCAGGCCCAGCTCGTCGAGCGTGTTCAGTTCGGCCAGCACTGCCCACTGCTCGCGCGACGGCCAGCGCGCCCCATCGCGCATCCGCTCCCAGGCCGGGACGATGTTCGAGTGCCCGGCGTCGATCCGGTAGTGCCGGACGGCATACGCCGTCCCGGGCGGGACCGACACCCGGACCCGTATCCAGCGGTCCAGTAGCGGGTCCCCGCCGATCTTGCTCTGGTCCAGCGTGACGTTCCAGGCCAAGATCCCGATCCGCCCGTCGTCGTGCCGCGCGGCCAGCGCCTCCACCAGCCCGCCGGCCCCGTCGCCGCGTACCGATACCGGCAGCCGGGACCGCCCGAGCCCGCCCAGCAGGGCCATGGCCCAGTACCGGGGCTTGCGCAGGTTGCCCACCGACAGCAGCCCGAACCCGCCGTGGAACAGCTCCGGCGGCCGGCCCAGCTCCTCGAAGTGGTCCGAGGCCACCCAGTGCGACAGCGCCTCGATCCGCCCGAGCGCCGAGGCCATGCCGCGCAGCAGGAACGCCGCGGCGAAGACCGTGTCCCCGACCCGGTGGAAGTGGGTCGGCGTGGTACCCCACTCGGTCCACCAGATCGGCGCTCCCGCCCGGCCGTACGACGTCAGCACCGGACGCAGGTCTAGGGGCACGTTGCCGTAGACGTGCGTGGACAGGAAGTCCAGCGGCACGTCGGAACCCTCCAGGTGACCCAGCAGCTCGCCGATCCAGCCCGCCGCGGCCGAGGACGGACCGCCGACCCGCAGGTCCGGATGCACCGACTTGATCGCGCGCGCCGAGACGTCATAGAGCCGGAAGTACTCCTCCGGCGTGCCGGACCAGAACACCTCCAGGTTGGGCTCGTTCCATACCTCGAACGCCCACCGCGATACCACCTCGTCCCGCCCGTAGCGCTGCATCAGGTGGGAGGCCAGATCCCGGACCAGATCGGCCCAGCGATCCCAGTCCTTGGGCGGCGAGACGATCGCGCCATAGCTGAACACCGTCCTGCCCGGGTCGCTGGCCAGGTCGCGCGGCATGAAGGACAGCTCGACGACCGGCCGCAGGCCGATCTCCATGAGCTGGTCGTACACCCGGTCGACGCCGGTGAACTCGTGCACCGGGCGGCCGCCCGCTTCGGTGTACACCCCGAGGTCGTCGCAGAGAATGGCATGCGCCCGGACGGCCTGCACGCCGAATTCCTCGTGGGCGATCCGGAGCGCCTCCCGCACCTCCGGGCCGATCACCCGGCCGCCGGTCCGGTCCCGGCTCAGCATGTAGCTCAGGTGCTCCGACCCGATCATGGGTTCCCACGGCCGCTCCAGCCAGCCCGAGCCCATGGCCTGCGTGCTTCCCAGCTCGCCGGGCTCCGCGCCGCCGATCTCGATCGTCACCGCCGCCCGGCCGCCGTCAGCGGCTAGCGGCGCGGCCGCGACCGGCTCGGACAGCGGCCCGGCGGACGCCCCGTCCAGGACCGCCGCCACCGCGTAGTGCCGGACCCGGCCGGGTTCGCCCGAGGTGTCGGCGTACGGCGCGGCCGGGACCGCGAGCACGTCCCCGCCGCCGTGATCCAGCGGCTGGTACGGTTCGCCCGCGGCCCGGTAGACCAGGTAGCCGGCCGCTCCGGGCACCGGATCCCAGTCCAGCGTGACGTGCCCCTGGCCGGCCACCGCCCGCAGCCCGGTCGGCCGCGCCAGGCCGGCCGCTGCGCCGTGGTGCCCTTCCTGGCCTGGCAGACCCCGCCGCCCGATGCGCTCCTCCCAGTCGGCGCGCGCATCATCCGTCATGGGGAAAGTCTCTCAAGCGACTACATGGTCGCGCCAGGAATGGCCCGGCTCGAAGCCGAGCTCCGTAGTCGGTCAGGTCCGCCCGCAGCATGCCTTCGAAGCGATCAGCCTCGGAGACCGCGATGTCGGTCGCGGCCACCTCGTAACCGTGCTCGAGCAGGTCCCGTACCACCGCCCGGCCCGCCTGGCCGGCTGCACCTGTCACGCAGATCCGCTGTGCCATCACAGTCCTTTCGCATCCGTCACGACTTACTCAACAGC
>Ga0209773_10000825_pt1 | contig 10447 bp, 10 predicted proteins | sample BogFormECP14_OM1_FD_188244 | JGI IMG/M metagenome (GOLD analysis project Ga0209773, IMG submission 188244) | Bog forest soil microbial communities from Calvert Island, British Columbia, Canada - ECP14_OM1 (SPAdes) (version 2) | ecosystem: Environmental > Aquatic > Freshwater > Wetlands > Bog ... | reverse complement strand
CGAATACGAGATCACCGACGTCAATCGCATCTATCTCGAGGCCGGGGCGTTGAGCGTCGAGCGCATGGGACGCGGCTTCGCCTGGCTCGACACCGGAACGCCGGACTCGCTCATCGACGCTGCCAGCTTCGTCAGGACCATCGAGCAGCGCCAGGGCGCCAAGATCAGCTGCCCCGAGGAAATCGCCCTCGACCTCGGCCTCATCGACGTCGCCCAGTTCAAGCGAATCATCGCCCGCTTCGGCAAGAGCTCCTACGGGCAATACCTCATGGCGGTGCTCGAGGAGCGCAGCCACGCCCCGGCCGGGCGCTGATTGCACGTTTGCCGCCATAATCGTCCCGTAGAACCGTCTTCGATCGCAATGACGAGGCGCCTGCGTGTTGCGTCCGCTCGCGAATTGCGGCTGCCGGACTGGCGAAGTAACGTGTTGTACCGCGCCTTTTCAACCGAAAGGATTGGGCCGATGACTGAGAAGCCGCGACGCGGCGAACCGCAAGCCGGCCTGCCGAACGGAGGCCCCGGCGTCAATCTGGATCGCGCGCTCAAATCGATCGTCACCGTGCAATCGTCGATTCCCGAGGACGCTTTCACCGCCCAGACGCTGGGCGAGCAGCGGTCGGGCAGCGGCGTCGTCATCCGCGAGAGCGGTCTGGTGCTGACGATCGGCTATCTGATCATGGAGGCCGAGGGCGTCTGGCTCGCCGACGCCGAAGGCCGCGTCACCCCCGGACACGCGCTCGCGGTCGATGGCGAGACCGGCTTCGGCCTGGTGCAGGCGCTGGGCCCGCTCAATTGTCCGGCGCTCGAGCTCGGAAGATCGAGCGAGACGAAGCTCGGCGATCAGGTGACGGTGGCGGCCGGCGCGGGAACCAAGCCGGTCCGGGCGATGGTGGTCGGCAAGCAGGAGTTCGCCGGCTATTGGGAATATTTCCTCGACGAGGCGATCTTCACCTCCCCCGCCCATCCGTTCTGGGGCGGCGCCGGCGCGATCGACCGCAACGGCCGGCTGGTCGGCATCGGCTCGCTCCATGTCGAACAGTTGAGCGCCCGCACCGGCCCCCGCGACATCAACATGATCGTGCCGATCGATCTTCTACCCCCGGTCCTCGACGATCTTCTGGCCTATGGCCGCGTCAACAAGCCGGCGCGGCCGTGGCTCGGCATCTTCTCGGCCGAAAATGGCGATGAGATCATCGTCGCCAGCGTGGCCGAGAATGGGCCGGCCGCCGCCGCCGGCATCCGTCGCGGCGACGTTCTCGCCAGCGTCGGCGGATCGGAGATCGAGGGCCTCGGCGATTTCTACCACAAGGTCTGGAGCCGCGGTCCGGCGGGGGTCGAAATCCCGATCGAGATTGTGCGCGACGGCCGGGCGATCGGCTTGCGGATCCGTTCGGCCGATCGCTCGAGCTTCATGAAGCGTCCGCGCCTGCAGTGAGGGCTGAGCGACTCACTCCTCGGGCCGGCGGGCGTCGGCGATCTCGTTGACGAGCTTGCGCATCATCGCCTCGCCGAAACTCTTGAAATCATCAATCTGCAGCACGAACGCGCCAGAACCGCCGGTCACATTGTCGCGGTAATATTGGGCGATGCCGCCCGGCGGATTGGTGTGCAGGGCCAGATAGCCGCCCATCGCCGCCGCCTTCTTGTTGAAGATCGCGAGCCCGTTGATGACCGCTCCGGCCCCGACCGCGGCGTCGCGCGCCTCCGTGACCTGGCGGCCTTGGTTGTTGGTGCCGTCGCCCGAGACATCGATCACCCTGCGGTCGGTCGAAAACGCGCTCTCGGCGAACATCGCAAACGAGAAATCGATCGCCGTGCCGATCGCCGTCCTCCCGACGTAGGATCTCGGCGCCGCGGTCAGCGCAGCGGTGAACGCTTGTGCGTCGGCCTGGTTACGGATCACCGCCCAGTCGACCACGACCTTGTCCTCGCCGTCGCCGGCCCATTCGACATAGGCGAGCGCGATCGCGCCGTGCGGCCCGGTCGAGACCGCATCGAGAAGTTGCTGGCTCTGGATTGCGTCGGCGTAGCCGCGCCGCTGGAGCGCGAACTCGTCGTCGTCGATGCTGCGGGAGACATCCGCCGCCAGCACGATCGCGGCGTCGACGGCGACCGGCGCCCCGGCGGCGCCCGCCCGGCGCGCTTGCGGCGCAAAGACGGCGACGACAACCGCAGCGCCGAGCGCCAGGCCGATCCGCAATCCGCGCATCCAAGCCTCCTTCGCCCCGCCGCGTCGAGCATACGCGCGCGCGGCGCCCGCCGGAAGGCCTGAGCGCGATCACTCTGATGTGAAGGACGGGTTCGTCGGCTCGCGCGGCTGACGGAAAGCGCGCGAGAGGAGGTGCAAATCAAGGACGGACCGAAAAGGGCCGCCGCTGGAGCGGTGCGTCCGAAGTCCGTTCTTGGAACAGAACCCCGTCGCCTTATGACGCATCCTTGATTTGCAGCTCCTCTCGCGCGTGAGTTTTGCGGCGGACCGCAGGAACTCTATCGACTAGTTCGCGGCCAGTTCACCGCGCAGCGTGTGGCTTTCGCCGTCGAGCATGGCGTAGGTGATGTCGTCGATGCGCCACTCGCCACGCTCGTAAACCATGGCGTAGGTCAGCCGCTCCCGGGCGCCGTCGCCGCGGGCGAACTCGGCCAAAACCTTCGCGGTGTCGCGGTTTTCCGAGATCGGGGCGACGCGCAGCGCCACCATATGGGGCGCCTGGTCGCTGAACAGATCGCCAACGACCGCCGGGGGCGCGTTGCGCACATCGGCAATGACCTCGTTGGCGGCGAGCGAGCGCAGGAGCGAGCGCGAGAAGAAGCGCGATCGAAGCGTATTGTCGCCCATGATGCCAGCGCCACGGCCCTGAATGGCCGTTTCATCGGCGGCGTAAGCCGCGTTCACCGCGGCGTCGGGCGAATGTCGGTTGATGCCCGCCTCGGCGGCTAGCGCAAAAGGCAGGAGACAGGCGACTGCAACGAGGATCCTCATGACGCAATTCCTTCCAACCGTTAACGCAAAATAACCCCGCGCCGCGCCGCTCGCTGTGACGGCCGTCACACTCCGGAAGGAGACGGACGGGGGAGGGCCGGGAGGGGTGATTGAAAAAACGATTCGAAACCGGGAAACGCCCGCGAACGGCGAACGCCCTATCGCACATATGTACACTGTAATATCAATGAGTTAATGATAAATCAGGCCGTCCCAGTGCCCCTCGACCGTTGCAGAAAAAGGCGCCTAAGCGGTTGAAAAGGCGCGCAAGACGCGCAACCCGATCCAGGCCGTATTTTCCAGTCCGCGGCGGGTCGGTCAGCGTCTCCGGTCAGCGAACGCCTTGGCGAGAAACAGTCCGCCGTGGCGCAGGCCCCCGGCGTCGATGCCGTGGCCGATCCCGAGCGAGAGATGCCATTGGGTCGGGATCGAAGCGCCGGCCAGCGCTTCCGCCGCCATGAACATCGCCTCGAACGGGATCAGCGGATCCTGGTCGCCGTGTGCGAGCAGGATCGGCGGCGGCCGGCCGCGCGGATCGCGAGCCGTCGCCTCGCCGAGCCGCTCCGGGCCGATCAGGAGGCCGGAAAATCCGAGGATCGCCGCCGGCGCGCGCGGGCGCCTCAAGCCGACGTGCAGCGCCATCATCGCCCCTTGGCTGAAGCCGACCAGCGCGAGACGCGATTCGTCCAGGCCGAGCCGCTTGAGCTCGGCGTCGAGAAAGGCGTCGATCGCGCCGCGGGCCCCGACCGCGCCGTTCCAGCGTTCGTCGGCTCCGGCGGGGTCCTCGGGGGGACGACTGGAGAGCGCGAACCATTGCCGGCCCATCGGCGAGGCCGTCGAGCGCTCGGGCGCGTGGGGCGAGACGAACGCCGCTTCCGGCATCAGCGCCCGCCATTGCCGTCCGAGGTCGATCAGGTCGTTGCCGTCGGCGCCGTAGCCGTGCAGAAACACCACCAGCTGGCTGGTTCGGCCGGCGGCCGCAGGGATGCGGGGTCCGTCCAGGGCGGCGCTCATCAGACATTAAGCTCCGGGGATGATCGAGGGTCTGGCTTTAACGCGAACCATCGGCGAGAGCCATCCCCGAGCGCGCTTTCACGCCGCGGTAATACGCCCACAGCATCCGCGCGGCGACGCCTCTGAGCGGGCGCCAGCGTTCGGCGATCCGCTCGAGTCTCGCCTCGTCGGGGCGGCGCTTGAGGCTCAAGGCGAGCTTGGCGGCTTCCTGGAGCGCGAGGTCGCCGGCCGCAAAGGCGTCCGGGTGGCCGAGGCAGAACAGGAGGAAAATGTCGGCCGTCCACGGCCCCACGCCCTTGACCGCGACCAGCGCCTTGTGGGCGTCCCCGGCGTCGAGATCGCCGAGGCCCTTGAGGTCGAGGCTGCCCTCGACCTCCGCCTGGGCGACCGCGCGCAACGCGCGGATTTTGGCGTTCGACAATCCACAGGCGCGCAACTCGTCCTCGGTCGCCCCGGCGATTTGAGCCGCCTCGAGCGGGACGACGCGCGCCTGCAGGCGGCCGAAAATGGCGGCGGCGCTGGCCACCGACACCTGCTGCGAGACGATGATCGCCGCGAGGCCGGCGAACCCCGGTTCCCGGCGGCGGAGCGGCGGCCGTCCGCCCGCCGCAGTCAGGCGCTCGACCAGTTCCGGGTCTTTGGCGCGCAGGCGCTCGGCGGCTTCGTGCAAGGAAGCCTCATCGACGATCAGGGGACCGGGATGGTAGGCCCTTGCCGCCACACGGCGGGCGCGCAGGGTTGCGCGGGCCGCCGGCTTATGCATGCGCTTTGCCGCCATGGCCGATGATATCCTCGCGACCGCGCCCGTGCTGCGCTTTGCGCCGTCGCCGAACGGCGCGCTCCATCTCGGCCACGCCTATTCGGCGCTCATGAACGAGCGCCTCGCCGCCGAGACCGGCGGGCGCTTGATTCTGCGCATCGAAGACCTGGACCGCGCCCGTTGCAAGCCGCGGTTCGAGGCCGCGATCATCGACGACCTCGCGTGGCTCGGACTTCGCTTTCCCGCGCCTTGGCGCCGCCAGAGCGAGCATCGCGACGACTACGCGGCGGCGCTGGCGCGCCTCGACCGGCAGGGCCTCGTCTACCCCTGCTTTTGCAGCCGCTCGGAGGCCGCGCGCGCCTCGGCCGGCCTTCGCGACCCGGACGGCGCGCCGCTCTACCCCGGAACCTGCCGCGCGCTCGCCCCGGCCGAAGCGCACGCCCGCCTCGCGCGCGGCGAGAGGGCGGCCTTCCGCCTCGACATGGGCCGCGCGCTCGCCGGCGCGCCGGCGCATCTCTCCTGGGTCGAATATGGCGAAGGCGCCGTTCCGTCCGAGCGCGCGGCGGCGCCGGCGGCCTGGGGCGACATCGTCCTCAGCGGACGGGATCTGGCGGCGAGCTACCATCTCGCGGTGGTCGTGGACGATGCGCTGCAAGGCGTGACCGACGTCGTGCGCGGGCGCGATCTCTTGGCCGCGACCGCCGTCCACCGGCTGCTTCAGGAACTGCTCTTCTGTCCAGCGCCGCGCTACCGGCACCACCGGCTCGTTCTCGACCGTAACGGCGCGAAACTGGCGAAAAGCCGTCAATCTGCGTCGGTTGCCGAACTGCGCGAAAGCGGCTTGAACCCGGGCGAAGTTCGCACCGCGTTGGGGTTCGGAGCGGGCGCCGGCGGCGCGCTCACGGTCGCGCTCGATTGAAGCTCCGCCGTCGAAGCGACCGGAGCAGACGCGGGTTTCTCCGCCGCCATCGCGGCCGCCGAGGGCGACTGGGCCATGAGCTGGTCGATGCGCTCGCGCTCGCGCTTGAATGCGGCGAGCATCTTGCCGTCGAATTCGCGCGTGCGGGCGAGCTTGATCGCCATCGGGTCGACGAAGCTGCCGTTGATGATCACCTCGTAATGCAGGTGCGGCCCGGTGGCCAATCCTGTATCGCCGAGATAGCCGATGGTTTGGCCCTGGACGACGTGGACGCCCTCGACGATGCCGCGTCCGAAGCCGGACATGTGATTGTAGGTGGTCACGTAGCCGTTGGCGTGCTGGATTTCGACCCGCCGCCCGTAGCCGCCATCCCAGCCCGCCTCGATGATCGTGCCGTTGCCGGCGGCGAAAATCGGCGTGCCGATCGGCGCCGCCCAATCGATGCCGGTGTGCATGCGCGCATAATGCAGGATGGGATGATAGCGCATGCCGAACGGCGACGTCATTTCGCCGTCGGCGATCGGTTTGCGCACCAGGAATTTGCGCATCGAGCGGCCGTTTTCGTCGTAGAAGTCGACCATGTTGTCGTCAGGGGTCTGGAACCGGTAGTACTTGTACGTCTGATCGCGGACGGTCATCGACGCACACAAAAGCTCGGGGCGCGGATTGATGTCGTCAGGATCGGAATAAAACGCCTCGATCGAATCGCCTGCCGTGGCCGAGCGCTGGAAATCCACGTCATTGGCGAAAACCCTCGCCAGGACGTCGATGACCGGCCGCGGCACGCCCTGCTTGATCGTCGTCTCGTAGAGGCTCTGGTAAAGACTCATGCCGCCGCCGGCGTCTTCTTCATCGGCGGCCTTCGGCTTGCGAGGCCCTTCGGCGACGCGCTGGCTGACAGTCTTATAACCGCCGCCGTCGGTGATCGCGACCGTCGCTTTGAGCTGATCGTCGGCATAGACCGAGATTCGGGCTATTCGCGGCTTTTCTCCTCGCGCGGCAGGCTCTTCTGGCAGGAGAATGATCTTCTGCCCCTCGCCGACCGGCGATTCGCCACGCTTCACGCCGAACGCCGCCGAGATGGCCGCCGCGTCTTCGGGACTTGCGCCATTGGCCTTGAGCACGTCCTCGAAGCTCTCGCCATGGCGAATTTGGACCAGCTTCTCACTCGGCGACGCATCGTCCAGGCTCGTCTTGACCGCGTTGGTCACATTTTCGGGGATCATGCGCACTTCGATCGACGCGAACGGCGTGCTCGGGCTCGCGCCGCCCACGGTCGCATAGGCGGAGAGCGCGCGCAGCGCGTCGCCGCCGGCGCGGCTGGTTCGCATCAGCAGCATCTGAGGCGGCAGCGATTGCGCGGCCGCCTTTTGCGCGCCGGCCGGCGCTTTCAGGGTCTCGATGACCTGCGCTTCCGCTTCGGCCTGCGACAATTCGCCGGTCGTTTGCGCCGCGTCGGCCGGAGTGAGGTCCTCGACCCGAAACGTGACCTCCGCATTGTCCTGCACCGGGCCGGGATCGGGCGGCGCATCGGCGACGTCGGTTCCCCCGTTCATGAGCTTGAGGGGGTTGAACGGCGGCACGGCGTCGGCAAAACCGGTCGGGGTCATGGTCAGGGTGGTCTCAAGACGGGTAAAGGGCCGCGCCTTCACCACTTCCTTGTCGCCAACTTTGATGCTGGTCGGAACCTTGAATGTCTGTTTGTCCGAGACGATGTCGACGGGCCGAAGCAGCCGATCGCCCTTGCCGGGATTGACGCCCTCTTCCCGCGCATCCGCCGGCCGCGCGGGAGCGGCGAACTCCGGCGCTTCCGCGAAGTCATACTGACTGTCGAGATCGAGGTAGAGCGCGGCGCCAATCAGGGTGACGCCGAAGAGGCCAGCCAATGACGCGCCGGCAAGCCATCGGAACGATGCGCTGCGCCGCTCGTTGCGGTCCAGCCGATCGTCGCCCAATCGAATCGGCGGCTCGACTCCAAGGTCGGAGCCGGCCGTCGCACGGTCGGCGCGGGAGCCGAGGCGGGGAAAAGCGGCGGCCAATGTCGTCAAAACTGTTGTTTCGCTTGCTTTGGACGCCCGCCTTGCGGTCGGACAGGCGGGGAGGCTAGTTAACGCGCATGCTTGGCCAGCGCAAGCCGGGCCCGGGCGGCGCTTTCCCCTTTCCGCCAGCAGCGTTCACGTTTGGCGATTCTTCGGCGTGGTCGTAACTTGACGATCGAGGGTCCGCAATGCTTTTTCCTTCGCCTTTCGCCCATCGCCCCTGCGCGCTGACGAGCACCGTATGCAATTGATCGGAATGCTGGATTCGCCGTATGTGCGACGGGTCGCGATTGCGCTGATCGTCGCCAGAACTCCGTTCGACCACCGGCCAATCTCGCTGTTTCGGCACATCGACCAGTTCTCGAAGCTCAACCCGCTTCTCAAGGCGCCGACGCTCGTCGCCGACGACGGGACGGCGCTGATGGATTCCAGCGTCATTCTGGAGTATCTCGCCAGCCTCGATCCGCGGATAGCGGCGCTCACCCCATTAGATGCACCCGCACGCCTCCGCGCGTCGCGCGCGACCGGCCTGGCGCTCACGGTGATGGAAAAGGCGGTCCAGCGCCATTACGAACGCCTCCTGCGTCCGGCCGAAAAACAGCACGAGCCGTGGGTCGACAGGGTCATGGGCCAGCTGACCGGGGGCTTGAGCGCGCTCGACGCCGAACTGCCCCAATCCGGTTGGATCAGCGGCGAACTGGGCCTGGCGGACATTTCGGCCGTCTGCGCCTTCGGCTTCATAGAGGGCATTGTGGCTGACCTGGTCGATCCGAAGCGCTATCCCAATCTCGCGGCGTTCTCCGCCCGCGCCGAGGCGCTTCCGGCTTTTCGCGCCGCCCCGGCGCAAGATGGGGCGACGGCCGCCGCGATTGCCGATTGACGAACCGGCGACGGCAGCGGGCGACGCGGGGAGATTCACGTGGCTGACCAAAGCGAAAGCATGCGCGCGGTGGTTGCGGTCCGGCCGGGCGGTCCGGAGGTGCTGCAAATTGAGATGCGTCCGCGCCCGGACCCGGGGACGCGCGAGATTCTCGTTCGGGTCGAAGCCGCGGGCGTCAATCGGCCCGACGTCCACCAGCGTCAAGGAAATTACCCGCCGCCGCCCGGCGTCACCGATGTGCTCGGCCTCGAAATCGCTGGCGAGGTCGTGGCGCTCGGGCCGAACGCCAGGCTTCATCGCCTGGGCGAGCGGGTTACGGCGCTCGTCCCCGGCGGCGGCTACGCCGACTATTGCGTCGCGCATGAAACCAACGCTCTGCCGATCCCCGCCGGCCTTACCGCAATCGAGGCGGCGGCGATCCCGGAAACCTATTTCACCGTCTGGACGAATGTCTTTTCCCGTGGAGGGCTGAAGGCCGGCGAAACCCTGCTCGTGCATGGCGGAACCTCCGGCATCGGCACGACGGCGATCACGCTCGCCAAGGCGTTTGGGGCCCACGTCGTCGCCACTGCCGGATCGGATGAGAAGGCGGCGCAATGCGAGCGGCTCGGCGCCGATCTCGGCGTCAACCATCGCAAGGACGATTTCGTCGCCCTGACCCATCAGGCGACGGCGGGCCGGGGCGCCGACGTCATTCTCGACATGGTCGGCGGCGACTACGTCGAGCGCAACTATGCGGTGGCGGCCCTTGACGGACGCATCGTGCAGATCGCGTTCCTTAAGGGTCAGAAGGCGACCGTGGATCTGAGGCCGCTCATGGTGAAGCGCCTCATCCATACCGGCTCGACCTTGCGCCCGCGCTCGCCGGCGGAGAAAGCGGTCATCGCCGAGGCCCTCAAGGCCAAGGTGTGGCCGCTTTTGGAAGCGGGCCGCTGCAAGCCGATCATCGATTCGGTTTTCCCGCTCGCCGAGGCGTCGAAGGCGCATGAGCGGATCGAGAGCGCCGGGCACGTCGGCAAGGTGGTCCTGAGGACGTGAGCGCCGGGCCGCAGGCCGAGCTTGAAAAGAGGATGCCGAAGTCGCATGTTTCCCGATGCGGGGCGAGAATCGGCCCCGCGCCAAGAGGAACGCGACGCTGACCCTCACGCCTCTCCCTGCTGCGGCGCCTACCGCCCGCAGCTCGGCCAGTTCCGGCCACGCGCCGACGGCCGACATCCTGTCGCAGATCATTGTTGAAGGACTGGAGGAGGCGAAGGCGGAAGACATCGTCTCGATCGATCTTTTCGGCCGGACGACGCTCGCCGACCGGATGATCATCGCCTCCGGCCGTTCGAGCGTACACGTCGGCGCGATCGCCGACCGGGTGGTCAAGGCCTGTCGCGAGGCCGGTTTTCCGGCGCCGAAAGTCGAGGGGATGCCGCTTTGCGACTGGGTCCTGCTCGATGCGCAGAACGCCATCGTCCACATCTTCCGTCCGGATGTCCGCCGGTTCTATAACCTCGAAAAGATGTGGAGCGCGGATCGGCCGGGAGAGGCCGGCAAGAGCTGAGGCGATGCGTCTCGCGCTGGTTTGCGTCGGCAAGCTGAAGGCGGGGCCGGAGCGTTTGCTGTTCGATCGTTACCTCAAGCGGCTCACCGAGGGCGCCCGGAGCGCCGGGCTCGCGGGCGTCGATGTTCGCGAGATCGGCGAATCGCGGGCGCGGCGGCCGGACGAACGGCGGGCCGAAGAGGGCGCCGCAATTCGGGCGGCCGTGCCGGGGGGCGGCGCGCTGGTCCTGCTCGACGAGCGAGGGCCGCCCGCCACCAGCGAGGAATGGGCCGCTGACATCGGGCGCGCGCGGGATGGGTCGAGACC
>Ga0209773_10000824_pt1 | contig 10447 bp, 5 predicted proteins | sample BogFormECP14_OM1_FD_188244 | JGI IMG/M metagenome (GOLD analysis project Ga0209773, IMG submission 188244) | Bog forest soil microbial communities from Calvert Island, British Columbia, Canada - ECP14_OM1 (SPAdes) (version 2) | ecosystem: Environmental > Aquatic > Freshwater > Wetlands > Bog ... | reverse complement strand
TTGGCGTGAGCGACCTGGACCGGAGAGAGGTTGACCGCGACTTTACAGCGAGGCTCCCACGACTTCGCCGCGGCGCAGGCTGTTCTGAGCACCCACTCGCCCAACGGCAAGATGAGGCCATTCTCTTCGGCCAGCGGGATGAACTCGGACGGCGGGATCCAGCCACGCTTCGGGTGTTTCCAACGCAGCAGAGCCTCATAACCGCGAATGGCGCCGGTCGAGACGGATTTTTGCACCTGGTAGTGGACCTCGAGCTGGTTGTTCTCGAGCGCCTCGCGCAATTCGATTCCCAACATACGTCGAGCCCTGACCGTCTCATCCATCGACGGTTCGTAAAAGCAGATGGTCTTGTTCAGTTCCGCTTTGGCGCGGTACATGGCGAGATCCGCGTTGTTGATCAGTATTTCCGCAGCGTCGGCATTGTCGGGATAGCAGGCGACGCCGATGCTGGCGCCGGCCGCGACCTCGCAATCATCCAGCCGAATGGGTTTGAAGAGCGCAGTCTCGAGCCGCGAGAGAAAATCGTCGAGATCGGCGTGGCTTCGCGTACGCTGAACGGCGGCGAACTCATCCCCGCCGAGCCGCGCGACGAACTCGCCCTCCAGCAGCAGGCTGGTCATGCGTCGCGCCAGAATCTGCAGCACTTCGTCGCCCGCGCCGTGTCCGCGAAGGTCGTTGATCTCCTTGAACCGATCGAGATCGATGGCGATCAGAGCGATTTTGCCTCCCGCCCTGGCGGCCAGATCGATCTCACCAGCGAGATATTCGTTGAAGCTGGCCCTGTTGGGCAGGTCGGTCAGACTGTCCCTGAGAGCCATATGCCGCAGCTGTTGATAGGACTCCGCACGCACGCTGTCGTCGATGAGGTAGCTGGCGACGCCCGCGCCGACGATCAGAAGGGCTACGCCGGCGATGGCGAGCGCGAGCGTCTGCAAGGCGGCTGGATTGGAATACGCCCCCTCGATCAGCAGCGGGGAAACCTGGAAGGCCGTCATTCCGGTGAAGTGCAGACTAACGATCCCAACGACGAGCAGGCCCGTCGCGATGAATTTGTCGCGCCAGAAGACCCGACGCGCGGCGAAGTGGAGCGCCAGGGCGGAGAACACGACCGCGAGCGCGACGGAGGCCACTAGAAAAGGCAGGCTCCACGAAACGATTCCTTGCACGCGATACGCCAGCATGCCGGTGTAGTGCATGGCCGAAATCGCCAGGCCGACGATGCCGCCGCCGAAGATCGGCGCCAGCCGCGTCACGCCGCTCGCCGCCACGACGAAACCAAATCCCGCGCCGGCCACGGCGATGAGCAGAGACACGATGGTCTGGACGGGGTCGAAACCCACGGGCGCGCCGGGCTCGTAGGCGAGTATAGCGACGAAATGCGTACACCAGATCGAGGATCCCGCGCCGAGCGCCGTCAGGAAATGCCATCCCGCCCGTTGCAATCCCGTCGTGCCGATCGCCCGTTGAAACAGCCGCGTGACAGCCCAACATCCGGTAGCGCAGACAATCGCGGCGACGAGCACCAGCCAAATGTGATGCTGAAAAAATATACAACCCAGCACAGCTGTCATTGTGGAACCAACCGCTCGTACATGCCTCGCTTCTATAGCGATAGTGTCCTCCGATGATTGCCGTTTGATTAACAGGTTCGTAATAGTTGCGCAGTCAAACGAACTCAGCTATTTGTGGAAATCTCGTCTCGCGCGAGGTTTGCAAGTTTATCGATTTCACCTGAAGCCGCCGCGCCGCCCGACTGAAGTTTAGCCGAAGGCGAGCGAAGGATTCGATATAGATCCGCGTCGAGGGGATCGACGCGAAAGCGGCCGGCTGCCAGCGGCGTCGACGAGGCGGCCGCCGGCCGCCTCGTCCACCTCACCCCTCGAACACCACCGTCTTCCCACGGTTGATCAGCACCCGATCCTCGAGGTGATGCGCGAGGGCTCGCGCGAGCACGCGCCGTTCGATGTCGCGACCCTTGCGCACGAGGTCGTCGGGGGTGTCGCGGTGCGTGATGCGCTCGACGTCCTGCTCGATGATCGGACCCTCGTCGAGATCGGAAGTGACGAAATGCGCGGTGGCGCCGATCAGTTTGACGCCGCGAGCGTGCGCCTGATGATACGGCTTGGCGCCCTTGAAGCCGGGCAGGAACGAGTGGTGGATGTTGATGCAGCGTCCGCTCAGCTTGGCGGCGAGCCCGTCCGAGAGAATCTGCATGTAGCGCGCGAGGACCACGATCTCGGCCTCGGCATCGCGAACGATCTCCCAGATCCGGGTCTCCTGCTCCATCTTCGTCTGCCTCGTCACCGGCAGATAATGGAACGGGATATCGCCCAGGTCGATGTGCTCGTAGGTCTCGCGCGGATAGTTGGCGAGGATCGCGACGATCTCCATCGGCAATTCGTCGCGGCGCCAGCGGTAGAGGAGATCGACGAGGCAATGGTCGAAGCGCGAGACCAGCATGGCGACGCGCTTTTTTTCGTCGCTGCGCCGCATCGTCCACGTCATCGCGAATCTTTCCGCGATCGCGGCGAACGTAGCGCGCATCGCCTCGGCGTCGGCGGCCGGTCCCGCGCCGTTGAATGCGACGCGCATGAAGAAAATTCCGGTCTCGGTGTCGTCGAACTGCTGCGCGTCGAGGATGTTGAACCCGCCCTCGAACAACGCCGTCGAAACCGCGGCGACAATGCCCGGCCGATTGGCGCAGGACAGCGTGAGGACGTAGCGCGTCGGCGGCATTTCTGGACGTTCCTCGCAGGGCGATCAGAGGGTTGCTAGTGCAAACGCAGCGCCACACGCAAGGGCGAACCCTCTGAACCTTCCGCGCCGGTTCCGACCTCGCTTATAAAGCAGAAATAATATGTTATACTCGTGGCGACTGCGCCCGCGACCGACGCGGAAATTTTCCTGGCTGCAAAGCCTTGAAAAATCACGAAACGGGGCAATTTTGCCGAACGACCCACCCGACTCCCAGGAGCAGGAGAAAGGCTCAGGGTTCTATCTGCCGCAACAACCCCTCGACCGCCGGCAACACCCTGGCGACGATGACTTCGACCCCGGCCCGGTTCGGATGCTCGCCGTCAGTCTGGTTCAGTTTAGGATCGTCGGCGACGCCGTCGAGGAAGAACGGATACAACGCGACCCCATAGCGCGCGGCGAGATCGGGATAGATCGCATCGAACTTCTTCTGATACTCCGCGCCGAAATTCGGCGCCGCGCGCATACCCGTCAGCAGGGTCGCCACGTGCGCCTTCTTCGCCCGCTCGAGAATTTCCGCCAGCGCCGCCTCGGCCCGCTCGGGCGGCAGGCCGCGCAGCATGTCATTGGCGCCCAGTTCCACCAGCAGGGCGTCCGTCCCGGCCGGGACGCTCCAATCGTAGCGCGCGAGGCCGTCCGCCGCCGTTTCTCCGGAAACGCCGGCGTTGGTCATCTGCACGTCCCAGCCTTTGGCCTTCAGCGCGCGCGAGAGGACGTCGGTAAAGCCCTGTCCCTGCGGCAGGCCGAAGCCGGCCGTGAGGCTGTCGCCGAGCGCGACGACATGCAGTGTGCGCGCCGTCGCCGGCACCGCGAACAGCGCGAACGCGAAGGCCAGCGCCGCGGCCGCCTGGACGCGGAGCGCAAAATGCCCATATGAGGCCGTCCGCCGAGAGAATGTCTGCACGATGATGAAACCTGCCGTCGAATTGCGCGATGTCGACCTGAGCCTCGGTCGAGGGCCCGCGCGGGTGCATATACTGAGGAAGGTCAGTCTGACAATCGGGCGTGGCGAGGCGGTCGGGCTGGTCGGCGCTTCGGGCTCCGGCAAATCGACGCTGCTGATGACGATGGCGGGGCTCGAGCGGCCCGACAGCGGCTCGATCTTCATCGACGGCGTCGCGATCCACACAATGAGCGAGGATGCGCTCGCACGCTTTCGCGGTACAAGAATCGGCATCGTCTTCCAGTCGTTCCAGTTGATCCCGACGATGACGGCCTTGGAGAACGTCGCCGCGCCGCTCGAACTCGCGGGCGCCTCCGACGCATTTGCTAGAGCGAGCGCAGAACTCGCCGCGGTAGGGCTCGCCGAACGCCTGTCGCACTACCCCGCGCAGCTTTCGGGCGGCGAGCAGCAGCGCGTGGCGCTCGCCCGCGCGCTCGCGCCGCGTCCCTCGCTGCTGATCGCCGACGAGCCCACGGGCAATCTCGACGAGGCGACGGGAAAATCGATCATCGACCTGCTGTTCGCCCTGCCCGCCGAGCGGGGCGCGACGCTCGCGCTCGTGACGCATGATCCGGCCCTGGCGGCGCGCTGCGACCGGACTTTGCGCATGCGCTCGGGGTTCGTAGAGACGGCTGTCCCGGCGGCCGCATGAATCTTCCAGCGGTTTGGGTGCTGTTCCGTTTCGCCGCCCGCGATCTGCGAGGCGGGCTGGAAGGACTGCGCATTTTCCTCGCCTGCATCGCGCTGGGCGTCGCCGCGATCGTGGCGGTGAATTCGCTCGCCCGTTCGCTCGACGACGGCTTGGCGCGCGACGGTCGGGTGATTCTCGGCGGCGACGCGTCGTTTTCGCTGATTCATCGCGAGCTGACGCCCGAGGAGCGCGCTTTTCTGCAGGCGCGAGGAACCCTCTACACCGTCGCAAACCTTCGCGCGATGGCGCGCAACGCCGAGGGCGACGCGACGCTCGCCGATTTGAAGGCGGTCGACGATTCCTGGCCGCGCCTCGGCGTCGCGGCGCTGGATCCGCAGCTGGTCCCTCAGGCGGCGCTGGCCGAGCGGCAGGGCCGTTTTGGCGCCCTGGTCGACGATGCGCTGCTGGATCGACTCGACCTGAAAATCGGCGATGGGTTCGATCTCGGCGCGTTGCATCTCGAGGTCCGCGCCCGCATCGTTTCCGAGCCGGACAGGCTCGGAACCGGCATCGGCTTCGGCGCGCGGGTGTTGATTTCGGAGGCGGCGTTGCGCGCGAGCGGGCTCGTCCAGCCCGGCTCATTGATTCGCTGGACGACGCGGGTCCTGCTGGACGCAGCGGGCTCGCCCGCGAGCGATGCCTCGATCGCGACGCTGCTCGCGGACGCGAAGGCCGCCTTTCCCGAAGCGGGGTGGGAGACGCGCTCGCGCTCGAACGTCTCTCCCGACTTTTCCCGCAATCTCGAACGTTTCGGCGAGTTTCTCGCGCTGGTGGGGCTGGTCTCGCTCGTCGTCGGCGGCGTCGGCGTCGCCAATGCGGCGCAGGGGTTCGTCGAACGCAAGCGCGCGACCATGGCGATCCTGAAGTCGCTCGGCGCGAGCGGCGGCGCAGTCGTGGCGCTGGCGCTGTTGGAGTTTCTCGCCGTCGCGAGCCTGGGCGTCGCCATTGGTTTGATCGTCGGCGCGGCGGCGCCGTTCCTGGTTTCCGCGCTGGCGGCGGCGGCGCTGCCCTATCCGCTCGCGCCGGCGATCTATCCGGGCGAACTCGCGCTAGGGGCGCTCTACGGTCTCTTGACCGCGTTGACTTTCGCTGTCGCCCCGCTCGGCCGCGCGCACGACCTGCCGGTCTCGGCGCTGTTTCGCGATCATGTCGCGGAAATCCCGCCCTGGCCGCGACCGCGCTACGCCGCCGCCGCCATACTGGGCGGCGTCCTGCTGGCGCTGGTCGCCATATCAGCCAGTCCGCAGCGGACCGTCGCGATCGTCGTCGTCGTCGCAACCGCGCTCGCGCTCGTCGCGCTGCGCCTGGTCGCCTGGGCCGCCATGGGAATCGCGCGCAGGGCGCCGCGCGCGCGATCGGTCGCATGGCGCATGGCGATCGCCAATCTGCACCGTCCGGGCGCGCTGACACCCTCCGTCGTCATATCGCTGGGGCTGGGACTGGCGGTGCTCGTCACGCTGGCGCTCGTGGATACGAACCTGCGTGGCCAGCTTCACCCGGGTGCCGGGGGCGCAACGCCGAGTTTTTATTTTCTCGACGTGCGAAGCGGCGAAATCACGCCGTTCCTCGATTTTCTCGCCGCGGAGGCGCCCGGCGCCTCGATCGCGGAAGCGCCGATGATGCGCGGGCGGATCGTCAAGATCGGCGACGTCGACGCCGCCGATTTCAAAGCCAGGGAGAGCGCCGCCTGGGTTTTGGAAGGCGACCGCGGCGTGACTTTCGCGGACGCGCCGCCGCCGGGCTCGGAAATCGTCGCGGGGAAATGGTGGGACCGGAACTATACAGGCCCGCCGCTCGTTTCGTTGGAGGCTGAGGTCGCAGCCGGCCTGGGGCTGCATGTCGGGGATTCGCTGACGGTGAACGTTCTGGGGCGAAACATCAGGGCCGAGATCGCGAACCTGCGAAAGGTGAACTGGCGGAACTTCGCGATCAATTTTGTGTTGGTTTTCTCGCCGAACACATTCGCGGGCGCGCCGCACTCGCTGCTGGTGACGGCGGCGATGGCGGACGGATCGAGCCCGGGGAGCGAGATCGCGCTGCTCAAGGCGACGGCGCGACAATTTCCCGCTGTGTCGGCGGTGCGGGTGCGCGAGGCTCTGGAGGCGGTCGAGGCGCTGGTGGGCAAATTGACGGAAGCGATTCGCGCGGCCTCGGGCGTCGCGCTGGGAACCTCCGTGCTCGTCTTGGCCGGCGCGCTAGCCGCCAACAGGCGCGCGCGCATGGCGGACGCTGTCATTTTGAAGATTCTCGGCGCGACTCGCGGGCGCTTGATCGCGACCTTTCTGATCGAATACGCGACATTGGGCCTCGCGACAGCGGCGTTCGGCGTCGGCGCGGGCACCCTGGCGGCCTACGTGATCGTCGCCAAAGTGATGGGTTTCGACTTTGAATTCGACGCGGGCCCGGCCTTGGCCGCCGCCGGCGCCGGCCTGGCGCTCACCATCGGTTTGGGTATGATCGGGGCCTGGCGCATATTGGGACAAAAGCCGGCCGCGTTCTTGCGGAGCTCTTGAGGCGGCGGAGCCGGCGAGCGAGTCGTCGTGGAAAAGACGAATTTGAGGGCTTCACTCCTGCTTCGGGGCCTTTTGTTCAGACTCTTGGCGTTTAGTGGTTTTTCCAGCTTCTCTTGGCAATCGCCCCGAGGCCACTTAAATGGGACGATGGGACAGCCTGAGCGGTCGAGGAAGAGTCGGTCGGCGCCTCTGCTGTCAATGGGAACGCGATGAACGCCAATTTGCGCAATTTCGCCCTCTGGGTGATCATATTCCTGCTGGTGCTGGCGCTCGTGACGCTGTTCCAGAGCCCCTCTCAAAAAGCGCCGAGCAGCGAGATTCTGTTCAGCCAGCTCTTGACCGAGGTCGACGCGGGCCATGTTCGCGACGTCACCATCGCAGGTCCCGACATATCGGGACACTATAAGGATGGGCGGGCCTTCCAGACCTATGCGCCGAGCGATCCGCAACTCGTCGATCAACTCTATACCAAGGGGGTCGCGATTACGGCCAAGGCGCCTTCGGACGGCAATTCCTGGCTGCTGACCCTCTTGATCAACGGCCTCCCGCTGCTGCTGTTCCTCGGCGTCTGGATTTACATGTCGCGGCAGATGCAGGGCGGCGCTGGTAAGGCGATGGGCTTCGGCAAGTCCAAGGCCAAACTGCTGAACGAAGCGCAGGGTCGCGTGACCTTTGAGGACGTCGCGGGCGTTGACGAGGCCAAGGAAGACCTGCAAGAGATCGTGGAATTCCTGCGCGATCCGCAGAAGTTCCAGAAGCTCGGCGGACGCATTCCCCGCGGCGTGCTGCTCGTCGGCCCTCCGGGCACCGGCAAGACGCTGACCGCGCGCGCGGTCGCCGGCGAGGCGAACGTGCCGTTCTTCACGATTTCGGGTTCCGACTTCGTCGAAATGTTCGTTGGCGTCGGCGCGAGCCGCGTGCGCGACATGTTCGAGCAGGCCAAAAAGAATGCGCCCTGCATCATCTTCATCGACGAAATCGACGCGGTGGGGCGCCATCGCGGCGCGGGCCTGGGCGGCGGCAACGACGAGCGCGAACAGACGCTCAACCAGTTGCTCGTCGAGATGGACGGTTTCGAGCAGAACGAAGGCATCATCATCATCGCGGCGACCAACCGGCCCGACGTGTTGGACCCCGCGTTGCTGCGCCCCGGCCGATTCGACCGCCAGATCGTGATCTCGAACCCGGACTTCATCGGCCGCGAGAAGATCTTGCGCGTGCATGTGCGCAAAGTGCCCCTCGCCCCCGACGTCGATCTCAAGGTCGTCGCGCGAGGCACGCCGGGCTTCTCGGGCGCGGACCTGATGAATCTCGTCAACGAATCCGCGCTGCTCGCGGCGCGGCGTGGCAAACGCGTCGTCACCAAGGCGGAGTTCGAGGACGCGCGCGACAAAATCATGATGGGCGCCGAGCGGCGCACCCTGATGATGACAGAAGAAGAGAAGGCGTTGACCGCCTATCACGAGGCCGGCCATGCGCTCGTTTCGATCACGATGCCGGCGAGCACGCCGATTCACAAGGCGACGATCATCCCGCGCGGCAGGGCGCTGGGCATGGTGCAATCCTTGCCGGAGCGCGACCAGATTTCGCAGAGCTATGAGCAGTTGGTCTCGATGCTCGCGATGGCGATGGGCGGTCGCGTCGCCGAGGAGCTGGTATTTGGCAAGGACAAGGTGACCTCCGGCGCCGCCGGCGACATCCAGCAGGTGACCAAGATCGCTCGCGCGATGGTGACGCGCCTCGGCTTTTCCGAGAAGCTCGGCACGGTCATGTACGGCGAGAACCAGGAGGAAGTGTTCCTGGGGTATTCCATGGGCCGCACGCAGAACATCTCGGAGGAGACCGCGAAGACGATAGACGAGGAAGTGCGCCGGCTCGTTCACGAGGCGCACGAGAACGCTACGCGCATCCTCACCGAGCGCCGCGCGGACCTCGAGACGCTCGCCAAAGGCCTGATGGAGTTCGAGACCCTCACCGGCGACGAAATCGTCGGACTGTTGCAGGGGGTTCGCCCGGTACGCGACGCCGGCGACAAGGAGCCGCCGCCGGCCCCCCGCGCGGCGGTTCCCGCGACCGGCAAGCCCCGCGCCTATGGCCCCGAAGCCGGCGGCCTCGCGCCGCAACCACAGACCTAGCGGCCCGCGTCGGCGACGGTCGGGGACGTTCTCGATGTGGGCCGCGTTCGCGCGTGCCCCGCATCGATATCGCTATGCTTTCTGTTTAAAAACATTTAACAGCTCAACAGCTTGAAATTCCGCGGCGCGGAAATTTTCCTGCCTGCAAAGCCTTGAAAACTCACGAAACGTGGAAATTATCGCCCTCGCGCCTTCACGGTGGCCCACGCGGCGCCGCGTGATGCGGCGGCACCGAAGCGTTCTGGCAAGAAGTTGCTGACGTCCTCCCCGGGCTTGCGCCCTAGCGCCATGTCGGCGACCAGGAGCTTGACGGTGTCGGCGAGAACGCAAAAGGCCTCTATCTCACCAGCCTGATCGATCGGATGGCGCTTTGGCGGCATCTTGCGGACGAATTGTCCGAGGTGTTGAAGGTGTTGCTGATCACCGGGGAATGGCTGGTCCGGCGGAGAAGTTCCAGCGGTTACGGCAAGGCGCAGAATCTCGGGCGACGACTCAGGGCCGCTTACGATCAGGCGCTCGCCGACGTCGACCTGCTCCTCTTGCCCACTTGCCGAGCACGGCGGCGGAGCTGCCGGGGCCGACCGCGTCGCGGGAGGAGCAGTTCGCCAAGGCGGTGGAGACCATCGTCAACGCGGCGCCCATCAATCTCACCGGGCATCCTGCGCTGTCGAGCCCCTGCGGCGCCGTCGATGGCTTGCCGGTCGCATGATGCTGGTCGGCCGTCCTTTCGAGGAGAAGACCATCTATCGGGCAGCTCAGGCGCTCGAACGCTCGGTCGCCGGGCAGATCCTCAGCCTACACGACGAAACGGCGACGTAGGCGGGGAACCGCTCGATAGCGACGCAAAGCGGCAAGCCCTGTAGCGTCGTGGGTAATATGGTTGCTCGCGTTCGCGAGCATGACACATGTTTGTAAAGCACGCCCGTGTTCGATCGTCGGCTCCCAGCCGGCTTACCGCGAGTTGATTCAATTGTTGAGCGGCGCAGCCTCAGAGCGCGGCCGCCGCTGAGCGCCACATTCTCCGAGCATCCGCCGAGCGGAACCTCGCGCTCGTCGACCGCATCCACGGCCGCGCCTGGAACGAGCTCACCGCTACGCGGCGACGCCTGCAATCCCTGTTCCCTGGGAAACAGCGCCGCGCACGAGCCGGTATTAGTTTCCTGAGCATCGGTCATGAGATCGACAACCAAACGTCAACCCAACCTAGAGAGATGAACATGAACGCTTTCAGGCAAGCCCTCGTCGCGATCGCCGCCACCGTCACGCTCGGCGCAACCGGCCTCGCCTCTACCCAGGCTTCCGCCAATGACTACGGCTACGGTTATGGCTCGTATGGCGGGTTTGGCTACAATAGCTATCCCTCGTACGGCTACGGCTACGATTACGGCCACCGGCACTACGGCTACGGCTA
>Ga0209773_10000822_pt1 | contig 10467 bp, 7 predicted proteins | sample BogFormECP14_OM1_FD_188244 | JGI IMG/M metagenome (GOLD analysis project Ga0209773, IMG submission 188244) | Bog forest soil microbial communities from Calvert Island, British Columbia, Canada - ECP14_OM1 (SPAdes) (version 2) | ecosystem: Environmental > Aquatic > Freshwater > Wetlands > Bog ... | reverse complement strand
AAGTTTTCGGCCCGCAAAGTTCTCTATGTGCGGCGTGGCCACGACTCCATCAAAAGGCGAACGCAACTGAGCCTTTTCCAGCATCTGCCGCGCGCGATCCACTTCCGCTTTCCAAAAATCCGCCTGTACACGGTGCACGCCCGCTTCGGTTCCGTCGTTCGCGGCCAGTGCGCGATTCATCTGCAGCATCGCGGATTCATACTTTGCTTGCGCTTCCGTCACCGCCGAGCGCAGGTTCCATGCTTCCATCTCCGCCAGCACCTGCCCCTTTTGAACGGATTGTCCTTCGTGAACGAACACCTTGCCGACCACGCCCTCGACCTCAGGCTGGATCAATGCCCTGCGGCCCGGCGCAACCACCGCATCGCCGTCCACGCGCAGCGGGAGCGGGCAAACCACCAGGAAAAATAACGCGACCGCCACGAGCGCCAGGAACAGCGTCCGCCGCCGCTTCTCCATGGCCATGAACTTACGCTTGCGCACTAGGACCGGCTGCAGGATGGAAATGAAGGGCACTTCCTTGTACATCTGCGCATTGCGCAGCGCGACCGTGGCCTGGCCTGCCAACAGTTCCAGAATCTCGAGGTGCGCCGGGCCCAGAAAATCGGGATCGCTGCTCTCCATTGCCAGCATGCCCACGCGCCCGGTGTCGTCATTCAGCGGCCGGGCATAGAAACCACGCATCCCGGAATCCGCAAAGTACTTCCGGAACTTGGCGCGCGTTTCTTCCCGGTCGCTGTCGATCTCCTCGCCATGCTGGCCGACGTGAATGACTTCTTCGGATAGGGACGCCCATTGCAGAATTCCATTCAGCGGGGCAATGTCCGGCGCGTCGGCATTCACCTGGGTGAGCCCCGTGACCGCGCTGAGCTTGAAGCGCCCGCCCTGCACCAGCACGATGGCCGCGCGTTCATATGGGATGACCGCCTGCGGCGCATTCACAATCGTCTGCAGCATCCGCTCCAGATTCAGGGTCGAAGTAATCTCATGGCTGACGGTGTTGAGCGTCTCGAGGATTTCCACTTTTCGCTCGGCCATCAACAGGCTGGCGTTGTGCAGCGCCGTCGAGGCCGTTTCCGTTAAGCTGCTCAGCGTGAACAGTTCGTCATCATCAAATGGCGTTTCGTCCAGCTTGTTGACCGCTTCCACCACGCCGACGAGCGCATTCTTGTCCATAATTGCCGCGGCGATCAGTGACCTCACCGGATACTCCGGCGCCACCTTATTCCTCTCTATCAGCCGCGGATCTTCCGGGCCGGAAATGCATACGGGCTCTCCGTTGTCGGAAATCGTCCCCGCGATTCCCTCGTTGGCCTTCAGCACTTGTCCCTTGAAGCTAGACGGATCCTCGCCCGCCTGGTGCATCAATTCCACGGCCTCGTCCGGCTTTAACAACCAGATGTTCACCGCTTGGCACTCCAGAATCTCCGAAAACTTCGATCCGATCAGCGGCAGCAGCTCTTCCATTTCCAGCGTGGAGGAAAATACCTTTTCCAGGTCGTAGAGTTGCGTCAATCGCGTGATGGAGCTGAACGTCCCATGCCGCTCCTCCTCATAGGCCTGCCCGGAGGAAAACGCCGCGGCTGCCAATTCCGCCGCAGGAAGCAGTGCCTGGATGTCTTCGTCGGAATTGGGCTCTTCGAAGGCAAGAATCTCGAGCGCACCGATCAGCTTTTCTTGATGAATCAGGGGAATGCAGGCCAGGGAGAGCAGTGTTTTGCGCGTGTCGATGTGGGGATAATCCTCGCGCTTCAACTGTGGCGCCCGTCGCAAGACCGGTGCTGTTTCGTTGAGCATCGCTCCCAGCAGTCCCGAATCCGCTGTGATCGCTTCTTCATGAATGGCCGCATCCCCAACAATGGCCCGAGGCACCCAGAAATTGGAGTTTTCCTCTGACGCGAGTGTGTATACACTGACGGCAGAATCGGGAAGCAGGCCGGCCACAAAATTTGTAAATGCCTTTGCGCGCGGGGACACTTCCTGGACAGCGAGAAGCTGGATGGACAGCGGGGAAAGATCCAGAACGGATTCCTGTTCCGAACTTGCCAAATGTCTGACTTTCCGTCCGGCCGAATTTTGGGACTCAGGGCAACTGTCGGACTGGGGTTTCTTGCTTTTTGCGTTAAGATTATCTAACTTGTGCGCGCACTGTAGCAAAGGGATTTCGGGGTGTCAACGACGGGGAACGCGCGTTTCCGGCTCTTCCCGAGGGGGTGTTCACTTTGGATATTGAGATCAAGACTGTCGACGGGGTCAAGCTGGTGAAGCTGAAGGGACGTTTGGCTATGGGTCCGCCTCTCGATCGTTTCAATGCTACTTTGACCGAACTTCTCTCGCAGGCGCAGAACCGCATTGTGCTGGACATCGAAGAAGTCCCCACCATCGACTCCAGCGGCATCGGCATGCTCGTCCGTCACCTGACCGCCGCCAAGCAAGGTGGTGGCGCTATTCGCCTTTTGAAGCCTTCCAAATTTACGGTGCAGACTTTGAAAATGGTGGGACTACTGAATCTCTTCACCACATTTGAGGATGCGAAAGACGCCGTCGCCTCTTTTCAATAATCGGTAATACTCGATCTTCAGGACACGCTGAAATTCTGCGCGGCCTCTTTTGCCGTGGGGTACATTCTTACCAATCGGTCCACGTGCGTCATCATCAGCGTGTCTTTGACCAAACCGACCGGCCCCGCAATTCTCACTTCCCCGCCCGCCTTCCTTACCTTCCCTTCACACATCACGATGATCCCCACGCCCGTACTGTCAATGCTGTCGAGCTTGCTCAACTCGAAAATAATCTTTCTCGTTCCCGTGCCCAGTAATTCCGCAATTGTCCATTCCACCTGCCGGCTGTCATTGCCCATCATCAACTTTCCCGAAAATTCAATCTGCCAAATGTCCGGCTCAGGCTGGCTTTTCTGTAATTGAAGGATCATGAGCAACCTCGGAAGCGATGGAGATTTTCGTTCTGAGAACCACGGTCTGCAAAGCGGCGCTGGGTACGCTTGGAAATCGTTACGGTCGGGACTTCCCCCGTGGTGCGCACGATAGTAGGTCTGGAGCGTGGCAGAGTCAATATGAAAGGTAGTAAAGCCCTTGCAATACAGGCCTAAAGCGGCTGGAACTCGCCAGAACAAATCGGGGAAATACACGGTTCAGGAGGATGCATCCCGATGGCATTCCCCAGAATCCAATTGGGCTGATGCCTTGACGTTCGACCCATGCTACACGGGCTATAGTCGAGTACAATATTTCGGGGGGAAGTTTTGAAAACAAGCCGGATTTTGCTGCTTTTTGCAGTTTTGCCGCTGCTGCTCGCGATACCTGGCACACAGGCACAACAACTTCCCGCTCTCGTTGACGCGTCGCAGGCCCAAAGAGATATAGAAAACGCAAACTCCCCCACCCCTGCTGCACAAGATCCCTCGCAATCGAAAGGCACTCTCGATCCAAAAACGGACGAATCCAAAAGCGGCTCGAAAATGGATTCCCCGCCACCCAAGACGGATGCGGATCAGAACGGCCCGCAACAGACAAAGCGCATCCTGTGGATCGTCCCCAATTTCCGCTCCGTGAGCGCAAACATGTACCTTCCGCCGCAAAGTTTCAAGGATAAATTCTGGCTCGCCACGCAGGAGAGCTTCGATTACTCCGCCTTCATCTATGAAGGCATCGTTGCAGGTATTGCCATGGCCGGGGAGTCAGAACCCAGTTTCGGCCAGGGTGCTTCTGGCTATGGGCTCTACTACGCTCACACCTTCGCCGACGGTACCATCGAGAACTACATGGTCCAGGCCATTGTTCCCGCCGTTACCAAAGAAGATTCGCGTTACTACACCCTCGGCCACGGCGGCTTCTTCAAACGCTCCGGTTACGCCATCAGCCGCATATTCATCACGCGCAACGACGCTGGACATGACACCTTCAACATTTCCGAAATCGTCGGCGCAGGCGCCGCTGCAGGCATAAGCAACGCGTACTACCCTCCCGGAAATACTTGGGTCAAAACGTATCAGCGCTGGGGAAGTCAGGTTTTCCAGGACGCCCTCGATTTTGAATTCAAAGAGTTCTGGCCGGATATCAATCGCACAATTTTTCATAACAAGTACTAAGCCTCCCGCCTTCAACACACCTTAGTTTTTCATTTACCATCCGTCCAGAAGATGGGAAGATACTCTCGTTCGTTCCCTACAGATCGCTCCCTGCTCAAGATAATCGTCGTTCTCGACGAGCTTTGAACACGTGGCCGGAGGTGCCCGCATGGGATCTGCACTGGATGTGCACCGTCTCCATTTCGCGTTTACCGTAACGTTTCACTACCTTTTCCCGCAGTTAACGATGGGTCTGGCTCTGCTCATCGTCATCCTCAAAACCATGGCGATTCGCTCGGGCGATGAGCACTACAACCGCGCCGCCCGTTTCTGGGCAAAAATCTTCGGCATCAACTTTGCCATCGGCGTGGTCACGGGAATCCCCATGGAATTTCAGTTCGGCACGAACTGGGCTGAGTTCTCGAAGTCCGCAGGCGGCGTCATCGGCCAGACCCTAGCCATGGAAGGCATTTTTTCCTTCTTCCTGGAATCCAGCTTCCTCGGTCTCTTTCTTTATGGAGAAAAAAGACTGGGCCAGTTCGGTCATTGGGTCTCGGCGGTGCTCGTGTTCGTAGGGTCCTGGCTTTCTGGCTACCTGATCGTCGCCACCGATGCCTGGATGCAGCATCCCACCGGCTACCGCATCCTTCCCAACGGCGAAATCGCTCTCGCGAGTTTCTGGGGGCTGCTGCTTAACCCTTGGGCACTCGCGCAATACGCCCACAACATGCTCGGCGCGGTGCAAACTGGTTGCTTTGTCATGGCCGCCGTCGGCGCGTTTTATATACTTTCGAAGCGCGAACTTTTCTACGGAAAGACCTTCGTGCGCATCGGCGTGATGGTCGGGGTGGTCGCAGCGGTTCTCCAACTCGCTCCGAGCGGCGACATTCAAGGCAAAATGGTCGCCAATCATCAGCCCGTGACACTCGCCGCGATGGAAGGTCTGTTCGTCTCAGAGGAAGGCGCGCCTCTTGCAATCCTCGGCCAACCGGATGTCCAAAAGCGCAAACTCGATAATCCCCTGGAAATTCCCTCCATGTTGAGCTTCCTTACCTACAGGGAATGGAGTGCGAACGTCCGCGGCCTCGATTCCTTCCCGCAAACAGACTGGCCGGACACCATTGAACTTCTCTACTACAGCTACCACGTCATGGTTGGCCTCGGGACTCTCTTCATCGCCATCATGGGCCTGGCGGCAATTCTTCTCTGGCGCAAGAAATTATTTGAAGCGCGTTGGATGCTCTGGCTGCTCATGATCACCTTTCCTTTGCCGTACATCGCCAATACTGCTGGTTGGATGACCGCCGAACTCGGCCGTCAACCCTGGCTCATTTACGGCGTCATGCGCACCGCCCATGGCTTTTCTCCCCGAGTTGTCGCCGGGAATGCCTGGTTCACGCTGATCGGCTTCATGGGTATGTACACCTTGCTCTCCATCCTCTGGCTCTTCCTTGTTTACCGCGAGATTGAACAAGGTCCGGAACTGGAAGGAACAAAGCCAGACCCGAACTCGCCCCTGCTTGCGGAAGCGGATTAAGGAGCCATCGATGGAAACACTCTGGTTCTGCCTCGTCGCTGTTATGGTTGCCATGTACGTTCTGCTTGACGGCTTCGATCTCGGCGCAGGGGCGGTTCATTTCCTTGTCGCACGCACCAACGAAGAACGCCGCCAGGTAATCGCCACCATCGGCCCGGTCTGGGACGGCAATGAAGTCTGGCTTCTCGCCGCGGGGGGCGTCCTCTATTTTGCGTTTCCTCTTCTCTACGCCAGCGGCTTCAGCGGTTTCTACCTTCCATTAATGATGGTTCTGTGGCTGCTCATTCTCCGCGGTACCGCAATCGAGTTCCGCAACCACATTCAGAGCCCTATCTGGATTCCCTTCTGGGACTTCGTTTTTTCCGCCGCCAGCCTCTTGCTGGCGATCTTCTTCGGCGCGGCGCTGGGCAATGTCGTTCGCGGCGTGCCGCTCGACGAAAGCGGCTATTTCTTTGAGCCTCTGTGGACCAACTTCCGTCTCGGTGATCATCCCGGCATCCTCGATTGGTACACCATCCTTGTCGGCGTCACCGCGCTTCTCGCGCTAATGATGCATGGCGCACTCTGGGTCCAATTCAAAACCGTCGGTGCCGTCCGCGAACGCTCTGCCCGACTGGCCAGCTGGGTCTGGTGGGGTGTCCTCATCTTCAGCGGCTTGCTTACCATGCTGACGTTCTCCGTTCAGCCCCAAGTTGTCGCCAATTTCAAGACCTGGCCCGTTGGCTTCATCCTTCCGGCGCTCGCGATCGCGGGTCTCGCGGGCGTGCCCTTCGAATTGCGTCGTAAAGACGAGCTAAAAGCCTTTCTTGCCTCCTGCGTCTACCTTCTCGGGATGCTCACGAGTGTCGTCTTCGGCGTATATCCCATGGTTCTGCCTTCCCGTGATCCTGCTTACTCGCTGACCATCACGAACGCAAAGGCCGCTGACTATGGCCTGAAGATCGGCCTGATCTGGTGGGTCCTGGGCATGATTCTCGCCGCAGGATATTTCATTTACGTCTATCGGACCTTTGCCGGAAAAGTTTCCGCCGAAGCCGGTTCACACGGGGATTGATTCGCCGAACATGGAAACCCGGCTTGACGCCTCAGCATCGAGGCCGTACCTTGCTGGTATGGGCCCTCGGCACAGTCTTCATCCGCGCTCGCTTCTGAGCGGTGTCGTGTGCGTCTCCCTGCTTGCTTGCCTCGCGCTCTCGCCCCTCTGTGCTGCACGCTGTGCAACGGCCATCTGCTCCCCTGCTTCGACGAATGATTCTGCTGAGCCTTGCCATCATTCTTCGGCCGGCGCGGGTCATTCACCCCGGGTGGCTTCCATTCCCGCCGCCTCTTGCCCGACTAGCGAGTTCATCTTTACCACTCCTCGTGCGCAAGGCCTTTCTGCTGACTTAAGCTCATCCACAGTTCTTTCGGCCGCCGCATCGGTAGATCTTCGCCATGATTCGCAGATGGCCATCGTCTCGGCACTGCCTTCTTCTGAACTCTTAACCGGCCCGCCTCCCTCAAGCATTTTGTCTCTCATTCCGCTCCGCATCTGATTCCTGCCTTAAACTCAGGTTTCGCTATGTCCGCTTGGAGCGGACGCCATTCCTTCAATCCATCTATGCAGCTATCGATTTTGCTCTCACGGAGGACGACCCATGAGCTCTTCACGCAGAAATTTCTTTCAAGACGCCATGCTCTTCGGCGCAGGCCTTTTCGGACTGGGTGCACGCCTGGAGGGCGCTATAACCACGGAACGACTCGGTGACAAAAACTCCGGACCGAAAACTCCAAGTGTTCCGCCCAAACCGTCGGTCCCCATGCTCTCTCCCGACGTCCCCGATCTCCCTTTTGAACTGGACGGCGCAACAAAAGTCTTCCACCTGAAAGCCGCTCCTCACAAACAAAAAATTGTGCCCTTCAAAACGATCGACGCCTGGGGCTACAACGGCTCCTCACCCGGCCCTACGATTCAGGTCACGCAGGGCGATCGCGTCCGCATTCACGTCGAAAACGCTTTACCCGAAAGCACTTCCATGCACTGGCACGGGCTTGAAGTGCCCATTGAGCAGGACGGGGTCCCGTTCATCAGCCAAAAACCCATCGCTCCCGGCGAAACTTTTACGTACGAATTCACGATTCACCAGGCGGGTACGTTTTTCTACCACGCGCACAGTGCCATGCAGGAAATGATCGGCCTGCTCGGCATGTTCATCTCCCATCCGCAAAACCCGCACACCCCGCACGTCGACCACGATTTCGGCATCGTCCTGCAAGAGTGGGCCATTCTTCCCAACAACTCCGTCCCCAACACCGCCAACATGGAGTTCAACTGGCTCACCATGAACGGCGTCGCAGCTCCAATGACGACGCCGCTCGTCGTGCGCCTCGGCACCCGTGTTCGACTTCGCTTCGTCAATCTCGGCATGGATCATCATCCGATCCATCTGCATGGCAACCAGTTCGTCATCACCGGCACGGAAGGCGGCCGCGCACCCGAATCCACCTGGTACCCAACCAACACCGTTCTCGTCGGAGTAGCGCAATCGAAAGTCGTAGAGTTCGATGCCAAGTATCCCGGTGCATGGATGATTCATTGCCATCTGCCGCACCACATGATGAACAGCATGATGGACCTCTTAGCTGATCGTCAGATCCAAACCGCGGACACCACAGACGCCGGCGCCCTCAGTCAAATGGAAACACTCGCCCGCGACATCGGCGTTGAGCACATACACCACTCACCCATCGCCGAAAATGCGAACAGCATCCCCGGCTTTCCGCAGGACGCCTTCATGGAGATGAGCATGGACGCCGCCGTCTCCAAACCCGAAACCCACGGCCTGCCCTCGAATTGGAGCGCCGGTATGATGGGCATGATGACCATGGTCCGCGTCCTCCCCGACGCCGAATACGACGAAATCCAGCGCCTCATCGGCAAACGCAAACCAAACAAGGACTCCTTGTAGGGGCCGCCTTCTGTGGCGGTCCGCCAAATGAGTCATGCCAACCCTGTCAAGATCGTGCAATCCACACGCCGCAACGGCAATCCCAACCGCGCGCAGCAGGAAGAGGAGATTTTCCATGAACTTTATACGCGTAATCCCAATCGTTGCCTTCGGGTTGTTCTCCATGCCCACCTGCGCTTTTCCCCAACAATCTCCCCAGACGTCAGAACAGGAAATGCACATGCACCATCACATGGACATTCCACCGGTCGAACCTATTTACCCGCGCCTCGGCCGCCCGCAAGAGCAAGCGCAAGGGAAACTTTTCACGATCGAAGATGCCGAGCGCCTCGCCGCCGAATCCAATCCCACCCTCCACCAGGCCGAAGTCGAAATTCGCGCCGCGAAAGCGCGCATCCAGCAGGCCGGACTCTATCCGAATCCGACCGTCGGCTACGCAGGCGACGAAGTCCGTGGCGGCTCCATCAACGGCGGCAAGCAAGGCTTCTTCGCCCAGCAGACCATCGTCACTGGCGGCAAACTCGCCAAAAGCCGTACGGTATTTGAACAGGAATCACGCCTCGCGGAACTCGAAGCAGAAGAACAAAAAACCCGTGTCGAAACGGCCGTAAGAATCGCTTTCTATCGCGTTCTGGCTGCGCAGGAACTCCTCGAACTCCGCCGGGACCTTAGACAGATCGCTCTCCTCTACAGCCAATCGCAAGACCAACTCGTGCGCACCGGCCAGGTCGACGAATCGGAAAAACTGGCAACCGATATTGAAGTCCAGCGCCTCCATCTGGCCGCCTTTGAGCAGGAAAACGTTGTACGCGAGCAGTGGCGGCGTCTCGCCGCCGTTTTGGGTCAGCCCGAGCTTCCCCAATCCACAGTTGCCGGCGATCTCGAGCGCGGCTGGCCGGAAATCGACGAGCAACAAATCCTCGACTCTATCGCTTCGATGAGTCCTGCTACGCGCATCGCCGATGCCGCTGCTTCGCGCGCTTCCGCGGAAATCATCCGCGCCAAAAGTCAGGTCATCCCCGATCTCAGTTTTCTCGGCGGCCTCGAATACAACAACGAACCCCTTGGCTCCGTGCCGCCCCACTCCGTCGGCTGGGAAGGTTTCGCCGAGGTCGGCGTGCAACTCCCCATCTTCAATCGCAATCAGGGCAACATTGCCGAAGCCGGCGCCGAACTCGATCGTGCCCAGCTTGAAAAGCAGCGCATCCAACTGGTTCTGCGCGAACGTGCCGCCTCCATCCTCGATGAGTACGCCACCGCCAAAGTTATTGCCATGCAATATCGCGAATCCATTCTCCCGGCCGCGAAGAAAGCCAACATGCTTCTCACCGAAAAATACGGTCAGATGCTCGCCGCTTACCCACGCATGCTCGAAGCCCGCCGCAAGAATTTCCAGCTTGAGCTCGAATACGTGCAAACCTTGCAAACCGTCTGGAGCACTTCCCTCGCCCTCCAGGGCTTTCTCCTCACCGACGGCCTTGAAGCCCCCGCCCGCCCTTCCGACGTCGACCGTCCCATGCGCGAGACAAATCTACCGATGCCCGAATCCAACATCTCCCCATCAGAACAAATGTACGTCCCTTAGCATTTCTCGACGATCCGGCGGAGCATGAACTATGCACCTCCTGCTATCCATCCAGGCGAACACCTGGCCGAAGAAGTCGAACTACCCGGTAGGAACGCGGCAAGCCCGCGCGTAAGATCGATGTCCCCGCCAACCGTGTTACACAAATCTTGGACGGGACGTGCGCCATCACCGGCGACACCACCTTGCGCCTCGCTCCTTTCTTTGGCACGAGCGCTGAGTCTTGGCTGAATCTGTGGCGTATTTATGCTCTGCGGCTCCCAAGGGGAGGCAGGAAAATCCACCAAGGCACTGCCCAGGCTGAAACCGA